>Ga0123519_10000572_pt1 | contig 64558 bp, 56 predicted proteins | sample YelNatPaOPRAMG02_FD_87396 | JGI IMG/M metagenome (GOLD analysis project Ga0123519, IMG submission 87396) | Hot spring microbial communities from Yellowstone National Park - Yellowstone National Park OP-RAMG-02 (version 2) | ecosystem: Environmental > Aquatic > Thermal springs > Hot (42-90C) ...
CTCATCTGCCACTCCAACAATCTCGCTTGCAACAACCGGGATGCCGCATGCCATTGCTTCCAGCAGCACAATCCCAAACCCTTCCTGCTGAGGGGATGTGGAAGGCAGTGCAAACAAGCTGCTTCTATTATAGTAATACGGAATCCTCTCATCAGGGATATAACCTGCGAATTCTACATTCCTCTCAAGCCCTAGGGAATGCGCCATTTTTCTATAGTAATCCAACAACTCTCCGCTCCCTCCAACTGTCAACTTAACATCCTTTATCTCTTCTTTCACAATTTTCAGTGCTTTGAGAAGGTAGCTGAGCCCCTTGTATTCATGATACCTATCTAAAACACTCAGAAAGAATATGGAGTTTTCCTCCTTTTTAATTTTCAATGGCTTGAATCTATTTGTATCAACCCCAGGCGGTATCACCTCTATTTTCTCTTCATAATCCTTCAAAACTGTGGAGAATTCAAGGTTTTTCTTGCTTGTCACAATCATCCTGTCAGCCTGCTTGAGAACTGCTTTCAGCATTGTTCTGTTGTACAGTTCTGCGACGTACTTCGTGAATCCAAACCCAACGATGTCATTGTGGTAAGTAAGCACAAGCGGTTTGTTCTTTATCTTTGAAACAATTGCGCTCCAATCTGCGCTCCACGGAGTTGGGAGATGGGTGTGGATTACATCAAAATTCTCCTCCCAAATTGCACATGGAAGTTTTGGTGTGATGTTCGTATTTGCAATCTTTCCCACATAACCTAAGCGTTTCACTTTAATGCCGTTGACAACTCCATCACCTACGTTTGGCTCATTGGCGCATATCACCGAAACATCATAACCCATCTCAACAAGTTCCCGGCTCAGGTTATAGACATAACTCTCAACTCCGCCGATATGCGGGTAGAATCTCACGGGTGTTTGGAGGATTCTCACTTCACCATCCTCCTGTATACCTCTTCAACTCTCCTTGCTACCCTGCTCCAGTCAAACTCACCAATTTTATACTTTTTGGGCTTTGAGTTTATGCATCTCTGAATGCTATTTTTTATACCATCCTTATCAGTGAGGTAGCAAAATCTTTCAATTTCACTTGGAAGGGAATTCCTAAGTGCCAGCACAGGAGTGTTGCACGCAATTGCCTCCAATGCAGTTATGCTAAACCCCTCTCTTTCAGAAAGAATCGCAAAAAGCGAGGCGGATTTTATCTCCTCCAGAAGCTTCTCATAACTCAGGAATCGCTTGAACTCAACCTCCTTGTTCATTCTCCTTGCCAGCTTGCGCAAATTCTCCTCTTCAGGGCCCTCCCCTATTACCGTAAGTCTCAAATCCTGTGGAAGGTTCTTAATCAACAAATCCACGTTTTTTTCAGGAATCAACCTTCCAACAAAAATGACTTTGTTTCTATCCTTGCGCGCCTTTATCTCTTTGATTAGTTCCGTGTCAACACCATTGTTTATTGTAACTATCTTTTTCCTTTCCACTCCCAGCTCCTTCTCCAACCTCCTGCTTGTAAATGAGGATACTGATATTATCCTATCCGGGACTTTTGAAACTCTGCGCTCTATGCTTTTGCCAACTGCCCCTGGTGCTCCCAAATATTTATCCCAGTAGTCGCCCCAAACCTCGTGCCATGTAACCACCAGCGGTATCCTCTGCATCCTCGCAACCCTTTTTGCAGTTAGACATGGCAGGAAAGGGAACTCGTTGCACTCAATCAGGTCAAACCTCCCCTGCTTGAGCTTTCCATAAAGCTTTAGAGAGAATTTTACTGCAGGGAATATCTTCCTTCTCCTGCCGGCATAAAGTTTCTTCGGAGCATCGCAGACGCAGTGCACCTTCATCCCCTCGTATTCAAATTCTCTCGAAGGCATCCCCTGATAAAACATTGTATAGAAATGGATTTCATGCTCCTTCGCCAATCTCCTAAAAATTTCATAATACCTTCTCTCCCCACCTCCAATTACCCACGGGTATATGACATCAGAAACCACAGCTATCTTCATTTTACCACTAATCCATTGATAATATGCCGGAGAATAAAGACGTGAATATTACCTGAATTCCCAATGCGATAAGTGTTGAGGAGACTATTGCCTCTCTTTGGTATGCCAGAGGACCAAACCCAGTTACAATCCACCTATAAACTATTACGATGCCTATCGCTGCGCCAACCGCAAAAGCCAACAGGCCAGCAATCAAACCCCTTTCCAGTCCGAGGTTCATTGCAAAAAAAGACTCTCCTCTTTCGTTAGGGTTAATCCTCCTCCTGTATATTGCTGAGAATAACCCCATAGAGTAAAGCTGGAAACCGACAATGGTGAACATGCTGCCGAATATCATTGGGTGGATGTAAAGAGGAAAGCCCAGCAGGACGACAGGCCCACCCAGCAGAATTAGAAGCAGCAGCAGGCCGACTACCATCAGGAATGCGCCCGGGTAAATGAATATGCTTGGAGGGCTTGAAAGAACCATGAAGCGAAGGTGCCTCCATCCATCATCAAATGACTTGATCTTTGACTTGGAGCCCTTTCTTGGGTAGTAGCTTATGGGCACCTCCACTATTCTCAGACGCTGGTTGTGCGCCTTTATAACCATCTCGCTGGCGAACTCCATGCCCTCCGTTTTGAGATTCATTTTTCTGTAAGCGTTCCTTGTGAATGCCCTCATGCCGCAGTGGGAGTCTGAGATGTTTATTTTGTAAATCTTGTTCATGAACCAATTGAAGAATGGGTTGCCAATCCTCCTGTGCAAAAACGACATTGCGCCGTGTTTAATCTCCCCCTTAAACCTCGAGCCAATGACAAAATCCGCTTTTCCCTCAACGAGAGGTTTCAGCAGCTTGCTCATCTCAGAAATGTCATATGTCCCATCCCCATCCACCATTGCTATGTACCTGCCGCTCGCAATATCCAACCCAGCAAGGTAAGCGCTTCCATAACCAAATCTCTTCGGTTTTACAACTTTTGCCCCAAGCTTCTTCGCTATTGCAGGAGTGTTATCAGTGGAGCTGTCAGCAACTATCACCTCTCCTTCCAATCTCATTTCCTTGAATAAGTTTTTTGCTTTCCTTATGCATTCCCCTATAGTCTTTTCTTCATTCATTGTTGGTATGACAACTGACACGTCCATGCATGCACCCACTTCTTTACTTTATTATCTGCGTCAGCAAAGCTTAAAGTTTTATCCTCTCATTACCTGCTGCGCTAGACAAACAGTTCTTTAAAATGGGCGTGTCAGTCTCAACATGAAAATGTCGGTAACCTGACAAAGCTGATGCTCCTTGCTGTTTTTGCCAATTAACAATTGTCCTTATACATCGGTCAATATTCCCAAAAAGTGACCGATACATCTTTAAACTTCAAAGATGGAGTGATAAGCATGGAAAAGGAGAGGATAATCGAAATACTCGATGGGTGGAATTTCTGGACAAAGGAGCCAGAAGTTGGCATCATAAGGGAGGACTACCTGAAACAACTTGAAAAACTAAAAGAAACAGGACAGGTTGTCACAATTGTTGGGGTGAGAAGATCCGGCAAGTCCACCTTAATCAAACAGTACATAAAAAAGCTGATTGAGAGGGGGGAGGACAGGAAAAATTTCCTTTACATCAACCTTGAAGAACCACGTTTCATTGATGAACTCTCCCTGAAGTTTTTGCAGGATGCCTATGAAGCCTATCTCGAGATAGTTGGACCCACCTCAAAACCATACGTTTTTCTTGATGAGGTTCAGAACGTCAAGGGATGGGAGAAATTCGTAAGGGCGCTGCATGAAAAAAACGAAGCGTTCATATTCATTTCAGGCTCATCTGCAAAACTGCTGAGCAAGGAGCTGGGGAGCACCCTAACCGGCAGGCACGTTGACCTTGTAGTCCGCCCGCTGAGCTTCAAGGAGTTTTTGACTTTCAACAACTTCAAATTCGAAACAAGATTGGAAATTTTATCAAATAAAATAAAAATAAAAAAGTTTTTAAGGGAGTATCTATCCTACGGTGGTTTCCCTCTTGTTGTGCTGGCAAAGGAAAAGGAAGAGATCCTCAGCAGGTATTTTGACGACATACTGACCAGAGATATAGCTGAGAGGCACGGGATAAAAAAGACAGACAAGCTGAAGATTCTTGCAAAATACTACCTCACCAACATCTCCTCCCCCCTCTCTTTCAGAAAAATAAAGAATTTCATTGGCATAAGCCTTGACACAGTGGAGAGGTTTTCCTACTACCTCCGCGATGCATACCTGATATTTTTTGTGAGCAAATTTTCCTACTCATTAAAGGAGCAGGAGATAAACCCAAAAAAGGTTTATGCTGTTGACTTGGGGCTGCGCAACATGTTCAGCTTCAAATTCAGCGAGGATTGGGGAAAACTTTATGAAAATGCGGTTTTTTTTGAACTATTGAAAAAGAATAAGGAGCTGTGTTACCACAGGGAGAGGCACGAGTGCGATTTTTTGGTCAAGAGAGGTGAAACAGTTAAGGAAGCAATTCAGGTGTGTTTTGCCCTGACTGAAGAAAACAAGAGGAGGGAGGTTGATGGTTTGCTGGAGGCTATGGAGAGGTTTAAGCTGAGAGACGGCACGGTAATAACTGAGGATTTTGAGGGGAAGGAAAAATACGGCAACAAAACAATCAATTTTATCCCACTTTGGAAATGGCTTCTCATGCCAACAACCTGAGATGGTATCCCATAAGCTCGGGGCGATGCCGCATCCATTCTGAACATTTCGCAAATGATACCTTCTATTAAATTTGAAACAGACGTTTCATAAATGAAACAGAGAATATCCATTACTTCTCACAGCCAACCAGCATTATCTGAGCAAGCAGCGCTTCCAGCTGTATTCTCTCATTCGCCCCTTCCACCATCCTGAAGTTATACTCCCCAACCCTGTCCACCAAACTCACCTTCGCCTTATCCGGTATATCCAAGGAAGTAATCTCCCGGTAAATCTGCATAAGCACATCCTCCCCGCTCATCCCATACTCAACCATCACCTTATCCAATTTCTCTCTTGCTTCAATGAACTTTCCTTTCAAAGCAAGCTCAAGCATCTGCCTTATCTCTTCGGGCTTTGCCCTTGACGAAACCTTGAAAACTGTTTCCTTTGTTATTTTCTTTCCAACCGCTGCAGCCCCCTGCAGCGCATTTATCACCCTCCTCATATCCCCCTCTGAAATATATATCAACGCATCCACCGCATCCTCATGCACCTCAAGCTTCTCCGCCTTTGCAACTCTCTTCACCATCTCCTTCATCTCGTGCTCCGAGAGATGCTTGAAGCGGAAAACTGCGCAACGGCTCTGTATCGGCTCAATCACCTTTGACGAATAGTTGCAGCTCAGGATGAATCTCGTCGCACCTGAAAACATCTCCATCGTTCTCCTCAGCGCATGCTGCGCATCAGGGGTTAACGCATCTGCCTCATCCAGAAGAATTATCTTGAACGGCACATCTGTCAAAGGAAGGGTTCTTGCAAAATCCTTTATTCTCCCTCTCACAACATCAATTCCCCTCTCATCGCTTGCGTTCAGCTCCAGAAACGACTGAGCATAATTCTCCTTGAACAGATCACGGGCAAGCGCCAATGCAACGGTTGTCTTTCCAACTCCAGCCGGACCTGCAAATAACATATGCGGTATATTCCTTGATTTCACATATGCTTTCATCCTCTCCACTATCTCCGCCTGCCCAATTACCTCATCAAGCGTCTTCGGCCTGTACTTCTCAGTCCAAGGCAAATCGAACTCCATACCACCACTTCCAAAAGCAATTAATTATTTACGCAATAACTTAAATACTATTCTGTTCTAATATTTGAGGAAGTGATTGAGTGGACTGGAACTTCATGACACAGGTTGCAGCAGCATCCCTCATGCTAGTTTTAATAGTCTGGTTTCTGAACCCATTCTCCTACAATCTAAGGGCAAACCCGCTGAACTTCCTGCTGCTCTTCTCCTGCTCCCTCCTCTCAGCCCTGCTGCTGCAGTTTGCTGAGAAAGAATTCAGGATAAAATACACCGACGAATCCTTCTCCCTTCTTGCCGGGATGGTGGTGCTCTCAGCCTTGCTCGCATACGGAATTGTTGGCTACGGCTCCTTCCTCCTAAACCCATACCCAATTCTCACCTCCGCCTTTTTCCTGCTTCCAATTCTACAGCGTTTCATCCAGGAGAGGTTTTAACATGTACGACCCTTTGAAGCTTGAGAAAAAAATTCGCAAATTCTGGGAGAAGGAGAGAATATATGAGAAAATTAGGGAGCTGAAAAAGGATGGGAAGAAGTTCTACTTCTGCGATGGGCCTCCCTACGCAACCGGGCAGATTCACCCTGGAACTGCTTGGAACAAGTGCATAAAGGACGCGGTATGCCGGTATAAGCGGGCAAGGGGCTTCAACGTCCGAGACCAGGCTGGGTATGACACGCACGGCTTGCCAATTGAGGTGAAGGTTGAGCAGGAGCTGAAGCTGAAGTCAAAGAAGGATATTCAGAAAATAGGGGTGGGGAAGTTCATAAAGAAGTGCAGGGAGTTTGCAACAAAATACATTGACGTCATGTCCGAGCAGTTCAAATCGCTTGGATGCTGGCTTGACTGGGAGAACTACTATGTGACGTATAGAAATTCATACATTGAATCTGTTTGGAGAACAATAAAGAAAGCGCATGAGAAGGAGCTTTTGGAGAGAGGGGTATACGTCCTTCCTTTCTGCCCAAGGTGCGAGACAGCAATTGCCAATTATGAATTAGAATACGATGAAAGAGTTGACCCATCCATCTATGTGAAATTCAAAGTTCAGGGAAAGGAGAATGAGTATCTGATAATTTGGACAACAACTCCCTGGACACTTGTTGGCAACATTGCGGTGATGGTTCACCCAAGCTACCAATACGTGAAAGTGAAGGTTGAGAATGAGGTTTGGATTGTTGCGAAAGAGAGGTTAAACGCAGTAATTGCAGTCACCGAAAAGCTCAATCTAAACCCAATCATCCTTGAGGAGTTCAGCGGTTTGAAGCTTGATGGTTTGAAATACATCCATCCACTTCTCGAAAAGGTTCCAAAGCAGAAGGAGTTCAAGGATGCCCACCGAGTTGTCATGAGCGATAAGTTTGTCACTCTCGAGGATGGAACTGGTTTGGTGCACTGCGCCCCTGGGCATGGGCCGCAGGACTTTGAGGTTGGAAAGCAGTATAACCTCCCCATCTTCTGCCCTGTTGCGGAGAATGGGAAATACACAAAGGATGCAGGGGAGTATAAAGGAATGTATGTGAAGGAGGCGGATAAACTGATTTTGGAGGAGCTGGAGAGAAAGGGGTTGCTGATCAGCTCAGGCGACATACGCCACCGATACCCTCACTGCTGGCGTTGCAAATCACCCCTCATCTTCATAACAACCGATCAGTGGTTCATAAGAATTACAAAGATTAAGGAGAGGATGCTTGCTGAGTTGAACAAAGTGAGGTGGCAGCCAGAGTTTGCAAGAGTTTGGTTTAAGGATTTCATCACATACGCGCCTGACTGGTGCATCTCCCGCCAGCGTTATTGGGGGATACCGCTGCCAATTTGGGAGTGCGCGAAATGCAAAAAGATAAAGGTTGTTTCCTCCAGCGCTGAGCTGGAAAAGGAGAGTGGAAGGAAGCTGGACGACTTGCACAAGCCAGAGATTGATGAGGTGAAAATAAAATGCGAGTGCGGAGGGGAGATGAGCAGGGTTTCAGATGTGCTGGATGTTTGGTTTGACTCCGGGAATGCAATCTGGGCTCCGCTCACAGAGGAGGAGATTAAAAAATGGTATCCATGCGACTTCATTGTTGAGGGAAAGGATCAGATAAGGGGATGGTTCTACTCCCTATTGGGATGCGGGCTGATCACGTTTGACGAGATTCCCTACAAAAACCTGCTGATGCACGGCTTCTTCGTTGATGAGAAAGGGGAGAAGATGAGCAAATCTCTTGGAAACTTCGTTCCGCTGGAGGAGATAATTGAGAAATACGGAGCTGACACATTCCGGCTGTGGAGCATGAGCAGCACTGTTTGGGAGGATTTGAAGTTCAACTGGGAGGAGATAAAGGAAGCGAATAAAACGCTGTCAATTCTGTGGAATCTATACATTTTTATGGAAAGGTTCTCCAAGCTCACAAAGTTCAACCCAGAGAAAAAAGCAACGTATGAGCTTGAGGATGAGTGGCTGCTTTCAAAGCTGAATGGAATCATCAAGCAGACAACTGATAAATTTGAGAATTATGAAATTCACGAGGCAGTGAGGATATACCGAGAGTTTATTGTTGAGGATGTAAGCAGGTTCTACATGAAGGTTGGGAAGAGGAGGTTGGCTGAGGGAAGAAACCCAGATGGGTTTTTGAAAGCAATGCACCAAGCTCTCCTTCAACTCACCGTGATGCTCTCCCCAATCACTCCCTTCATTGCCGAGGAGGGTTACCAGATGCTGTTCAAAAAGGAGGAGAGCGTCAGCGCTCTTCCCTGGCCTGAGCACGAAAAAAATGCAATCAACCCACTGCTTGAAAGACAGATGGAGATTTGCCGGGAGATTGCGGGTGTTGTCGCCCAGCTGAGGCAGAACGCCAATCTGAAATTAAGGTGGCCGCTTGAGGAGGTTGTTGTTGCGACAACCTCAACTGAGCACAGAAACGCGGTTGAGCACCTTCCCTACATCATTGAGACGCTTGGCAACGTCAAAAGAGTCAGAATAACTGAGCAGATGCCGAGCGTTGTTGAGGTGAAGCCAAAGCTGAATATAATGGGGCCTGCTTTCAGGGAGCACGCAGCAGCAGTTGCAGAGGCGTTGAAGCTGGTTGACGCCAAACTTCTGAGAAAGGAGCTGGAGGAGAAGAAGGTTTTTCAGGTTGAAGTGGAGGATAAGAAATATGATGTAACTCCTGAAATGGTGGAGTTTATCGAAACTCCTCCAAAAGGATATGTTGAAGCTCCATTCAGCGGCGGAAGGGTTTACCTGAAGAAGGAACTCACCCCTGCCCTGTATGAGGAGGCTCTGGTGAGGGAGGTTGCAAGAAGAATACAGATGATGAGGAAGGAGATGAAGCTTGTTGAGAGCGACTTGATTGAGGTGAATCTTGTTGGGGAGGATGAGCTGATTTCAGTGCTTGAAAAGAACAAGGATGCAGTTGCAAAGGAAACAAAAGCCAAGCGGGTTGTCCTCTCAGATAAGCAGAAGCTGAAAGGAAAGGAGAAGGAGTGGGCGATACAGAACAGAAAGCTGAGAATAGTTGTCAAGCTTCACTCTTGAATGCTTTTCTCTTCTCCATCTCACCCCAGCAGTCCTTGCATATCACAATCCTTCTAACCCTGCTGAGCTTCTTTGAGGATTTCACGCAGCTCGCGCAAATCTTCCTATTGCAATACTCGCACTTCTCAAGAAAATGAACTTCCCTGCCGCATCTCTCGCAAATCATCCCATCACCTTGGTGTTTATTTAATTTAATTTATATAATAACGCTTATGAAAGTTTTTATTGAAACCTACGGTTGCACTCTCAATCAATCCGACTCTGAGGTGATGAAAGGAGTGCTTGCTGAGAAAGGGGTGGAGCTTTGCAGCACCCCTGATGAAGCCGATGTTATCATACTCAACACGTGTTTTGTGAAAACACCAACACATCAGAAAATTGTTGAGAGGTTGAAGAAGCTCTCCAACAGAAAGGTTGTGGTTGCAGGCTGCATGCCAAGCGCAAACAGGGAAGTTGTTGAGAGAGCTATCCCTCACGCATCCCTCCTCTCCCCCTTTTCGCTTTCTCACGTCTACGAAGCGGTTATGGCTGCATACAGAAATGAAAAAGCTGTTTTTCTGTCAAAAAAACCAGAGGAGAAATACTCCCTTCCAAAAATCAGGGAGGGGGTGATTGCCCGAATTCCGGTTTCAGAGGGCTGTGCATCCTCCTGCTCCTTCTGCGTCACAAAGCTTGCAAGGCCGGTGCTGTTCAGCTATGATGAGGAGAAAATTGTTGAGGAGATAAGGAGATGTGTTAAAAATGGTTTTAGGGAGATACAGCTCACCTCCATGGATGTTGGGGCATACGGAGTCGACAAAAACACCAATCTTGTTTCGCTGCTTGGAAAAATAGATGAGATTGAGGGAAGGTTTCTTGTCCGAGTTGGGATGATGAACCCCCAGCATGCTTTGAGGATACTGCCCCAGTTAATAGGTGCCTTCCAAAGCAAAAAACTCTACAAATTTCTTCACCTCCCCCTCCAGTCAGGTGATGATGGTGTTTTGAAGGATATGAACAGAATGTATTCTGTGGATAACTTTCTTGAAGTTGTTTCCGAGTTCCGAAAGCACATCCCTGAGCTGACGCTTGCAACAGATGTGATTGTTGGCTTTCCGACAGAGACAGAGGATGCGTTTGAGAGGACACTGGAAGTTGTGAAAAAAATTCAGCCAGACGTTGTGAACAACTCCAAATTCTTCCCGAGGCCTGGGACAAGGGCAGCAAAAATGAAGCAGCTTCCCGGAGAGGTGGTTGCCGGGAGAAGCAGGCGCATGAGCCAGCTGTGCAGGGAGCTTGCGCTTGAGAGAAACAGAAAGCTGATTGGAAAAACATTTGAGGTTTTGATAACTGAGAAAAGGGAGGAAGGAGTGGCGGGAAGAAACCCCTCCTACAAGCAGGTTCTTCTCAACCACGGAAAGCTTGGCGAGTTCGTGAATGCAACCATCTGCGATGCAACCTCCTGCTACCTGAGAGGCATATTTTAATATTCCCAGATTCCATCTATACTTGATGAGAAAGTTCGCAATACTCTCAATAATCTTTCTCATGCTTGCAGCCAACTCAGCCAAGGTTGTCTCCCCAGGTGAGTCAACCACCATCCGCTTCTCCCTCTCCAACCCAGGAGGGCAGTATGAGTTCTGCATAGACAGCGTGCTTGTTCAGTTTGTGGATTACATTGGAGATATAACGCTCACAACTTCCATGCCCGTCTACCCAAAGGTTTGCGTCTGCCCTCCCTCACAGAACAGCACATGTCTCAGCTACGCAACCTCTGGAAAAGCGTATGGGCAATCATACGGATACAGCTATGCTTCCTCAAGCACTTACGAGCTGCTCATCAACATTCAAGTTGACCCAAACCCCACCTCCTCGCTTTTCTACCCAGGTGTGCCGCACAAGTACACCGTTCAATACACCTACAAGTTTGTGAACTGCAAGATAGGCTGCTGGTTTGAAAACCCACAGCAGGAGTCATATTCCGATTCGGTATACGTATATGGTTTAACCCAGAGCCAGATATCCGCAGCACAGTCAAGCACGCCAGAACAGCTCGCTGCAAATACAATTGGGGAAGCACAAGCAGAAGTTTCGGATGCGTTTAATGAAATTGAGCAGGCAAACAGCTCCATTCTGCTTGCGCTTGAAACTCACTGTGTTTCAGCTGTCAGAGCTTTCCAGCGCCTTTCAACTGCTTTGGGCAATCACTCCATCGCATTATCCGAGCTACGAGCTGCTCAATCCGCATACGCAGCGAAGGATTTTGAAGCTGCGAAATACAATGCAACTCTCTCAAAACAGTTTGCAATCTACGCAAAGAGCGAAGCGGGCATGGCAACAACAATCATCCAAGGCGAAATTCAAAGAGTTGAAACCCTTTCCGATAAACTGAATCAAGCAAACCTCTCAGCAACATACGCAAAAACGCTTGAGGAGAAAGCAAGCTCAATAGGAGTTCAATCGCATGAGGCAAGCTCGCTTATCTCCCTTGCGTTTGAGTATCTAAACAGAACCGAAAGAGCCTGTGCGGATGGAGAGTATAATGTTGTTTCCTCCTCTTCCGATTCCGTTATAGACAAATCCAACCTTGCAAAAGGAGTTCTTGAACCGCTTGTGAGAAACAGGCTTGCTGAGCTGTTCGAAGCATACGCTCAGAATTTAACAAAAATCAGAAATGAGCTTGGGAACTTCTCCTCCAACTTCTCCAACGCAACAATTGAGAAACTCACCAGCTACAGCCGAAACATCAAGAACGGCACGTTTACGGATTACCTGCTGTATATTGACATGGCGTTTGCAACCGAGTCGTTCCTCAACGAAACTGCTTCCGTTTATTCTGAGCTGAATAAATCAATTGAAAAGTTTTTTGAAATCAGAAAGCTTGAAACTGCGTATAAACAGGAGCTGAACCTCACTGAAGTTGAATCCCTCCTCCAGCTTTCTGTGAAAATGCTTTCAGAAGGTGACTTCAACTCCTCGCTGAATTCAACATACCAAGCCAGCTCTGAGCTGGCTGAAATTGAAAAGGAGCTCACAAACAAAATTCTGAAAATTGAGGATGCAAAAGTTGCAATAAGCGCTGCGGATAAAACAATAACCGAAATCTCCAAGCAGAGCTTCCTTATCTTCACTCCTGATATGGGGGAAGCAGAGAGCACCTTTTTCCGCGCAAATGTATTGCTCTACTCCGAACCGCAGAGAGCGTATGAGCTTGCAAGGCAGGCAAGGGTGCTTGCGATTGAGCAGGGGAGGAAGCTGGAGTCAATCAAGCTTGGTATTGCGGGCGCAGTTATAATTATAATCCTGCTTGCTCTGATAATAAGCAGAATTCGTTATCCTTCCAGAATCCCAAAGGAGTTCAGAAAGAGGTGAGTGTTTGCTGAGAACTCATTATGCAGCTGAAGTGAAGCCTGAGATGAACGGCCAAAAGGTAACTCTGGCTGGCTGGGTGCATGAGGTTCGGGATATTGGGAAGGTGAAGTTCATCCTTCTGAGAGATAGAACTGGCATTGTCCAGGTGACTGGGAAGAAAGGGGTGACAGATGACGCAGTGCTTGAGAAGATGAACCTTGTGAAGGAAAGCGTTGTGAAAATAACCGGTGTTGTGAAGGAGGAGAAGCAGGCAAGAGGCGGAGTGGAGGTGAACCCGGTTGAGATTGTGGATTTGAATCCTGTGAAAGTGAAAATTCCTTTTGAGGTTACCGGTAAGGTTCCGGCTGACTTGGAGGTTCGGTTGAACCACAGGCAGATTGACTTGAGGAGAATTGAAACAAGCGCTGTTTTCAAAGTGAAAAGCCAGATGCTGTATTCATTCAGAGAAAAACTTCACCAGCTTGGTTTTCAAGAGATAAACCCACCATGCATCGTTTCAGGTGCAACAGAGGGAGGAACCGAGCTGTTTCCAGTTCAATACTTTGAGAAGCAAGCCTTTCTCGCCCAATCCCCCCAGCTCTACAAGCAGCTTGCAGTGATAGGTGGGATGGATAAGGTGTTCATGACAACCCCAATATTCCGAGCTGAGAAGCACAACACAACAACGCACCTCAATGAGTTAATTTCCTTGGACATTGAAATGGGGTTTGCAGACCATGAGGATGCGATGAGGGTGCTTGAGGAAGTGATGAAACACATTATCTCCAATGTTCTGAAAAACTGCGCTGAGGAGCTGAAGCTTCTTGGGGCAGAGCTGAAGGTTCCAAAAACCATCAAAAAGCACACCTACTCCGAGCTTGTTGAGCTTCTGAACAAGAATGGAGTGAAGATGAGGTGGGGGGAGGATTTCACAAGGGAGGGAGAGATGAGGGCAACGGAGTTGCTGGGGGAGGAGCTTTTCTTCATAACTGACTGGCCAACGGCAAGCCGGGCTTTCTACTCAATGCCAGATGAGAAAAACCCAGATGTTTGCAATGCGTTTGATTTGATGTATGGTGGAGTTGAAATTGCGTCAGGCGCTCAGAGAATACACCTTCCGGAGCTTCTGGTGAAACAGCTCAAGTCAAGAGGGTTGAACCCAGATGATTTTGAGTTCTATGTAAATGCGTTCAGAATGGGAGCTCCTCCGCATGCAGGATGGGCAATCGGGGCTGAGAGGCTTGCGATGAAGCTGTGCAACCGGAATAACATACGGGAGTGCTCCCTTTTCCCAAGGGATAGAACAAGGGTAACACCATAAAATAAATATATAACAACTACAATTAATTGGTGGTAAATTGGAGACAGAGGTAATAGATTACAGCATTGATGCGTTCAAAAAGAACTTCAGGATAGTGCTTTTCTTCTCCATTCCATTCCTCCTCGCGTTTGCAATTCCCCTCCTCTCCCCAATGCCAACATATGTTTCAATTGGCGCCACCTTCCTGCGAACAGGCAGCATGTTTGTTGATTTAACCTACTTTGACATTGCGCTTATCTTCCTCAGCTCCCTCGCGTCCCTCTTCCTCATCTCCTTTGCAACAGTTGCAATAAACCTGGTGATCAAATCGCAGAGAACCCTGACAAACATACGCACAGAGGTTATTGAGGGAATTGAAAAATACACAATAACCATCTTCCTTCTCTACACCCTCTTCCTTATTTTTTCCTTAATCGTCCTGCTTATCTCATACGAATACGGAGTTGAGGGGCTTGCCACTCCTCTCTTCTCTTTCTTCCTCTCCTTAATGCTTTTCTACGTTCCAGCGGGAATTGTGATAGATGAGCTCAAACCAACTGAAGCAATGAGGATGAGTTTATTCATGATAAAGAACAAGTTCGCTTTATTCCTCCTCTGGCTTGTGATTGGTTTCCTGCTCCTCACCGCAGTTGACATTGTTTTCATAGTTCTTTCAGGAGTGATTCCATGGGGAAGATACATTGTGCTTGTGATTAACTCCCTTCTCATAATGCCCTTCCTCATCATACTCCAAACTCAGATGTATCTAACAAAATACACGATACTCAAATAGTTATAGGGGAAGGGAATGGAATTCTACAAAAAAAACAGAAACGCGATTTTTATCCCTCTTCTATTCCTTCTTTCCTTTGCAATAAGATTGTACTACCTGCCCGCAACGCCAATCTATGGAGATGAGGCAGCCTACGCTGAAATTATAAATGAGTTCAGCCGCAACCCATCCCTCATCCCACATTACATGGGGCACATTGTTTCATGGAAGCCAACCTTTGGGTTTGCGGTTTACTCCCTCATCATTAATGTGCTATGGACGCTGAACCCGCAAATACCTCTTGAGGTTGCCTACAGAGTTCCATCCGTTGTTTTTGGAGTGCTTTCCACACTTGCGCTTTACTTCCTTGTAAGAAAGCTTTACGGGGAGGAGCTTGCCTTCTTCTCCTCCATTCTTTTCACAACAAACTGCATTTCAGTTGCAATCAGCGAAGGACTTTTGCTTGACTCACTTGTGCTGTTCCTCCTCATCTCAGGAATTATTTTTTATATTGATGGACAGAGGGACAAAAAAAACTTCTACTACGCCGGCTTCACTGGAGCGCTTCTCTTCCTCACAAAATCCATCATTGCATTAATGCTGCCAGTGCTTGCAATTTCATACTACGTAAGGGATAGAAAAATTGGGAGAGATGTTAAAAGAGGAACCGCATTCCTCCTCTCCCTCTCCGCAGTTCCGCTTACAATGTTCCTCTACGCTCTCCTCTTCTTTCTTCATGCTCCGCTTGGCAAGGGGGGAGACATCACTGCCACATATGTATACGACATATTCTTCAGGGTTTACATGCAGCCAAAGTTTGAGCCATCCCTGCTCCTGAATACAATAGAATTTCTCAAGCTTACCGTTCCATGGTGCATTCTGTTTTTCTCAGGAATTCTGCTGACAAAACTAAGCGATAGGGAGGACAGGTTCATATTCCTATGGCTCCTTCTCACACTTGCGTTCGTAGGAGCTGGTCAATTCTACAGCTGGTATTACCTTCAGGTGCTCCCACCATTTTCAGTTATATGCGCAAAGCCCCTCCTGCATGTAAAAAACAAACGTTCCTTCCTACCTATCCTCCTACTCCTGCTGTTGCTCTCCCTTCCTCACTTTGCCAACCCAAGCTTTATGGATTCCTATATTAGCTCCTCCCCACTCAACATTGAGAAGATGGAAACCGGGCTTTTCCTCCGAAACAGATATAGCGTGCAATCAATTACGGAGAAGGGAATACCGGAGATTGCGTTCTACAAATTTCATGGCGAAAGCCAGCCAAACTACTCCAGATTTCAGATAACTGTGCTTGACCCATTTGCAATAGGAAGCTACACTGCATACCTCACCGTATCCGAAATAGTGCTGGGCAAAGCTCAGAAACTCAACCTCACACAACCAGATGAGGTATGGCTTCTTATGAACAATTCCAGATATGTGCTGATGGATTCAGAAGTATACAGAATCTACTCCGAATTCCCTCTGCAAAACTACTCCGTTGCTTTCAACTCATCACAAGGGAGCTATGTTGTGCTGGAAAGACTCAAATAGCCCCAATTGCATAAACAACATACAACACAACGGCAATGCCTATAAGCGGAAGCGCGTAACCAATAATAACACTCACCATGCTCCTCCTCCGCATCCCTCTCTTCACTCTATATAAATAAGCCAGCAGTTGGATGATGAAGAGGAAAGCAAGGAAACAGAAAAGCAGTATGAAATTCCCAGCAATGAATTCCAAGAATCTGGCTTCATATGAACCGAGCACCCGCATAGGTATGTAGAAAAACAACGAAATAATAAGAGTGGAGGAAACTGCTCTTAGCAGATACATGAAAAATATCACTACCCTGCTCTCAGCTTCTGAGCTAGAAGTGGTATGCCCTTCAAACGTTTTCACAATCTTTATTCTTCCAATTTCAGTATTTTAATATTTTTGTTAAATGACAATTCGCCTTCTGTTCTAGTACACTTATAGAAAGGTTTAAATATACCCTATGCATAAATAATTCATGCTCCTCTGGAGCAATGAGGTGATTAAGCATGAAAGCAAAGTATACGGCTTTGCTGGCTTTGCTGGCAGTAGGAGTGGTTTCAGCAAGTAGAGTAGGAGCAATGGCAACAGCAATAGCTTCCGGTCTCTGCCTCTTTAAGATACTGGTAACCGGAGTCCTGCCAACGCTATCCCTGATATTGTTCCTGTTTGCAGGGTTGGCATACGCAGCAGGCCAGGCATTCGGTGCTGAGACAAAGGCAAAGGCACAGGGCTGGGCAATGTCTCTCCTTATTGGAGGGATTATAGGTATCGTCCTGGCAGTGCTTGCACCAGTGCTGGTAAGCATCTTCATAACAATGTCAATGGGCGAGATGGTAGAGCCAGCCTGCTAAGCAACCACTCCCTTTTTATTTTTTATTTTCCATAAATTATTGGTGGTTGGAATGAAAAAATCAAAAATAACTCTTATCCTCTTGCTGGTATGTTTATCCACCCCAGTGTTTGCGACAACAGCACAAATGGCAACAACAATACGCAATGCATTATGCGACTTCCAAACATTGGTTTACACCGTGCTCCCAACTCTTGCCCTGATAATGTTCCTGTTCGCAGGGTTGGCATACGCAGCAGGTCAAGTTTTTGGAGCTGAGATGAGAGCAAAGGCACAGGGCTGGGCAATGTCTCTCCTCGTTGGAGGAATACTTGGAATATTCATCGCAGTGCTTGCGCCAATACTGGTGGAAATTTTCGTGAAGATGTCAGCTGGCGCGATGACAACTTATAGATGCCCCACCTAGTTCCTTTTTTCTTCGTAATATCCAATTGGTAAGCTTTGACCGATTATTCCAATAATCAGCTCCGCCGATTCAGCATATCCTAAATCACTTTCAGTTAGTTTTAAAAACAACCAGAGCACAAAATAGATAACATGTTTCTTTTTCAGATAACACAAGCTGAAGTAAGTGGCGGAATCTTTCTTGGTGGATGGGAAACTACTGCTCTAACTGCTTTGGCTGTTTCTTTTGGAATCATCGGTTTAGCTTATGCAATTGCCATCGGTTTCCACTACAGGGAGCTTGAGGAGTGGGCGAAAACAGAGATGTATGAGATATTCATAAGCGGTGTGATTGTTGGAACTCTTATTATGTTTGTAAATATACTTTTTGGAATTTCAATAAACCTAGCCGGAGGCAACCCATTCGATATAGCGCATAACGCGCTGGATATGATGATACTGGAAACAATGAGCATATGGCTCTCCCTTTTCTGGACAAATGCGTTGATAAGCGCTGTCTCAACTCTGATGTTCAGCTTCTTCATTCCAATACCCATCGCAGTCGGGCCCGTCCTCATATTACTAATTCGTATCGGCTCCTATGTCCAACCATGGGCTGGGCTTAGCGCGGTGGTTACAGGCATCAACACAGTTTTCAATGTCCTATCCATAATGCTTGCTGTTCTGTTAGCAGAGCAGGTTCTTCTTGACTTCTTCAGATACACAATGTTGAAATACTTCCTTCCTCTAGGAGTTTTGATGAGAGCATTTCCAATCACAAGAGTTGCTGGTGGCACGATAATTGCAATTGCAATTGGTGCTTACATTATCTACCCTCTCGCAATCATCTACAGCTCGGAGGTGTATAAACAATACCGTGCAGTCACCGCACCCGGTGAGCCCGTTAATCCCCTAACCTTTATCTTTGGAGCAGCTTTCCGGGCAATCTTCTGGGATATCAACTCAATAATAAACCCCTTAATTGCGCTTATGCAGAACTTCGTGATAATTTCAGCTTTGTTCATCATAGTTGTGATAATCACCCTATCATCTATCCGCTCCCTTGCAGGTGCGCTTGGAGGGGATCCGGATTTGTTTGGGCTGGCGAGATTGGTATGAAATTTGAAAAGTATTTGGAAAGGGGATGCTGGAATGCTCACAGCAAAGCTCTCTTCATTCTTTTGCTGATACTATGTGTTCTGTCAACTCCTGTTTTCTCCTGGCTGGTTGCTGATGGTGGAGGCGGTGGAGGCGGTGGAGTTGGAAGCTGCAGAGTCGCAGATATGCGGGTTGCTTCGGGTGCAATGGTCAGCGACACAAAGGATATAGTAAGACATGCAGAGGAGCTTGACAACCAAAATGTTTCAGATCCATCAACATGGACTAATTGGAAGGATGCAGAGATTGCAGCATGTGATAGTGAGTCATGGCGGCCACATATTGATAACGACCCCACAATACATTGGATATCATATGAATACAATAACTCCCTTGACTTCCATAGGGATACATGGAGGGAGTTTAAGAAATGCTTTGATGTTTGTTCCGTCACCTCCGCAACGCTGAAAATTACTGCGGATGATGCTTTTCAAGTGAGAATTAATGGAAATGTTGTTGCAACTGTTGATGAGATAACTGGTATTGCAACCTGGGGGCCAGGTGACCAAACCTGGACGAATATCTACACATTTGATGTTAAAAATTTCATACACGACGGGCAGAATGAGTTGGATATACTTGTGAGAAACTATGATTTGGACGAGCCGGATGACCCTGCTCTCGCCCAGAACCCAACAGGTGTCACTTACAAACTTGAAATTCAATCCCAAGACTCCCAAGCCCCAACGATAACTGTGAACTCACCCTCAGATGGGGCAAGATATGTGGCAGGCATGGTGCCTCTGCCCTCCTACTCTGCAACAGACAACTGCGATCAAAACCCCACAGTTTCGCATATGGGTTATTCCACAGCTGTTGGAACTCACACAATGACAGTTACAGCAGTAGATAGAGATGGCAATACGGCAAGCGTTGCTGTCACCTACACTGTTGTTGCGCCTGCAGCACCTCCCTCAACAAGCATCATGTGCCCCCCAACTCCTCCCTACCCGCCCTGTTGCATCAGCAATGAGTGGTGGACAGGTGGGTGGATTTACCTTGCGTTTATGGGAATGGGAACAATTCTTTTGCTGCTTGCAATTGTTTACATGCTATCAAAAATATTTGTTAAGCGGGAATGGGAGGTTTGGGTGAAGGATGAGTTCTACCAGACAATCATCTCAGTTGCAATTATGATTCTTCTTGTGCTTGTGCTCAGTGTTATCTGCAATGTTTTCATCACTCTTGCTTGGGATGACCCATTCAATATAGCGCATACCTACCTGAATGGTTTGGTATGGGATAAAACACTGAATCTTGCAACTACCGCATTCCAATACAGCATTCTATGCCAGCTGATAGCCGGATATAAATTTTCGATTGGAGGTGGAGGTTTTGGAATTAGCTACACTCCAAATGCCGGTCTTAGAGCGGTGGCAGTCTGTTTTGATTACATCTACGCGTTCTTTGCAGGCATCTCAGCAAGTCTGATGGTTCAGGATATTGGTCTATCTATAATTCAGGCATTTGCCTTCAGAATAATGTTGCCTCTTGGGATTCTATTCCGCGTTTTTCCATTCCTCAGAAAAGCAGGTGCAATGTTGATTGCTCTTGCGCTTGGTTTATACGTTGTTTATCCACTCTGCTTCGTTATGAATAAGATGATTGTCGACACTGTGATACCACAGATTAATCTGCCTACCTTTCAGTTCTATATTGAAAACTTCCTCACAGCTTTCGCCTCTCCCTTAATCCCACTGGCATTGCTACCTTTATACACACTTATGAACGAAGCGGCATTCCTCATACCGCAGGCAGTATTCCTGCCAACTCTTAACTTGGTGATCACGCTGACATTTGTAAAAAATGCAGCAAGGGTTTTAAGCCAGAACTTTGAAGAGGTATTTCAATGAGCTCAGCTTTTGAAACGCTGTGGAGCAGCTGGCAGTCAGTTGCAATAGCTGCAGCTGTGCTCTCCATTCTCTTTGCGGCACTTGCATACGCGCTTTCTCATGTTTTTGGTATACGCAGACTGGAAGCTTGGGCAAAGGATGAGATATACCAAGCATTGGCAAGCGCATTCATTGTTGGAGCTGCCATTATCATAGTAACTGCAATTGCGAACTTCTCCTGCACTCTCACTGGAAGATGCGCTCCAGGCCAGGATCATGTTGATGTTGCAATTGATATACTAAACAGGCTGAAAGCAAATGTCACAACGCAAGTGGAGCACATATTTAACCTGAGCATGAGAGTTGGTTTGATAACGAATTTAGGGAAATACTATGATTTCTCAATCGGTGAAGCAGGTGCTGCCTGCATCGTAGGAGAGTGCTATACTGCGATAGGTTTCTCATGGTACTGGTGGAAGGGAGGGAGCCTTATACTGGACTCTCTTGAATATGCCTTCTCCGTTCTCCTTCCGATGCTGTCAAGCATCATCGCGCAGTGGTACCTGCTGACATTTATAAAGGAAGCCCTCTTTCCAAGTCTGCTGGCGATGGGTATTATACTGAGAACCTTCTTCTTCTCAAGAAGGGTTGGAGGTTTGCTGATGGCAGTAGCGCTTGCCCTTTACACCATTTACCCGCTTCTTTACGTTATGCTTGAAAGCTATTTCACATTTGTCCCGCATACATTCTACTACACAGGCAATGATCCAAATGCGGGTTGGGCGTGTTTTGGCAACTTCCTACCAGAGGGGGAACCCAATAAACCATTCTGCACAGGAGTTCCTGGTTTAATAGCTTTTGTGTTTCCAGGGCTCCCAAATAGTGTTGCAAACTACGACGATCCATCCTTCATGTTTAAAAGTGGTTGCACAGGTGATGGTGACTGTCCTGGTTCCTCCTGCACAACAATTGTTGAGAGTGGGGAAAGCAAGCATCTATGCGGTGGCTATGGTTCAGATGTATACGCTGGAATGATGACTCCTTACAATGGAGTGCTTCCAACAGTTGGCTACCTAATGGTTCCCGGCACCTTCCTCCCATTATTAATTATACTTGTAACAATATCATTCATCAAAGTTCTCTCACCACAGCTTGGGGGAGATGTTGAAATTGCTGGGCTTACAAGAATATTGTAGGTGAAAAAATGGTAAGCTGGGCTGAATGGTATGGAATAACTTTTGCAGTGATCTCTGTAGTGCTCGCCCTTGTTTCGCTTGCATACATGGTTGGGGTGGGCTTTCACCTGCCAAAACTCCAAGCTTGGGCAAAGGATGAGATATACCAAGCGATAGCAAGTGGTTTGATCGCAGTTCTCCTCCTCTCGTTTGTGACAACAATTGATGCCACAATGACAAGCATATACGGGAGCGATCCATTCGGAATTGCCGGGGGTTACATAGGCGAGTTAACCAACGCAATGTTTGGGTGGTTTACCATGATCCTCTCTTTAGATAGCTTCCTCGCAATTCTCGAAAGCCTTTTGTTCAAAGCAATGCCAACTCAAACAGGATTCAATATAACTCCATTTGGTGGTTTAGCTCCTGTTACAGCAATGCTCTCCCTCGCAATGGAAGCCACGCTTGGGGGGATTGGGCTTTTGCTCGGCCAGGGTTCTTTCCTTTCATTCATAAAAACACAATTCCAAATTCTCCTCCCAATAGGAATAGCGCTCAGGGCTTTTCCGTTCAGCAGGTCAGCTGGAGGTGCAATCATAGCAGTTTTTCTCGGTTTCTATGTTTTCTATCCTTTCCTCTGGGTATTTGACAAAGCGCTATATGATGAAACAAGAATACTTACTATGCTTACCGGGCCTGGCCGAAATCTGTTGAATGCGTTTGGTTTGGGAGCAGAGTGCGTCACCAATCCAATGAGTTGCGTGACAAATATATGGAGTGTTATTGGAAATATGTTTCTCACAGCAGTGCATGCTATTGCCTACCCAATTATACTCTACTTATTTGTTTATGTGATTTTCCTTCCAATGTTCAACTTGATAGTCGTGCTGGTGTTGATAAATGAGCTTGCAAAAATATTTGGAGCTGAAATAGATTTAGGTGGGTTGAGTGGGTTGATATGAAAAAAATCATAATTGGTTTGTTGCTCATCTCCCTGATGCTGTGCGGTTGCACAGTTACCGGAGGTCAGATGACTGTCACCCCTGCCTGCAGCTCAGGAGCGGTGAGCCCTGGGTTTGAAACCTACTGGATGAACTGGCAGGGTTTATCCTTCCTTGCAGCTTCAACTGTCTTTCTTCTTGCAGCTTTTGTCTATACTCTCGGCCATGTGCTTATCCACCAAAAAGTTATCATGTGGGCAAAGCAGCAGATGGAGGAGGCAATACTTGCTATGGCGATAACTCTCTTCGTGATTGGGTTCGTCTCCTTCCTCTGCACGCTTGATTTAAATACTTTAGGCATAGACACTGGTTGCACTGGCGCTAACTGCAACCTGGTGAACGTTGCTTTTGGACGTCTGAGCAGCTTTTACACAGTGATAATGAGGGGTTTTGCAACAGTTTTAATGTTGAACAGTTTCATGTCCAATGCCGCAACCATGACTGTTGGAAAAGCATTTGGCGTCGGACCAGTTTTCACTCCACTCGCAGTTTTCGGTGATGTCTCACAAAGCCTAACAGCTGCGATAATTGTTCTTATGACGTCAGCAATCATGGTGCTCACCCAAATGATTCTGCTGAAAATGACGGAAAGCTTGTTCGTCATTCTCTTCCCAATAGGCGTCCTCCTGCGCTCCTTTGGGGCAACAAGGGGTTTTGGAGGAGGGCTCATAGCATTATCAATTGGTTTCTTTTTCTTCTATCCTCTCCTTGCAGTTCTTTTCTATGGTGCGGTGCTTGGAGATGTGGAGCTAACATACTCGGGCATGGCTAGCTCGTTTGAGAATGCAGGTTTAAGCCCAGCGAGCACAGAATGGGTTACCGGCAACCCGATTCTTGAACTCCTTGCTGGCTTCGTAGGGAAAACAATTGTTGGAGCAATCTTCATGCCTCTTGTAATGTTCATGATTCTTGTATCGTTTGTAAAAGGACTTTCGTATGCGTTAGGGGAGGAGGTTGATGTGAGCAACCTCACGAGGTTGATATAGGTGGAAAAATGATGCAGGTAATCTGGTGGACTGAACCATGGAGCGCAACTCCAGTTGCGGTTGAAGGAGTTTGGAATGTTTGGCAGCCAGTTGCTTTGACTGCGGTTGTAACTGCTTTCCTTGTTGTTGCGTTGGCTTACATGCTCGGCATTGCTCTGAATTTGGATGGATTGAGAAAATGGGCGAAGTCAGAGTTCTATCAAGCGTTGGCAAGCGCAGTTATTGTCGGTGGGCTTATCTTCATGATTGATATAATGCTGAATGAGGGATTTCAGACAATGATTGGGGGGATGAACCCATATAAAAAAGCATATGTTTACCTGGATGGAGTGATGAGCTCGCTGTATTACATCTACATAAACGTCTACAGAACAAATTTCCTCCTGGAGTTCCTCGCTTCATTCACCATCTACTCCAATGCAGTCGGTTTTGATCTGTCGCCCCTTGAAATTATTTTATCCCCATTGAGTGAGCATTTCCACTTCCAAGCATACGTTGTGACAATGGCAGCCATTCTTACAGCATTCCAGCGCGCCCTCATACATCTCTTCTACAACACAGGCTTCACAGTGTTCATCCCAGCCGGTGTTCTCCTGAGAATCTTTCCATGGACAAGGGGTGCAGGAGGTTTGCTTATTGCAATTGGGATTGGGCTTTCAATTGTCTACCCAATCATGTTCACGTTTGTTGCGATGATGTCAGAAAACCCATCTGAGGTAAGAAATAAGGCAAACGAGCTTGGAAACAGCATCGGTGGTTTTGATCTTAGCGAGTTTGGCGCCTGTGCAAGTGATTTTGGGGTCATGGCAGATTTTGCAACTGAAAAAGCTCTCTCCCCTCAGCTGAAGGCAGCATCCGCATGGATACTTGGCTGGCTTTCATCCGTTTGGTTGAAAATATTCTACTACCCAATGCTTGTTCTAATTGTAACGTTCACATTTATAAGAACAATCTCACCATTACTTGGTGCAGATATAACTGAGATAGGGCAGGGTATCGTAAGGCTTCTGTAGATGGGGTTCTCATGCCAGCTGAAAGAAACATCGCACTAATCTGCTTCGCCGTTTCAGGAGCGTTAGTAGTAATCGTATTCGTTGCCGGTGCTTTGTTTGGCGCTCTCACGCCAATTGTTGTTGTGCTTGCAGCCGCTTTGTCAACAGCTGGCCTTATAACTTTTAAGTATGGCTACTGGATTGTGCCTTTCCTCACAAGAAGGGTGAGGATGATAGACGTGATTGAGGAGCCGTATGAGATAACGCCAACTCAGGATGCGGTGATCAAGAAAATCGGCAACACATACTACGCATCCATGTTTCTGCAAGTTAAAATATACGAGTCAACAACAGAGAAAAGCGAGGAGGAGAAGTTTGCTTTCATGGATCTGTGGGAGAGGGCAGTTGCAAGCATGAAAATGGTTACAAAATTTGTTTTAATTTCTTACGTGAAGGATTTGTCAAAATACCGAGCAATAGTTGAAAACAAAAAAGCAGAAGCTCAGCTGAAGCTTGCGGATGAGAGAGGAAAGCCCCAGGAGGATAAGCAGAGAATTGAAACGCTTGAAAGGGAGGTTGCAATGTGGGATAATCTGCTTTCAAAACTATCGACAGGGGAAAACCCAATTGCCCAAATGACGTATGTCATGACAACTGCTTCAGGCCCAACGCCAGAGATGGCGCTTGCAGCTGTGAAAAATCAGGCGAATGAGATAAAATCAACAATTGCAACTACCCTCAACGCCGAAGTTGCAGTTCTTACAGGCGAGGATATGAGGAGATGTTTTGAGGTTGAGTATATTGCACCTCCTCTGATAAGGGAGGAGGCTCCAACGTGATGGGAATGCCAGTTGGTGCGATTCCAATAGGAATGAATGAGAAGACTTTCACAGCATTAGCTTTGGGAATCTCATTCCTCTGCTTGATGATTGGACTAACCACACCGGGGTTGGGTGAGTTTAGAATAATTGCAGTGCTTGCCAGCATCTTCTTTGCAGTGCTTGATGTATTAATATACAAAGTAGGTTTCATGATTCTTCCATTAATAACAAAAATTTTGAAGGTTACCGAAATTCGGGCTGGCGGGTTTGAGATACCACCCTCTCAAGATGTAATTCTAAAAAACGTTGGTGGTTTGTATTACGCGACGATGTTTCTTTACGGAAGGTTCTATGAATCTGCAGCTGTTGGTGTTCAGGAGGAGCAGGCATCATATATGGATCTGTGGGAGAGGGCAGTTGCAAGCATAAAATTCCCATTCAAATTCTGCATAATGACATACATAGAAGATATTCTGAAATACAGGGAGGATATTGAAACAAAAAGGGCAGCAGCTCAGCTAAGACTGGGGAGGGAGAGGGAGAAGCCACGTCCGGATCCAATAATGATAGATAAATGGGAAAGGGAGGTTGCAAGGCAGAACGAGATGCTTGCAAGGTTGTCTGCAGGGGAAAAACCGATGGGAACGATAATGTATATCACAACTACCGCGATTGGTGCGAGCCCTGAAGCAGCAATCGCAGCTGTGAAAGCGCAGGCAAACGAGCTGAAAGCAAACTTCTCAAATACGTTGAATATAGAGATAACAACTCTTACGGGGGAGGATATGAAAAAGTGTTTTGAGTGGGAGGTTGCCTTCCCCCCAACACCTAAAGATTTAAAGGGAGCAATATAAAGTGATAATTATGGGAAAAATACGGGTTCAATCCGTTATGAGCAAGGAGCTGGCAAAAAGGCCTTTGTTTGTAAGGCCACCCGAACCACCAGCCGAGTTCATCGCGCTTGACCCATCCAACTCAATCTATGTTGGAAAGACAAAAATCTTCCACATTCCGTTCAACTGGTCCTATCAATACCTCACAAACCCACACATCTGCATTGTGGGAATCACTGGAGCAGGCAAATCATACTTCGTCAAAACTTTCCTCTCGCGAGCTGCTTTTGTTTGGGGAAGCAACGCGATAATAATTGACTGGGCAGGGGAATACAGGGCATGGGTGAAGCAGGCTGGGGGGAGGATAATTGCGCTTGGAAAAGGGGATTTCATTAACCTGATGGACTTGGGAGGAATGAAACCTCTTGATAGAGTGAAACAGATTATACGAACGCTTGAGATACTTACGGATATTGGTCAATACCCCGAGCAGAAGAGGCTCACTGAGGAAGCTTTGGAGGAAACATACAAGGAAGCAGGCTTCAAATTAAATGAAGTGGAGCAGAAAGGGGCGGACGGGAAACCACTTACTCCGCCAACTCTAAAGGATGTTGTGAAAATACTTGAGGATAAACTCAAATCAGGAACCTATGAGTTTCCAGCGGAGCTTGAGAATGCAATATACAGATTGAGAAACTTCTGCAGGCCTGGAGAGGATTACTTCGCGCAACAGAGCACCGTAAAGCTTGAGGAGCTCACTGAAGCTGGACTGGTTGATGTTGACATGAGCGGTTTGCCTGATGAGGTGATGAGAGGGCTTGCGGGTTTGTTCATCCTGCAATTCCTGAAGGAGAAGATGAGGGCTGCTGGTTGGGCTGCAACAAAAGGTTTGCGGGTGTTAGTTGTGCTTGATGAGGCGTGGAAAATTGCGAAGGATGAAAGGTCAGATGCAATTATGATTGTAAGGGAGGGAAGAAAGTATCAGTTTGGCTTAATTGTTGCCTCCCAAAACCCAACAGACATTCACGAGGCAATCTTCTCCAACGTTGGAACAAACTTCATTCTAAGAGTAAAGTTCCAGAAATTTTTGGATTACATACAGGGCTCACTGAACTTCAGCGATTATATGAGGGAGGAGATAAGCAAATTCGGTGTCGGGCAGTGCGCGGTGAACATGGCATTCCAGACAAGCACCAAATTCCCAGAAACATTCCTGCTTGAAAGAGTTCACGGTGAGGAGCCGCTTGAGGAGTATTTCTTAGATGTTGAATCAATACTAACTCAGGCGCAGCTTGCGGATGAAACAGTTCCTAAAAATTATTCATTTGAAAAGAATGAGCTGAAGAATAAATTAACCGAGTTTGGAATGGATGACATAAAAGCCTCGGAGCTCATCAACATTTTCAGCAAAGGGAATAAGCACATGGATATACTTGAGTTTGTGAAATTCCTGGATAGAAATGACCTCGCAAGGTCAAACATAACCTCCTTCCTGAAAGTAATTGGGATGGAGGATTCAATGATAATTGATATATTCAACAGGATAGACTCGGAAAGAGTTGTGTAGATGGCGCAGGCATACACTTTTGAAAAAACTGAGCTCAGAAAGCGGTTGAAGCTGTTTGGACTTAGCGATGCCCATCTTGAAGAAGTGATGAGCCTGTTTGACAAAAAAAATAAGCGAATGGATGTGGTGACGTTTGTTTTAACGCTGGAGAGATTCGGTGCCAGCCGAACTCAGATATCCAACTTCCTTGAGGATATTGGGATAGAGAAAACGACCCTTATAACAATCTTCTCAAAAGCAGATGCAAAGAAAGTTGGGCTGGATGATAAGAAGATTCAGGAAGTTGTTCTGAAGGGGTAAGTATGAAAAAAACAGTCTGCGTTGTTTGCAAGAAGGAGAAGAAAGGAGTAAGGGTGGAGGATGATCCAGTTATAGAAGCAATAAGAGGCATTAAAGAAAGGTTGAACATCTCAAAAAGAAACATCCTTGTTGTTTGCAAGGAGTGCCTGCCAAAAGCAGAGGAGAAGAGAAAGCGGTTCGAGAGAAGTGTTATGACGTGGGGAATACTTGCAGTTCTTGTAGCTGTGCTTCTCCTCCTCATCTCATTCTCAATTCAATCATTACTCCTGAGCGTTGTGACCGCAGTGTTGTTTATGCTCCTCGCTTTATTGTCGTACTTCCCAAAGGTTGAGAAACATGGAAAAGAAACCTGAAAAACCACCTGAAAAAAAGGAAGTGAAGAAGGAGGAGAAGGATGAGGCTCCCACTACCCAGATTTATGGGTTTAAACTACCTGCAAGGAGGAAGGGAGATCTTAAAAAACTAGCTGAGTCCCTTTCAGCAATAAGCTCCATAACGCTGGCTGTCGAATCGGACTATGTTGCTGCGCTGAATGTTGAAAGCAGAGACATTAAGAAGAACCCATACCTTTTTTCAATAGTCTACCTACGCCCAAATGAAATTGAGGTTGTTTACTCCGTTGTGCCGGGAGTGAGCATAAGAAAGAGAAAGATAGATGTGCTGAAGCACTTCCTCAATCTTCTAACTCTGATAGAAAATGAATATGAAGTAAACCATGTGCAGTTCTACCAAATACTGCGCAGCGCATTAACAGAGATAACCGAATTCGCTGCCTCAACATACGATGAAATATTTTCAAAATATGACATACTCAATAATGAATTTCTCTCCTTGCAGAAAAAGCTGGAAACGCTGAACTCCACAATCACGAAGATGACGAATGAGACGATTGAATTAAAAGCGAAGAATGACGAGCTAACAATCCGGCTGAAGCAAATTGAATCACCATCAGATGATGTGCTAAAGGTGAAAATACAGGAGTGGCTTGAGCTGCATCATAATGAAATAAACGTAAGCGAGTTTGCAAAAACCTATAACGTTCTCGAATCCCGGGTGGAGCATCTGCTTAATTCAATGGTGATGCAGGGCTATCTTGAGGCTATAGGGTGAAATAATGGAAGAAACTCCAACCAGCATTTTGGAGTCCCAGGTTAAGAAGGAGACGTATCTGTTGCGTACAAAAAAGAGGTTTCAGAACATCAAGCATTACAGAATTTTGAAAAAATACAAGGAAGAGGAGAGCGAGATGAGGAAGAAGTTGATATCGGTGCTGAAACGGTTTGGGTTGAAGGTAGAGGGTAGCAAATGAACAAGAAAAAAATTCTCCTACTGTTATTCATACTCCTAATCATAGGTGTGGTGGCGTTGTACTTTGTTCTGCTAATGCTCCCGCCCTACAAACCACCTCTCCTCAACGTTACTCCCAAAATAGAATTGCTCATCCTTGATTCTGGAGTGCTGGATTATGGAATTGAGAGAAAAGCCCAAGGAGTTCCGAAAGTAGAGCAGAAAAATGTGATTTACATTCTCTCACAGCTGAATGGGAAGGATATAAAGAATGTGGAGGTAAGAGCGAAGCTCTTTGAAAGCCCAATCCCAAAGGATATATACCTACTTGATTACTCCTCAGGTGATTTTCGCGGTTGTATAGAGTGCGATGGGTTGAGCGATTTCAGAGATTCGCTGGAGAAAAGTTTGAAGCAGTATGGTTTGATAGAGCCTGACTCAACATTGAATCAGATTAAACTATACCAGCTAGACGCCCTCACTCGCCCCTCCATCCTCATTGTTCCAACAGGCAAAATCCCAAGCCAGCTTGTGGGAGTTGAAAATGGAACTGATTTAGGGATGCTTATGAAAAAAGGGTTTGTTGTTATATTCATTGGCAGCGAGCTCTCTTCCTCACTTAATAAGGATGGTTCCCTTTACCCTATCTCCGCGTCCCAGCTTAACCAATACGGCATACGATACAGACCACGTTCTGATTTATCAACAAGAGAGCCGTACAGATTGAAAAAACCAGCTTTCAGCGTCTCAGATGTTATCGTCGCAGGTTCGCTGTCTGTTGTGAAGAATGAAAATGGGTATTTCCTAGTTTTCCCGCGAAGCATCGATATTGGTTGGAGCTATAATGGAACGCAGGCTGGAGAGGATGTGGCAAGAGCAATATACGAAGTTGTATGGCAGTCGCCGCTCACAACTGCAAATCTCCTCATCCCCTCCTCAAAAATCAACGAATCCAATTCAAACAGAACACTAATCTTCTTCCTCCCCTCCGCCTATGCTGAAGGATCGGCTAGAATCTATCTGACAACCAACACCACCAACAACCTTCCTTTCAACTATGTTGCTGATAGAAAGATAACAAAAACAGTTGCTGGCAGCTTGGTTCACAAATCAAAGGTTGCAAGAGGGGAAGCTGACTTCACTATAGATTTCAAACTTATTGCAAACTTCTCCCAGCCAAAGGATGTCAACATCAGCGTTGCAATATATGATGAAAATATGAATTTCGTTGGCAAACAGCTTGCGCAGAAAGGAATAAGGCTCATACAAGGACCATACTCCTTCTCAAGCAACTTTGTAGTTGACTTGAAAAGAGGAATATATATACTGCGGGCGGAGGATGATGATGGTTATATATACGCTCAATCCCTCCTCCATGTGCCTCAGATTAACATCACCTCTCCATATCAAATTTGGGATGAGCCGCAGGTTATCCTATTCAGAGCAGTTCTGCCCCCAGACAAACGACTTGGGGAGGAGGAGTCAGAACCATTGGCGAATAGGTTGATTTTAATAACTGTGAACAGCACTCCAGGTAAAGATTTATTCAAGGAACCATTTCTATCAACAACCGATGCGGAGGGAAACTTCAACTACTCGCGCCCAGATATCTACCTTGGGTTTGGCGAGTATACATTCAAATTCAACGTGAGCGGAGAGGTAGTTATTACAAATGTGGTGAGAAAAAAACCACCTGGCTGGTTTGACAACCCAATCAACGTAGCAATCGTAGTTTTAACTGTTCTAATTGGAGGAGTAGCGTTGGCGCTTAGAAGGCCTGAGAAACCCTTCTACACAATTGATGTGCCAGATTTCCCACCGATGGAGAAAGTGATAATTCCACTTTCCAAATTCTCAATACTGAGCTTATTTGACTCTGTCAACAGAGAATACAAATGGAGCTTTATGCCTCTGAGTGCGCAGGAGCTGAAGAATGAGATGAGAAGGAAGGTAACTTACAAAGGAGTTCCAATAATGATAACTGATTACAATTTGGAGAAAATTTTGAATGAGCTGATTGAAGGAGGAGATGTTGTAAAGGCTGTTAACCTATACGGCTTGAAAATGTGGGAGGAAAAGAGCGGGAGGAGCATGAAATACCTAGCGCTTTTCAGGTTGCTGAGGAGCTTCTTTGTGAACAACGCAATTCCATTCACAGATTTAAACAGCAGGAAGGATTGTGATATGTTTGCAACTGTGAAGGGAGAGGGAGTATATGTCCACATATACAGTGGAGAGGAAGCATTCAAGAAAGCCCTTGCTCTTATCGACTCTGGGAAGAACTTCATCGTTTTTGAAAGCAGGAATGAGATGGAGGAAATTCTGAAAAAGCTTGAGCTCTCCTACACTCCAACCGCAGTTATATTAAAATCAGAGATAAGCAACGGCAGAATAATACCAATTCATCCTGGAAACTTTGGGGTGATGCTTGGCAGGTAATCATAAGCTATAATAAATAAAAAGAATAAAAATATAGATGTGGGGATTATGAGGAAATTTGTTTTTAAAAAATTCTTCTGCTTTCTTCTGCTAATCTTCTTCCTCCCAAATGTTTTTTCACTAGACCCAGCCAACCTCGCTCAGTCCACAAGCCCCGCTTCTCCCCAAAATATAGGTACCACTGTCACTTTCAAATGCGATTATACCAACTCGTCTGGAAATGATATAACTGGAGCAGATGTGAATGTGGTGATTGACGGCTCCACATATGCTGCAAGCTGGTCCGGCTCTGATTACCAGTACAGTCACTACTTTGGTGAGAATGATGATGGAACGCATACCTGGTACTGCACTGCAAGCGACCCATCGGGCAAGTATGAAAGCAAGACTGGCGCAAGCCAAAACTATGTGATAAATCCTCTATATTGCAAGATAGCATGGGAATCCACTTCTGATTATAAGAGTGGTTATTACAAGGAGAAGGCTGGCGGAAATCTGGATGTGGCTGTGAAGCTCACAGACTCTGGAGGCAACGCGGTGTCAGGAAAGAGCGTCGACATAACCTCACCGTGGGGGGCAATGCAAACACCCACTTCTGACGCAGATGGAGTTGCTTCAACCACCTTTTCAGGTATAACAACCACCCCGGGCACCTACTCCAATTTGAAAGCAGTTGCTCCAAAATGCTTGAACGGAATCAGCACCCAAAACACAATAACAACAAACGTCAACGTCTTCCATGCAGACCCAAACAAAATTGTTATCACATCACCAACTGTGCTGACAGTGAATCCAAATACGAATTTTGATGTATCAATTGAGATTTGGGATGCTTATAACAACCTCTGTGACTCCTCATACGACGGCGAGCCGTTTAAATCAGTAAATGAAGGCGGTGGAAAGTTCTCACAAGTAGTTGGAATCTACCAGGAAATATACAACTCATCCGGCATTGTTGTCTCATACGACCCAAAGCAGTGCACATTTGAAAGCAGTTCAGTCTGCTTCTACATATTCAATGGAACGGAAAACGGCAAGCGCACCTTCACGCTTAAAGCATACGGTTATGCGGAGGGCAACATATACACCAAGCTGGAGAACTACATAAAAGAGGTGACTGTCCAAACAGGTTCTAACTTTAATGATTATTCCTTCTGGGAGAGTGGAGTTTTAGATGATTCCGGCAAGGCAACTGTGAACTATCCTGCTCCTCCTGTCCCAAAAGCAAGCGGGTTCACAGTCATAATCACTCCACCAAGCATAAAGGTCAATCAATCCTTCAACATAACCATCCAAGCAGTCTTTCCAAACGGCCAGATTGATACTTCCTACAACGGACAGGTAAACATCTCTCGCTTACCCCGTGCGGACATAAATCTTGGAAGAGCTACAATAGCTGAAAACGTCCAGCTGACAGATGGAAATGGCACCTATACTCTCTCTGAAGATGAATCCTACAAGTTCTTCAATACAACTGGAATCTACCAAATACTTGCTGAGGCTTTGGACACTGGTTTAACCGGTTCTGCATCCTTGAGCGTGAGCAGTAGTGGTATGGGCGATATTTACATAGAAGTTGACCCGCCTTCTGTTTTCACAGAGATTCCCTTCACCGTCACCGCTACAATAAAGGACAGCGCAAATAACACTGTTACTGATTTTGCTGGTCAGGTTAACCTAACATGCCCACCGTTGAAAACAATACCAAGTAATGCGACTTTGAATATAACTCCAATCGCAAACCGTGGAGTTGCAGTTTTTTCTAACATAATTGCAAACAGCAGCGGAAACGTCAAGTGCAACATAACAGCATTTGACCCAAGCGCTGGTGTTCTCAAGTCAAAGGAGTTCACAGTGATTATGGTAACTCCGCTTGGATGTGTTAATTATTCCATACCACCAACACCCCCCCTAACAATACCTGTTGACACAGCTGTCGACTCCTCCTATTTCCCACCCGTAAGTCAGGTGATGAAGCACAACTACGATATTGGAGATCTGCTCATAGGTTACGACCCTGCAACAGGTAAAATGAACGGCAACTACAGCATATGCCTAGAAAGCTATCATTCTGGTAAAGCATGCTTCAACATGACAACCATACAATTTGATAAAACCCCAGTCGCCGTGTGTGTTAAAGAGTTCATATATAACCCGGAAGCAGATTTGAGGATTTCTGATCATATAAACTATGAGGGAACAGGTGGTTTGGAGGAGTTGGAGGAAACATTCAAACACCCAGAGGTGCTGTGGGGATGGGGTTATAAAGCATTTGATGGGACGTCAAGCGTGTGCGTTGGAAACGATAGATACGATGTTCAGTTCACACCAGGGAATTTATACACCGATTACCTCAATATAACTGTAACCCTTCCGCTCACCTCGCTTCAGCCATACAATATAACCAACGACTCAATTCTCAATCCGCACGAATTACGCGCTCCAGAGGCACTTCTCGTGATCGACCATAAAAACAATGGAAGGTTGGGCAAATTCACTTTAAACCCACCATCAACATGGCTGGAGGATTATAATGGGCTGATAGACAACCAACCAATCCCTGGTGCCACTTCTCTAATTGATTCAAATGCGCAGGCAATTGCATACGACAACAGAGGCAACTTCTTCATCGCGCTTACGAACTCACCAAAAGTGCAAGTTGTGAGAATTGTGAGAGGCTATCCCCCAACAATCCAATTCGTAACTGAATTTGAAACAATTACAGAGGATGGCCAGTATTTCTTCCCGTACGGATTGGATACGGACAGCTGGGGCAACATATACGTGCTTGGCAACACAGACCCGGATATGCCATCCAACCATATCTGCATAAACAAATACGATAAGGATTTCAAGCTGAATGCAAGCAACAACTGCACCGAAGCATGGGAGGGAACAGCGCGAGATATAACAGTTACTGAGGATGGTGCGAGCTTATTTGTGGTTTTTGATAAGCAACGCAAGTGCGATATATTGGGAATCTGCTACTGGATAGGTTACCCATTCATACATCAGTACAATGCATCAAATCCAGCTCAGCTAGTTTCCGACCCCCCAATCAGCATTTTTGGAGCTGATGGTGGGATGGAGCTACAGGAGTCAAACCCAGAGGGAGTTCTCCTTGATGGGCCGTGCACAAATGAAGCAGGAAATAAAACATACGTTGATAATGTTAATGAAACCCAAAACTGGTTTGATGCAGAGGGCGGTTATCACTATCTCAGGGGAATTAAATACCGCAAAGGTTATCTTTTTGTAATTGACTACATGGCATTTCCAGTTAGAACAGGTTACTTTGGTTGTTCAGGTTTCCCAATGGAATGCTTAGGTTGCTGTATGCCGGGTTGCTTAGACTTGGGAATTCTCGGTAAAATTGGGTGTTACAAAAACAATGGTAGTGGGTGCACCCAGGATGGCGGTTGCCTCTGGTGCCCAGATCCAAACAACTGCAACGCATGCCTCTGGTACGATACGCAGGAAAACCAGATGACAAGAATCCTTGTTCTTGACACAGTTGAAACACCTGGAAAACAATACAGAGCAAGAGTTATAATAGAGCCAAACGAGACAGTCACTCTATGGAAAGCATGGTACGACCCATGGGGCTTGCTTTCTAAGGGTTTGCAGTATGTTGCCGGTAAATCATCAGAAACGCATGGAATAGACGTTGACGAAAAATTCAACGTATATGTTGCGTTGAAAGGAAAACGCAACATGGTGGTGAAATACCAATTCCTCCCAGGAGTTCAAGACCCAAGCTACAACTTCCCTGGTGGTTCTTACTCCTTTGTAGCAGTGAAGGACTACAATGACCCATTGGTGAAACCAGATGATGTTGATCGCCCAGATGATGTGATTGGCTATCCTGATTTGATAAAGATGGCAATGATGGCAGGTGTTTCATGCGAGGGTTGCTCTCAGGAAGGCGCTGTTGAGCCATCTGTCTGCCAGGGTGAGATTGAGAAAATGAATGCTACCGAATACTCAAACCTAGAGGGTTTGCTCACTTCAGGAAGCATCGCCCCAGGAAGCGCGGTTGTTAAACTCTCATCACCCCTCACCCCAGTCTACAGGAAAAACTTCCTCTCAACAAACATCACTGCATTTTTAAGATTTGATTATACATTCACAATAACAAAATATGCTAATGGCTGTCCCTCTGGAGGCTCGCTGGCAGGTAGCTCAGTGATAAACAAACAGCTTAACATAACAAGCTACAGCAACAACCTCGAAAGGCTTGTTGAAGGAGGTGGCTCCCACTTCTCACTTATAAGACCAAGCTACCTCACGCCACCAAAGAAACCTCCCAACACCCTCCCGTATCTTGCATATGAGTATCTTACAAACAGGTTCTTCTACAAGCATTTTGTAATGATGGATAATGTAGCTGACTACATGGCTCCACCTGACACTCATCAGTGGATACTCAATGCAAGCTACAGAAAAACCTTCAACATAATGCAGAATCAGTATTATGGTTACCAATACCTATCAACAACTCCAACAACTGATCAATTTGGTTTCCGGAATCCGATATATATTTTCAACTATCCTGCCAACCAGATGTTTGGACAGGATCCCAATGCAATCCCATATATTCTAACTGTTGTTGATTCATTCGGCACAGTATATAACAAAACAATTCCATTCAACAACACAATGAACTGGAGCTATCCGTTTGCATATGTGTTCAGCCCAGTGCGCAAAGAACCAAATCCTCTGCCTTTCGCCCCACAGGATGCGCCTCCTGAGGGTGCTTCTGATTACTACTACCAAGCAATAACAAACGTCTCCACTCTGCTTGTTTCAATACTATGCGAGACAAGCTCAGGAGTCAATTTAACTTTCTCAGCAACAGTAACCAACTCAACCTACACCCCACTTGGTTACTGCTATACCATTCACGCAATATCCGCAACAGGCGCTCCTGAGGAAGCATCGCTGTTCATAATGCCTGCAAATCTATCAACAGATAATGGGATATGTTTTGAATCCATTTTTGGAAGGAACAGCAGCATGTGTTATAACACCCGCGCATGGTTCAAGAGATCCATACCACCCAACACAGTCGTATCACAAAGCGGTTATGATGACTATATCTACTCGCCAACCAGATACCCATTGTTGGGCGAACCTTACGCGCCATTCCCATCCTCTCTTCTCATCAAACCAGTTATAATGACTGGTCCAACGCTTCTGGTAATCGATGGAAACAATGCAAGTCGCAATCCTGCTATCCCACTTCAAAGCGATACTGAAAGCAGAATATCTGGAGTTGCGGATTTAGTTGGAAAGGAGCTTCCTAACCCTCTTCCATTCAGAAATGTAACCTCAACCAACCTCTACTTCCGCTCTGATGATAACGCTACCGTATGGGTCTTCTCCTGGCCTCCGATGCATTGGTGCATAGTTCCATACCAAACCTCTCTGGGATGGGTACCCGCCTGCCCAACCATCCCCAGGGAAAGTGATGTTCTAGCAATCTCAATCTGGGATGGGTGTGAGAGAGGCTGCCTGCTTCAATTCTCAACCGATCCATCTGGTTCAAACATCATAGGTGAGCTCTTTCTCTGGAAGGGCCAGCATGCATATTACGATTCAGTAAGTTTTATGAAAATTCCCTCGTTTACATACATGTCTCCTCGTGGGATGGTGCAGGTTGTCCCTGATGACCCAAGAAACAGAAACTTCATGTTCATAAACTCAGTAAGCGGGAGCGGTCATCTCGGTGATCAATTTGAGGTTTACACAGACCCAGATGTGACGCTTTATGTGGATAATTTCACTGTTGGAAACTGCACTCCATGCACAGCAGATGTCGATTGTTCAGATGGAAAATGCATAGGCGGTTTCTGCCAGTCTGACTACTCCAAATGTGGTGTTGGTATGCACCCAAGTGGACCACCATGCGCGCCTTCCTTTGTATGTCCAAGGATTGATCTTTCTCTGTTCAACGAATCAGTTCAGGTTGCGTCAACCATGGACCACTCAAGTCAGAGGACAACAGTAACAATTGTTGGAACTGACACAAGCGGAAACTACAACCTTATAAATGGGTCAGCTGAGCTCAGCGGTGGTTCAATGAATTATGTCACTTTAGATGGCGGTGCATACAGCGCGATTTACATAATCGATGTGAAGGATGCAATAAAAGGGGAAAGTTTGATATTCCGGACTGCAACTACAAATAATGAGGTAGCTAGATTCTACCTGCCCGCCCCCAACTATACAATATATTCCTCCATAGCAACAATACTTCCAAACCCAAGAAAATTGAGAATAAATTCAAATATGATATCAACTGGTAGGACAATTGGGTATACAATAAAGGGAACACGCAACAACAACATACTTGTTGAGGAGAGCTCAGTTGGCACTCCTTCTCTTACCTGCGCTCTCCCAAAGGCAGCAGTTGTGCAACCTGATCCCGCGATACTTGGCTGCGAGTTCCAGTTTGACCCAATCACAAGTCCTCAAACTGCAGGAGTTGCTTTCCCGATTAGAATACGCGCGGTTCCTCTTGGAACAATCTACCCGGTTGTTGCTGCTGAATCAAGTGGCTGCTTAAGCCCAACTAGAGCTCAGGCTCCTCCAGAAAGGATGCTTGGAATGCCAGATGACCTCGGAGCATGCTTCTGGGAAGGTTCAAGTTACCCCGCCCTTCTTCCAGGCATATACGGGACATTCGGCAGGTCGCTCAAAATAGCCGAGTTCCGCCCAAGAATAAAGCCCAACCCAACTATTCTGCCAGGAAATGATATAATACTCCTCTATGTTTCCAACGACACAGACTGCTGGAATCAGGTGCTTAGCAAGGATGTATCAACATTCAAATTCTATGGTTCCTTTGTGGTTGACTACAAAGCAGGCTGGAAGGAGTATCAGTTAAAGAACGGGACTGTTGATGCAGTGTGCTTCTGGTTTAAAGATACGGGCAACGATGTAAAGGGGTATTATGTTGATTCTTTGGGTGTCTACCCACCATTCAACATATGCCCATTCAACGGCAATGTCACTCTCTCAGATACTGGTGGTGCGTACACCAGAGGCAACCTCTGCCCAACGCAGGTAGGTCCATTCTACGATGGAGTTTGGAGCGGTTACGTTATGCTCGGTGAGGGCATAACCAACGAGATGCTCAAAGCAGAAAACGATGTGACAGTTGGGTTCAGCAACTCATTTAACATCACAACCTCTCCTGGTGTTTCCCTTGTTTCATTTGAAACAAACAATGCATTCACTCACGTGCTCTCCATTAAAATTGAAGGGATGGAAGGTGAGCATTTCAACATAACAACTGCTCCTCTCTACGTAGATGGTCTATCCTCTGCAGTCATTCCAGAACAGATAGGAGTAATCAATGTCGTTCCAAACGATTTTGTGCTTGGTTTCTACCAAAACAAATCAGGCACCTTCATCTACTCCCAGCAGGATTCTGTAGTATTGAACATACCTGATAATGATTCATTAGGTTTGCACAACTTCCAGTACAGATTTTACGATAGATTCAACAACACATTCATTGTTCCCTACACAATCTGGTTAAGACAGCCAACAGCAATCACAATGGAAGTTCAAACAGTGAGAGACCCAGATAATATAAACAGAACAATTGTATACGTAACCGCACAGCTGTTATACCAAAGATGGGATAAACCAGAGGAGAAGCCAAACACACCCCTTCCAAACCAGAGGTTGGAGCTGTATGTTCAGAACTCAAGCACCACTTTATACGGAGATGGAAGTCAGCTCGATCCTGTTAACTGCAATCCAGCTGTTTCAGGGGTATGCCCAATTCCACCTGAGGAGAGCAACTGCTCCTGCCCAGATTGGATAGATGACCCAGCAAACCCAGGCGAATGCATACCAAACCCGGTATGCCACCAGTATGGAAGACTTGCGGATTTGGCTACTGGAAATGATTACTTCATAACAAATGCAACAGGACACGCAAACACAACCTTCAAAATATATGGGTTTGGGAGAAGGTTGCTGTTCGGAGTGTTCTGGGGAACAGACGTCTACGCTCCCTCCATCGAGATAAAACCATTCTACGCCGGAGGGGTTTCTGTTGGAATTGGAAAGTTCCTTGTGCTTGAGCCACTTGTGTTAGTTGCAGTTATACTGCTTTTAATGAGAAGGAAACGAAAGTTTAATAAGTAAAAAAAGAGATAGTATATAACGATGGATAACACACCTCTATTCAGGGTTCCATTCGTTTTGTTATTCCTCATAATGCTCGCAAATGCTTCATACGCAAGCATGGGCGACATATCAATCTGCTTCCCATTCTTCCTCCTTCTTGCTTTGCTTATGGCAGGGATGATTGCGCAGGGCAGAAGCCCGCTTGTTGGGTTTGACATCTCACTCTCAAAACCACCTGCTGAAATAAAATCAACTTCCTATCATTTCAAATCATTCAGCTCTGGCGGTTATGACTCGGCTGCGAAGTTTAGGGATCAGCTTGGAGGTGGAAACTATCTGACGAGAGGTTTTGGATGGGTTGCGAACAAAATGACAAAAGGCGCTGCCACTGCGGTTTCAAAAGCAAGCAAGGGCAAGTATGGTTCAACAATTGCAAAAGAGGGCGTGAAGACATTAAAAACAATGGCGGATAGAGGTGTACTGTATGCTTTGACAAAGGGGAAAAGGGGTGGAGGTTATGAGGGGATCCTGGAGAGAGAAAAGACAAAGATGGAGAAGGAAGTGAAAACCCTCAAAGATACTCTTATCAAACTCAAAGGTTCCAAAGAAACCCCCAAAACATCCAGGGAGATTGCAAATCTCCAGCAGAGAATAAGCGATTTGGAAAAAAGGCTTTCGATTCAGAATCAGCTGGTTCAACAGACAGAACAAGCCCGGCAACGTATCACCAAGATAGCAGGAGTGATTGGCAGAATTAAAATGATGGGCTACCCTCCTACGCTTGTTGCAGGTGGTTCGTATCTTGCGACGAAACATGCTGCAAAAATCACTAAAAACTCTTTTGAAAAATGGAAGGTGGGGCGCCAGATCAAAAAACTGCGTGAGAAGAAACGAGATCGCTTTGCTGCGTTCACAAAAAAGGACGAACTTCAACTCCGTAAGTTGAGAGCGGAGTATGCAAGATTGAGCAGGAGAGGGCCAATTGCAAGAATTTTCAACCCAGAGGGATTAAGCAAGAGGGAGATGCTAAAAGGAGCGGCGAAGCTGTGCCTCCTTTCAGGTGCTACTGGTTTCCTCTCCTCATTCTCGCAGAATATTCCCTACCACGTTGCGAGGAATGTGCTGTACGAGAGGCTACGCTTCAGGCCTGACCTTAGCGCAAGAGCAAAGCGTTCAGAACAGACAGCGAACATAATCAGAGGAAAGCTTGACCAACTCAAGAACAATCCAGCTCTCACCCCATCGCAAAAGGCGCGCCTGCTCAAGGACGTCTCTGTGAACCTCCAGAACCTTGTCAACACTATGGGAGGCAACAAGTTCACTCGCTTTTTGAGAGACACCGAATCCCGAGCTGCTGGTGGGACAAGAGAACGCGAGGTCAGGGGATTGATGAAGGAAATAAAGAACCTTCGCAACGAAGCCATCAAACTCGCCAGGGCGGGCAAAACCGAGGAATTTTTAAACAAAGTGGGCGAAATTGAAAATAAATTCAATCGAGTTGACCAAATTCTATTCGCTAAGGATTTGAGAGAAAAGATGAACAAAATAGACAAAAAAATAGAGGATTTGGATAAAAAATTCAGCAAAAAGAAGATTTCTAAAGAGAAGTACGATAAAAAACGAAAAGAACTTATTGAAAACAAGAAAGAGTTAATCAGAAATGCCAAAACGCCAGGCACCATAATGGGTAAGGTGTTGAAAGGAGAATTCGCAAAGGAAAGCGTAGAGGATACGGAAGTCTATCTAAACAGACTCCGAGCGAAGGAAGAGAGGTTGAAGAAAGACTATAAGGAAGGCAGAATTGAAAAGGATGAATATGAGAAAAAACTCAAAGAGATCAGGGAGGAGCGTAAGGAAGCGCCTCGCTATAGAAGGTGGAAGGAAACTTACAACTGGCAGACAACAGGCAAGCTCCTAACTCCGGAAGCCACCAGAGCGACATGGCTTGGGGTGGAGCGTTTGTCTGATTTTTGGCATGAGAAAGCAGAGGCGAGCAAGGGCAGTCGCTCTCCAGCGGCTTTGGCCACGAGAGGGGTTGTGAAATCGCTAGATGGCATTCTGGAAATGCAGAGATTCAGGCAGGTTATCTCAGAGTTTGAGAATGTTATCGGTCCATCAATTGCTCTCCTATCGCAAGAGGAGTTCAAGAAGGCGCACCTCCTCAGGTTGCTTGGTCAATATCAACTTGAGCTGGAGGATAGGAAGAAAAAGAGTAAAAAAATATTCGGAGGAAAATCACTATACGAAAGAAGGGAGGAATTGGAGGAGGAATGCAGAAGGCTGAGAGAGGAGCTTAAAAATCTAAAGGCAAACACAAAGGAATACAGAGAAAAACAGAAAGCGCTGGAATCAGCACAAAGAGATCTAAACAACGTAAATCTGCTCATCAGAGATGCGAAAAAGGAGCTTGCCAAAACAGAGAGGAACATACGTATTATTCTGACTCACTTCACGCTGAAGGATGCGTTGCTTGCCCAGAGACAGCTTGATGCTTTCAGGAAGGGCGAGGATGAGGTGAGAAGAGATATAGAAGCGAAAATAAACGAAGTTGAGAAGAAGCTGCGTAGTGACTACCAGCAGAGGAGAAATATTGAAAAGGAGATGAAAGAACTTGAAAATCAGGGGAAGATGGATACCAGAAGATACAAGGGATTGGAGAAGAAGCTTGCCAATCTTGAATCGTCAATAGAGAAAAAGGAACGAAAGAGGGATGAACTGTCACTTTCGCTTACTAAACGCTACCAGGATTTGGAAAGGGCTGTGAGGGAAACTGCTGAGAAGACGGAAATAAAGGTTGGTGGGGATAAAATACTGCGCGATAGAAATATTGTGCTTTCTGAGATGAGTTTGCTGAGAGCAGGCATGCTTGAACAGCCCAATTCCTATATCCTTACTTTAATGAAAACGTATGGGGTGGCTACAACAAATGAAATTAATACATACCGAAACCTCAATAATCTACAGGGCAACGAAAAAGAAAGAGTCAAATCGCAGTATGAAAAAGCATTGAGAAACACGTATAGTGAGCTAAAAAGGAAATGGGACAAACTTGAAACAATTAATCTAGCCGACTGGACTCGCAAGAGAATGGAAGAAACCGGGGATAGTCTTGGGGGACAGGAAACAGGCTTGTACCGGGATCTTCTTGAGTTACAAGGTGTGATCACAAAATTAGAGAAAGACAAAGAGCTGAAGGGAGAGTTGGGGAAGTATCTGACCAGAAAAGAAAAGGTAATCTCTGATATGCTATACCTCACCACCTTAGAATACGGTCAATTTCTGGATGCAGGAGTTATGAAGAAATATGTGGATCTATACCATGAAATTGAGGAAATGCGCAGGTCAAACCCAAAGGTGGCTGAGTTTGAGCTGAAGGAAATAGAAATGAGGCTTAGGGCAGTGCAGGGTGAAATAAAAGAGGCAGAAGAGCTAGGATGGACGCAAAAAGTTCAGAAGTTGAGGGAGCATGAGGCGAAGCTTCTTTCTGAAAAAAGCAAATTGGAGGACACAATTCAATCTAGCAAAAAGTTTGCAGAAGCCGAAATGGCAGGGAGAGGATACGCGGAACCCATGTACTCCGCTTTAGTTGCTGCTTCAAAAGCGGAGGCGGAGGAGGGATACGAACGTCTTAAAAGAAAGGAGCAAAAACTGATACGGTTCGCTCTTGTGGTGCAGGCTGCGGAATTACTTCAGAGGGAGCAGGATAAGGGTGGCTTTATGCAACCTATGACAGCAGAGACGTTGGAAGAATTGAGGAAAAATTACCCAGAAGATTCAATTAAAGGAAGGAGATTCTGGGACGAGGCGAGGTGGTGGGCAGGCCAGCTGGACAGAAACATATCCGAGAATGCGCTTGCGAAGTATGAAGCAACCGCAGTTCAGATGAGGAATGAGATAAAAAAACTTTCAGCTGAAATTAATGAAATTGAACAGAAGCTGGAGGCAAAAGGCGATAAGATTGATGTTGAAGCAGTTGAGCTGAACAGCCAACTGCGTGATAAAATAGAGGAGAGAAAAGAGAAGCAGAAGGAGCTTATTGAACTTTGCAAGGATTGGACGGAGTTTAAAAATGCGTATGATGCAATCTACGCACCTCACGGAAGATTTGAGAAGTGGGCAGGTCCTGGAAGCGAAACGCAGATACGTCAATTCATTGAGGAGTACGCTGAAAAAGATATCAGAAACCGGCTGGGAATATTCGGACGGACGCCAGAAAGATTAACTGGGTTTGTCAGCTCAGTATACGAAAGAGGAACCAAATTCCTAACTGAGCATGGAGGAACTGCTATCCTGGCAACAACAATCCTAGCGCCTTTCACCATGCCATTCGTGGGAGCTGGTCTGGCGCTTGGGCTGACAGGAGGTGCATACGCGGCTTATAGTGGGAAAGCAATTATAAGAAAGTTCGGGGACTGGGAGATGAAGGGTTACCCGTACTGGGCAGCTCAAGATAAAACTCTCCGGGTGATGAGCGATTTAATACAATGGGGTCCGGTGTTCACTGCGAGAGGCTCGGGTGCGTATTTGATGACGATGAGGCAGATATGGGAAAGCCAGGCTGCCGGAAGTGCTTACCTCACGAAAGGTTTGAGGCTTGATGAATACGGAAATGTAAAACCGGACTACGAAATCTATCGATTGCCCAGCGTTGGGCTGCCCTTCTACATAGCTGGGCTCAAAGGAATTTATGAGAATATAGGCACTCACTATGCATATTATGCTAAAAAAGCGGCCGTGGCAACAATGCTTCCAGGAGGTTGGGATCAGTTCAGACTTGTGTTGGCAGAGAATCCAAGAGTGCCACCAGAAATTAAAAAATCAATTCAATACCAGATGGTGCAGCTGTATGGTTCAATTCTGCCTTTGCCGTATTCAAAGCAAGCAAGGGCAATGTTGCAGTTTGGCGAACTCTCAAGAAGTATCGCATTCTATGAGCCAGCAAAGGATGTCATTCCAATCCGACAATTCTCCTTTAACCCCGCAGGACTTCAATACGGGTTGGCTCCTGAAAGCAGTCGTTATGCGCGAGGCTACTTAGGTATCCAGAAAGCGATGGAAAAGCAGATAGAGCGGCAGCAGATTGACAGGCATTATAATGCTCTGGAGAGAGCACGGGGAAGGTTTGGGAGCTGAAGTGATACTCTATGCAAAAGGAAAGCATTCGCAAACTCATGAAAAGGAAACTCAGGAAACTTATAAGAAATACAGATTTTCTGCTTTTTTTAAAAAGGCCAACAAATGCTGCAGAGGCATATGAAATTTCTGAGCTGAGAATGGATAAGCTCAAGCTTCAGCTTCGCTTGAACTCCTTAATGCTTGAGGAAGCAGATGGGGAGGAGAGAAAGAAGCTTGAGGAGGAGAGAAAAAGACTTCAGGCTTCGCTTGCAGACGAGCTGAGGAATGGAATTGAAATACTTGATACCGTCATCCCAACTCTCAAGCAAGCTGGTTTAGAGGAAAGAATGCAGGAGCTTTTGATTTTGAGAAATCTGAGGGAAAACGAGCTTCTTGAGCTTTCCTCTTAGAAAGGTATTTATGGTTGTTTATTCATATTTAATCTAATTATATACACTACGGTTGTCAAAATGAGCGTTCAAATTGAACACAGGGAGGATTACCATCAGAAGTTCGTTCAGCAGTACAAATCAATAGTGGATATATGCAAGGAACTCGTTCCGCTTGAAAAGAAAGTTCTTAAATACGAAAGCAAGCTTCAGGAAGGAAGAATTTCACCTTTTGAAGTTCAACTTTTAAAAAAGGATATGGACAGGGTGCTTGAGCTGTATAATAAAATGGAGAAGGTGTCAAATGAAATAAGAGAAATGAGAAAGCAGCTTCCCCCAGAGCAGAGAGAAACTGAAGTAAAGGCAATTGCTGATACAAAAGCATATCTATACATAGAGGGGATGAGAACCCACTCAAGGATGATGGGAAGCAGAAGCGAATCTGAACGAGTGATGCATGCAGAAACGATGGAGGGTTTGAGCTTAGCTGAGAATATAATCTCAACTCACCATATGGAAATTGAGGAGGAAATTAAAAAAATAAAGGAAGAGCTTTCTGCAAGGAAGCTCATTTAATTTCAACAACTGCCAGCTCCTTTTCTCTGGAGGTTAAAGCAATGCACTCAAACTGCTTCAGGTTCCTCAGCATGCTTCTCACTGCATCCTCTCTCTCATGCTCCCTCCCTCCTGCGAGCAGTTTTGCCACATACTCAAACTCCTCTGGCTCCCTTTGGTAAAACGCAAAACTCACTGCAGAGTTCGCAACAATCGCCCTGTCAATTCCCTTAACCATCTGGTTGCTCGTTATCACCCCAACCCCATACTTCCTTCCCTCTGAAACAATTCTTCCTGGAAGGGAGAGTTCATTTTCATTTGGTATGCAAACCCTGTGCGCTTCGTCAATCACTACAAACAACCTCACCTCATTCACAAGCTTCTGGCTCAGCATGTAGGAGTAGAGCTTCCTCAGAAAGGTTTCTATGAAAACTGCCTGCGCCTCGCTGCTTTTCAGCTCCGCGATGCTGAAGTCATTCAACCCATCAAGAACTTTTTTGAATGAAACAACTGTGCTTGCTGAGAAAACGCTGCTCATCAGCAAAGGATACAGCCTCTTGCTCAAGCCCGCATAACCTTGTTTATTTCCCGATTCCACAATACAATCATACACATCCCGCATTGTTGGCGCTTCCTTTCCCCAGCTGCTTGTATCATTTGTAATTCCTTTTCTTTCATATGCTTTTTCAGCAGATACCAACAGGCTGTATGCTTGTATGTCTCCCAACTTCAGAATTCTCCTCAGCATCCCAACGTTTTCAGCAATTCTCTCTGAGGGTGTCATTCCGTCAAGCTCCCACATGTTTATGCTTGACTCCTTTGCTGAGTGCACCTCTCCCCCAAGCTGCTTTACAAACTCCTCATACTCCGAGTGGACATCAAAAACCACCACTGGCAGCTTCAGCTTCTCCCTTATCTCCTTTATCAACCTCTTGCAAAGAGTTGATTTTCCAAACCCGCTCATCCCGCTTATATTGACATGCGGATTTGCCTCCTTGCTGAGCTCAACTCCAAATCCGCCATTCGCCTTCCTCCACTCCCACCTCATCACTGGCTTCACTCTCACCTGAGGGTAGTATTCAGTTATGTATGATTTGTTTGTGAGAACAAGCTCCTTTCTTCTTTCCCCAACGCTCACTCCATTCGAACTTGCAAACCACCCAAACATCTTCCCACCCCAAACGCTTAAAAAGGAGGGGAAACAAAGAAAGATGGGCGGGGTTCAAGGTCAATAGAAATCTTCGGATTTCAGGAAACCTTGTTTCTCCCCGCCCACTTTTCCTCACTCCTTCTTTGGCTTTTTCCTCTCTACTTCCTCCTCCCACTCCTCTTCCTCCCAAAGCTCGTCATCCCAGTCCTCTCCGTATTCATCATCTGCTGCGTTGTATTCCAACTCCTCTTCCTCCTCCTGCATATGCTCCCAGTGCTTCCTCAACAGCTCCTCTTCCTCCTCCAAACTCCTCCTTCTCATCCTCTCACCTCCTTTTTTTAAAGGGGCGCGTCATCGCAACTGCTCTGCACCTCCTTCTTGCAGGGCTCACGCTAGGGGAATTTAGCTCGTGGAAGAATCAGTTAAACGCGAATTGCTCTCCCCAAGCGCCCCTGCTTGCGGAGCGCTCGCTCAGAATCAGGAAGCAGAGCTCGCAGTATTCCGCCCCATCCAAAACTTTTACTTGCCAGCTCTCGAGCTTCCTGAAGCAACGCGCGCATCTCCTCTCATCCTTCCGGTAATAACACTCCTTACATACCCTCCTTCCGCTGAACAGCGCATTTTCATACCACTCAACCTTTCTGCCGCACTCCAAGCACTGGAAGTCAAGATGCGCGGTCCTGGCTCCGCACTCCGGTGGTTCAGCCATACTACCACCTCACTTGCGGAAAAACCGCCAAGAAAAAAATGATAGAAAAAGGCTCAAAAATAAGGAGAAAAAGCTACGCTAACATAAAAACTATTCTGGCCCACTCACGCTGTATTCATCCCAGAGCAATGACGCCCTGAAGATAAGCCCAGCGCAGGCTTGCACCTGTTTTGCAACAGGCACTAATCTTTTTTCAGTGAAATTAGATTGAATTGCGGAATATTTAAACTTTTCGAAAAATAAAGAAAAGAAGCAGCTACTCCTCTTCCTCTTCCTCCTCTTCCTCCTCTAAATCCTCCTCATCCCACTCCTCTTCTTCCTCTTCCTCCTCTTCCTCGTCCAAGAGAATCACCTCGTAAACAATTGCATTTTGATTAACGGATAAAAGTTTATATATCTTTCGCCCCAGTTGCAAATTTCTCCAGCTCCTTCCTCCACCTCACCCACCCAGCTCTGAGCTTCTCACCTCTTCCCTTTGTTATCCTCATCACACGCCCAACACTCTCCCTTACAGTGCCGTCCGTTCTTATCTCATAAACTTTCTTATAATTCTTCAAGCTTAGTATTGTGCAGTAATCAAGCAGCTCGCACATCACGTTTTCATTCACCTTTTTTTCTGAATAACCTCTCTCCTTCAATCTTTTTTTAAGAAGCGCTGGCTTTGTCCTGCACACCACCGCAACATCGCAGTTCAGCTTCATCTCGCATGCCAGATGCCCCTCAACCACGCATCTCCTTTTCCTTTTCAAAATTTTATTCACTTCTCTCTCAAGCTTTTTTAAATTCACAATTTTGCTTCCAAACTCGTCAACTCCTCTCCACAGCTTCTCTTTCTCAACAACTTCATTAAGCGAGACAACCTCAAAACCTATTTTGGAAAGCGCAGCAGCTATCTCAGTTTTACCTGTTCCAGGCACTCCTGTCAGCGCAATTCGCATGAAAGAATAAGGGGAGGGATAAATAAATACTAGCGTGTTATCAACGGCCAACCACTCCCAACTCTCTCCCAGAACCTTGAGTCAGTATTCACCTTCTGTGGGTTGCTTTCAATTCTCTCCCACTCCTCCCTGCAGAACCTCATCCCCTCTGCAGGAGTGCATCCCTCAAGAGTTGGGGTTTTCCCAAGAAATTTTCTCCCCAAAGAATCCACCATAATCAGAGAAGCAGCTCCTCTCCCATCCTCCAGCTTGAACAGCACTGCATAACCACTTATCCTCTTTGTTTTCAGCGGCTCCTCAACCATCATCTCCCCCACTTTCTCTATGTGCTGAACCCTCCCCCGAACTTCCTCTGGAATCTTCTGCAACACATACGGCTCTGTCCTCCCAAAGTTCAACTCCATTTCCTTCTGCATTTCACCACCAATAAATTATGCGAGTTTAACTTTTTAACCATAACTATTTTTACTTCTTTTACGATAAACTAATTATGCACTTTAAAACAAAGGAGGGGGAAGTGAGGGTGAATGGAGGGGTGCTTTTCAGGGAAGCTCCTGGAGTGTACAGAGCCAAGGAGGGAAATCCATCCATCCACGAAATACGCATAACGCCAAATGAAATAATCGTTGTGAAGAAATTCTCAAATGAAATTAAAGGTGAGAAAAGTTCATTTCATTATGAGGGTGAAATTCACCTCCTCTTCAACCCAAAAACGCTAAGGGTTAAAGAAATTCAAACTCCAAAAACAAAATACTCCGCATTCCTTGAGGAGAGAAAATCAATTGTGATAACTGATAAAGTTGCGGATGAGGGTGAAGGATGGTTCCTCAACTTCGCGTTTGACTTGGACGAACACAGCAGAATTATGAAGGAATTGCTGAGGCAGAAACCTCTGAAAGAGGATTTTGAGAGGATAACTAACTTCAAGCTCCACCGGTGGAGTTTATAATCATATTCAATAATAATATTGGTGATACAATGCGCTACCCTTCAGTTGCAGGTTCATTCTACCCTGCTGGAGAGGAGCAGCTGAGAAAGGAGGTTGAAAGGTGCTTCATCCGCGGGGCAGGTATGCCGAAGTTTGGGGATAAAAGAAGCCTGCTTGCCGTCATCTCCCCCCATGCCGGTTATATCTATTCTGGCTGGGTTGCGTCATATGCTTACAGTGAAATCGCAAGCAACTACTCCCAACCACCAACATTCATCATCCTCTGTCCAAATCACACTGGGAGGGGAAGCGGAGTTGCGCTTTCTGCTGAGGATTGGGAAACTCCACTTGGGGTTGTTGAAAATGATGTTGAAATTGGAAAGCTCATTCAGAAAAACTCAAGAATAATTGATTTTGATGAGGTTGCGCATGATGGAGAGCATTCCGCTGAGGTTCAGCTTCCTTTCCTGCAGTTCCTATACAAAAAACTGAAAGCAGTGCCAATATGCATTGGTTTGGGAGACTATGAGATTGCTGATGATATTGCAAGAGCAATTGTAAAAGCATCCCAAGCAGCAAAAAAAGATGTTTTCGTAATAGCAAGCTCTGATTTCACTCATTTTGAGGATGCGCAGAGCGCAAAGGAAAAGGACGAGCTTGCAATAAAAGCAATTGAGAAGCTTGATGCAAGGCTTTTTTTGAATGAGGTGAGGGTGAACAACATATCCATCTGCGGTTATGCCCCAATAATGACAGCAATAATCTACTCAAAGCTGAATGGGGGGAAGGAAGCAAAGGTTTTGAAGTATGCAAACTCTGGAGATGTGACGCGGGATTACCGAGAGGTTGTCGCATACTGCTCGGTTGCTTTTCCAAAGTAATTATAAAGAACAGAATTCAAAAAATATGCATGCATAAAATTGAAGCTTCCCAGCTTATAAAGAACAGAAAAGCAATAGATGAGATGAGGGAGAGAATTTCAAAATATGAAAAAGAGGAGCTGCCAGCAAGAATTGTGAATATGGAGTGCGCGAAATCTGTTTTCAAGGTTGAAACAATTGCCCTTCTGAAAAAGCTTACAGGCGATTTCAAGGAGAGTGAAAGGGAGGAGCTGAGCAGAGTTTTCAGCGAGAGGTTGGAGTTGCTTGTTGAAATTAATAAGAAAATACTGAATGGTTTGGAGAAGCTTGAGGGAGAGCAGCTGCGCGAGTATATGAAACTTTCAGGAAGGAGTGAATTGAATCCAGAGGAGTTTGTTAAAAACAGAATTGGGAGAATAAAAAATGAGATTGAGGGATTTGAGAGATTATCTGACGCAGTTGCGAAAATATCACAAACCATGCGTGAGCTTGAGGAAGCTCACTCAATAAAAACAGCTTTGAATGAATTCAGAGAAATGATTAAAACAAAAAAATTTGACTGATTCTGCTCCTGTCGTATATAAACTTAAATACCCCACTTTTCCTAACTACTTCGTGAAAATGCTCATAGCGCTCACAGGAGCTTCTGGGGTTTCAATAGGAGTTCGTTTGGCAGAAGTTTTGAGAGAGCACGAGCTCCACATAGTTGTAAGCGAGAATGCAAAAAGAGTTATCCAGCACGAGCTTGGGGATGTGGAAAAAGTTATGAAACAGCTTGAAAAATACGGAAGGGTTTATAACCAGAGCGAGCTCGATGCTCCTCCAGCTTCAGGCTCCTCTTTATTTGATGCGATGGTTATCTGCCCTTGCTCAATGAAAACACTTTCAGCAATTGCCCATGGTTACTCCGATAACTTGATAACAAGAAGCGCAGATGTGATGATAAAGGAGCGGAGGAAGTTGATAGTTGTCCCAAGGGAAACTCCCCTAAGTTCAATACATATTGAAAACATGCTGAAGCTGTCAAAACTTGGGGTGGTTATCCTGCCTCCCTCCATAGCTTTTTACAACAAGCCAAAAAGAGTTGAGGAGATGGTTGAGTTTATCGTTGGGAAAATTCTAGATTCGTTGGGAGTTGAAAATGAATTGTATAAGAGGTGGGGTTGATGAAAGTGAGCTTTGGGCAGATTCTGCTCCTCATCGGCTGCTTGCTTCTTTCAGGTGGTTTGCTTTTTTCATCAGCTGAGCTTGAGCTGATTGATATATTCGCAATTCTTTTTATGTGGTGCTTCTTCCTTTCAACCTTCAAGTTTCATAATGAAATTTTCAAAAAACAGAACATCCCCATGATCGTCCTTCCTGTGCTTGCGCTTGGCTTCCTTTGGTTGTTGCTTAACATAAACAAGCTTCTGCTCCTCTGGGCTGGGCAGATTAACACATACGCTGTCCTTCTCGGCTGGGGAGTGTTCAATACTGGTTTGTATTATGATACGAGAAAAGCTTTGAGGGTTTTGGGGTGATGGAATGCTCAGGGAGTTTATAAAAAAGCTCAAGCTTTCCAAAGAGCTTGTTGTTGTGCGGAAGCCTGTCAGCAAAAAATTTGTTGCAGCTGGAATATTGAAGGAGCTTGATGGAAAGCCAGTGCTGTTTGAGAGAATAAAGGAAAGCAGGTTCAGAGTGATTGGAAACGTTTTCTCATCCAGACAGCTCATTGCCAACTCACTGGGAATTCCGAAGGAGAAGCTCCTTTTCAGAATTGCGCATGCAATAGACAACCCCACCGAACCTGTTGTGGTTGAAAAAGCGCCATGCCAGGAAGTTGTTGCGGAAGCTGATTTGGATAAGCTGCCTATACTCACCCACTGCGAGAAGGATGGTGGTCCCTATGTGGCGTCTGGAGTGGTTGTAGCAAAGGATGAGGAGCTTGGGAGAAACTGCTCCTTCCACAGGTTGATGCAGCTTGATAAAAGGAGGTTTGTGATGAGAATTCTCCCAAGGCATTTGAATGAATTTATCAAGAGAAACGGTGGGGAGCTTGATGTTGCGGTGTGCATAGGGAATTCCGCCAATTTTCTTCTGGCAGCTGCAACATCTGTGGAGCTTGGGTTTGATGAAATGAAAATTGCAAATTCGCTTGAAAAGATGCCGATTGTGCGCTGCAGAACTGTTGATGTGGAAGTTCCTGCTTACAGCGAGTTTGTGCTTGAGGGGAGAATCACAAAGGAGGTTGCTCCGGAAGGACCGTTTGTTGATTTGACTGAAACATATGATGTGGTGAGGGAGCAGCCAGTGCTTGAGATAAAGAAGATAACCCATAGGAAGGATGCGCTTTACCACGCGCTTCTTCCTGGATGCAATGAGCACAAGCTTCTGATGGGAATGCCAAGGGAGCCCACAATCTTCCGGGAGGTGAACAAGGTATGCGAGTGCAAGGATGTTTCCCTCACTTTGGGAGGATGCTCCTGGCTGCATGCAGTTGTGAAAATAAAAAAGAGGAAGGAGGAGGATGGAAGGAAAGCAGCTGAGGCTGCTTTCAAAGGGCACTCCTCACTTAAACACGTTGTTGTGGTTGATGATGATATTGACATTCACAACCCGCTTGAAGTTGAATGGGCGGTTGCCACAAGGTTTCAGGCAAAGGATGGATTAATTGTGAAAAAACATGCGAAGGGCTCCTCGCTGGATCCATCTGCCAATCCATTCACAAGGGAAACAAGCAAGATGGGAATTGACGCAACCGCACCTTTGAAGAAGAAGCTGAAGGATTTCAAGAAAGCAAAATTCCCAAAGGTTAAACTTGGGAGGTATCTATAATGCACCTCACAAGAGAGGAGGAGGGAATTTTGAATGGAGAGCAGGGGACAGCTGCAGCAAAAGCTATGGAAATCCTCCTTGCAGTTGGCAAAATATTCAACGCTGAAAAGCTCATTCCAGTCACCTCAGCTCAAATTTCAGGAGTGAGCTACAAAACAATTGGCGATGCCGGTTTGGAATTTCTTGAAAATTTTGCAAAGGATGGAAGGGTGAAAATACCAAGCTATCTAAACCCAGCAGGCATGGACATGGAGGGATGGAAGGAGCTTGGGATTCCTAAGGAGTTTGCAAAGAAGCAGATGAGAGTAATAAAAGCATACCAGAGGATGGGGGTTGAACCAACATGCACCTGCACTCCTTATCTGATAAACATACTTCCAAAGAAAAACGAACATATTGCATGGAGCGAGAGCTCCGCAGTTGTTTTTGCAAACTCCGCGCTTGGGGCTAGAACAAACAGGGAGAGCGGGATGAGTGCTCTGGCAGCTGCAATTGTTGGGAAAACTCCTTACTTCGGATACCATCTTGACGAAAACAGAGTTGCTCAGCTGCTTGTGGATGTGAGAACAAAGCTTGAAGATATTTCTGATTTTGGGGCGCTTGGCATATACGCTGGTGGAATAGCTAAACAGAGAGTGGTTGCTTTTCAGGGAATAGAAACGGTTACTGTGGATGAGGTGAAATCGCTTGGCGCTGCGCTTGCTGCCTCAGGAGCGGTTGCGCTTTTCTTCATCAAGGATATAACGGATGAGTGGAGAGTTGTGGACAAACCAGAGAGAGTTGAGTTCACGGAGAAGGAGTTACATGAAACAAAGGAAAAGCTGAATTCATCAAAAGATGCGGAGCTGATCGCAGTTGGGTGCCCTCACTGCTCGCTTGATGAGATAAAGGAAATAGCTGAAAGGGTGAGGGGGAGGAAGCTGAAAAGAAGGCTGTGGGTGTGCACTGCAAGGAAAATAAAAAACAAAGCTGATAAACTTGGTTTGACAAGGATAATTGAGGAAGCTGGAGGAAGGGTTGTGAGCGATACATGCATGGTTGTCTGCCCTCTTGAGGAGATGGGCTTCAGCTCAACCGCAGTCAATTCAGGAAAGGCAGCCCACTACCTTCCTGGTTTGTGCAGGCAAAAGGTTCTTTTCGGTTCGCTTAAAGAAATTTTGGAGTGATTGTATGAAACCACTGCAACAGGAGCAGACAAAAAAGGATATGAAAGTTCTGGTGGGAGTTGTTATATTTGTGGATTTGTTGATGGCAGGAGTTTTCTTTCTTATTTCACCGAAAGACTTTGTCAAAACAATACCTCTTCTGATTGCTTTAATAGTTTTTATTGATTTCATCTTCCTCCTGGTAATTCTTTTTTCAATCAGAACTGCTAAAAAGATGGATGAGCGCTGGAGCGCGCTTGCTGATAAGATGGGGTGGCAGTATTCAATGAATGTGGAGTTTGTTGAGCCAAATGGAAAATCAGTGAGAATGCCTGGTTTGATTGGGAAGTATGGGGGAAGGTTGATAAACGTTACAAGCTTCTCCATGGGCGAGAATGTGCAGACGATGGCAGCAACCAAGCTGGAGAAAGGTTTGCGCGAGCCTTTGGCGGTTATCCCCTCCCTCAACATTCCATTCCTCAAAAAAGAGCCAGTTATTTCAAAAGAGTTTGACAGAAAATATTCAATAAAAAGCAAGGATATGGAATATGCGAGGAGGGTGATTAGAACAATTCAGGGGAAGATACTCTCAACTCCATTTCAAGTTTCAATGCAAGCAGGAAGCAACCTTGCAGCAGTTTTCACACCAGGTATGGTAACCGATGAGAAAAGAATTATGCAGCTTGTTGATTTGGTTGCTGCTTTTGCAGATACAGTTGAGAAAATGTGAGAAGATGAAAATAAATGGAAGGGCGATATCAAAAGGAAAAGCAGAGGGGAAGGCTCTCGTCAGCACAGAGGAGATAAGCTTTCTTGGGGATGTAGACCCAAAAACAGGGAGGATTATCAACCCCAAGCACGTGCTTTTCAAAAATTCCGTTGCTGGCAGAATACTCATCTTCCCAAGAGGAAGGGGCTCAACAGTTGGCTCGTATGTTATGTATCAATTAAAAAGAAATGGGAAAGCGCCAAAAGGAATTGTGAATGAGGAGGCGGAGGTGATTGTTGCAGTTGGTGCAATAATCTCCGAAATTCCGATGGTTGATAAACCTGAGAAGAACATATTCAAGCTTATAAAGAATGGGGATAAAGTTATTGTGGATGGGGATAAAGGAGTTGTGGAAGTGGTGAAATGAGCGAGCTTGTGTTTGTGAAGCTTGGAGGGAGTTTGATAACTGATAAAACAAAGCCATTTTCCGCAAGGATGGATGTTATAAAAAGACTTGCAAGGGAGATTCACGAGGCAAGGGAGGAGAAGGATTTCAAGCTAATTGTCGGGCATGGAGGAGGCTCATTCCCGCATGTTCCAGCTAAAAAGTATGGGGTGCATAGAGGAGTAGTAAGCCCTCAAACATATCGGGGAATTGCTGAAGTGCAGGATGCAGCCTCCAAGCTGAACAGAATTGTCGTTGAAAGTTTGATTGAAGCTGGGGAGAACGCAGTTTCAGTGCAGCCGTCTGCATGCGTGCTCACCAAGCAGGGAAGGATAGTTCACTTTGAGATAAAACCATTGCAGAGGATGCTATCCCACGATCTGCTTCCCGTCCCATATGGAGATGTGGTGGTGGATTTGAAAAGGGGTTGCTCCATTCTGTCAACTGAGATGATTTTTGATTATCTTGCAAGGAAGCTGAAGCCAAGAAGAATTATCCTCGCAGGAATCACGGATGGAGTGCTTATGAACCCCCACTCCTCCTCCCCCCAGAAAATTTTGGAGATAACCCCAGGGAATTTCAACAAGGTGAAGAAATACCTTGGTGGTTCCTCAGGAATAGATGTAACCGGCGGAATGCTTCACAAAGTTGAAATTCTGCTCAGGCTTGCGGAAATTGGGGTAGAGAGCAGAATAGTATGTGGGTTGGTGAAAGGAAACTTGAAAGAAGTTCTGCTTGGCAAGCCAAGTGGAACTCTCATTCACAAATAATTTATATAGACCACCTAATCTATACTATGGCAAAATCAAGCACTGAGAAAAGAAAAAGCCGCCATCTTAAAATATGCTCCACAAAGAGAGTTGAATTTTTAAGGAAGAGAACTGGTTTTGAGGATGTAGATTTAATTCATAACGCGCTTCCAGAGTTAAACCTTGATGAAGTTGATACAAGCTGTGAGCTTTTTGGCAAGAAACTCTCCGCCCCAATTATTATTGAGTCAATTACAGGCGGTTCTCAAGAAGCAAAAAAGATAAACAAACTTCTGGCTGCAGCTGCGGAGCGCTCAGGAGTTGCGATGGGGTTAGGCTCTCAAAGAGCTATGATAGAGAAACCATCCTTGACAAACACATACTGCGTGAGGGATGTTGCGCCAAATATTCTGCTAATTGGAAATATTGGGGTGACACAGCTTTTGGAGTATGATGTAAATAGGATAGCGGATGCAGTTGAAAAGGTTGAGGCAGATGCATTATTTGTGCACCTGAACGCGCTTCAGGAAGTTGTGCAGCCAGAAGGAAACAGAAAATTCAGAGGATGTCTCTCTGCGCTTCGCAAACTCACAAGTGAGATTGGTGTGCCAGTTGTTGTGAAAGAAACTGGGGCGGGAATTTCAAGGGAGGTTGCTGTGGAGCTGAAAAACAGTGGCGTGAAGGGAATAGACGTTGCAGGAGCTGGTGGCACCTCATGGGGCGCGGTTGAGCTTATCCGAAGCTCGCGGGAGGATGAATGGCTGTGGGAATGGGGAATCCCAACTGCCTTATCCATTGTAGAAGTTGCAAGCGTTTGCGAGCTTCCTTTAATAGCAAGTGGTGGCATCCGTTCTGGAGTTGATGTTGCAAAAGCAATTGCGCTTGGTGCTGACTATGCAGGCGCTGCCCTGCCTTTCCTGAAAGCAACAAAAAGAGGGGAGAAGGGAGTTTTTGAGGAGCTTGAGAGGTGGAAGGAGCAGCTGAGGGTTTGTATGTTTCTTACAGGTTCAAAGGAGCTCACCTCTCTCTCAAACTCACCAGTTATCATAACTGGGAGAACCGCTGAGCTTTTCCGGCTTAGAGGGATAAGCCCAGAAGGGTTTGCAAACAGAAGTTTAAAAAATAAGGGAGGGATTATATGAAAGAAAAACTTTGGTGTGTGCTGGCTTTGCTTGTGCTGTTGGGAGTGGCGCAGGCGCAGATTCCAACAACCCTCATTCAATCTGTAACTCCGCCGTCAGGCACGGCTCGCTCTGGAGTGAAGCCAACGTTTTCCTGCAGGTATTATGCAAACTTGAATGGGACAATGCAGCCAGTAACCGGTGCGATAGTGGTTGTTGTGGTGGATTCAGGCAACTACTCTGCAAGCTATGTGGAGGGAGAATACCTTTATAGCGGGGTAACTCTGTACGCAGGCAACCACAATTGGTACTGCATTGCAGGCAAAGCAGGCTACCAGTTCCAGATGGGCTCACCCCAAATCTACTCAGTGTTGCCGAGTGGTGGAGGGGGCGGCGGTGGGAGGCATTATCTTGTCTCACCGATTGGAGGATTGGGAGCTAACCTCTGGACGCTTGCAATTGTCGTAATAGCAGTGATAGGGATAGTGCTTGGATACTTTGTTGTGAGAGGAGCTATGCTCACAGCTGGTGAGAAAAAAAAGAAGAAGTAACTAACCCAAACAAACTCCCAACTCCAGCTTTGGGTTTGCCATAACCCATCTCTGTAAAACAGGGCTTATAAAATACCCCATACAGACATTTCCCAAGAGATGGAGAAGGGTGAATGGAATTTGTCCAATGAAAGTTGCTTCCAAGCTCTGCCCAAACTGCACTCCAAACGCAGCAGCAGTTATCACATCATAGAAAATTGTCGCGAGGAATGCAAACGCTGCATAATCCCTTCCCTTTATCTCTTTTTTACTTGAAAACCACGTCCAAGCTGCGTAACCAATCACTCCGTAAGCAAGGGATGTATAAATCGTCCAGTAACCAACCCTGCCGCTGAGGAAATCAAAAGCAACCATTGAGAATGCTGCAAAAACAAAACCAGCCAACCCGCCAAACTCCTTGGCAAATGGCATGGTCGCAGTCATCACCGGTTCCAGATTTGGTGGTTTTGGAAGAGCTCTGAAAGCAACGCAGAAAAGAAATGTCAAACAATACTTCACTGAGTTTCTGAATCCCCTCACTTTCTCACCTCCTTAATTAAATAAAGAAAAATTAAAATAATGATCACACCACCAGCAACAAGTGCCGGGGAAGGAGCAGCAGTTGCCATCCCAACCGATGGAGGCTGCTCAGCTTTCTCTGGAACCTCCAGAGAAGCATTTGCTTCCTTTATAACATTCGTAACCACATATGAATGAAGGAGATGCGTTGGCGAATAATAGCTGTAAATTCCCTCTTCTTCTGGCGTGAACGTTGCCTCCCCGCTTTCGTTTGTAATAAGCTGCTTCTCCCCACCTTCGAATCTGACAATTATGGTTTCATAAGCAAGCGGCTTTCCTTCTTCTGACAACATCCTAATAAGAACTGTGCTGTTCAACAATGAAGTTTGCGGGGCAGCAATCTCCACCCTCGTGATATTCGGCTCAACCTCTTGGTTCACCCCAACCGCTTCCACATATCTACTGCTTTCCCTAACTGCCCTCTCGCATTCCACCACCTGAACCTCCCTCTCTTCACTGACGAACCCATCCTTCTCAAACTTCAAAAGATACACCCCAGATTTTTTTGGCGTGAAGTTGGCTTTGCCACTTTTGTCAGTAAAAAGCAATGCAACTTTTTCAAAACCAGCATCCCTTCCAAAATAGACTTGGTGCAGAAGCACATCCACTCCAACTCCATGCTCAAGCGTTATGTTCAAACCATTCCGGGAGGAGAGTATGAAGTTTGTCGGCTCCCAAATCACCCCTCCGCCTCCCTCCTTAACCTCAATCATCACTGGCTCCCCTGCGCAGTTTCCTTCAACTTCTATGCTGAAGTTTTTCATAGGTTGAACCTCCCCAGCTTGAGATGGGCATATTTCATCGAAGGAGTAAAATGCTGGCAGATCTCCATAACCGCCCCATCTGAAACCAATCACATCCCCATCCCTCATCCCATAACCGCTCACACCTACTTCCGAATACACCCATTCACCATTCCTTTCATAATAGAAACCCCAGTATTTGCAGATATTCGAGTTCCAAATAGGATTGCAGTTGCCTGGGTTGAAAGGATCGCCGCAGAAGCAATTTTCAGCGGGACAGCCAACATCGTCAATTTTACATAATCCAACTCCCCACAACGGATCGCCGTATGTAACTACCTCCAAGTTCGAATTCTTCAAAACGTCATACGCTGTCCCTCCGCCCTGAAATTCTACACATTTTTTCACAACATTTGAGCTGTCAAACTGAACCACCAAACCAGCTCTGCCAGCAAAAACATCTGCTGAGAGCAGAAGCAGCATCAGAAAGATTCTCCTCATGCGTTCACCCAAGCAAAGCTTTTAATTCATCCAGCTTTATATAAATTGGTGAATTCATCCAACCTTAAAAATAAACCGAGGGAGAACTTGAAAGCTCTAAAACTGCTTGAAGGAGTGAGAAAAAAGAAATTTGGCCCCTACCCCTCCTTCCTTCCAATTGACGTTCTCAGAGCGGTTTGGAAGCTTGAGCAAAGGAAGGGAAGGGCAAGGTTGAGCAGTGAGCTGGGGATAGGGGAGTGGAGCACAAGAACCATTCTGAAATTCCTCAAGAAAGAAGGAATTGTTGATGTCACCCCTATGGGCTATAAGCTTACTGAAAATGGGTTTAAAACACTCAATGAAATTAAAAAATATGCAGTGGATGCCAGCTACTTTCCTCAAACCTCTCTCACATTGAATAAGAAAAGCTTTGGAATTCTGATAAGAGGGAAAAAACCAATCCGCGTTCTTGATGTGAGGGATGAGGCTGTGAGGATGGGGGCGGATGGGATAACTCTGCTGTCCTTCAAAAAAGGCAAATTTCACTTTGTTGATTCTGGGGATGAGGTGCAGAGCGAATACAACAACGCAGTATCCAAAATATTTGAAAAATTCAGAGTTGCGGATGGAGATATGGTGCTGCTCTGCTTTGGTGAAAAGGAGCTTGAGAGAGCTGCGTGGAGCTGTTTTGTGAAAATCATTCGCTGAATTCACAGAAGCTTCTGAATTGGTGTTGGGAAGTTTGAAACCTCAGATACGTGCACCAGCTTCCCCTCTCTTCTCACCATATGCCGTGTTGTTTTTGGTTTCATCAGAGCTCCGCTCACCCCAGCTGCTACCACGTCTGCTTTGCTCACCTTCTCCCCATTCCATCCCTCAACAACTATCCCTCCATCCGAGTAATCCACAAACTTCACCGCAACTTTTCTGCACCCAAGCTTCCTCAACGCGCTGCACCTGCAATGCCCATCCAGTATCACATTTGTTCTTCTGTCAGCAACAATTGGCTTGAGCAGCTCTCCCCTCATTTTAATATCCTTCTCCAACTCCTCAACTCTCCTCTCATCAGCCATCTCATGTGGTTTCAGCATCGAGAGAGGGACAATGCTCACCTCACCCACGCCAAAGAAACTGTTCATAACCGCCCAAGTCAAGAAGCCCGTGTCCTGAGAAATTGAATGCAATCACCCTCTCCTCCTTGCACCTTCTGGCTTCGTCTATAACTGCTTTTATCGCATGTGCTGTTTCAGGAGCCGGGACAATTCCCTCAGTTTTTGCAAATATCATTGCAGCCTCAAAAACCTCATCCTGATTATACGCAACAGACTTCACAACTCCCTCCTTTACCAGCAAGCTCAGGGAAGGAGCTTTGCCGTGATACCGCAAGCCAGCTGCATGTATTTTTGGTGGGATGAATTTGTGTCCAAGTGTATACATCTCCAAAAGCGGAGTTAGCTCAGCAGAATCCCCATAGTCGTATCTGTACTCTCCCTTTGTTGTTGATGGAACTGCCTCGGGCTCAACTGCGAGAAACTCAGTTTCAATTTTCCTCTTAAGTTTCTCTCTCACAAACGGATAGCAAAAACCAGCAAAGTTGCTTCCTCCTCCTATGCACCCAATCATCAAATCTGGTGCTGTGTCAATCTGTTTGAACTGCAAGATTGTTTCCTCCCCAATTATTGTCTGATGGAGCAGCACATGGTTCAGCACGCTGCCAAGCGAATACCGTGTCTTCTCCTCTTTCAGAGTCACCTCAATTGCCTCGCTTATTGCAACTCCCAAGCTTCCTGGATGCTCTGGCATCTCTCTGAGGAACATCCTCCCACTTTCGGTGATGTTGCTTGGGGATGGATGCACCCTTGCACCGAAAAGCTCCATCAGTGTCCTTCTATATGGTTTGCCCTCATAGCTGCTTCTCGTCATAAACACCTCGCACTCCAACCCAAACAGCATGCACGCATAGCTCAGAGCACTTCCCCACTGCCCTGCCCCTGTTTCCGTTGCAAGCTTCTCCACTCCTTCCTCTGCAGCATAATAAGCCTGTGCAACTGCAGTGTTTGGTTTATGAGAGCCGCAGGGATTCACATCCTCCCGTTTATAATATATTCTCGCCTTTGTTCCGAGGTACTTTTCAAGTCTCTTTGCCCGGTAAAGCGGTGTGGGTCTCCCAAGCCTCAGATAAGCTTCCCTCACCTCCTCTGGGATAGCTACCCTTTCATCCATGCACATCTCCTGCCTCACTCCCTCCTTTGTAAAAATTCTCATCAGCTCCTCTGGTTTTACGGGTTGTTTTGTAATGGGGTTCAGAGGCGGTTTCAATGGTTTTGGGAGAAAAGGCAATATGTTGCAGTAGTAGTGCGGCAGCTCCTCCTGCTCAAGAACAAGCTTCACTTCCCCAAAGACGTCCACCTTTCATGCCAATCACCTCACAGGTGAGTAGTTGAACCAATACACATTTTTAAGCTTTTCTGTATAAATTTATACATTATGTACAAAGCGCTTGAGAAAGCATTTGAGGAATCTCCTGGCAAGAGAAAGGTTGCGGAAACAATGCTCAGGTACGGGTTGAGAGTTGATGAGAGAGGAGCGATATTCTGTGGAGAAATAGAGCTGTCACCTGCAAAGTTTGCGCGCGCATTAGGAGTTGACAGAAGAGTTGTGATAGAAACAGGCAGAATGATTGCTGAAGATGATGAGCTGTACAGCATATTCTCCCAGCTGCTTCCCACCGCATTTATAGGGAGAGTTGCTGATAAGCTTGGTTTTGAGAGCATAGAAATACGCGCAGAGCCACATCAGAAAGGCATTGTCGCACAGGTTGCCGGGGTAATTGCAGAAAAAGGAATAGTGATACGCCAGATTGTCGCAGACGACCCAGATATCTACCCAGAACCGAAGCTCACATTGATTCTTGAGAGGAAGCTTGATGGAGCAACTATAAATAAACTGAGAAAGCTTGAAGGGATAAAGGAGATTGTTATACGCTGATTTTTATATTTGAAATGAGAAATTCAACTATGCCAATTGAAAAGCAGTCAGAGGAGGCAAGAAAGGCAGAAAGGGAGTTGATGACAGTTAAACTAACCCTTGCCGTTGATAACATCAGAAAAGAGTCAAGCTTCCAAGAATCCATCAAGGTATTCGGTTTTGACGGAGTTGGTGGGATAACCTCTGACAGGGTTTGCGTGAGGGTTGATGGAACAAAAGCAACTGTTTGGCTTTCCGAAGGGTTATACTCAGCTCTTTCTGAAAAAGTCTCAAAGGAATTTAAAAGGATGGAGGATGAGCTGCGCAAACCGGATGAGAAAATTCTTGGTGATTACACACCAATCTTCAAAGCGCTCTCAAACTGCGGAATCACAGTAAAGGAGGTGAACAGCTCCTCTTCAGAAAAGCTTTCTGAGGTTAGGCAGAGTTTGGAGGAGCAGCACGAAGTAATTCGTTCATCAAAAGTTTTTAATAAGGCGTTTGTGATAAAACAATTCGGGCCAGTGGTGGTTTCTGAAGCGCTAGAAAGATATGAGAAAAACAGAATTCCTCCTTCCGAAGTTGAAAAACAACCTCCATTCAGAATGCAGATGGAGTGGGTGCTTTTTGAGAAGGAGATAGCTCAGCAGTTAAGCGAGATGAATGAGTATGGAGTTTTCAAGGTGCTCACCGCACCTGATGGAAAAAGAGTCAACATTCATGGAAACAAAGGAATTGGAGTCATCGCTGCTCCTTTTTTGGCTGTTCAGCTTGACCGCAATGAAGCAAAGGTTTTTTTGGAAGACTCATTCAAGCTCCAGATAAGTGGAAAAACCTTAGAGGAAATTCGCAAAAATCCAAAGCTTCTTGGAGAGGAGCTCCGCATTCTGCCCCATATACTGAATGCGCTTTCAGACTTCCGGATCCAGGTTACTGAGCTGAATCTAAGAACTGCAAATGAAGTAAAGGAAATTGCGGCAAAGTTGGTGGAGCAGAACTGGGTTGCATCACAACTTCTGAAAGCACCTGAGGAGGTGCGTGAGAAGGTGGTTGAACAACTTCTTGATTCTGTGAAAAGTTTGAAGAAAGTGGAGGAGGCAGTTGCAAGGTATGGAATAGAAATTTCTGTTGAGAAAAGGAGAAAGGCTTACGAACCATCTGAGAAGCTCAGTAAAAAAATATCCGAAAAACTGCGTCTTTTGGAATGGGGGATGGTTGATGAGAAGGTTGATGGGGTGGAAATAGTTGGGATGGCTGGCTTCTTTGCAATAAAAGTAAAAGATGATGCAGTTATAAAAGTGAGAGGAAACAAAGCATCAGTTCTCCTCTCAAAAGACTTCTCCTCTATTCTGAACGAGCATGTAAAAAGCAAAAAGGAGTTTGAAGCCTTACAACGAACCCAGTTCATTTTCTACCCAGGTATAGATCAGCTTTCATTCAAACACCCACAGCTCCTTGAGGGAAACAAGAAACTTCTTCCTTATCTTTCAGCGATAGAAGCTTTGAAGGAGCATGGAGTTGAAAGCGCGTCATTCAAAACAGTAAGCCATACGCTGATTACTATATGGAAAAAACGAGACGGGAGTTTGACATTCCATTTCAGTTCTCTCGCAAGCTGAAGGAGGGGAGGAGCTTTGGGGAGGTTGTTGATGAAATGCTGACAATTCTCCCAGCAA
>Ga0123519_10000574_pt1 | contig 64508 bp, 49 predicted proteins | sample YelNatPaOPRAMG02_FD_87396 | JGI IMG/M metagenome (GOLD analysis project Ga0123519, IMG submission 87396) | Hot spring microbial communities from Yellowstone National Park - Yellowstone National Park OP-RAMG-02 (version 2) | ecosystem: Environmental > Aquatic > Thermal springs > Hot (42-90C) ...
CGGCTCGTCAGATCAGCGAGCCGAGGCACATCAGATGGCACTTAGAACGTCTCTTCCTCTTCGTAATTCACGTCCCCTGTTTCGGACGCATACATCTCGGGATCCATATCGAACTCCTCTTTGCACTCCTCGCTGCAGAAGCAGAAGTGCTTACCCTTATAATCGGTGCAGACGGCGGCGTGCTCTTCCGGCACCACCATGCCACAGACAGGATCGATCGGCATTAGGTCACCTCCCACAACGTTGCGTACAGCAGATTTCCCAATGCGCTTCCGATTAAAACGTGTGTTAGACCTCTATTGCAGCCTTTCTGTCGAGAGTCTTCTTAAACAGCTCCGGCGGGAACTTCGGCTTGCGGTCATATGTATAGAGCCCGTTCACTTCCTGTTCGACATCGGTGAGCTGGGTATAGCAAAGCCCGGCGATGTGCGGGTTGTCGAGAAGAACGTCGGCAAGACCTTTGAAGCGCTCCATGAACTCCTTCTCATCCTGCGGGCGCTGGCCGTAACCCCATGCTTTCCCATCCTGCTGAGCAGGATTCCACCACGTCCCACCGTATTCGCTTACGATCATCGGCTGGCCCTGGTAAGGCGGTTCATGATCGCGGTCGTTGCGGGCGAGAGTCTCTGTACTGGGATCTTTCCCAAAGCCCGCATAGCGCTCGCCGAATGACTGGGGATTCTGATCATAATCGTGAAGGTCCCAAACCTCGGTCTTTACGTGCGTATATCCACTGGCATCGATAAACGGTCTGGTTGGATCGAGCAGCTTCGTAAGGTTGAAAAGCTCGACGAAGAACGTCGGCTCATAACGGTCACCCGATGAATGCGCCTCGTTCAGAGGCATCCATGTGATAATCGAGGGATGGCTCCTGTCGCGCAGGACCACATCGGTCCACTCCCTAAGGAAATTTTCTCTGGCCTGAGCGTGATGCCTTACAACACAGCCCCAATCCGGGAACTCACCCCATACAATGTAACCGAGCTTATCTGCCCAGTAAAGAGTCCTCGGCTCGAAAACTTTCTGATGCAGCCGTGCTCCGTTAAAACCGCAGGCGATGCTGCGCTCTATGTCGGCTTTGAGTTCCTCGTCCGATGGAGCAGTGTAGATCCCATCCGGCCAGAATCCCTGGTCGAGGATCAGCCTCTGGAACACCGATTTGCCGTTGATGAGTATCTTGTCTCCATCGATGCGCACTTCGCGCAGACCGAAGTATGAGGCTACATCGTCAACGACCTTACCGTTCTCAACCAGCTTTACCTGCAGATCATAAAGGAACGGCTTTCCCACTTCCCACAATACCGCGTCCGGGATTTCGAGGACCAGCGTATTCCCGCCTCCTGCCTGCTTAAGCTTCGCTGAAGCGACGGTCTTGCCGTCCACAATCGCATCGACTTCGATCCCAAGCCCCGGATACTGATCCACCACATCTACCAGCACCGCCGCGCGGCTGTTCGGAGCGTCCGGCCATACGGTAATATTCGTAATATGTGCCTTGGGAACAGCCTCTAGCCACACCGTCTGCCATATCCCAGTGGTGCGGGTGTAGTGGCAGCCGTGTGAATAAAGCTGGGTGGATTGCTTGCCGAGTGGCTGGAAGTGGGCGCGTTCGTCGTCGACCGCGTATACGACCACTTCGTTCTCGCCATCCATCTTCACTGCATCGGTAATGTCCGCTGTAAACGGCGACCAGCCTCCACGGTGCCGGATGACCTCCTGCCCGTTCACCCAGACTCGCGCATCGTAATCGACCGCTCCGAAGTGAAGCAGGAGTCTCTGATTTTTCAGAGCGCTGTCGATCTTGAACATGCGCCGGTACCACACAGCTTCCAGGAAATCGGTCTGCGCGATGCCGCTGAGTTTGCTTTCCGGGCAAAACGGCACATTGATCTCCAGCGGGAAATCGGTTCCCATTTTCCAGCCTTTCTCAAGACCGCACTTAGCTGTATCAATGGCGAATTGCCACTTTCCATTCAAATTCTGCCAGGCTTTTCGCTCGAAATCAGGCCTGGGATGTTCAGGACGAGGTATGTTGGACATCAGTCTATGCAGTTCCTTTCTCGTACTAGCTGATGAGCTATAGCATTAGATCATAGTCTAATAGGTTAACTGGCAGACGTCAAGCACCTATTCTTCCAGCCCGATTTCCCACATCCGCTCGAGGTCTTCACGGGCGAAGCTTTTGAAGGCAATCAGGGTGTTGGTGTGTACGATCCCATCCATTTTCAGAAGGTTTTTCGTGACCACATCCGCAAGCTGCTCGTGTTCTTTCACACGGACTATTGCGACAAGGTCGTAGTCTCCCGCGACGGAGTAAACTTCCTTCACCCCCGGTACATTTACCAGCTTCTCCGCGGTCTCCGGCAGCTTATCTCTCTCGCCCTGTATTAGAACAATGGCTGTAACCATCAGGCTCCTCCCTTTTATAAAGGCAACAGCGCCGACCGGTCTGCTGCCTGTAGTCTTCTATCTATTCCCCTTTTAGCGCTCGTGCTCCTTCGCACCGGAGATGGCTTGCCTGTGTATAGCGGTGATTTGGGCTCCGGCAGTAACTTAATACAAAAGGCCGGGAGGTTAGCCTCCCGGCCTTTGAAGCCAGTCTATATTCGTAAGCCTGCTTAACTGCGGCGTCTCCTGAGACCAAGCAGCGAAACGAGTCCTACGCCGAGGGCAACAAAGCTGCCCGGCTCCGGAATCTTGGCCAGGGTGAAGTCATCGTAGTAAGCCGACTGATTATAGGTATCCGGTGTCGACCAGCAGCCGCGGATCGTCAGCACGTTGAAACCGTTCGCACCCTTGGAATCCGTGGACAGAGCCAGTGCGTCGTCGATATAGAAATTAGCGATGTTGTTCTTGTCGACAACTATAGCAGCGTGGTGCCAGCCCTTGGTTCGGGCTATGCTCGTGTTCTTAAGGCCGACGCCGTTCTTTACATAAGCCTGGTAAACGCTGCCGTCGTAGCCCGCTATATCTTCGATAGCGCCGAGTGCGAGCTGAGCGCCAATATCGGACCAACTGCGGAAGTTGCCAACGCCGGATTTGTAATCAGCGTTGAGCGGAGCATTGGTCGGCGCATAGCTGAGTGAAACATAGTCGCCGAAGTTGCCGGGGCCAAGGTTCACATCACCGGGATGATCATTCCCGAGGATGTCATAGAACCACCAATCGAGCGAGAATGAGCTCATCAGGTACTGGCCGTTGTTAAATCTGTAGGCAAGGTTGACATTGGCGTTGTCGTAATCGGCACCGTTAGCCCAGCCATTGCCACTGCGATTGCCGCGTGCCATCATCTGGCCGCTGTGCGGGGTTACGATCTCCTCAACAGGGATGGCATTCTTGGTGGCCTGGGTGACGAACATATTCGGTTCGCCGCCGGTTCCCCACCACGGGTTGGTCGATTGCTTATTAGGACCGGCGCTATCGTTCTTGTCCAAACTGCCCCAGGTCTGACCGGACTGGAGGTTGTAATTCTCGAAGCCTTCCTGCCATAGAATCGTAGTTTCCGCCATCGCCTGTCCGACGACGAGCACGAGGAGCAGCAATGCCGCTGCTACAATGAAACGTACCTTCATCTTTTTCTCCCTTCTCTGCATTGTGGAAAGTGTTGTTCGAGGCGCTTTGTTGCTAGCGCTCTCATACATATTGCAGTATAATCGCACGGTAGCAAACAGTCAAGCTGGTAATATTGCTGGGTTTCCAGGCATATTACCAATTGCTGTCCAGTATTTTTTTTTATTATCTGTGTTGTGCCTGCATGGCTTTAACGGGGAGCCTGCACCGGTGCTGGTAACGGCCTGGCTTTACCACCTTGAATTCTGGTTGTACTGGATATTTTAATGCCGGATTCAGGAGTGACCAGGGAATAGGTTCGGGTTTAATTAATATAGATGTGTTTAAATATCTGAGTTTCTAGGGGGAACGAAGTGATGAGGATTTGCAGGTTCTGGGCAGCGGTATTTGTGGGGCTGGTTATTCTTTGCGCGCCTTTGATGGCCGCGCAGGTGAAACCGGACCAGGTCATCGTGATCGAGGGGCAGTGCGATGCCAGGGATGCAAGGGACGACATGCGGCGGATGCACATTCTACCGTTTGATGTTCCTGAAGGCGTTACGCGGATAGAAATTAAGAAAGAGCTGAATTATGGAGCTGGTGGATCGGGGACTGTGGACCATGGTCTCGCGGACCCGCGCGGTGCGGGGTTCGGGATGCCGGGATTCAGGGGCTGGATGGGCGGAAGTAAGGCTGATATATGGCTGACCGGTGATCCGGTTACCACTTCTCAATATTTCCTCGCAGGTCCGATTCAGCCCGGGCGCTGGAATCTGCTGCAGTGGACAGTGAAGCTGCCGGATGCGGGTTTAAAGTATAAGTATACAATCCGGCTCTCGTTCAATGGTCCGAAGCCGCCGGAGCGAATGCCCGAGGTTCCCAAGTGCGACCAGGGAATAATCAATCCCAAGGCGGGTTGGTATATCGGTGATGTCCACGCTCATACGCTCCATTCGGATGGAAGCAAAACGCTCTCGCAGCTGGCTAAGCAGCACGAAGACGCCGGCTTCGACTTTTTCGCTTCGACCGATCACAATACCAACCTCACTCACTTCGATTTCGCCGACGCTGCCCGTGAGCACCCCAAGGAGCTGATGCTATTCGGGGAAGAGGTTACGCATCCACTGATGCATGCGAATGTGATCGGGTGCAAGCCGGGAACATTTTTCGATATGCGGATCGATCCGGCTGAGCATCATCTTCCGCAGGTTATCGCACAGGCGCACAAGAGCGGGGCTATTTTCAGCGTTAATCATCCGTTCAACTGGGGCGCTAAGGATTGGAGGATATCGCCTGAGGAGTGGAAAGACGCAGATGCTGTAGAAGTATGGAACGGCGGATGGTCGGACCCGAACCAGAAGACCCTCGAGCACTGGGATGCAATGCTTCAGAAGGGGCGGCGCCTGGTCGCGCTGTGCGGGAGCGACACCCACGGCGGAGCGGTGACCAAATCCCCCGCTGCCCATGTTTACGCCGAGAACCTCTCCCGCGATGCGATCATAGATGCCCTGCGTAAAGGTCATGTATTCCTTTCCGAAAACTCCAGAGGACCGGAGCTTTATCTGTCGATCCGCGGCGAGAGCGCCCTGCCCGGCGACACGATCGAATGGAAAGCGGGAACCCCGGTCCCGGTGGAGGTGCGGATCGTTCACGGCGCCGGGATGACCCTTCGGCTGATCTGGCCCGGTGGCGAAGAGAATGTTTCTGTGGATAAGGATCTGACTGCCGTTCGACGCGATGTCGCGCTGGACTGGACGCGGAGTGCGAATTATGTGCGGGTGGAGTTGATCAAAGCCGATGGGAAGATGGGCGCGCTGACGAATCCGATTTATGTGGGGCAGACTGCATTATAAATCTGAAAGCCTGGTAGATGCGCCGATAGTAAAGCCGCCAGCTACACAAAATGGCAGCTGGCGGCTTGAAGCTGACCGTTCTTCTCGGTCTATTTCAGATGCTTGAATTGCGGGAGCCAGCCTTTGTTTGCGGCGAACATGTCGTCCACCATCTGCTTGATCTCCGACAGGCTCAGCACGGCTGATGTCAACGGATCGTAGTAGCAGGCATAATAGACGAGATTGGGATTGCCGGTGACGCTTGCTTCCACAGCCATCTCTTCGCAGCGCGCGCTGATGTTGTTCAGAGTAGCGAGCTGAGGCGGGAGCGGACCGCAGTGCATTGCATCGAGCCCACGCTTCGACGCGAGCACCGGTACCTCCACGCAGCATCCCTCCGGCAGGTTGTCGATCAGGCCGAAGTTGCGCACATTGCCGTTGAACTCGAAGAGTTTGCCGTCGCCGATAGTCGCGTTGAAGATGCTCGCGGCATACTCGTGGCCACGGTTCAGGTCCACCGGCTTCTCCAACTGCTCCTTTATGTGATCGCGCCAGGTGTCCGCCACTTTTTGATACTCGTTGAGGATATATGCGTAATGCCCGGGGTTCCAGCCGGTGCCGTGGGTGCAGTACTTCTCGATGAGATCGGGGCGTTTGCGGAACCATGCGACATATTCGGAATTGTGTCCGCTGGACTCGGTCACATAGTAACCCAGGTGCAGGAACATCTCGTTGCGGACCTGCTCGTGGTTGAAAATCTCCTGATTATTCTCCACAACCTCGCGGATCTTCGGGTAAGCGTCTTTCCCGTTCCACTTGAAATCCAGATACCAGGCTTGGTGGTTGATTCCGGCGCAGTGGTAGGAAATCTCGTTATGCGGAGCGCCGATCCAGTCCGCGAGCATGTAAGCCGTGCCCTGCACGCTGTGGCACAGACCGCTGATCGTGAGGTTCGGATACTGCCCCTGCATTGCGCGGCAGAGCATAGCCATCGGGTTAGTGTAGTTGAGGACGATCGCGTTCGGGCAATACTTATCGATATCCTTGCAGAAATCCAGCATCACCGGGATCGTTCGCAGCGCGCGGAAGATAGCCGACGGGCCGCGGGTGTCGCCGACGTTGATATCCACCCCGTATTTCTTTGGGATCTCGATATCGTTGCGGAACACGCTCACGCCGCCCTGCAGGATCGTTATGATCACGCCGTCAGCGTCCTTCAGAGCCTCGGCTCTGTCCGTGGTCGCGGTGACCTTTGCGGGGTAATTTCCCGCCTCTACGATCCTGTCTACCGCTGTCTTGATAAAATCGAGCCGCTCCTTGTCGATGTCCATAAGGGCGATCTCGCTGCCGGACATGGCGGGAAATGTCAGGATATCCCGCACAAGTCCTCTTGTGAAGCCGAAACTTCCGGCTCCGATAAACGCAATCTTAGGCATTGCTAACTCCTTTACAGTTATGTGTTTCTGTTTTTAACTGCCAACCGCTCCTCCGGACACCATTTACGATGAACCGGCTCTGGAGCAAACTTAGATACATTCATCTCTCTTGCCTATATTATAACAAGCTCAGCGCCGCCAAGCAGCCCATAGTCGAATAAATTAATTTCTTCTCTTAATTCCGCATCGTTCTCGAACGCATTCGGACCGACCCACATGAAGTCATCGCCCTCGATATTATGCAGCGGACCCCACGTATTTTGCAGCGATGATACCACCTCGATCTCCAGGGCATTGGTTCCTTTCTTAATGAAAGGCGACAGGTTGAGCTCGTAAGGCCGCCAGAGTATCCGTCCCACCTCCTCGCTGTTCACCCGCACCTTGAAAAGTGTCCCCGACGGTCTTAACAGCCGCAGCACGAGCTTTTGGTTTTCATCCGCCAAGTTCACATCGCATTTGTAGATCATCCGGCCCGAGTAGAACGGGTAACCCTGATCCGTCCACGACCCGGCCTTAAGCTTCTTAGGCTCCGGCACGATCTTTCCTGCACGAAGATCGATCATTTCCACACCAAAATCACCGACGATATAAGCGGGCTCGATTTCGGTCAGGAAATCGAAACGCACGTGGAAGTCGATAATATTTTCGCCTCTTTTGACCAGATTGCCGATCTCGGCCTTGCCGAATGCGCGGTCCCACTGCCAGCCGGCGTGAGCCGTATCGATCTCGCTGCCGTTCACGACAAGCCTACCTTTGTATAGATCCTCGATCACTGCGAACGATTTCGGCTTCTCGATGTCGCTCATGAACCGGTAACGCAGGACGATATCGCCGCCTTTGCCCTCGAAAAGCCCCTTCCGAATCGCAACCCACGGCTGCCACTCCAGTGCTGTCCGCGTCCCGAAGTGCTCGGCTATGTTCCTGCGCACCCGCCAGTCGAAATCCTCCGGCTCGAATGTCTTTCCGCCATCATAGCTCACGCTCAGGCGATCCATTACGAGCACATTGGGGTCGGTGCGTTCGAAATCAAATTCCCGTGGAAGCAACTCGCTGCCGGGAGATTGGCAGACGGCTCCGCTTGCTGAGACTCTGGTAATGCCCTGATATTCGCTGCTGTTGAAAGGCTGCACCTTAGTTCGTGGCTCGCAGCCCTCGACTTTTCCGCCGAACGTAAGCAAAATCGAGCCGACCGGTGGAAGCGCGAAGGTGTATTTAAGCTCCTCGCCCTCCGCGCATGCGACAGCCTCTTTACATGTGCCTTTCACCGGATCCCACCTCACGAGCGTGCCCGATTTACCGCTGATCGTGAGGACATAATCATGCCCGCAGTTGCGGTCGGAGTTTACGATGAAGAAGATTTCCTGGTCTCCGTCGATGCGGTGTTGAACGTAGGTGCGCGGGTATGCGGCTCCGTCGGCGCCTTTGAGCGTGAAACTCTGCGGAGCGATCTCGTCGATTGCCTGCTGGATCGCTTTTACCTCACACGCCAGCGATTGCACGTTCGGATGCAGCGCGAACTCTTCCCATTTCCTACACGCGTCATCGCAATCGAGCTCCTTCGGCAGCTCACCGAGCATTATCACCCTTCCACCGTTCTTTACGAACTGCCACAGCAGATCGAACGTCTTCGGCCGCCAGGTGGTGGATGGCGGGATTACAACTACACTGTAGCTCATCTCGCCGATTCTGAATCGATCTCCTTCGACGCTTCCCATATCTTCGATGTAGCCTTCATCGCCGAAATCGCAGTCGTAACCGGCGTTAAGGATGGCTTCGAAAGCTTTGCGCGTCTGCCTGTCGAGGTTCGTGCTTGCGCTCAGATCCTCGGTTGGGGCATCCGCGGGGATCGTGCGAGCACGATTTTCTACTGGCGCGCTCAGCTCGACGCCCAGCCTTCTCGCGCAGGTCGCGCTCTCGATGGGGTGAAGCAGGAGCACCTCGACGTGCGGTTTACCTGATGTGAGCGCGTGAGCGATCCGGGTGAAGTAGTCGTTAAGCGGGTTAAGGTCTTTCCAGTAAGTCTGCTGGTAATTCCACACCGGAGGATAATCGCGCTTGCGCCTGCCTGTTGCGGAATACCATGTCAGGTGCGGCACGAAGAAATTCGCACCGAGCACGAGGTCATAATCCCCCAGCCATTTAAAGTCTTCGAATGTGTTCGTGTGCCGGGTAACGCCGAAGATTTCATCGAGGACGCGCGTTCTGCCCAGCTGCCGCGCCGCCGAGGAGACCTGCTTGCATGTGAACAGGTGACCCTCGTTCTGCCTGCAGAGGTGGTCGATCCCCGGCGCGTGCTGGTAGCGATAATGCGCCATCACACCCCCGCTGTGGCATCTTATCTGCCCGCTGAAATAATCCTCGGACATATAATGGCCGGTGTGCTCGATTCCGTGCTTCTCGCACCATTCGAATATCGGTTTGGAGAACGCCTCGAGGAACTGTTGCAGGATCGTTCGATGCACCAGCAGCCTGATCTTGCGAGACTCCGGGCCTTCGAAGAACATATACGGCATATCCGCCCAGAAGTCGCGATCCTGCCATTTTGCATAAATATCGGGGATCCCATCCCACCACGCGATGCAGTTGGATCCATACGAGACCTGCGGCTCATCAGTGAATATCCCAGGTATACGCTTCCCGAACTCGCCGCCGAGGTGTTTTTGATAAACCTCATGGGTCATTTTAACGAACTCCCGCATTGCTTCGGGGTGCAGGAGGTTCGCATAGCTCTCGCCGCCCCACCAGCCGATCTTGCGGCTGTAGACACGGATCAGATAGAGGCGCTCATAACCTGTGGCTTCGCTAAGCTTATCGAGCGGCACGATCTCATAATCCGTCAGTTTCAGCTTATCGCGCGATTTGATCGCGTAGCAGCAGCGGATCTCCATATCTCCGGTAATTTCGGGTGCGGGTTCTCCGGCAGCTACGAGATATGCATTGAGGGTAGCGGAGCGATATTCGTCCTTCATTCCCGCGACCTGCCCGCCTGCGTTTCCGCTCGGCCACAGGTCCTCGTCGTAGAGCCACAGATAGCCGTCGTTTTGCTTCGCGGCATCCAGAGCCGCGTTCATCGCCGCAAACCATTCATCACCGAGGTAATCGGTAATGAGCCCCGCGCGCGAGTGGAAGAATCCACCAGAGAGGCCAACGCTGATCATATCTTCCATCTGCCGCGCGGTTTCCTGGGCGGTGATCTTGCTGTTGATCGCCCAAAACGGCGCCGGTCGGAGTATGCTATCAGGTTTTCTAAAGCCTTTAAGATCCATTAATTTCTCCTTATACGGCATCAATTGCCGGCTTTCAACTTCCAACTTCCATTCCATTCAATAAAGACCTTCATTCAGACCAATGCCCCTTGACAAACGACCGGCCTGGGGCAATAATCAATCATAAAAAGAGTGTTGCATGTGTGCCGTATATACATAAAACAACTGCTTATGAGATAAAAAGCAGGGCTTGGGGAATGTTGCACAATGGGAAGAGGGCGTTTGGGTTTTACTCTGATCGAGCTTCTTGTGGTAATTGCGATTATTGCCATTCTTGCGGCGATATTGTTCCCCATTTTCGCCGGCGCCAAGAATCGCAGCCAAATGACGAAATGCCTCAACAATCTTAAGCAGCTGGGCAACGCTATGCGGATGTACTCCGACGATAACTCAGGCAGAATGCCTTACGATTGGCCGGTGAGCACAGGCACCAGCGCCGCGAAGAACAACTGGTGCGGGTGTCCGGCAGCCGGCGGGTGGGTGTATCCGGAGAGAGGACAGATATGGCGCTATACAAGAAACGCCAGCATATACAGATGCCCGGTGGACTCTCACCGAGCTGCCGTCAAAATTACATCATTCCCAGCCGGTATGACTAATAAAGATTATCCCCTGTCCTATTCGATGAACCACAATGTCGCGGAAGCTATTGCGGACACTCTTCCAAATCCGACAAAGCGAATGTTGTTGATCCACGAGAACCGGGGGGAATCGATAAACGATTTCGCCATAAACGACGGGACATTCGTTCCGGGTGGACAAGACTTCCCGGGCGCCGTCCACTACGATGGAACAACGCTGGTATACCTGGATGGTCATGCCACGTGGAAAAGTAATAAGCTTCTCAGGAAAGAAAATACCAGGGATTGGTAGTAAGTTCTTGTTGGTGTATCGGGCATTTATTCCCGATACACCGATCGATGGCTGATAGTTAAAATCCTATTCCTTAACCAGACACTTTAGAATCTGCCCGATATACATCCGGTGGTAGTCTTTATCCGGGTAGTTGTCATCTATAGCCGGGTCGAGGAAGTTTGCGGGGTCTATATCCTGATAATAGATTTTCCTGCATTCCATTACGATCCGCGCCTCGGCGAAGTAGACCGCTCCGCAGCCCGAGCGGACCGGAGTCAGCCCCGTCTCCTTTACCTTATCCACATCCTTGCCCGAGTGCGACCCGCAGTATTCAAGCTTGGATCTGCAGCTTTCGTCGAAGAATGACAGCGTAAAATACTCGCCGTTTTCTATGAACTGATAGGTATGACGCTGCGGCCTGATCACGCAGAAGCAGATTTTCTTGTTCCACAGCACCCCGAGCCCGCCCCAGCTCGCGGTCATCGTGTTGAAGCTGTCCATCTTTCCCGCGGTAATGAGCATCCAGTCCGACCCGATCAGTTTGAACGGGCTTTCTTTTAAATCCTCGAGCGCTATCTCACTGAACGAATCCATATATTGAATCCCTCCGATTATTCGCTTGCCTTGTAGTCTATCGCACCATTGCAAGAGAGTCAACCCGCGATTCGGGTGTATCTTCACTATCTTAATGGAGTGGCGCGGCAGAAAATTTATCTATCTGATATAATAGGTCAGCTACTAACTGGCCGAGGAGGGGCAACGGACTTGATGTACCTGGAGGTGCCAAGATGACGCCTGCACCATGGTTTGGAAGAAAGGCTAAAGCCGCCCGTAAAACCGCGAGGCAAAGCGTGGACGCTCTGCCCGATGGTCTGTGGACCAAGTGTCCGCAGTGCGGCGAGATCCTTTTCAATAAAGAACTAGAGAAAAACCTGCGTGTGTGCAATAAGTGCGCGCATCATTATAAGCTCGGAGCGCGAGAACGGATCAATATCACCGTGGATGACGGCACGTTCGAGGAGATCAACTCGAACATCCTGCCTGCTGATCCGCTGGGATTCCCGGATTACGATAAGCAGCTTGCGAAGTTCCGCGAGAGATCGGGAGAGCGAGAAGCTATCGTCACCGGTATAGGAGAAATCGGTGGGATAACCGCGATGATCGGGGTCTGCGATTTCAACTTCTGGGGTGGAAGCATGAGCGGGGCTTTCGGAGAGAAGGTCGTTCGGGCTATCGAGACCGCTATCCAGAAGAAACTGCCTGTGGTTATGTTCATCGCGTCGGGTGGAATTCGCGTGAACGAAGGATTACCGGGGCTCATGCAGATGGCTAAGACATCGGCTGCGTGCGCGAAGCTCCATGAAGCGAAGCTGCCTTATATAGTGGTGCTGACCGACCCTTCGATGGCCGGAGTCCTTGCCAGCTTCGGTTCCCTCGGAGATTTCATTATTTCGGAGCCGGGTCTTCTGACGGGGCTCACCGCCGACCGCGTCGCGCAGCAGGCACAGGTGATCCACGTTCCCGACAACTTCAGAAGAGCGGAATTCGCTCTCGAACACGGGATGATCGACCGCATCGTTACGCGCAGGGAGCTCAAGTCCACGCTCATCAAGCTGCTGCAGTTCTGCTGCGAAGGGGAGGACAAGGATGCCGCCTAGCTCCTGGAATATACTCGATTTCGAGAAACCGATAGCCGAGCTCGATGAGCAGATTGCTGAAATCAAAAGGCTCACTGCCGAGCGCGGCGAAGATCGTTCCGAAGATATAGCCATACTCGAAGCCGACAGAGACAGGCTGATCGAGGAAGTGTTTTCTAATCTGACCGCATGGGATAAGACGCTGCTGGCGAGACATCCGAAGCGGCCTTACACATTCGATTACGTGCGCACGATTTTCGATGATTACACCGAGCTATTCGGCGACCGCCTGTTTGCTGATGACCATGCGATGGTCGGCGGAATTGCGACGCTCGATGGGCGGCAGGTGATGTTTGTAGGACAGCAGAAGGGCCGCGACCTCAAGGATCGTCAATATCGCAACTTCGGCAGCGCCAGGCCGGAAGGTTACCGGAAGGCTCTACGGCTGATGAAGCTCGCGGCGAAGTTCAAAAGGCCTATAATCAGCTTTGTGGATACTCCCGCAGCTGATGTGAGCGTCGGAGCTGAGGAGCGCGGAATCAGCGAAGCGATAGCCCGCAATATGATGGAAATGTCTACCCTCGGCGCGCCTGTTATAGTGGTCGTGATCGGTGAGGGAGGCAGCGGCGGCGCAATTGGGATAGCAGTCGGCGACCGGATATTGATGATGGAGAACGCGATCTATTCGGTCATTCCTCCCGAGGGGTGCGCGGCGATCATCTGGCGTGACCCGACAAAGGGCAAGGAGGCCGCTGAAGCTCTCAAGCTCACCGCGGATGAAGCGTTGAACCTGGGGATTATCGACGAAGTGATTCGTGAGCCCCTCGGTGGCGCTCACAGGAATGTGGAGCTTGCCGCGCGTAATATGAAGGCGGAAATAGTGAAGAACCTAGATGAGCTGGAAAAGCTCACGATCCCAAAACTTCTGGATAAGCGTTACAAGAAGTTCAGGAGTATGGGTGCATTTGAGGAAGCTGAATAATGTGAACTAAATAGTCCCGGACGCGCTGTCCGGGACTTTTGTTTTGGAATTTATAGATTGGAAAGTAGAGGGCAGAGAGCAGAGAGCCCTGGTGTTTCGGGATTTGAGGGTTGGAAAACAGAGTTACCATATAACCCACTAATCCACCATCCCAACCCGGAAATCCCTAAACTTATGCTACTGCAGACTGGATTCCCGCCTTCGCGGGAATGACAGTATTTACTGCCTGTGATGATAAAGACTACCTGTAATAGCCTGATAACTGACAGCTATCCCTTCCCGGAAAAGATAGGACTTGCGTCCCACTTTAAATGAGTCGCTGGACTCATGTTCGGCTTGTCCGTTTTGACTAAAATCCTGTATGGATATGCGAACGGGCGGGCCAATCTCACTTAAGGAACAGACCAGTGATTCGCGCTCACCCCTGCCTTAAATCAAAAACCGCTCGCCCGGCGTATCCCACCAAAAATATCGAGGAGGGATAGGATTAATATTATCAAGGGGATTCATTATCCAAGGAAACGGCCGCGCAGAGGGAAACCGATGCGCGGCCGCACTTGTTTAGAAGCTTATTATATAGCTTGTGCCGAATGAAAACTCAAACTCGCTGTCCCCGATAAATCCCAGATCGAGCACCAGTCCCGGAACGAGCTCGGGGTAAATCCGTACCCCGGTATTGAACAGGAAGCGCCCCTCGCGGTCGTTATCGCCGAAGTTGTGAAAGTTAAGATATGGTGAATCGTAGATGCCTTCGGCTATAAGGCTCGCATTGGGAGCCAGGGTAAGCTCGAACCCTAATTCACCCGCCGTAACATTTTCATCGAATGTAAGCGCCGCATGCACATCCATAAATCGACCGATCCTCTCATCTCTGAGCAGCCTTTTACTTACGATCAGGAAAAACTTACGGCCATTGTATACATCTTCAAGCGGGCCGGCGTTGTCTACCTGGTTCCCGATATCTCGAATAGCTACAGCAACCGCAGGGAACCAGTAATGCCGGTCTTCGGGCATGATCATATATTTGAGGCCGAATGATTGGAATGTATGGTTGTGGAGCTGGGGCTGGATGCCCGGCGGGATCGTATACATATCGTTCCAATAGGCTCCATAGATTTCGAGGCGATTGCTGATCCCGTAGGTTGCCACCCCTCTTATCTGCCGGTCGGTGTATTTACCGTTATTTATGTATTCGGTGTGCTTGGATTCGTTGAACCCCACAGCCAGTTTGCCTTCGCCGATTATTCTGGCTGTCGGCATGATAAAAAGCCCGCTGAGCCCAGGCCAGGAGGTCGTCGTAATTTGCATAGGGCCGGAGGCAGTCCAGCCGGCAGCGCACAGCATCAGCATTAAAGCTGCGTAAAATACTACTCTTCCCATTCTCTCTCCTTCTATCACTGAATACTCATCATCACCGTTCTTGCCGCCGCATGACCGGATCGCACCGCGCTTTCGATGGTCGCGGGCCAGTGCGTATCGGTCCAGTCTCCCGCAAGAAACAAGTTTCGTACCGGTGTTTGCGCGGGCGGGCGATGGGCATCGCATGCGAGGGTTGAAAAAGTTGCCCGCCTACCTTTGTATACTATTCCCCTTTTTAGTGCCACCTTAGTCAATACCGGTTCCACCTTTTCAACAGCCCTCCGCGCCAGTTCCAGCGTTTCATCTTTGTTCTTATTAATAAGGTCTTCGGCGGCGCTTGCGACGGCTTGAACGTATCCCACATCAGCGTGCTTGCAGAATACCCACTGAAAAGGCTCGTTTACTACACATGCGGGCTCGAATTCGGGTACCGGCTCCTCGTAAAACAGATGAGCGCTTACAATCGGCCGCCACACAAGCCGTTCACCTCCCCAGGGCTCGAGCCCCATTTTCACGAGGTTATCCGGAGGTACGGCGCACACGCAGTAGTCGACCTTAAGCATCTCCTCACCAGCAAGCTCAACGGCTCGAACACGCCCATCACTGATTTGCACATATTTCACCTTTGCCCCAGTGCGGACCTCGCATTCGCGGTCGGATAGAAACTGCTTCGCGGCTTCGCCAAGCCACTGTGATTGTGGTGTCTTCGGGACCCCCAGCCGGTATCCGTCCCTGCTCTTCACCAGCGCTTCGAGAAGCGCCATTCTTGCGTATTTCGCCGATGCTTCCCCGGCTCGTTCGTTTAGCGCCGACACGATCACCGGCTCGATCAATCGCTCCGTTACCCCCTCGGGACATGAGAGCGCTTTTAGATAATCCGATGCGGTAGTGGTCTTGCCCGGGCTGTGGAGCATCATCGACATAAGCATCCGGGAAAGCGTAAATTTCTCAGAAGTTAATAGATAACCGGTCGCAAGGATTGATGGAAGCAGGTGGAACGGGGCAGGGAGCGGCGAACAGCTGATACGGAGCTTTTCGCCCAGGTTTCCGATGATGCTGGTGGTATCGGCGAAATCGATCTGGCAAAGCGAGCCGAGCCTGGAGAGGAAATCGATAGCCTCGTGGCAGCATCCCAGGAGCACGTGCTGGCAGTTGTCGAGTATAAGGCCGCTCGCATGGTCCTGAAAAGAAGACACCCTCCCCCCCAGGTGCTTTTGGGATTCCAGCAATACGACCCCGATCCCGGCGTCGGCAAGCTCGCAGGCGCAGCTGATGCCCGCGACCCCACCGCCTACGACTGCAACTGTGACAGGTATGGCCGCCCTCCGTTGAGCCTCGACCTCAGCAGAGCCTTGGCTGCGATAGCGACTTTCCGCGATTTAGGCAGGGAAATGGAGTTACGAAAGACATCGTAGTGCTTTCGCTCGATCCGTTCGAGTATACCTAAATAAATCTCGATCATTGCACACAGCCCCGGCCTGCCTGATTCATCGACCAGCTTTATAAGGGGGAGCGCGGCGCTGTAATATCCGCGAGCCCGCGCCACCTCGAATCTCATCAGCCTGTAGAACCTCTCATCGCGCACTCCCGAAATCAGATCCTCCGCGCTATACTGAAATGCGCGCAAGTCCTCTTCGGGGATATACACCCTTCCGCTGGCTGCATCCTCCTTAAGATCGCGTAAAATGTTGGTCAGCTGGAAAGCGATCCCGCAGTATTCGGCGTATTTTTTCGCTTCAGCCGATTCGAACCCGAATATATGAATGCATACCAGCCCCACCACCGATGCCACCCTGTAGCAGTACTGATACAGCTGATCGAATGTGGAGTAGCGGTCGATGGACAGGTCCATCGAAGCGCCGTCGATCAGTTGATGAAAATACTCGACCGGGATATTGTATTTCTTTACGGCATCGTGGAAAGCGGGCAGGATCCGGCTGTCCTGATATTCTCCATTTATCGCCCGGTCGAGTGAACGCCGCCAGGCCGCCAGCATCTCCTCCCGGTTAAGGTGGAGATCGGGGTCGTCGGCTATATCGTCGCAATAGCGCATAAACGCGTAAACCGCGCACATGGCGTTACGTTTCTCGCGGGGAAGCACGATGAAGGAATAGTAGAAGTTTCTTGCCCGCTTTCTCGCCACTTCGCGGCAGTATCGATATGATGACTGGAGTTCGTTGAATAATGCTGTCATCGCTAATCCTGACTGAGCCGTCTAATCTCGGTTGAATCTCTCGAACGCATGCATCGCCATCCACCTGAGCGCGAGCAGCAGTTTACGGCTCTTCGGAACGGTGATCCGTTTCCTGAAAACATCGAAGTAGTTTTTTTCTAATTCTTTGAGGAGCGCCATTCCACACTGGCTGAAAAGCTCCACATCCGCGGCGCCCCGGCCCGATATAAGCCTGCCAAGCACCGCTCCACGTTCAAAGAATTCCCGTGTCCTCTCCGTCTCAAACCGCATCAGCCGCACAAAACCGGCATTCATAATTGAGTTTCTGAGCTCTGCTTCGGTATAACCGAAGCGATCCATGTCCTCCAAGGGGATATAGATGCGGCCCTTGGTGTAGTCCACGGCGACATCCTGCCAGAAGTTGACGAGCTGGAGCGCGGTGCAGGTAAAATCGGAGAGCTGCTGGCGCGCTTCATCGCGATAACCGAGCAGATATAAAAACAGCCTGCCCACAGGGTTTGCCGATCTCTCGCAGTAACCTTTGAGATCATCGAAAGTCGCGTATCTCGTAACTTGCTGGTCCTGGATAAACGCGGAGATCAAGTCCTCGAACGGTTTTATGGGCAAGTCGAACTCGTCGATTGTGGGTTTAAGCGCGACAAACACCGGGTGGTGCGGTGAGCCGCCGTAGCACGTGTGGAGTTCCTCCCGCCACCATTCCAGCAGCCTCATCGAAAGCTCGGTGTCGCCAGTCTCGTCGCCAAGGTCGTCGCACACGCGGCAATAGGCGTAGATATTGAAAACATGCTTGCGCAGCTTGCGCGGCAGGAGTATCGAGCCTACGGGGAAGTTTTCGTAGTGTGTCCGCGCGAGCCGCTCACAAAGCTTATCCGGCAGGGTTCCCGCAAGGTGCCTGGGCAGGAACTGCTCCACGATCGCATTGTTCTCGGCAGCCTGAGATGTTGACATCATACGGACATTATTGCCAGCGATGAAAGAATCTAACCCAAGTTTATGCATAAGCCCGCCAGGTTGGTTTGCAAGGCGTGTGTCACGGGAACATAGCTAAAGATGGCTGCTTGAGAGTGAAGCAATTATCGCTCATACAGCAGTGAATTGGAGTATCAGGATGCGAAGAACACTTCTTGAGTCTTTGAAATTGCCCGAAGACCTTAAGCGCCTGTCGCCCGTGCAGATGCACAGGCTGGCGGCGGAGGTCCGGGATTTAATAGTCGAAGTTGTGAGCGCGAATGGCGGGCATCTGGCTGCGAGCCTTGGAGTGGTGGAGCTGACTATAGCTCTGTTATCGGTGATGGATTTTCCCGAGGACAAGATCGTGTGGGATGTCGGCCATCAGTGCTACGCTTATAAGGTGCTTACCGACAGGCGCGATAAATTTCCTACGCTGCGCCGTTTGGGTGGAATCAGCGGATTTCCCAAGCCTTCGGAGAGCACCTATGACTCATTTGCCACCGGTCATGCCAGCACCGCGATTTCCGCGGCTCTGGGAATGGCAATCGCGCGTGATCTTGCGGGTGAGCGGCATAAAGTGATTGCGGTGGTCGGGGATGGCTCGCTCGGTGGGGGGATGTGCTGGGAAGCTATCAACTACGCGGGCGCGGCGAAGTCCGATCTGCTGGTCATTTTGAATGATAACAGGATGTCGATCTCGCCCAGCATCGGGGCGCTTGCCACGCATATTTCTCGCCTGAGATCGCTTCCCCTATACCGGAATATGGAAGATAGCGCGGAGAAAATAATGCACAACATGCCGGTCGGTGGAGGGCTTATGAAGCGCATGAGCCAGGGCTTGAAGCGCGGGCTCACAAATTTTGTCTCTCCCACATCAGGCACGATATTCGAGGCGCTGGGCTTTGAATATTTCGGACCTATAGACGGGCATGATATCGGTGATCTCAAGCATTTTCTGACGTTATCGCGCGGGATGAAAGGTCCTGTGCTCCTGCACGTGGTGACCACTAAAGGCAAAGGTTATTATCGAGCCGAGCATAAGCCTCGCCGCTACCATGGAGTGGGACCGTTCAACAGCAGCAACGGCAAGGTCTCCGAAAAGCCACGGAGAGCTTATACGGACGTTTTCGGAGGCATATTGACCAAACTTGCCTCCAAAGATCCGCGCATCGTCGCTATAACCGCGGCTATGCCCGACGGGACTGGGCTTGCCCATTTCGCCCGCAAGTTTCCGACGAGATTTTTCGATGTGGGGATAGCCGAGGAGCACGCGGTCACATTTGCGGCGGGGATGGCATCATCCGGCGCAAGGCCAGTGGTCGCCATTTATTCGACTTTTCTGCAGCGCGCATACGACCAGGTCCTGCATGATGTATGCATGCAGAACCTGCCTGTTGTATTTGCGCTCGACAGGGCGGGGCTTGTGGGAGAAGATGGTCCGACGCACCACGGTGTCTTCGATCTTTCTTACCTGCGGCACATGCCGAACCTTACGGTAATGGCGCCGAAGGACGCTGCCGAGCTAAGCGATATGCTTTACACCGCGGTAAATATTGGCTTGCCGGTGGTGCTGCGTTACCCGAGGGGCGCCGCTACAGGCCGGCCTCGTCTTCCGCTGAAGATGCTGCCGGTGGGGCGAGCGGTGACTATACACGAGGGGACAGACCTTGCCATTATCGGCCTCGGTCCTATCGTCGATGCCGGTTATGAAGCCGCTGTGGAACTCGAGCAGTACGGTGTTCAGGCACGGGTGATCAACGCCAGGTTCGTAAAGCCTCTCGATGAGGAAGTGATTGTCGCGGCGGCGAGAGAGTGCCGTGCAATCATTCTCGCGGAAGAAAATGTTGCGGAAGGTGGGTTTGCCAGCGCGGTCCTCGAGTGTTTGGCTAAGAGAAACGCGCTGGGAATATCGGTGGAGATTGTAGCTTTGCCGGCGGCTTTTGTGGATCACGGCAAGGCATCGGAGCTTAGGGAGAGATACGGCCTTGGTAAACAGGGCATTCTCGATGCCGCGGAGCGTCTGCTGCCTGAATTGAGAGCTCGCGCGGGCTTGCAGGGGGAAGGGTTTGCCATACGTCAAAGCATCTGAGAATTTGCAGAGAAAATCCGAGCACATCGCTATAGCGTTGAATAAGGACGTCGAGTTTCACAAGGTCTCGGCGGGTTTCGAACGCTACAGGTTCGTCCACGAGGCGCTTCCGGATATTAGCCGTGGCGAGGTCGATACGAGCACCTCGCTTCTCGGGCGAAAGCTCTCGATGCCGCTGGTTATCTCTTCGATGACCGGCGGCGCCGATGAAGGCGGTGAATATAACCGCATGTTCGCGGAAGCCGCGCAGCGATTCGGGCTGGCGATGGGTGTCGGGAGCCAGCGGGTTGCGCTCGAAAATCCGGCAGTGGAGGATACGTTCAGGGTAAGGGATGTAGCTCCTGATATCCTCCTGTTTGCGAACCTGGGCGCGGTGCAGCTTAACAATGGCTGCTCGGTGGAATCGTGTGTTCGCGCGGTGGAAATGATCGATGCCGATGCGCTCATGCTTCACCTCAATCCCCTGCAGGAATGCATTCAGCCGAACGGGAATACGAACTTCCGTAACCTCTCCGAAAAGATACGCGAGGTTTGCGAGGCGCTCGAGGTACCGGTGATCGTGAAGGAAGTCGGGCATGGGATCTCATCCGGGACCGCCAGACTGTTAATCGATGCGGGAGTGGAAGCGATCGATGTAGCGGGCGCGGGAGGGACATCCTGGGCTAAAGTGGAGAGCTATCGCCGGTCCGATACGAACGCGGCGGTGCTCGGAGATGTGCTGGGTGAATGGGGAATCCCAACCGTTGATAGCCTGCTTGCGGTCCTCAGCCTGTCGCCTCAGTGTGCAGTAATAGCGAGCGGAGGAGTAAGAACCGGCGAAGATATCGCTAAATCGATAGCGTTGGGCGCGGATGCAGCGGGAATCGCGCTCCCGCTGCTGAAGGCTGCTTCGGTTTCCCGTGAGGAGCTCTATGCCCATATAGTTCATCTCAGGGATGAATTGGCTACCGTAATGTTCTGCACGGGATCGAGGACCATAGAGGAACTGCGGGATTTGTCGCTGTTGACTGAAGTGAGAAGGTGAGGCGACGGGTTCTGGCGTTTTCGCTTCCTAGGTCGTAGAGTCCTAGCGTCAGGGAGGGTCTGATGGTTGGATGGTTTTGTGGTTGATTTGCAATAGTCGCAAAGTACGATAGTCCGGGATTTGCAATCCCGGACCAAGTATGAGCGGGTTTGTAACCCGCACCTATTTTTTATCTGCAGCATCATAACCTGTCATTCCCGCGAAGGCGGGAATCCAGTCTGCAGCGGTATTGGTTTCGGGATTTCCGGGTTGGGATGATGGCCCAGTGGATCATCCGTATTATCCGTCTATATCCGCGGCATCCGCGATTCGAAAACATAGCAGTACTTACTGCCTGTGATGATAAAGATTACCTGTAATACCACTGATAGCTGACAGCTATTAAGACAGCTAATTATAAACCCTCATGCGGGCTGTTTTTCTTGTTCTCGATGCCGGCCGGGGAGCGGCGGATGGCAGCCATTTGATCATCCGCACCCTATTGCCGGGGCAGCGGTTGTGGAATTCTACAACATCCATCGCCTGCCGCATCAGGTAAAGGCCCATGCCATGATCGCGCATTTTCTTCGGATCAGGCTCGAGGGTGGCGTTGGGGTCAAATGGAAGCCCCTCATCTTCGATTTCTACCACCAGCGCGGTTGGACAGGTCATGCATCGTACCCGGATCTTATTGACGCCTTTTTTCGGTGAGCCGTGCCTGTAAGCGTTGGTGAGCGCTTCTCCGACAGCTATTTTGATGTCGCAGAGTATCTCTTCATCCACACCCACCTCGCCCGCCGCGTCGCAAATTCGCTCGCGAAGCACGCTTATCAACTCGGGATTGCTGGTGGCAACGTGCTCATAAGTCTTCCATGGAACAGGACCACGGCAGAAACTGGGGCGTGTCTTGCGCTCTGCTATGTTCGGATCGATGTGCAAGCCGAACGTGTGCTCTAACCCGCTCATCTGCATTATCCGCGCGACACAATCGGAAACCTGCGCCAGTTTAAACCCGACCCCCGCGGCTTCGCACATACTGCGGCTCAGGAGAAGCGCTCGAAGCCCGCTGCTATCCACGGTTGTCACATCACCCAGATCGAGGATGATTTCTCTGGGTGAATGAGACAGCGACGTCCGCACGGCGACAATTACGTCGTCGGAACATTCGTAACACAGGTCGCGAGTGATGTTCAGGGAAAGAGTATCTCTCGGGCTTCCCTGCTCCGCAAAATCCATTCCTGGTAGTGAGATAGTACCTTCGTTCACCTGAACCTCCCGATGAGCCTTTATCATAGAGCTTACCCAGCCAAAACTCCATCAGTTTCTTTGATCGAACCGACCAACGCGGCAACTCCCTCAAAGGAAACTGCCAGTAATGCTATATCATCTTTTTGCGGCAATCCGGTTTCACATTCGAGCTGATCGCATAGTGAATCTACCAGTTCCGAAGCGCGGCAATTACCTGCCTGGAACACCATCCTGTGCAGCCCCTCGAGTTCCAAGCGCTCTCCACCCCTGACCGCATCGGTAACCCCATCGGTGTATAAAAGCAGTAGATCGCCGGGTTTCACGTCGATCCGGCGGCTTTCGTAGACGCAAGCAGCGCCGGAACCGACGGGCACTCCGGTAGACGGCAGGCGGGTGTGCATATTGGCTTTTTCAGTTATCAGGAATGCCGGCGGGTGACCGGCATTGGCATAGGAAAGAGTTCCCCTGGCTGGGTCGATGACGGCGTAGAACATCGTGACGAAGAAACTCTGCTGGAAGTAGTGGTTCATCGACTCGTTCAAGCCGGTCATCACAGCCGCGGGATTGTCCGGGTGTGTAAATACCAGCGCTTTAAGCATATATTTGCATGCGGCGAGGTGGATAGCCGCCATGAGTCCCTTCCCCGATACATCCGCAATCACAACCGCCACCCGCCCATCCGGCAGCGGAATAACATCGTAAAAATCTCCTCCGACTCTCGCTTCATTGAGCGCGGGTATATATTTACTCGCGAAACCCAAACCTCTGCATTCTTCGGGAGCTTCGGACATAAGAGCTCGCTGCAGCGTTTCGGCTATCGAAGCCTCTCTCGTGTAAAGGCTTGCATTGCGTATCAACACAGCTGCATGCAGCGCTATCGACATCATGAGCTGTATCTCGCTCTGCAGGAACTCCCTGGGCTGGAAGCAATACAGAGTGATAACGCCAATCGCCTGTTCTCCCACAATGAGCGGGGTGCATAAAATCCCCTTGAGCCTGGATTCCTCAGCCAGCTTGCGGGTCAGCGGATCGGAACTGCTCGATGCGTCGTAATAGGTGACGCTGCGTTTCTCGGTATACGCAGTGCCTGTTGCAGATTCTCCCGGCGCCAGGCTTAACTGATACAATTCTATTTTTCTAGCTTCACCGCAATAGCAGGACCTTACGGTCAGATGCCCGTGCCTATCCGGCAGGAATATTGCGCATTCATCGGCGCCCACCACCGAAACCGTCGCGCGAGCCAGTGCTTCCAGCGCTCCGTCAAGATCGAGATTGGGTGAAATAGCATCGGTGACCTGGAGCACCGCGGATACATGCTCCACCCAGCCTTCCAGCACCTCCGAATAGGCTTCGGTGGAGAGATGGAGTTCTGCGTTTCTTACCGCCGCAGCGCAGTGGACCGCGAATGCTATCAGCACATCCGCCCTTAGGCTCCCGAGGCGCAGATCATCGCGTGTAAGACCATCACCGAAACGCGCGACTATCGCACCCAGCGAGCCGCTCCCCGTGGCAAGCGGCGCTCCGACCAGCAGCGCCTCAGCGGGAGTATCGGAACCAGCCTGTTTTGGATCGAGTTCGGTGATAAGGAGATATTCCCCTGAATCGGCGGAATGAGATGCGAGCCGCTTCCATGCAGCTCTATGCCGCCTGCCGTGCTGCCCGATAACCTCTACCCCGCCGTTTTTCTTATCTTTTCGAAATACCGCTGCATCGGTCGCGCCAAGGTGGGTGCAGACTGATTTTGCAATCGCCTTACCACATTCTTTTATATCGAGAGATGACGAAGCCACTCGAGCCGCCTCCACCATACCAGCCAGCATCTCTGCCTGCTCTTTAAGCCTGGTCTCATGACCGATCAGGCTTTCGCCAAGAGCATTAAAGGATGAACCCAGAGATTCGAGTTCATCGCCCGTTTCTATCCTGATTCTCCGTCGATAATCGCCGACAGCCAGGGCCTTCGCACCCAGCATCAGCCGCCTTATCGAATGAACGAGCCTGTTTCCTACTACAAAAGCCGCGGCTAAACCGATGATTGCGGTAATCTCCGAGACAGCCAGCCACGTCCGTTCCCGCCTTACCTCGGCCATTGCAACTGTTGATCGCTGTGTTACAACGACTTTCCAGCCGGTTCCCTCTACATCCTGAACCACACCGATGTTGTCGCTATCCGAACCCAGCCGGCCATAAAGCCGCGCGCGAGCTTTCGGATCATCAAAGACAAAATCGGCTGCGCCGTTATGCGGAAGATGCCGCTTGTAATTTTTAGTTACTACCAGGCTTCCCGTAGGGCTCACGAGTCCGCACATGCTCCAACCGTCGGCGCCCTCGGGACCGGGCATGCAGTCGAACAGCACATTCGCATCCATGTGGGTTACCAGGTATCCTGCTTCACCCTTTATCGTTCGCACTTGTGTGCGCAGGGTAATCGTTGGTCTTCCGCCATTATCATTGATACCGGTCACGCTGGTCCTGCTGATTTCCGGTTGCTTAAGCGAATCTGCTGACCTGGGCAGTGGCATAAATATGGAGGAAGCTTTCAGAGCCGTATCGTTATTCAGATCCTCGAAGCCCCACCGGACCGAGCCGGTAGAGAGCTTTCCCCGCGCAATTTTAAGCGCCCATCGCTGGTGGACTTCTTTAAGCGAGGCAACGCGATGAGCAAGCGCGCTGGCTATGGTCTTCGCCACGGCTCGTTGACTGGATATGCATGCGGCTTTCGCTCGGTGATAGTCTCTTACGTGGTCGGCTTCCTGCATGATCAGGATCACGCCCACGGCTAAAATGAAAACGAGAGTAAACTTCGAGCGAATGCTTCTGGCTTTGATTCGCATTCGACGACTTCCCTCCCTCGATTCCCAACAGGCGCTGTGCACCGGATGAGGTTATACCCACATCGCGAGGAGCTCAACCATACCAATAAAAAAATTATGCTGAGGTTATATGCAGTTCTTCAAAATTATACTCACCACGGGCATGCATATCGAAGGGGAGGCTCAATCAGGAGGTCAAACAGGGTGTTTGTATAAGATTTATTTTAGAGAGAATCAAGCCCAACATATACAATGAGGTATACACCATTGCCAATCGATTCCGCTGTTCGCAGTGTCCTCCATGCCGGAGTTGTCATCCCCGCAAGCCCGCTCGCGCTTACATCCAATCGCAAACTTGATGAACGAAGGCAGCGGGCGCTTTATCGGTATTATATCGCCGCCGGATCGGGCGGGATAGCAATAGGGGTCCATACGACGCAGTTCGCTATTCGTGACCCGAAAATCGGGCTTTTTAGGCCGCTGCTCGAAATCGGGGCTGAGGAAATGGACCGCGCGGACGCGGCTCGAACAGAGCCGCTGGTTAGAGTGGGCGGCGTATGTGGGCGCATCAGACAGGCCGTGGCTGAAGCCAAAATGCTTAGCGAGCTGGGTTACTCGGCGGGGCTTCTCAGTCTGGCGGCTATGACCGAAGCCGATAACGATGAGATGATCGATCACTGCCGCGCGGTGGCGGATGTGATCCCGATAGTGGGATTCTACCTGCAGCCGGCGGTGGGAGGCAGGGTGCTGCCTTATGAGTTCTGGCGGCGGTTCGCTGAGATAGAGAATGTGATCGCAATCAAAATGGCGCCGTTCAACAGGTATTACACGATCGATGTGGTGCGGGCGATAGCTGAGGTTGGGCGTGAGGATATAGCGCTGTATACCGGCAATGATGATAACATCGTGATGGACCTGCTCACATCTCATAGATTCATGGTGAGCGGCAAGCCGGTGGAGCGGCGAATAGTGGGTGGGCTGCTCGGGCACTGGTCGGTCTGGACACGGAAAGCCGTGGAGCTCCTCGATGAGTGTCACGATCTGGTGAAGCGCGGCGGCGATGTGCCCAGGGAGATGGTGACTCGCAGCATCGAGGTGACTGATACGAACGCGGTCTTCTTCGATGCGGCGCACGGATTCGCGGGATGCATTGCGGGGCTGCATGAGGTTTTGAGAAGGCAGGGGCTGCTGGAAGGCATCTGGTGCCTTGATCCTGACGAGACCCTGAGCCCTGGTCAGAGCGAGGAGATCGACAGGGTCTACCAGGCCTATCCGCATCTGCATGATGATGAGTTTGTCGCTGAGCATAGAGATGAGTGGTTGAAAGGCTAAAGCAGTATGGACCGAAGAGGATTTTTGAAGACGGCGGCGGTGGCAGGGCTGGCGCTTAGCCCGGTGGTGGCGCAGGCGCTGGAGGCTGTGAAGCCTGAAGCGCGGCCTAATTTTCTTTTTGTTTTAATCGATGACCTGCGCTATGATCTTGTCGGCTGCACCGGGCATCCATACGCGAAGACTCCGAATATCGACAGGATAGCGAAGAACGGCGTGAAGTTCGCAAATGCGTTCGTGACTACTTCGCTGTGCTCCCCGAGCCGCGCGTCGTTTCTTTCGGGGAAATACGTTCACACTCACGGAGTCTGGAACAATGTGCAGCGTATAGAGCTCGATCCGGCAATCGACACCTGGCCCAAGCTGCTGCGGAAGGCGGGTTATGATACGGCTTTCATCGGCAAGTGGCACCAGGGTAAGGGGAGCTATCCCAGGCCGGGGTTCAACCATTGGGTGAGCTTCGACGGGCAGGGAGTTTATATGAACCCGGACATCAACATCGACGGTAAGATGCGGAAGATGGATGGGGCCTATATAACCGATGTGCTCAACGATGCCGCGATGGAGTGGCTGCGTAAGGATCGGACATCTCCATTCTGCCTGTACCTGTCTCACAAGGCTATACACGAACCATTTAGGCCCGCGGAGCGGCATAAGGACCTTTACATTGGACAAAAGGCGCATCATCCGCCTTCGTTCAACGATAACCTGGAAGGTAAACCGGTATGGCTGAAGAAGACGGCGAAAGTGGTCGCACCTGATAAGCAGAAAGTGCTGGAAAATTGGGAGGAGCAGACCCGCATGCAGCTTCGCACGCTCGCGGCTGTCGATGAAGGGCTCGGCAAGATTTTAGATTACCTTGCGCAGGCTGGTAAACTCGATGACACCGTGATTGCTTTCGCGGGAGATAACGGGTTTTATCAGGGTGAGCATGGATTGGGGGATAAGAGATCGGCTTATGAGGAGTCGATGCGGATTCCGCTCCTGATGAGTTATCCGAAGATGGCAAAACCGGGCGGAACGATCAAGGAGATGGTCTTGAACATCGATGTGGCTCCCACGATGCTCGACCTTGCGGGTGTAAAGATACCGGAGGGAATGCAGGGAAAGTCGATGGTTCCGCTGCTGAAAGGTAAGCGCGCGGAGTGGCGAAAATCGTTCCTGTATGAATACATGCAGGAGAAACGGTATCCGCAGACCCCGAACACCCTCGCCGTGCGCACCGATCGCTGGAAATATATTCGTTACCCCGGCGCTGATGACATCGAGGAGCTCTATGATCTCAAAAACGATCCTTATGAGCTCAAGAACCTGGCGTCTGATCCCGCGCATTCATCTGCGCTGGCGGAGATGAAGAAGGAGATGGATAAGCTGATGGTCGAAACCGGCGGCAAGGGCTGGTGGGATAAATACCTTACCGATGGCGCGGCCTCCGCGGCAACACAATAAACCTTACAAGCCGTCAGCTGTTGGCTGATAGCTGACGGCTGAAAGTTAAATATACGCCTTTTCCGGCTTAAGAATCACTTTCGTATAGCCGCTTTCGCGCTTATCGAATCTTTCGTAAGCGTCGGGAGCATCGTCCAGCGAGGCATGTTTGCTCACGATGAAGCTCGGTTTGACACGGCCTGTCATGATCAGGTCGCGCAGGAAGACATTGTAGTTCTTGACAGGCGCCTGGCCTGTGCCGAGAGTAATGCCCTTCTCCCAGAGCTTTCCGAACCAAAGCGGGAATTCGCCTCTCTTTGCAAGCGGGTCGATCCCACCTGGGTCCATTGGAAGATAAACGCCGATCACGCCGATGTGGCCGGTCGGGTTCACGACACGGATCAAGTCATCGATGACTACGTTTGAGCGCTCGTGCTCGGGCTGATCGAGATCGGTCGCCTGATAACCGACAGCATCGATCCCACACATAACGCCGATCATCTTCTCTTCACCCGGCCTCAACGCCTGTTGAAGGATCTTGTTGCTCTTCCGCATCTCTATGATCTGCTCGACCGGATCGCCCTTTGTAGAATCGATTGCAAATGCTCCGACCTGTTTAGCCTTATCGAGCCGCTCCGGGATCATATCCACGACATAAACCTCGCTTGCTCCCTTTAATACCGAGCTTAGAGCAGCGAGCAGGCCTATGGGTCCGGCGCCGAAGATTGCGACAGTGCTCCCTGCCTGGACATTAGCGAGCACGGTCGAATGGAACGCGGTCGGGAAAACGTCGGAGAGAAGGACGAAGTCATCCTCCCTCTGATCTCCCGCAGTGCCCGGCAGCTTGAGACAGTTATAATCGGCATACGGAACCCGCAGGAATTCAGCCTGGCCTCCGCGATAAGGCCCCATGTTCACATAGCCATAGGCTGCTCCGGCCTGCTTTGGGTTCATTGTGAGACAGGCATTCGGAAAGCCCCTGCTGCAGTTGAAGCAGAACCCGCAGGAGACATTGAACGGCACAACGACCCGGTCGCCCTTCTTTATGAGAGCGACATCCTCACCCACTTCCTCCACGACACCCATCGGCTCATGGCCGAATACGAGCCCTGGGTCGACCGTGGCTCTCCCCTCATACATGTGAAGATCGCTTCCGCAGATCCCGCTGGAGGTGATCTTCAGAATGCAGTCGGTTCCCGCCTCTATGCGGGGGTTAGGTACATCCTCGACAGCGACATTTCTTGGTCCTTTATAAACGACAGCTTTCAAGACGCCTGAGTCCTCCTTCCGTGTAATCGTAACAACTATTCCCTGTGGAGCGGTCGGTAAATCTCTGCGTTTTCCTGCCAGCAGGTTTATCGGTAGCCGGCTTGGGCAAAACTCGTGAGTGTTGGTGTTAATCGGCGTGGGGAGATACGATATGAAAGTACTGGTTACCGGTGGAAACAACTCAGTTGGTCGTGGGGTTATCAATTATCTTAAGGACCGCGGTCATGAGGTTGTGCTGTTCGATACGAAGCAGGACGCGGTGCAGGATGTTCGATTTATCCAGGGTGACATATTGGACATATTCGATGTGAAACTGGCTGTAAAGGGGATGGATGCGGTCGTGCATCTCGGTGGGACTTCAATTTCAGTGTCTGATCCGACTTATAAGGTGCTGTCATTACATAGTACAGGTGTGTTTAATTTGTTCGATGCGGCCAGTAATGCCGGAATTCCGAGGTTTATATATGCCGCGAGCGGATCGTCTTATGGAATCGTATATGGCGATCCGAACCCGAGGTATTTGCCTATAGATGAGGAACATCCGATCACGCCGCGTGATCCCTATACCCTGTGTAAATTGATAGGAGAAGAAACCTGCAAATTTTACAGCCATAAGGGAATGCAGGTGGTTTCTTTAAGACCGAGCTATGTGTGGACTGAGGTGAACAGCAATCAGCTCATGCAGATGGTAAACGACCCGGGGATGTGGGCGGGGAATTTATGGGCTTATGTGCATGTGGAGGACTTTGCGCAGGCTGTCGACTTGGCTCTTACGTTGGAATTTGTAAACAGCTTCGAGGCGTTTTTAATCAACGCGCCCGACCAGGGCACGCGATTGGATACAAGGAAGCTGCTGGAGGTGTATTACCCCTGCGTACCGGTGCGGGGCCCTGACCTGACCGACTCCGATTCATTAATCTGCACCCTCAAAGCACGGGAATTGATGGGATATAATCCCAAGCATACCTGGCAGGATCTGGAATGACGGTATATGCTGCAATGACAGTACTTACTGTCTGTGATAATAAATGCTACCTCAGAGATCACTGATAGCTACCTTCCTAATTCTCCAACGTTTCTCTTATCCTCTTCGCCGCTTCTCGGACATAGATATCCGCGGCTTGCCTTCCGCGCTCGGCAGATGCGTCATGTGGGTCCGGGCCGGCTATACCGTCGGTCTCGAATGTGAGTGGATGATCTTGAGGGAGCCTGGAAAGATCAACCCTCCCCGGCAGCGCGAGCATCATATAACTCGTCTCTCCGATTCCGCCGTGGTCTTCGAGGAAGCCGAAGTTCTCGGTCATTTCATTATCCTGCACCACCCATGCCACCGTTCCCAGGTTCTGGTTGTTGAAATCGTCAGCCACACCACGAATGATCTCGATATGTGGCCCTGGCCAGTGACCCATCAGGAGTACGATCACCTCAAAGCCCATCTTCGCAAGCTCGCGCAGGTAATCTCGCGCAAGCCATTCGACCGTATGCCTGCTGAAATCGAGGGAGCAGGGAAACTCATATCCACTCGTGGGATAATGACCGCAATAGACAGTCGGAAACACAATACCTCCGGTCTCCTTACAAAGCTCCTGCGCGAGAAATTCCGCCTTTATCCCATCCACCCCAACAGGATTATGCGCCCCATGCCACTCATGCGCCCCCCAGGGCAGATAAGCGACCGGCATCCTCTGTATCTCGGCCTCAATCTCATGCGGAAGCGATTCTTCGTATTTCAAAATTGATCCTCCGTTGAGAATTATCTCTTTCCCAATTTTGTTTATCAACGATTGCAATGTTACCTTCCGCAAAAATATCGGGTAAAAGTACTTGACAAGGTTGCTGCTTACCTGCTAAGATACATAGACTAACCGATAATATTGGATAACCATGATACAGAGAAGCATCTTCCAGCTTAATATCGGCATTAATAAGTATGCTCAGGAGCTTTGCGCTATGAGCAGCGCTATGCGCGTCACTATTCATGTACGTGCATCGCGGCCGAGGAGGGCATGTCTTCTCTAGAAGAAACACCAACCAGGAGAACACTTCCAAGGCCGCGGAAAAATTGATTCCGCGGCCTTTTTTGTTGATATCCGCGAGGATATCGTCCCAATCCAAAGGAGGATAATACAATGGCGTGGTACACTGAATTGTTCGCAACTGAAGATCCGGCCCGGTTCAACCTCTATGGTGAGAGCGAAGCCAGCCGCAAGCAGACCGATTTCGTTATCGATAAGCTTGCTGTCGAGCCCGGCGACCGTGTTCTGGACCTCTGCTGCGGCCAGGGTAGGCACCTGATCGACCTCGCGCGGCGCGGCTATGATGTAGTCGGTCTTGACCTTTCCGAGTATATGCTCGAGAAATGCAAGACCAGCGCCGCCGCCGAGGGTATTTGCCCGACCCTAGTACACGCCGACATGCGCGAGATACCGTTTACCGCCGAGTTCGACGCGGTTATTAATATGTTTACCTCGTTCGGCTATCTGGAGACCGAGCAGGAGGACCAAAAAGTACTTAACGCCGCCTCCCTTGCCCTAAAGGGAGGCGGTCGTTTGCTGCTGGATATGATCAATCGTGACTGGTTAATGGCTAATTTCCAGCGTCTGGATTGGAACGAAAATCCCAGAGGCGATATGATTCTCGCCGAACGCAGCTTCGACAGTATTACAGGTCGTATTGATGCAAAAGAAGTAACCATTCATACCGACGGTCGCAAGACCGAAACCAACCACTCCATCCGCCTCTATACCTACAATGAAATAGACTGTATGCTCCAAAATGCAGGCCTCGCAATCCACTCAGTCTTCGGAAGCTTCGACTCATCCCCCTACGATTTCCACTCACGACGAATGATAATCACTGCGTGCAAGCCAACGTAATTTTTTTAGCTATCTGCTGATATTACTAGTAATCATTATCACAGACAACATTTACTGTCATTTCCGCGAAGGCGGGAATCCAGTCTGCAGTAGCGTAGGTTCCAGGATTTCCGGGTTGGGATGTTGGCCCGGTACATCCATCTCTATCCGCGGCATCCGCGATTCAAAAAACTTACTATCAATGAGATCACTGACAGCTGAAAGCTGATAGCTATTTTGACTTCGAACGCATTAAGAGTTAGAATACTAACTGGTCAATCAGTCGATTGGCAACTAACGGTTTACCGTGGCGCGGCATTGAGCCGCGCCGCTTTACTGAGGGAGTTATCGTAATGCCAAAAAAAGCCTCTACCAAGCCTTCGGAATCTAAGGAAACACTGCTCGACTATTTACGCCAGATGCATGAGATCCGCAACTTTGAAGACACGGTCTACAAGCTCCTCCGCGAGGGGACCATCAAGGGCGCGAGCCACCTCTACGCCGGACAGGAAGCCGTAGCGGTCGGATCGATTTCTGTTCTCGAGGACAGAGATGTGATCGCCAGCACCCACCGCGGCCACGGTCACTGCGGAGCGATGGGAAATAAGCATGCGAAGGGCGAGGAGGCCAGGCAGGATCACTGGAACGCCATGATGGCGGAGCTGATGGGCAAATCGACCGGTTATTGCAAAGGCCGCGGCGGATCGATGCACATAGCGGACGTTCAAAAGGGCAACCTGGGCTCGACCGGTATCGTCGGCGGAAATATCCCGATCGGCACCGGCGCGGCGCTTGCCGAGAAACTGAAAGGCACTGGAGCGGTGGTGCTGTGCTACTTCGGTGATGGCGCGACCAACACCGGCAGCTTCCACGAAGCCCTCAATATGGGCGCCACGATGCTCGGTGGGCTCCCGATAGTCTACATCTGTGAGAACAATCTCTACGGCATGAGCGTGCCGTTCTGCGAAAAGACCATCGAGGCCGCTGGGCAGGCAAGCTGTATCAAGCACATCGCCGACAGAGCCGCGGCTTATGGCATTCCCGGTGTGATTTGCGACGGAATGGACGTGATCGAAGTCAAGGATGCTGTCCGGCAGGCGGTCGACCACGCTCGCGCCGGCAAAGGTCCGACGCTGATAGAATGCAAGACCTATCGCTGGTATGGCCACTCTTCATCTGACCAGAGAGCCTACCGTACACGCGAAGAAGAGGCGGAGTGGAAGGAGCGCGATCCGATCACGGTCCTCAGCAAGAGGCTTCTTAAAGATAAAATAGCAACCCAGGAAGAGATCGACGAAGCCGCGGCAAAAGCCGTGAAGACTATCGAAGATGCGACCCAATTCGGTCTTAATAGCCCATATCCCGACGTGAGCGAACTTTATAATGACGTCTACGTTCCAGTGGACAAGGCGCAGCTTGCGGCTGATGTTAAGGCCGAGCAGAAGGTGCAGCCAAAGATCCAGGAGATCGAGGCGGAGGTTCGTAAAGTCGCCGGTGGTATTCTTCCGAAGCTGAAGAGCGCTGATTCGAAAGCTATCGAAGAGAAATATAAGATCCCGATCAAGACTTACGGCCAGGCGATCGTTGATGCTCACCGCGAGGAGATGAAGCGCGATCAGAGCGTGATCGTGATGGGCGAGGACGTGGGTCTCTACGGTGGCGCCTACGCGGCTACCCGCGGGCTCCTCGATGAGTTCGGTCCGACCCGCGTGATCGACACCGCTATCTCCGAGGCAGCGATCGTGGGAGCGGCTGGTGGCGCCGCGATGCGCGGCATCCGCCCGGTGGCTGAGATCATGTATATCGACTTCCTCACCATCTCCTCCGATCAGCTCATTCATAACCTTGGATATAACCGCTATATGTTCGGTGGAAAGACCAAGGTCCCGGCGGTCGTGAGAACGGAGGGAGGAGTCGGCAGGAGCATAGCCGCGCACCACTCCGAGAGCCTTGAGGCGATGTTCCTCCATATTCCCGGAATCTATATCGTGATGCCGTCGACCCCGTATGACGCCAAAGGCCTTTTGAAGGCGGCGATTCGCGACGATAACCCCGTGCTCTTCATCGAGCACAAGGTCATGTATAGCGGCGTTATGGGTCCGGTGCCTGATGATGATTATATAATCCCGCTCGGAGTTGCTGATATCAAGCGGCAGGGAACCGATGCGACTATCGTCGCCTACTGCCGGATGCTCCACTTTGCAATGGCAGCCGCGGAGGAGCTTGCGAAGGACGGAATCAACGTCGAAGTGATCGACCCGCGGACCCTCAATCCGCTCGATATCGATTGCATCGCGAAGTCCGTTCGAAAAACCGGACGTCTGATCACAGTCTCCGAGGGCTACCCCCGCTGCGGAGTAGGCGCCGAGATCGTGCGACAGTTTATGGAGTATAAGTTCGAGAACGGAGTGATGGGCTTCGATTACCTCGACGCTCAGCCCGTGATGCTCTCGGGCAAGGACTGTCCGATCCCGATGAGCGAACCGCTCGAGGACGCGTGCGTGCCGCGGGTACAGGATATCATCGATGCTGTGAAGGCGATAGTGTAGCGAGCGCTGCACCGTCATTCTAAATTCGATTCAGGATCCATAATATAAAAATCAGCCACCGGCTCTTAAAAAATTAGAACTGGTGGCTGATTTTGCATTACGCAGCAATCACCTGAATGCAGCTTTTAAGTTAAAACATTGCCATTTTCGGATACCCTGTCATCCCCACCAATGGCTTCCCGCCTTCGCGGGATTGACAGGCTCGATCACCATCAAATCAGCGCTTATACATTCAGCTTATCAGCCTAACTTAACCAGCCTGACGGTTGTTCCGCCTTCGAAGCTGAAAGTGACTTCGTCCATTACGGCGTTCATGCAGTGGACACCGCGTCCGTGCTCCATGAAAAGCGCATCTTCAAAGCTGGGGATATCTTCCGGCCGGAAGCCTGGTCCGCTGTCTCTTACCGTCACGCATACGCGTTCGGTGGTTGCTATGCAGCTTATGGTGAATGTGCTGTCGGGCTTGCCGGAGTGGCCGTGCCGGACGGCGTTGCTGATCGCTTCACCTATGGCAAGTTTAACATCAGCTAATTTACATTTACTGAAGTTCGACGCCTCAGCCACCTGCATCACGCGATCGCGAGCCTCGCGGCAGTAGGTGTATTCGCTGGGGAGAGTAAAGACGTCTACCTGGCAAGTGCTTGCGGCGAGGTGGCATGAGCCTGATCCGCATTTGTGCTCGCAATGGTTCTCGCGGCAGAAAGCGTCTGATATGGAATGCTTATTGAACAGGCTGCTCACCGTGCCGCTGGCATCGGCCAGCCGGAGGCGTCTTTGCTTAACGCTCAGCGCGCCCGCGCTGCCCGCGAGAATTTCCAGAGCTGAATCATCGATGCTCTCGACTTCGCTCATATCCAGCGAGATGCACTGCTCGTGCTCTCCCGCGAGCTTATCCAGCACCGAAATGAGATTAGAAATATTATCTCCGTCTACCTGCCCTTTAACGACAACAGAGGGAGCATGTCCATCAGATTCCAGCGACACCTCAAGCGGAGTCGCTCCAATTGCCTGAGCCATGAGCTAACTAACCTGCCGATTACGTAGAGCTTACAAAACGCTAACAGGATAGCATTTGCGAACCGGGCAGTCAATATAAAACGGTGGAAAATTGACGGGAATTTAAGCTGCGCTATGGATGCCGAAATGAGTCCGGCACGACGCATACTTTGGTCTGTTATCTTGGAGTAAACTCTACTTTTCCAGCCGATCCGTCGAGGGTGATTTTTTGGCCTTCTCTTACCACGGCCAATACCCCTTCGCAGCCGAACACAGCGGGAATCCCGCGTTCGCGGGCGGTTATCGCATCCAGCTCGAGATTATGATCCTGTTCCGAAACAAGCCCGCCGGCTACGGCGAGAAGTGGAGTCCACGCCGGACTGGGTGATTTTACAATCAGAATATCCCCGACTTCTATTTCGCCCGCGTCTTCTATCCGGTTGACTATTCGCGCTCGGCCCGATGTAATCCCCGGGCTTGCAGCAAGACCGCGAAGCTCGCCATCTATCTGATTTTCCGTGCGCCCGGTTTCCGCTGCCGCACCGGCAGGCAGTCTTTTAGGGGCGATCAAGCGGTGTTCGAGCCACACATCGTGTTTGCGATTAGCTATCTTCGACGCGATCTCCCGCGAGCCTGCGGCTGCGTTAAGAAGCTCATTGATTGTGAGGTAGAATATATCGTCTTTGTGCGCGATTATTCCGGCTTCTACAAGCCTCTTGCTCATCTCCGCCAGCACAAGCCGGAGCGCGGCGCAGGCATGCGTATACGCCTGCTCGATCTCACTCCTGCTTTCGAGCCAGCCTCGTGCAAGACGGAGCAGCCTGCGCAGCTCAGCGCGCTGTGAGCTCTTGATAAGCTTCAGGGCCTGTTCACGCGCCAATTCTGCTTCACGCTCCGCCGCGCAGTGCATAGTCACAAGAGATGGGCGCTTATCCATACGCGCCATAGCTCCTATCAGGCGGAAGACCGCATCCGTATCCTCTATCCAGCTTCGCCAGGTGGCCGCATCGAGTGATTCATCGATATCCCTGAACGCGTATCCGTAGTCGCGCGCGAGTTTTTCGACATCGCGCTTGTAACCTCGCCACCATTTCTCATCGTTAAGCTTGCCGGAACCTTCGGCTATCGCGAACCGCTCGCCCAGTTCCTGGAGTTTCGCATCGCGCATGAATGTCACGTCCCGCAAGCCGCCGATAAGTCTGCCGTAGAGCGGCGGATCTTCGAGCCTGTCGATGAGTTCTCGCAGCAGTGCCGGAAAATGGGTGGATGGGCGCGTCGATCTCTCGAGCCACTTTGCCGCATTCTGCGCAGCGGTAACCGCGCCAGTGAGCTTGCGGGAAAGCCCGGGCTGATCGATTGTGGAAAGGTTCGAGGCGATGAGCGCTGCTGTGCGAGACCTGAGTCCAGGGGCTTCATTTTTCCATCTTTTAAGAAGCCGGCCGGCGGCAGCGGCTTCTTTGCCGGATTGCGCGGCGCTTTTGGATTCATCCCGCCTGTAGACATATCCGTTTATAATGCGGCTCGTGCGGGGGGTGTGCCAGAGCAGGCTGCGCATGAAATGAGATACGGGCCTGGAGCTAAGCCTATGCCAGGTGATGGTTTCATCTGATTTATTCTGAATTGGGAAGTAATGCGGCAGGCCGGCTATCCGCCGCGCCTGCAATATCCACAAGCCCTCCCGGTTCCACGCCCATTCTATCTCTATCCGACCGGAGATAGCCTCTTCGACAAGAATTGACTGTTCCGCTACGATCCGAGCGATATCACCTGAAGATTCCTCAGGATCAAGCTGATGCGCTACGGACATATCGTGCAGATCGACAGTAAAATGATCGGCTTTACCGCTCGGGAACGAGCTTATAAGGATTTTGTTAGGATCGCCTGTCACCTGATTTGCCGTGAACGCGCTGCCGGTGCAGGTGGATTCTACCATCTGCTGGACGATTACAGCCATTGCCGGTTCTGAGGTGATCGAATATCTCGCGCGATATGCGGCGGCTTTCCCGCTCCACAGCGAAGCCCACACGCGCTTGATCGCCGCGCGCAGTTCATCGATACCTGAGACATTTATGCAGCTTTCATAAGCCCCCACGAGTTCGGCGCCGTTCGGACCTTCTTCGAGCGATGACGATCGCACTGCAACCTTCGGCTCGCTGAGACCAGTCTGCCAGGACAGGCGCTCATAAGCCTGGGTAACCGCCTGCCACACGTCGTCGGGGATATCATGCTTGAGGATCGAAGCTCTGATCGCCTCTCTTTCCTCGGCCTGGGGCTGTGCTGATGCGATTTGACGTGCGCCGCTCGCCCAGAGGTGCGACTTGTATGCATCAGCGCTGATAACGAATCCGCGCGGTACGGCAAAATGGGCAGCGATCAGCTTCGAAAGATTGGTCGCTTTGCTGCCTGTCTTCCTGCTGCGTTGCGCATCTTGGAGCGGAATGATAAGAGTGATGTTGGAGATTGACATAATGCTGCTTTGTTGATTATAGAAAGGAGTGGGGGCAGGTGTCAATGAAGATTCAGAGGTTAAATTCGCAGGTAATTTCTACAGGTTACAGATGGGTTTGGCACGGTTCTTGCATTTATACTAAGTGAGAAAACATCTTTTTCTCCTTCCTTAAAGTGTTGTGGCTTCTACTCGCAAAAGGGCTTCGGCTCTTAAGCGGCCCGCCAGCAAATTAGCAGGCGGGATTTCTTTTTGTACGGGCGGCAGTGGAATGGAGAAATTTTGAGTTCTTAATTCATAATTTTGAATAGCATGGGTGCGGGAGTCTGATCAGCATTGATAGTCTTTTTAGACGCGAAAGCCCGAAAGATAGAAAGGATAGGGAATAGTACAGACACCACCCATGCCTATTCCCGATACACCAATGGTAGAGAAATAGATTCTTCTTTCGCTATTTCTATCTTTCAGCCTTTCGCGTCAAAGAAGACTATAGCTGCTAACCAGACTACCACCGTACATGTATTCAAAATTAAAAAATTCAGAATTAAGAATTCCTCCCTTCCCTATAATGCGCGCGGCGATAATTTATAGAATCAGACTTAGCATTTACCTGGTAAAAACACCGGGTTTGGCACGGTTTTTGCATTATACAAGGACAGAGACAAACATCTTTTTCTCCTTCCTTAAAGTGTTGTGGCTTTTACTCGCGAACTGGGGCTCCCCGCCCCTGCAAGCGGCCCGCCTGCTGGATAAGCGGCGGGATATTTTTTTGTACTGTCTACCGCCAGGCGAATTTAGCTTATCGCGGGAAATTATAAGAACAGTTATTAATACCTGCTTTATCGCCTCTGATACGGATTAAAGCCGGTTGGCTTGATTATTGCACTGGTATCAATATTCATTGATAGAGGTAAGTCCACTCAGCTCATATAATTATAGCCTTGAAGTTGCTGGGTAACGATCGATCGGAGGGCGGGTGCCGGATGAAAACGATTGGTGTCCTGACAAGCGGTGGCGATGCGCCGGGGATGAATGCGTGTATCGTAACTATCGCGGAGTTTGCGGAGAAACGTGGGGCTCAGGTGCGCGGGCTCTTCAGGGGATTTAAGGGCCTGATCGAAGCGAACTCGATTCCCATAAGCAGCGAAATTTCAGGGCTCGCACGCAGAGGCGGGAGTTTTCTGGGCACTTCGCGCAACGGCGATCTCATAAACGCCCTCAAAGATCAGAGTGTGGAAAAGGCGCTGGAAGCCTGCCATCTGGATGGATTGATTGTGCTCGGTGGAGGTGGATCACTCGAAGCCGCAGCCCTCATCGCGTCCAAGTGCGCGCCTGTCGTTGGAATCCCGTGTTCTATCGACAATGATATCTACGGCACCGATTATTCCCTCGGTTTTGATTCCGCTGTCAATAAAGCCCTGCAGGCTGCCGATGAGATCGCTGACACGGCTGAAAGTCTTTCGGAGCGCGTATTCGTGATCGAGACTCTCGGCGGCAGGACGGGTCATATAGCGCTTGCAGCCGCCTATTGCGCCGGTGCTGATGCGGTGTTTATCCACGAAATAGCCCCGGATATAGACGGAGTCATCCGCAGGATCAAAGCTAAAATGGACGGCGGCGGTACCCACGGCCTGATTATTATAACCGAGAACCTCGGGACGGCTGAGATAATAAGCAAGCTCGAAAGCGGCATCGGCAGGCGTGTAAGGCTGACGGTGCTCGGTCATATCCAGCGCGGCGGGAATCCCACGTTTTTTGATCGCCGTATCGCGCGTGAGTTTGGTGAGAAGGCGGTCGACCTGTTGTTCTCTGGAAATACAGGCACGATGGTTACCTATGGCTGCGGCGAGCCTGGCTTTATCCTTCTCTCTGATGTGCTTGGAAAGGTCAGATCAATCGACCTCGGTAAGTATAACACGGTTAACAGAATTGCTTAATCAAGCTCCAGTTCTACCGCCTGCGGACCGAAATAAAATGTAGTAGTAAACAAGGCGGGTGGTCCTAATGGCGTTTGAATGGAATCAAACATACTCTGTAGGTGTAGATAAGATCGATGATCAGCACAAGCAGCTCTTTGCGATGTTAAATAAACTGCTCGATGCTATGCGAAGAGGCGAAGCAAAGCACGAGATAATCGGTTTTTTTAACTTTATGGCTAATTATGCCGATGAGCATTTCAAGACCGAAGAGCAATATATGGCCAGTTTTGGCTATGCTAATGCGCAGGTTCATAAGGCACAGCATACAATCTTCAAGACATCTGTCGAAAATGCGAGGCGCCAGCTTGAATCGGAGGGTTATTCCGCAGCTCTTTTGCTGGAAATTTATAAGCAGGTTGGCGAGTGGCTGATAAATCACATCTGCAAGACCGATGTTGCTCTGGGAGCGTTCTTAACGGTCAAGAACGCCGCATAGAATCTAAGTAGGAGCCCGATGCGAAGAGCATCATATCCGGTTCCGGATCGAATGCTTCAAACATCGGGGTCCACTGCGGCAGCGGAAGACCCGCGTCGGTGATGGTCGCTTTATCTACCGTCAGTGAAATCTGCCCGTATTCACCCACAGCCCATACGTATATGTAGTTCGACTCACCCGCTGCCGTGAAATCGACCGCAAGCTCCGTGTATGAACCCGGCATGGCGTTTTCGCGCGTGAGCTCGCAATTATTTACCGGGTCGGATGCTTCTTTCTGCCTGCCGGAGTATGCGGAGCAGAAGAGGATGGGCGGGATCGAGTCGCATGAACATTTGACCGATGCCGAGAACCGATAACGCCTGCCGGGTGCAAGCGCATGCCATGGCACGCTCCAGCCTATTCCTCCACGATTATCGCCCACCAGAGTCACTTCCTGCGCATTAAGACCTGTACGCTCGCTTATTGCCCTGACCAATTTTATATTCATGGGATATAAGTCATCTCTGGGGACCTGACACGGAAACGCACCGCCCGATACTTCTCCCCAATCCACATCCTTTATAAATCTGTTGAAATCCGCGCTCCATATCCGACTGCCGCTGCTCGCGTGGCTCGCTTCCCGCATTGCCAGGCGATGTTCGTCCCAGGCTATGAAACACGCCTGCGCGATGGCCTTTTCCGCTGTTCTTTGGAGCCTGAAGCGCATAGCTCCCGCGATGCATCTATCGAGCGCATCGCCGAAGATTTGGCGGCTTGCGAGCAGTGCGAGCAATATATGTGGGCAGGTGTAGCCGCGCTGTTTTACACGATGGTTCGGCGGGATCTCGCCCGATGCCATCTGCTCGCGGATCGCACGGTTCAGGGCGGCTGTGAGCGATTGGGTGAGATCTGGGATGAGGGGATGGTTTTCGGGAAGATTGCGCAGGATCACCGCCAGGCCGCGGGTGATAATGCCGTGGCTGCGCATCCATGAATCGCGCCCCGGCCAGCCTCCCGAGGGAAGCTGTGTTTTAATAGCGTTTTCAGCAAATTCAACCGCTGTATCGAGTATTTGGGTATCGTTTGCAATGGCATGATGAGTTATCAGATGCTCTGCCGCGGCTATATTTGAATCGACTGCGCCTGTGACAGGGCATGTTATCTCCCATGCTGCCGTTTTTGCTGATGCGTGGAAGCAGCGCGGGTCATTGGTCAGCCTGTAACCTTCGATCAGCGCCAGTCCCGCAGTTGCTGTTTCAAGCAGGCTCTCGGTCGAGTTACGTATGCCGCGATTGCTCATCCGATAGCAGGGGAAATCGCCTTCCGCGCACTGGGTTTCGAGGAGGTGATTCAAGCCTTCGAGCGCTCTATTCCTGTATATATCATTGCCCAGCGCGCGATAACCGGCAATATAGCCGAGAACGCGTTGCGCGGTGTGGCGGACCGGGCTGCGGAAAGCGCCGGAGCTCTCCCAATAGCCGTCACCCCGATAGAACGCTTCAGCGAGCAGGTGAGCGACCTCGTATGCGTTTACTGCCTCATCATACGAAACCTTTGGGAACCTGAACCGAGGCTCCAGCAGTGAACCGTGAGAGACCGGCGGGTCGTTTATGCCCGCAGCCTCCTCCACCCGCCGCATTTTTTTATCGGTCTCGAAAGAGAATAATGAATCGATCAGCATCACCACATCGCTTATAGAACTCGTTGGCTGAATCCTCTTGTGATAAAAGTTGCGATGACATTTGCGCAGTAGCAGCTTATGTTATATCTTCACAGCCTGCATATCGGTACAGACTATTTCCTCTCCTGGAATGCACCCAAATCATAAGTTCAGCGTGACAAGTTGCGATGGGCTGCTATAATAATAGCTTAAGGGGGTACTTCAATGATAGTTAGAAACCCAACTCCATCTGAGGTGGATGCATGCGCCGAGACCGCGGCGAAAGCGTTCCCTAACCTCTCGCTCGAACATTGGTATGGTTCATTCAGAATGGTTGCCGAGGTGTTTGGTGAGAGATTTATACTCATGGTCGAGGATGAGGGCAAAATAGCTTCCACACTCATTTGCCAACCCGCACCGGTCTATATTAACGGCGGACTTATCACACATTCCTCGACAGGCGCGGTTGCGACCCTGCCCGAGAGCCGCTGCAGGGGCTGCGCGGGCGCGATGATGGCTGAGTGTGTAAGAGTGCTTAATGAGGAAGGCATCTATCTTTCCTCTCTGTGGCCGTTTTCCTATGAGTATTATCGCAAGTTCGGTTGGGAGATCGGCTCGGAGATCAGGTTATATAGCGGTGAGGCTAAGGTTTTCGCTCCCCTTGGCGATCCCGGTAAGGCACGCGGAGCTGTTGAAGGCGACCTCGCGCTGGTAATTCCGATCTTTGATGCTTATGCACAAAGCTACAACTGCCTTACCCAGCGCTCACAGACCTGGTGGAACAGGGTGATCAAGATCAATGAGCCGCTAAAACTTGCGACGCAGCCCGAGGACGGCAGGGGAGTTATTATTCACGAAACCGACGGCGAAGCCGATGGCTATATAATCTATGAGGTAGGCGTTAACGAAGAGAAGAAATTCTTCTCCATTAAGGAGATCGTATTCTTTGAATCAGAGCATCGGCGGGATATGCTGTCATTCCTGGCGGCGCTCGATCCGGAGGCTTCGATCAACTTCAACGCACCCTACGATGACCTGTTCCTGCAGGAACTGCCGAACCCGCGTGTGATAAACAGCACCATAAATGCCTCGTTCCAGTTCCGCGTCACCGATCCCGAACGCGCGATGGAGGCTCTGGTGGTTGATGATGAAGTGACAGGGAAGCTCACATTCGCGCTCACCGACCCCGTATTTACGAATGGGTTCGAGTTCGGTATCGAGGTCGAGGGCGGCAAGATATCGGTGTGTGCTCCCGATCCTAAAAACAGGCTGGAGACCGACATACGCATCTTCGCAAGGCTCTATTCCGGCTATCTCAATGCATTCGATGCGTGTGAACTCGGTAAGCTCAAAGTGACCGGGAACGCAACCGAGGTTCTTATGACCGCGTGCGAAGTATTTTCACCGTTGACTCCTTATCGGTCATGGCTGGAGCCCGGCTAGAAATGGATTCATTGAACCTAAACACAGCCAGGTATCGGCTAGAGATCGAACTTGGGGATACGGTGGGCAGAGCAATCCTGACCGATGTCTATTCCGGGGTCGTATTCGCCGATAGCGATTATCGTTATTCCGCGTTTGCCGAATCCGAGGGAAGAATAAGCCCGCTTGAGGGGCTGCGAAATCCGTCGGTGGATGAGGAACTGCCGGATCGCGGCGGAAGGATCGTTACCATCAGCGGAACCCTGGGAGAGCCGGACTCGCAGGCTCACATAGGCGTTCGCCACCGGTTTTATATCCCCGAAGAGGGCGATTTCTTCGAGGAACTGATCCAGCTTCAGAACCTGGGCACGACCGATATCTCGCTGAGGGGCTATCGTTTCGGTTTCCGAAAGCGCCTTGAAAAACCCAGGGCGTATGGCGGACCAGGGATCGATATAGAGAACTACCGCCTGATAGCCCTGCCTTTCCGGCTGCAGCCGGATGGTAGGAAGCACGATTATCAGCTCGATGATGTCTATTATGGCCGTTACCAGTGCTCGGAGTATGTCAATCCGACCCGCATTATGCGAGAGGTTGTCGACCGAGGGAGAGGAAGATCGGAAGGCTGGGCGTGGACCGACGGCGAAAACGGATTGTTGGTGGTAAAGTATAACCCGGAGATGATCGAATACTCCATGCTCGAGACCGAGGGGATCAACGATGAGGTTTACCTGAACTTCGGCGGAGCGGCTCCTTCGCTCTACAATGAGCCTTTCGAGACTGGTAAGCTTCCGGCGGGAAGGCAAATTTCGCTCGGCCTCACTCATTACCTGTTTTATGAAGGGCTGTGGCGAAGGGGAGCTTATCTGTTCAGGGATTATATGTCCGGGTTGGGGCATGGGCTTCCCGATAACTACGATCCTCCGCTCACATGGAATGTAACATATAACATCGGATGGCGGCTGGATTCGGATGCGCTCGCGGAGCATTTCACGCCCGAGGCGCTTAAAGACGAGGCTGAAAGAGCACGAAATATCGGCTGCGATATGTTGTATCTGGGGTCGGGCTGGGAGAAATGTGAAGGCGAGGCGCGATGGGACGAGGATCGTCTCGGCGCTCCCGAAGACTTCATCCGCGATATCAGAAGCAAGTATGGCCTTAAGCTTGGGCTTCGTGTCATCGGCCGCAGCTATTGCGATGGATATCCGGGTTTGTATCGGCGCACATTCGATGGTAATACCGGTTATTATGCTCCTTACGCTCGGCGCCCGTTCTATGAGCCGTGCATGGCGAACGAGTTTTGCAGGCATGAGATGCTCGAGCGAATATCGAAGATCGCGGGCGCGGGGATCGATTTTATGTCGTTTGACGCATTCGACTGGCGCGGGCCGTGTTTCGACGGCAGGCATGGGCATAAAGTGCCGACCACACCGAATGTCCATTCAGCCGGTGTAATGGAGCTCATCGCCAGGCTGCGCGAAAAACGGCCGGAGATGCTGATCGAGGCTCATGACCCGGTGTGGCCGTGGGGAGTGCGATATCTGCCGGTGTATTATCATCACGACGCAGGTCGCACATTCGATGAAGGCTGGGCGTTCGAGTTTACGAACCCGCTGGAGAATTTACTCTCGGGAAGGGCTCTGAGCCTGCTCTATTACAACCTGGCTTACGATCTCCCGCTCTATCTCTTTATCGATATGGACAGTGATAATGAAAACTGCCTTGCGTTCTGGTGGTATGCGAGTACCATAAGACACCTGGGTATCGGAGGGGGGAAGGCGGACGATCGCCGCTTCGAAGCCTACAAGCGTGCTATTGCTGAATATAAAGAGCTAAGGGATCTTTATGTCGCGGGCACATTCTACGCGCTCGATGAGCTGACCCACATCCACGCGATCCCGGAAGCCGGGCGCTGTATTCTCAATGCATTTAATCTTACTGATAAGCCGGTCTCACGCACCGCGGAACTGCGCCCGCATGACCTTGGGCTGCTCGAAGAAGTGCAAGTGGAAGGCGCTGCCTATGAAGTCATGGGCAGTAAGCTTGTATTAAAGCTGGAAATCCCGCCATTCAGCCCGCTGATGGTGAGGTTATTCTCGAAGTAGAGATCGATACCTGCAGTCTGCATCAGGCCGGAGCGTTCGCTCCGGCTTGATGATTTTATTCCCCAGTATGACCTTTCGCTCGGGTATCGGAAGCTGACCAAGCGCGTTATGAACCTCGCTTGTCGATATCCTTGAAAAGCTTTCGTCAGCCGGCAGTTCGGCAATAGCGTAGTCCCCGATGTCCTCGTGGATCTCTTTCCATCTGCAGACCTTTCGCAGATGGGTCATCGCGGAATTGTGAGCAATTCTGTAGAGCCACACCGGCATCGCCTCAGCGCTCTGCAGCGAACCAAGGTTTCGGAATACCCGCAGCCAAACCTCCTGCATCACGTCCAACGCGTCGTCTTTCCGTTCCACCATGCGCCTGATGTAGTAGAGCAGCGGTTTTTGCCACGTCTCCACCAGGGTCTCGAGCCCTTCCCGCTTCCCCTGCTTCCATTGCAGCAGGATCAGGCGGTTAAGAATGTCGCGTCTAACATTTGCTATGGCGTCCCTGTTGATCGGTTGTTATTATATAGGATCATTGCGAGAGTGGAAAGGGATGAGGGATCTTGCGGAATAATTCGGAGATATAATATGCGCGTAGTAGTAGCCGGTTCCAAGCCACTACTACGCGCATGGAAGAGAGGTCAGTTTTCTTCTAAAGCTTTCTCGCCTACGACGTAATCCACGAACTGCCTCGCGCTGCGGCCGGAGCGGGCGTGCTGCCAGGCCAGCGCTTTTTTGCGAAGGTCGTCGGTAAGCTCGATCCCCTCGCGGGAAGCCAGGGCTGTTACGATCCGCATGTATTCCTCCTGATCCGGCGCCAGGAACGGAAGCTTTAGGCCGAAGCGATCGGCGAGCGAAAGCTTCTCCTGCATTGTGTCGCCGGGGTGGACTTCATCATCTTCTATATTTCGATCGGAGAAGCGTTCTTTTACGATGTTGCGGCGGTTTGAGGTCGCATAGAGCGCCACGTTTGCCGGACGCGCTTCGAGCCCGCCCTCGAGAACGGCTTTCATTGCTTTATACTGAGTCTCGTTTTCCTCGAAGCTCAGATCATCGATGAAGAGGATGAATTTCTCCGTGCGCTTGCGCATAATCGCCAGGATTTGGGGGAGATCGGTCAGATTTTCTTTCGCCACTTCCACCAGCCTCAGCTTGCTTCCGGCAAATTCATTAAGCATCGCTTTCACAGTCGATGATTTACCGGTGCCGCGGTCGCCGTAGAGGAGCATATTATTCACCGGCAGGCCGGCGAGGAGCTTGCGGGTGTTGCGGCGCACATCTTCTCGCTGCCAGTCATATTCTATAAGGTCGGAGAGTTTGATAGGATCGGGCGATGCTACACCTCGCAGATATCCACCTTCAGCCCCGCGAGCCCACCGGAATGCGCTGTAGTGGCCGAATATACCGGAGCCGGTGGCTGCGTAATATTTAGCAAGCTCAGCCGCGCATTCGGTCCAATCAGTGCTCTCGTGAAGGCGCTGTTTGAGAGCGAGCCTGGCTTCGGCGGGAGATAATGCATTAAGCGGTTTGAAACCTCCCAGCGAAGGGAGCGGTGTAAGCAGGCGGTCGAGCTTGATATCATACAGCGCACGGAGAGTTTTCATCTCGGAACGGACCTGCGCAAGCAGCGAAGGTCCCACTCCATCGAGTCCGCTGAGTTCGGCTTTGCGCGCGAAGACGTTATCATCGGAAAGGATGGTATTAAGCAGATAATTCTGCCACGCGTTTCCTACCGGCGGCTGATCGTCGAGCTCAGAGGCTTCGGCAAGCACTCGGAAAAGCTCATTGCCCGTGGAGATGGGGTGCGAAGGCCCGATCATCTCGATTACCAGGCTCGTTGCCCGGTCTTCTACTACACAATTGAATATCGATACGCGCCGGAGAGCCTCCAGCGTCTTCTCATAGGTTCTCATGCTACCATTCTAGGATTCATGCACAATTTTGGTCAAGAATATGCGCCCTCCATTTCTTCCTCTTTTCTGCCAATTATGCATGAGGTGAGCGCGATAAATACGCGCTTTAGAGATCAAGGAGGATATGATGAAAGTTTTGCATGTAATGGCGCTGGTATGCCTTATGGCTTTACTGGCTGTTTCGGTGTATGCGAGTGATGCAGATTTTGGTGGTTTTGCTCGTTCGGTGGCTATGGGCGGCGCGGGATTGGCGCTCTCGGATAACGCGGTTGCAACTACTGTAATTAATCCGGCGGCAGGCGCGGCGAGTGGAACGAAGATGAGATTCGTTATCCCCAGCCTGGATTATGCCACCAAGGGAACCACTGTCGATGAGCTTCGAAGCAGGACCAATGAGATAAGCGATACCGGCACCGACGATGCCATCAAGCTCGCCGAAGATTTCGGCGAGCATCAGACCAAGCTTTCCGCCGGGCTTATGACCGGTTTTGTGGGCGGTTACGGCGTTACCCTCGAAGGCGAAGCGCAGGGTCTAGTTAATCCGGGCGCGAATTTTCAGAACTGGGTCACAGCGGGACATCCTACTACTCCCGCCGGGTTATTAGCTGCCGGTCTTGTTGCGAACACTCTGCCGGCGACGATCGCCGCATACGCGGCAACCCTTACAACCGGCACCTATGTAACCGGACGCTTGGTTTACGATGCCCCGAGCATCACATACGGAAAGGGTTTCAGCGCTGGAGAGGGCAAGCTCTGGATTGGCGGTAAGGCTAAGTTCATCCACAGCGAAGTGCAGACCTGGGACATCGCCTCCAGTGTATCGGGCTCCGACCTGGCGCTGGATGCGGTCGAGCGCCCGAAGGAGAAGGACAACGGTTTCGGTATGGACCTGGGGTTTATCTACCAGCCGGTTAAATCGAAGGTCCAGTATGGTATGGTGATCGATAACTTCATCGAGCCGAACCTTAAGGGGATCGATGCAGCCGCAATGTGGAGCGTCGGCGCTGCGTGCAGGATCAGCCCGAAGATCCTTGTGGCGAGCGATATCGTTAATTTCAACAAGGCGAATTCGATGGGTGCGAGCTGGCGGACCGGTGTGGAGTGGCAGGTGATGAAGAGCGCCGCTCTGCGATGCGGATATTCCGGCAAAAGCTTCACCTGGGGCTTCAGCGCGCTGGGAATGGACTTCGCGTTCAGCTCCGAAGCGCCGAACATGATTTCAAGAACGCTTGCGTTCTAGCCTTTAGCTATCAGCCGTCAGCTATCAACTTCCGATAGCTGACGGCTCTCCACATTCCAGCCTTCTGGATTGGTGTTTCGGATTTGAGGGTTGGACCACTGAGTTAACGGCTGATCCACTCAGCCTCCACTCCAACCCGGAAATCCCGAAATTTATACCACTGCGGAATGGATTCCCACCTTCACGGGAATGACAGTGCTTGCTGCCTGTGATGGTACACCACTACCGGTAATAGCCCTGATAACTGACAGCTGAAAGCTAAAAAGACAGCTATCACTTTTTCCCTACGCTCATTTCATAAAGCTCCCGCGCGTAGTCGTCGGTTACATCCACCGGGTTTGTCTGGCGGTGGCTTCCGTAGCGGTTTAGGGCGGCCAGGACTTCGTTCCAGTCCTCGGGTTTCATGTTGAATTGCGAGAGGTTCGGCGAGAAACCACCGGCGAGGCAGAGCTCGGTCAGGCGTTTGGCTGCATCTTCGCAGCCCATCGCTCGCTTTACTTCATCGTAGGTTCCCGGTCTAAGGCGCTCGTTAAGCTCGATCGAGTGCGGAAGGAGCGCGGCAATTGCTTCTGAGTGGCGGATCTCGCCGACTATGCACACCGCGGGTGCGAGCGAGTGCGAAGCGCCAAGCCCCCTTTGCATCGAAAGCCCGGCGAAGCAGCTACCGAGCAGGCATTTCAGGCGCGCATCGAGATCGTTTGGGTGCTCCTGCGTGACGGGCAGGCCCTGGCTGAGCTGCTCGATCGCGGCGAGGGCGATGTGGCGGGTGTATGAATCGGAGCTGCGCGAGACGGCGCTTTCTATGGAATGAGCGAAGGCGTCCATCGCGGTTGTCGTAGTCAGGTATTTCGGGAGCGAGACTGTAAGCTCGGGGTCGAGGACCGCGACATTCGGTGTCATCAGCGGGTGCGAGATGCTGCGCTTTATACCGAGGTTATTATTCGTGAGGACCGAGACGCGGGTCGCTTCGGAGCCGGTGCCCGCGGTAGTGGGGACGGCGATCTGCGGGAGCGGAGGGTTGGTTATCTCGCGGCGCTTGATCTGGTAGGCTTCGGTCTTTCCGTCGTTGGTAGCCATCACCGCGGCGGCTTTGGCTGAATCGATCACGCTCCCTCCGCCGATTGCGATCACGACTTCGCATTTACTTTGCCTGAGAAACGCAGCGAGCTCATCAATTGTGTCGACAGTCGGTTCATCAGTTACCGGCTCCGAAAGAAACGCGGGGACTCCGCGCTTACGCAGGTCCTCGATAAGGTCGCCGATGCGCTGTGAGCGCGAGAGGCGCGTACCGGTGATTATCCCGGCCCGGCTGCCGAGCCGGGTTGCTTCATCGGCGATTTTTCCGAATGTGCCTGCTCCGCAGTAGATTGCAGCGGGGCTGGTTATTTCATACGGCATTGGTTACCTCAGTTAAGCGATGCCTGGTGTATAGGCGGCGACCATATAAAATCCGCCGTGCATTCGCGTGGACTCACATAGCATTTTTTGACATATATCTGCATTTCACCTCGCCCCAGTTTTGCGAGCGTGGGATAATGGCGCCTGTTCCAGAAATATCCCGATGCGGTCGCGCTCCAGCGGGTATCGGTCGGACCATACGACTGACCTGTCATTCGAATTGAATCAGGCTTACCGCCGATCTCGTTCGAAGGCAGGACCAGGTAAGTGAGCACATAGAATGGTTTGGGATTTGCCGACGAAAGCCTCATCGGGTAAACCGGCTTGCGAGCTTTGAACGTGAGCCGCAGCGGAGCCAGAGTGCCGGTGCTGAGCCCATGAGCCGATCCGGGTACTTTTACCCTGCACGCGACGAATGTCCAACCCTCTTTCACATAACTCCTGATCGGAGCAAGGGCTTCATCGGTCAGGTGGTAGCGGTTCGCCTGGAGCCATCGAAGCAAGGCCTTGCCGTCGGTCGCGGAGAGCACGCTGACATCGTAAGCGCCGACGGTCTTGCGCTCGATAACGGTCACGCTTTGAGGTGCAGCACCTGTCGGCGCTGCAGACTTCGCGATCATGTGCTCATTCGGTTTAGGCATGGTAAGCTTGGCGAGTTCGTGGAAGATGGAACCGGTGAGGATATCGACTTTAGACTTTGCAGGAACCGGCACTACCCAGGCGAAGCTGTTTATAGGTCCTTCGTAGCTGGGGCTGATCACGAGCTGCTCGGTTCCCTTGCTGAAGTAAACCACGGCTTTCTGCTCGGGTTCGTTGATCAGGGAGCGCTCGCGGTTTTGCTTCCACTGCTCCTCCGTCATAAAGAAGGCGCCGTCGGCTAAGGCGATACCTGCGAGCAAGACAAGCATAAGGGACACGATCAAGGCAACTGCTACTCTTTTCATCACACACCTCCGGGGTCTATAACGCTGTTATTACCAGGTTAGTTGCGGGATAGGCGTGAAGGGTTCATAGTCTTCGATATGTTTGGGCGTCTTTTTATTAGTTAACACTCTTCAGCGACTTGGCAACCTTTATGATCTCAGCCTCGCTCGTATTTACCGCTCCAAGCTTAAAGAATATGCCGTTTTTCTCCCAGGTTAGGATTGTGTATGGAAATGGGTCTGTTTTCGTTATAATTTTGCCATCAAAGCCTGGGGCAGTAACTGCAGCAGGATCTGGTTGCTGGGATTTATCATATTCATCGAGTATCAGCATATCGCCAGTTTTGGGGTCGATAAAGTTAATTTCTATACCGTCGACATCTTTGGGTGTGCCAATACCTTCTCTGATAGATTTATCTCCATTATTTATTATTGACTTTCGCATAATGATGTGACGTACTGGCGGGTCGGATCGAGCACGAAAACTTCTGCCAGGTTGTCACTACATTACCTGAAACTCAGTAAAAGATAAATACGAGTAACCTGTTCTATCCATATACCAAAACTCCTGCTATTGCACAGGAACTTGCGGCAGATATGTATAACCAGCACTCAGACAATTCGTTGGAGGGGTTATATGCCTGACATTCCATATAGTAAGGAAAAGCTGTTCGGCAAGGGTGAGCAGCGCAAGTTCACCGATCTGGCGCTTAAGGAGATCGCGTTTCCGCTTGGGGGACTTGGGACGGGGACCGTTTCACTGGGCGGGCGCGGTTAGCTTCGGGATTGGGAGATATTCAATCGACCTGGTAAGGGAAAAGGGCTCGCCTATACGTTTCCCGCCATCTATTTAAAGCCGGAATCGGGGGAACCGATGGCGCGGGTGCTGGAATCGAAGCTGCTGCCGTCGTTCAGTGTGGGCGCGGGGATGCCTCCGCACGATGTCTGCGGGCTGCCCAGGATCGCAAGCGCGATTTTCAGAGGTGAGTATCCCTTCGCTTATATCGAGTTCCGCGATCCCAAGCTGCCGGTGAAGATATCGCTTTCGGCTTTTAATCCATTCATTCCGCTCAATGAAAAGGACTCCGCGATTCCCACGGCTATCCTGCGCTACAAGGTCGAGAACACGAAGCGGGAGAAGGTGGAGGGCACGGTCTGCTGGTCTCTCCAGAACGCGTGCGGGAACGATGGTATCCTCGGCGCCGCGCGGACCAACGGGGCTTATACCGGTCAGCGAAACGAATTTATCGACGAAGAAGCGCTGCGTGGGGTGAGGATGACCCAGGAGAAATACGCGGAGGACGATATTCGCTTCGGATCGATGGCGCTCGTGACCACTCATGAGGATGTGACCTGTCTGGAAGCATGGAGCAGGAGCGGGTGGTGGGACGACGCGCAGGCGTTTTGGGACGATTTCAAAGCCGACGGCGAGTTCACCGATAATGGCGTCCATGATCCCACCCCTGAGAACTGGTCGAATATCACCAGCCTGGGGCTGAAGTTCTCGCTGGAGCCGGGCGAATCGGTGGAGCTGCCGTTTATCTTCACGTGGTATTTCCCGACCCGCGAGAATTATTGGAACCCAGATGAGGACCTTCACGGGGCGAAGCTGCGCAATCGCTATGCGGATTTTTATAAGGACGCGTGGGATGCGGCTGGTTATGTCGCGGCGAATATAAACCGGCTGGAGAAGGAGACGCGCGATTTTGCCTCCGCGTTTTATGGCAGCACCCTGCCCGCGGTCGTGCTGGATGCGGCGGGGGCGAATATGTCGATCATGCGCACGCAGACCGGGCTCTGGCTCGGTGATGATCGATATTACGCATTCGAGGGCTGCAGCGATAACGCCGGCTGCTGCCCGATGAACTGCACGCACGTCTGGAACTACGAGCAGGCGCTGGCGTATCTATTCCCGCGGCTCGAGAGCACGATGCGCCTCACTGATTTCACCGAAAATATCTACGACGAGGGCAAGATGGCCTTCCGCACGCATCTTCCGCTGGGTAAGCACCTGTGGAAGTGGCACGCAGCGGCGGACGGGCAGATGGGATGCATCCTCAAGTATTATCGCGAGTACCTAATGAGCGGCGATATGGAGTTCCTCAAGCTCATTTACCCAGCGGCGAAGCAGGCCTTGAGCTTCGTGTGGCTGGAGTGGGACAAGGACGAGGATGGCGTGATGGAGGCGGTCCAGCACAATACCTACGATATCGAGTTCCTCGGCGCGAACACGATGATGGGGACGCTGTATCTCGGCGCGCTGAAGGCGATGGAAAAGATAGCGACTGTTCTCGGCGACGAGCAATATGCGGCTAAGTGCAGATCGATCTATGAAAAGGGGAGCGCGAAACACGTCGAGAAGCTCTGGAACGGGGAGTATTTCGTGCAGGATTGCAACCCGGAGAACGCTCCGCGGTATCAGTTCGGGCCCGGGTGCCTTTCCGATCAGCTCCTGGGGCAGTGGTTCTGCGAGGTGGTCGAGCTCGGGCATGTGCTGCCTGGAGATAAAGTGAAAAAGACGCTGGAGTCGATCTTCAATTATAACTGGCGGCCCGATCTTTCTGAGCATGACAGCGTTCAGCGGACCTACGCGCTCAATAATGAGGCAGGTCTTCTGCTGTGCACCTGGCCCAACGGCGGCAGGCCGCGGTATCCGTTTACTTACGCCGACGAGGTGTGGACGGGGATCGAGTATCAGGTGGCGGCGCATCTGATTTATGAGGATATGCTCGCGGAGGGGCTCGCGATAGTGAAGGGCGTACGCGACAGGCACGACGGCGCCGCGCGTAACCCCTGGGACGAGTTCGAGTGCGGCCACCACTACGCGCGCGCGATGGCGAGCTGGTCGCTTCTGCTCGCGCTTTCGGGGTTCCACTACAGCGCGCCGGATAAATGGATCGCGTTCACGCCGAAGGTAGACGCATGGGATTTCAAGTGCTTCTATTCGACCGGCTCGGGCTGGGGAACTTATTCGCAGCAGATTCTGACCGGAAAGCTATCGGCTCAGATCGGAATAACATATGGAGAGCTGGAGATCCGGCAGGTGCGGCTCGCTCTACCCAGGGGCAGCTCGGCGGCATCAGTCACCACAAGCGCGAGCGGGGCTATTCTGGAAAGAGATAACGACTTTGCGACGATCACGTTTGCGAAGCCTGTAAAGATCAAGGCCGGGGAGGCGTTGGAGATAGAGGTGGGGTAAGAAGATAAGCCGATAATTGCGGCTGTTTTCCATTGTGTCGGGGCGGGGGTGTCTCGAAATCACGGAGGATTCACCATAAGCCACCGCCGGTCGTTCGCACCGGCAAACCAGTGGGGTGATGATAGGGGCGGTGGCCCCTTGGGTTAGTTAACCCCTTATTTAAATAACACTCAGGCCTGAATTATATGCTTCCCCCTCACCCCAACCCTCTCCCCCAGGGCAATTGGGGGGGTGGCACTTAATCTATCTATCTGCCCCGGGGGAGAGAGTAGTCTGTACTACAATTGAGTTTAGGCGCTTATTAATGTTGGCGAGGCGGTTATGTCTTCTCAAAATGTAATTCGGGTAGATAGGCCGGCGGGGCAGTGGAAGGATGGGTTTCCGATCGGGAATGGGCGGATCGGGGCGATGGTGTTTGGCGGGGTATCCGCTGAGCGGCTCGCGCTCAATCATGAGAACCTGTGGCGGGGCGTGACGCGCGATCGGACCACTCAGCCCGTGCATCATCACCTGCCGGAGATAAGGGAGAAGCTGCTCGCGGGGAAGTGGATCGAGGGAGCGGAGCTTGCGACGAAGTATCTGAGCGGGCACGAGCGCCGCGTGCAGCCGTATCAGCCCGCGGGTGATCTCCGGCTCACATTCCCAGGGCACGAAAGTGCAAGTGGATATGAACGCAGCCTCGATCTTGCCGACGGGATCGCGTATGTGAGCTACAAGGCGGGAGGCGCGGTTTACCGGCGGGAGGTTTTCGCGAGCGCGGAGCACGGGGTGATCGTCGCGGAGCTGAGCGTGGATAAGCCGGGCTCGGTGGATGTGAAGCTGGAACTTGATCGGATCGATGATCCGGCGTGCGCGCTTAGCCCGTGGTCGCGAGGGAGCGCGTTTGGGTTTACGGGACGATTCGAAGAAGGAATCGAGTTCGCGGCGGAGGCGCGCGTCCGGCTCCATGGCGGGAAGATGGCTGCCGGTGAGGGTGCGAGCATGGAGATCAGCGGCGCGGATAAGGTGCTGATCGTGCTGGTGATTGTGGTAGATTATAATTCGCCCAGGCCGGCGGATGAGTGCTCCCGAAAGCTCGATGGGGTTCCGATGGATTTCAAAGCGCTGCGAGCTGCGCACGTCGCCGAGCACAGGGCGATCTTTAATCGAGTGAAGCTGGAAATCATGGGCGAGCCGGACCCCGTCGCGCGTTATTTCCAGTTCGGGCGGTATCTGCTGATGTCGAGCTCGCGCAAGTGCGATCAGCCCGCGAACCTGCAGGGGATATGGAACGAAGCGCTCAGGCCGCCGTGGGAGAGCGACTTTCACCACGATGTTAACATCCAGATGAACTACTGGCCCGCGGAGGTCTGCAACCTCGCCGAATGTGTCGAGCCGCTGATCAGCTACATCCACCGAGACATCCCCGAGGCGAAGAAGGCGGCTCGCGATCTTTATAACTGCCGAGGGGTGTGCTTCTGCCTGCAGACCGATGTGTGGGACCGCGCGACGCCGGAATCGCCGGGGTGGGACGTATGGACGGGTGCGGCGGCGTGGCTCGCGGAGCACTTGTGGTGGAGGTGGGAATATTCGCGGGATAAGGCTTTGCTGCGCGATAAAGCGTATCCGTTTTATAAGCTCGTCGCGGAGTTTTATGAGGATTATCTCATAAAGGACCAGCGCGGACGGCTGGTGACGGTGCCTTCGCAGTCGCCGGAGAACCGCTTTGTGGGCGGAGCTGATCCCGTGAGCCTTTGTGTGGGTTCGACCATGGACCTGCTGCTTATCCGCGAGACCATGAACAGGTGCCTGGAGGCAAGCGAGCTGCTAAAGATCGATGTAGAACTCAGGCCGAAGTGGCGCGAGATCCTGCGGAACCTGGCGCCGCTGCAGGTGGGCAAGCATGGGCAGCTTCAGGAGTGGCTGGAGGATTTTGACGAGGTCGAACCGGGGCACAGGCACGTTTCGCACCTGATCGGGGTATATCCGGGTGATCAGATGACCCCGGACGTCAATGCCGAGCTCTACCGTGCCGCGCGGGTTTCCCTGGAAAGAAGGCTCGCGGCGGGTGGCGGACATACGGGCTGGAGCCGCGCGTGGACGGCGATACTTTGGGCGCGGTTCACGGAAGGCGATCTCGCATACGAGCACCTCGCTCATCTCATCACCGATTTCGCGACCGTAAGCCTGCTCGATCTGCACCCGCCCGGGATTTTTCAGATCGATGGAAACTTCGGAGGGACCGCGGCGGTCGCGGAGATGCTCTTGCAGAGCCATGGCGGGGTCATCCACCTGCTGCCCGCTCTGCCCGGTAAGTGGCGATGCGGATCAGTAACGGGACTGAGGGCGCGCGGTGGGTTTAAGATCGATATGCGCTGGTGCGATGGCGTATTATCGCAAGCCACGATCAGGAGCGAAACAGGCGGCAAGTGCCGGATTCGCTGTAAGGGCACTGAATGCGGCGCGTATGATGGTGACAAAAAGCTGCCGCTAAACCGCGATGAGCATGGTGTTCTTAACCTGGAGATGAAAAAAGGACAGCGTATAGAATTGCGCTCGGGGAACTGAGAAGCCGCATAGCCTTTCTCTCCTCACCTGGCCTAAAAGCCTCTGCCATTGCGGGGGCGAGTTGCTTGCCGCTGGTCATTGCATCAAAGGCGCCGGTTATTACAAATCCATCAGAGGTTCACGGTAGACCTGTTAACTGTTCAACGATATTCCTCAGCCACCTCCGCGGGTGCATCCTTTGTTCAGCAAAAGATGCACCCGTAAATTGTCTTTAGTCGGGTTACTTATTCCACCAGCACGGGAAAATGTTCTATGAGCAGATAAGAGACTGAGGTGGGATAAGGGAATGGTTTGGAATTTACGATTGGACAGGTATCTTCCCTGGGCCATGATTACGCTGGTCGTGGGCGTGCTGTTGGGTATGTCGTTCCGGTCGGATCATGTGAAACCCGTGATGACCGCACAAGTCCCAGAGCATAAGTTCGTGATTTGCGTTGACCCCGGTCATCCTACGTATTACAGCTCCGGTAGAAAGGTTCAGCACGGTACCACCGAACTTAACGTAAACTGGCAGGTCGCATCCGATCTAGTCGATACTCTCAGCGAAAATCCCGATCTACAGGTGATAAAGACAAGAGAGGTGCGCGACGCACTGATGACGAACCCCGAGCGCGCGACAATAGCCAACGACGTTCATGCCGATCTGCTTCTGCGGCTGCACTGCGATGCTGGCCCGAGCTCCGGTTTCACGGTATACTTCCCGAACAAACAGGGAACCGACCTCGGCAAGACAGGCCCGGCTATGAGCGTAATAAGCTCCAGCCGCCACGCGGCTTTTATGGTCCATTTGGGAATGCTGGATGTGCTGCGTGGATCGCTGAGAGATCGCGGGGTCCGGGGTGAAAGCAAGACAAAAGTGGGCCGCAAGCAGGGCGTGCTTACAGGCTCGATATTCTGCGAGGTGCCCGTGGTCACCGTGGAGATGGTATTTTTGAGCAACAGGCACGATGCCGACTTTATCAAGAGCAGAGAAGGTCGTAAGAAGATGGTCCAGGCACTGGCTCAAGGGGTCGAAGACTATGTGAAATATCTTCAGCGCACCGATAAGAGCAATCAGGCTACCAGCGCCGTTAAGCTCGTTCGCCCTGGAGAAATAGGCGGATCTTAAGTATAATCAGAGGGAAGCGGCTTTTAAGCCGCTTCCCTCTCTTTCTACCACCCTGGTTTGTTTCCATTCAATTCTTAATCCGGCTCTTTGCAAGAGCCGAATGTGAATGCATAGATTCCGAACGCGTTGGATGTGGAAGATAGCCGCAATTCATGAGAACCGAACCGGGGATTGCGCACGATCTTATACATCCGGGGCTGGTCCACGTGAATATAAGCCATTCCCTCATTCGTGAACCTAATATCTTCGCCTCTATCCTCGAGCTGAAGCGGCTTGCCGTCATGAGTAACAAATACATCGAACTCCGCGTCGTTTTCCGGTTTAATGACGACATTCACTTCTAGAGCATGATATTTCAGCGCGAGGTAATCTTCTGGTTCCTCGGTAATTCGCGCGTGTATAAGGGCTTCGGGGGTGGCAAGCCAGGCGCCGCGCAGATAAATAAGGCCATCTGAATGTTTGGCGGGATCAGTGTATGAATGCGCGACATTTGGCTGATAATCCTCGGGGTTGCCGAGAGCTCTGTGCCTATAACCCGCGTAGGTCTCCGGGGTTACCGGATAACACACGGCTCCAGGTTCATCTTCAACCCGCACCGGCTCCATTATCCTGGGCAGATCGGCGTCAGGATATCTCGCACGGATCATTTTCTGAATAGCGGCTTCGGTCTCAGCGTAGCCGCCTTCTCCAATGTGGTCGTGGACGATCACGCGGTCGGAGTCGATCAGGAACTTGCGCGGCCAGTAGCGGTTGGCGTAGTTGTCCCAGTTTGTGCGGTTGTTATCGAGTAATACCGGATAGGTGATCCCCAGCCTTCGAACGGCGGCTTCGACATTCTTTTTTGACCTGGCGAATTCGAACTCCGGGGTATGGATTCCTATCACCACCAGTCCCCAGTTCTTATATCGCTCATACCATTCCTTGATGTAGGGCAAGGTCCGAAGGCAGTTTACACACGTATAGTCCCAGATGTCGATAAGAATAATTTTTCCGCTCATGTTTCTAAGCATAAGCGGTTCGGAATTGATCCAGTCCTGCTCATCGCCCACCAGCTCCGGGGCGCGCGTGCCTTCCATCGTCATATGAAACATGACACTCACCTCCCGGGCTCGCCCATTATGTATGTACCCAAAGGGGGAGTCCAAAGCCCAAAGTCGAAAGATAAAAGTAATGCCAATTGTGGGTGTGCCGGCTTTATAGAATAAAAAATGGTTGGACCATCGTACTGTCCAACCATTCATCAGGGGCGCTTGCTTCGAGCTCTTGGTTTACCTTATTGTAATTCCAAAATCAGCCTGCCAGAAGTCGCTGTATGATATTCCCCTCAAGCGGCATGCGCCTATTCCGGTGGAGAACCGCAGCTCGGCGGTGTAAGCCGGTTCGGTCAGGACTCCAAATGTGCCGAAATCCGAGCGATATTGCGGGATATACCCAAGTGAAACCTCCAGCCTGCTTACCGGACGCAGTGTAAAGCCATATTCCAGGCCCTGCGATTGGACAATCTGCTCGTCGAGCGATGAAGCAGCTATGAAGTCTTTATCAATCAGTTTTTGCGATAAATCATTCCAGTGCTGTTGATCGGCGCGAGTCTGATTCCATCTGTATGCCGTATACAACCCGAACGATTTCGTCGCATCGAACTTCACGCGACCGTTCAAATTCTGGATCAACTGGTCGGTGTTCACGATATTGGGATCATCACCGCTCACATTTCCTACCGCCGCGATTCCCGCGTCCACCTGTACCCCGATCCCCTTGGTAACTCTAACCGTGCGCTCGTAACCGGCTCCGAGAAGCCCATAACCCGCAGTTTCCCCGACTGCGTAATAATAGAGCTTAAGATCGTTTGAAGGCATATTGACCGGATCGGCGGGATGCGTGTTTTTTGTCTGTACGATATGGCTGGGCGCCGGAAGTGTGTTGACGGCGTTTACATAAATTTTCTTTCCCGCGAGTAGAGCCTCGGTATCGGCCACGAACAGCAGCCTTCCGGTCACTTCACAAGGACCTTCTCCGGTGCATTTGCTCGAAACTGCCGTTCCCGCGACTGCATCGCCATGCCCACTGAGGACTATCATCATCGAATTCGGTCGAACAGGAGCAGGGAAAGAGGCTGTTATTGTATCTGTTCGGACCGAAGTAACCTCGCCCATAAGGCGAGCGGCAAACACCTGCCCGCATATAGCGAGCATAAGGACGATAAGACAAGTAAACGTGCTGAACCGGCGCATCGGTGCTCCCTCCTATAGCTGGCATGGAATAAGCGCCTGCGAGATTACGGTCCGACCTGTGGATGCCCCCATGTTAATCGAGCGGAACCGAATGTTGATGTTCCCGTGCTATGCTTAGGTTAAACGTGCGGCGCCCCCGCAAGGAGCCAACCGAGTACGTAAGCTTCGGAATCTTCCATTGCATGGGTGCCGTCTTTGATTTCCAGCATGCGTTTGGGTTCGAGGGCGGCGTGATAAAGATCTCTGGCTCCGGAGCAGGGCAGAACGGAGTCGCGCTCGCCGGCGATGATGAGAAGAGGCCGGGGTGATATCATTGCCACGCTTTCCATAGGCCGGCGCACGTCGGTGTGGCCAATAGGAGGATTATAAGCTCCGAGGTTATAGATGCAGCTCGGGTGCAGGGCGACCACCCCGCTTACACGCGGATCAACCGCGCCGGCTGTAATTGCGACCGCGGCGCCCAGGCTCTGGCCGACGAGGAAGATTCGACTGGGGTTAGTGCCGAGACCGAGAAGATGGCTGACAGCAGCGCGGGTATCGTGGACATAGCCGTTGATATCGTCCGGGTGCCCTTCAGAAAGGCCGCAGCCTCGCAAATCCAGCCGCAGCGCCGTCCAACCGAACGCGGCAAGGGTCACACCCAGGCGTCCGAGCTCATCCGCATCCGAGCGAAAGCCATGAACCATCACGGCGCCCGGCTTACCGGTGACAGGCCCTTTTGAGTTCAGCACCGCGTGAATTCGCAGCCCATTGGATTTTATGTAAAAATCCTTCTCGTGCGACAGACGAACGTCAGGGCACGAAAGCCAACTGGGAACCACGTTCACACGCCATCCCCCCCTCGTCTCTCGCGGCAAAAGCCGTGAAAACTTAGCAAACCTCGGGAAAGTGACTATCTGACTGAATAGTATCATGGGAACCGTGCGTGGTCAATGGGGAGATGAGAAGATAATTACATCATCCGAGCTCCTCGGGACCAGGAACCGTACCGGTATCCCCGCGGGACCGGGAATCGAGCGCATTATGCCGGTGGCGCACACATAACCGCTTGGAATCTCTGATATATCCCACGGTATCAGCACCTCGATGCCGTTATAAGCTGAAAACCCATCCCTTATCCCCGAACCATCATCTATCCAGAAAAGGCCGCCAATTGAACTGAAATTAAAATCGGTCACGCTGCCCCAGATCGTGACGAGCATACCAGTGCAGACGCCGCCCGAACTCCTGCCGTTCATCAAAAGTGGCTTTACAGGGCTGCCGGATGAAACCGCAACCTGCTCAGGGTCGATCACTAGCTCGGCGCCATCCATCAGCCGCGTCTTACCGTAAATGTTTACTCGCTGCCCCGGCGAGAGCCAGTCGGTTCCCGAAGCGCTCACTCCAATTCCGGCGACCCGGTTCGGTTCTTCAATATAATAAAGGTTTATCAGGTTCAGCGGGTAACGCAGGTCGGCAGTCACTACTTTATTAGCCAGGAAAACATGCGAACCGACCGGAGCGAGCTTTGCCTGCCCGATTGAAACAGGATCAGGTACACGGGTAGTGGTCGGACCGGTCAGTGGTGCGCCGTTGGTCTGCAGCACAGTCCCGGTAACAGCATCATGCGCGCATACATCGATCGCCTGAAGCTGATAGGTGCTGCCCACGGCGCCGGTGGCGGGGTTCATTTTATAAGATATAAGCAGGTTGATCGATTCGCCGGTGGGTATGGTGGGCGGCGAAGTCAGCACGATGCTCTTCCTGCCGTTATTCGATGAGAAAGTGCCGTTGCCCAGCCGCGTATCCTCCGTGCCCACCACTCCAAGCGGATCCCGATCCAACCACACATCCACTGAGCTTATATCGGCAACGTCGTTCCCGGTTCCAGAAGCTTGTAGCAATATCCTGTCCAGGATCACGCTGTTCGTCGAATTACTGGACACGGAGGCGCTGAGCATTGGGTTGTTGCGGTCCGGATTACTGCTCCACCACATGTGATCGTGAAGCAAAGCGCTGCCGTGAACGGTGAGCGTGTTCGTTGAGGTTGTGTTTAATGTCAGAACAGCGCTCCTTATCGGTATTCCGTATATCGATGCGGGCTGCTGGGTCTGTACACCGGCAGCTCCCGCGTTTGTCATCATAAGCTGATATGTCATTCCAGGCCATGGAGACGCTGAGCTTAATATGCAGGAGACCAGCATATTAATAGTCCTGTTTGCGACAATCGTCTGAGGAGATGAAAGGTTGATCGTGAGTGTCCCATTATCGGTTGAAAAATGGCCTGAACCGATATGGGTGTCGCCGGTGTTTATTGTTCCATCAGCGTCATTATCCAGCCACACATCGACCGACGATATGTCAGCGGCGTCATCGCCGGTGCCCAAAGCCTGGAAAGTGACCGATTGCCAGGTAATATTCTCTACTGAATCCGCGGTGGCTGTCATCTGAAGCAATATATCGGGCGAGCCATTAGGCCAGTTGGTGTGGTTGTTGATCTGAATCGATCTGAACCAGAGCATGCCGCTTCGCACGGAATCGGTGCTGTAAAATACGGCTACATTCGCGCCGTGAGGCGGATCCTGTGGATAAGCTGTGCCGGGGTCGAACGCCAGCGTGCTCGGGAATGCGCTCACTTTTAACGAGCTTGATCGGCTGGTAAATATATCTTTGCCTTCGTTTTTAGAGCGTGTGATTATGTTATAAAGGGGATCGGTTTTCGTGATAACGGGGCTGCAGGTGAATGAGAGATTGAATGTATGGGTGTCACCCAATTCTATCACATCGGGTGTGCCCTTCGTATCGCTTACCATGTTCATCGTCATATCCCACGCCGGAACCCAATAACCGCTCGGGAAGCTCCACATCGGGGGTTCAGGGCCGTTGTTATAGCAATACCATGCCAGAGCAGTCGGATTAGCAGCGTGGATTACGGGCTCGGAGCCAAATGGAGGTGACTGCGGCAGGCTGGGAGTCGTATCATCTTTTGCAAAAGCGGTTGCCAGATATACATGCCGCATCGCGGTCTTGCTCTGAGTCGCTATATCAGGTGCGGACTGACCGTGATCGTTGACCCCGGCTGTGCCGGTAAGCGTGCCGGAGTAGTCGTAGAGATCGTTTGTAACACTTGCCTGGATGGTGAAACCGTTGATGCTATCGGTGAATGTCTCATAGGTGATAGCCGTAACGATGCCCTTAATCGCGTTCGACGAACTGCTTCCTCCCCATGCGCCCGTTCCCGAAGTGTTATCATAAAACTCGCGCCAATCAGCCACGTAGGTCCGATCGTCGAGCCAGTCCATAAACCACTGTCTCGCGGGAGCAAGCTGTGTCCCGGATACTACATCAGCCAGGTTTCGACCCGGAGCTGCAGCCGCGCGCACGGCTGGAAAGAGCGATAAAGCAATCATCACGAGCAGCATGAAGATCAGCGTATGTCTCAACCCCAAGCCCCTTTCGCCGGCGCGCAAACATTCACACCTGCCGGCTGATATATACTACCCGCCAGGGGCGGAGACATACACAAAGAGGGGTATTCTTATTTGACAGGATGTGTTAGTTGGCCGGGAACTGCTTTATATCCTGCGCGTCCCGCGGCAGTAGCAGTCTCACGCAGGGCGCGGGACTGCTCTGCGCCGATAGAATACCGGTTACACTGAGGCATGTGCCGTTTGCGGGTATTGTCGCGCCGATAGGGAGAAGAACCGCCACACCCTGGCTAAGATCACCTGTAGAAGTGGTGAATCCATCGTGCAGGTTCGAGCCGTCATCCACCCAAAAGACGCTGCGAATCGTTCCATCGAAGTTGAGCTGCCCACTTCCGCTTACCGTTCCGTAGATTTTTATCAGCCTGCCCACCGTGTTGACTCCGCTCGCGGTTATGACGGGAATTGATGTCGCATCGCTGACAACCGCGCGCTGAGCTCCAAACGCGCCACCGCCGGATGCTCTTCCGGTAATTCCTATCGGCTGCGGAGGTGTCGCGGAATCAGGATTGAGCACCCAGCTGTCGGCAAACATCAATGCTTCAGGACCGGAGCCGTCGACAATCCCGTTCACTGAAATTCGATCTCCGACCTTTGCGATCGGGCTTCCCTGCGGAAACAGCAATATACCTATTCCCGACGACCTATCATCCTCTTCAAGATAGAGGATATCCACACCGCTGCTATCGGCTGCGGAGAAGTAACCTATCACGACCTTATCGTGCAGGAATGAAAAGCTGCCCGTATTCGGATCTTTGAGCTTTGCGGCGGCTATGGTGATCGGCTGCGAAGCCAGTATCAACTTGGCGCTGTCGATCGGCAGCCCACCGATC
>Ga0123519_10000575_pt1 | contig 64417 bp, 48 predicted proteins | sample YelNatPaOPRAMG02_FD_87396 | JGI IMG/M metagenome (GOLD analysis project Ga0123519, IMG submission 87396) | Hot spring microbial communities from Yellowstone National Park - Yellowstone National Park OP-RAMG-02 (version 2) | ecosystem: Environmental > Aquatic > Thermal springs > Hot (42-90C) ...
CCGCCTCCCCGTAGTGCTCACGGCCCAGGAGGTGGAGCGGATCTTCGAGCAGATGTCCGGGCTGCATCGGCTCATGGTCATGCTCATCTATGGGTGCGGGCTCCGCTTGAGCGAGTGCCTCCGGTTGCGAGTCAAAGACCTGGACCTGGAACAGGATTTGGTGATCGTAAGGAGCGGAAAGGGAGGCGAAGACCGCAGGACGATGCTGCCGGAACGGCTAAAGGACGATCTCATTGGCCATCTCGCATCGGTCCGAGAACTCTATGATCGGGATCGGAAGGAAAAACTCAACGGTGTCGCCCTGCCAGGGGCCTTAGAGAGGAAGTATCCCCAGGCGGGAAAGGAGTGGGGTTGGTTCTGGGTGTTCCCCTCCAAGACCCTCTCGGTAGATCCCCGCACCCACATCGTACGCCTGCACCATGTCCATCCCGCCTCCTTGCAAAGGGCCTTCAAGGAGGCCGTGACCAAGGCGGGAATCACCAAACCGGCCTCCATCCACAGTCTGAGGCATAGCTTCGCCACTCACCTCTTGGAGAGGGGATACGATATCCGGACCATCCAACAGCTTCTGGGGCATAAATTCTTACAGACCACGATGATCTACACCCATGTGGCCACCAAGAACATCCTGGGCGTGCGGAGCCCGCTGGACGGCTGAGGGGCCGAAACTGCAACTGCCTATACCTATCCCCTTCAGGAAATGAGACCCGACCAGATCCGGCTGGAGATGGAATTGTACGGCTATGACGCGGTGATCAAGAGCCACTGCCGGATGTGCCACGGTGGCTGCGGGGTATTGGTCTACCTCAAGGAGGGAAAAGCGGTCAGGATCGCCGGCGATCCGGATTGTCCCATCAACCGCGGAACCCTGTGCAGCAAGGGCCTCTCCTCTCTCCAACTGGCCTATCACCCGGATCGACTGACCTTTCCGGTCCGCCGCCGCGGTCCCAAGGGGAGCGGGGATTGGGAGCGGATCAGTTGGGACCAGGCGCTGGACGAGATCGCCCACCGGATCGTCTCCTACAAGGAGAGCTGGGGCGCGGAGTCGATCGTCCTGGGATATGGCACCGGCCGCGAGAACGAGGGGGTCATCTACCGCTTCGCCAACCTGCTGGGAACGCCCAATGTGTTGACCGCCGGCCATTTTTGCTACGGCCCCCGTATCGCCACCGGGATCCTTACCTGTGGTTCCCTGCCGGTGGTGGACTATCAGGGCGGTCCCCGCTGTCTCCTGCTCTGGGGGAACAATCCGGTCATCAGCAATCCCGATGAGTACAAAGGAGAAAGCTTTGCCGCGGCCCTGCGGAAGGGAGCAAAGCTGATCGTGGTGGATCCCCGCCTCACCCGGGCGGCGGCGCGGGCCGATGTCTGGCTGCAGTTGAGGCCGGGGACCGATGCCGCCCTGGCCTTGGGGATGCTGCATGTGATCGTGAAGGAGGGGCTCTACGACCGGGAGTTCGTGGAGCGGTATGTCCATGGCTGGGAGCCCTTCTGCCGCCGAGTAGAGGGGTACCCTCCGGCCAAGGTGGCCGAGATCACCTGGGTTCCGGAGGACAAGCTGATCCAAGCGGCTCGCCTCTTTTCCACCATCAAGCCCGCCGCCATCCAGTGGGGGGTGGCGATCGAGCAGCAGATCACCTGTGCCGACAACGACCGGCTCCTCCTGGCCCTGGTGGGAATTACCGGAAATCTCGATGTCCCCGGCGGTCAGGTCCTCTTCCGCAATCCCCCCATCCGTACCGTGAGCAGCTTCAGCGCCCATCGGATGCTCCCTCCCGAACAGGCCCAGAAGAGGCTGGGGGGCGATCGCTTCCGCCTGGCCTCGCATTTCGGGATCCTGAGTCCCCGCTGCGTGTGGGATGCCATTCTGGAAGGGAAGCCTTATCCGGTGAAGATGCTCTTCTTGATCAGCACCAATCCCTTGCTCACCCAGGCCAATTCGCGACAGGTCAGGCGGGCACTGGAGGCGGTGGAGTTCATGGCGGTCTCCGATTTCTTCCTCACCCCCACCGCCGAGCTGGCGGACATCGTCCTTCCCGCTGCCACCTGGCTGGAGATGGACTATGTGGGCGATTTCTGGAAGCGCCACGGCTACCTGCTGCCGCGGCGCAAGGCGATCCAGGTGGGGGAGTGCCGGTCGGATCAGGAGATGTTGAACGATCTGGCCCATCGGGTGGGGCAGGGAGAATACTGGTGGGACGATTTCGAAGGGGCCCTGGACTACATCCTGGAACCGGCCGGCCTGAGCTGGCAAGAGTTCAAGAGGATGGATTATCTCCGGGGAGAGGTGCGCTACCGCAAATACCGGGAGAAAGGGTTCTCCACCCCCACCGGCAAGTTCGAGCTCTACTCCACCTTGCTGGAGAAGTGGGGTTACGATCCCCTTCCCCAGTTTCGGGAGCCGCCGGAGAGCCCCATCAGCGCCCCCGAGCTCTACCGGGAGTTTCCCTATATCCTGATCACCGGCAGGCGCCTTCCCGGCTTCTTTCACACCGAGAACCGCCAGCTCCCCTGGCTGCGGGAACTCCATCCCGAACCGACGGTGGAGATCCATCCCCAGACCGCCGCCCGGGAAGGGATCGCGGAGGGAGATTGGGTGATCATCGAGTCTCCCCGGGGGAGGGCCAGGCAACGGGCCCGGCTATTCCCGGGACTGGATCCCCGGGTGGTTTCGGCGGAACACGCCTGGTGGTTCCCGGAGAGGAACGAGCCCGGACACGGATGGGACGAGTCCAACATCAACCTCCTCACCGATGATTCTCGGGAGCACTGCGATCCGGCCATGGGCTCGGCTCCGGTGAGGACCCTGCTGTGCCGGATCTATCCGGAGCGTGGGTGGGGGAGGGAGGGCGAGGAGGAGAAGGAGAGGCAGTGAGACGCTATCTCTTGGAGGTCGAGGAGGAGGAGTGCTGGGGCTGCCGAGCCTGCGAGGTGGCGTGCAAGCAGGAGCATCGCCTTCCGGCTGGCCTTCGCTTGATCCGGGTAGTGGAGGATGGTCCCCGGATGACCGAGGGTCGGCCCTTCTTTCTCTATCGCCTCCACCTGTGCCGACACTGCGAGCAGCCCAGTTGCCTGCCCACCTGCCCGGAGGGGGCTATCAGCCAGCGAGCCGACGGCATCGTGATCCTGGACGAAAAGAGGTGTTCTGGCTGTAGGGCCTGCCTGGAGGCCTGTCCCTACCAGGCCATCGTCTTCGATCCGGAACAGGGAGTGGCCCGCAAGTGCAACCTCTGTCATCACCGGGTGGACCAGGGGCTGCTTCCCGCCTGTGCCGACGGCATCTGTCTGGCCCACTGCATCCGCTTGGTCTCCCGCCCTGCCCCTGCTAGCGCGACCGGGCTATAGCCCGGAAGGCCTCCTCCACGATCTGCAAGGTTCGGTCCACATCCTCGTCGGTATGGGCCAGGGAGAGGTAGAACTTCTCGTTGGGGTTGACCAGCAGGCCCCGGCGCAGCAGCTCGAGGGACCATTTCAAGCCCAGCTCCCGGTCGGCGGTCAAGAGGTCCTGCCAGTTGCGCAGCACCCGTTTCTCGGTGAAGCGGACGCCGAAGACGGCGTCTTCCCCGGGGCAGCGGACCGGGAAGCCGTAGCGAGCGCCCAGTTCCTCGATGCCGGCTCGCAGTCGGGAACCTATATGGTGCAGGTGCTCGTAGGTACCAGCTTGGGATAGCACATCCAGGGCAGCGTTTCCGGCGGCGGCGCAGAGGGGATTGCCGTTCAGGGTGCAAGTGGCCCATGCGATCTTCGATCTCTCCGCCCTCCGTCCATCCAGGACCGACATGATGTCGGCCCGCCCCACGATGGCCGCCATGGGCAATCCTCCGCTCATGGCCTTGCCGTAGGTGGCCAGATCCGGCACCACCCCGTAGGCCTCCTGGGCCCCGCCCCAGGCGATGCGAAAGCCGGTCACCACTTCGTCGAAGATGAGGACCACTCCGTGCCGGGTCGTAGCCTGGCGCAGGGCCTGCAGGAAATCTCTCTCCGGGACCAGGACCCGCTGCAAGGGCTCGACGATGACCGCGGCCAGATCGGAGGCGTACTCCTCGATGAGCTGGGTGGCCCGTTGGGCGTCGTTGAAGGGGGAAACCAAGACGGTCTCGCCGATCACCGGGGGGATGCCGGCAGAATCCGGATTGGCCCGGGGATAAGGGGAGGGTTGGTCGGGAACCGTTCCCCAGAGGGCATAGTCGTGCATCCCGTGCCAGCCCCCCTCGAACTTCATGATCTTGGTGCGGCCGGTGAAGGTGCGGGCAATGCGCAAGGCGAAGTAGGTAGCCTCGGTTCCGGAACCGGCAAAGTGGACCACCTCGCCGCAGGGGATGGCCTCCACCAGTCTCTGGGCCAGCCTTATCTGGTGTTCGTTGAGGAAGAAATAGGTGGTTCCCTTTTCCACCTGGTTCCTCACCGCTTCGATGATGGCGGGATGGGCGTGGCCCAGCAGGACCGGACCGGATCCCAGATGATAGTCGATGAATTCCCGGCCAGCGGTGTCCCAGATCCGGCTGCCCTGGCCGCGGGCGATCACCATGCTCACTTCCGGGGGCAGAACGAATACCCCATAGCCGCCACCCGCCAAAACCTCGGGATCAGGTCTGTACATTTGACAACCTCCACTTCCAGGAAAGGATGGGATAGAGGATGGGATGGAAAAGAGTGGGCCAAAGCCCGAGGTGACGCGGCAACTCTCCAGTCTCCCGGTTCGACCTCATATCAGTTCAACCGTACAGGATAGCTGCCGTATTTCTTCAATGCCTCCGCCATGGCCAGGACACACTCCGGCTTCAGGTAAGAGGCCAGGCTGTTCCCGCTGGTGAGGATATAGCCTCCCCCGGGGGCCACATCCCTGATCAGCTCGTAAACCTCTCGGTCCACCTCCTCCGGGGTTCCCAGCCCCAGGAGATTGAGGTCCACATTTCCCAGCAGGCATATTCGATCCCCGTAGTTTCGTTTCATGGCTCGGATGTCCATAGCCCCCTTTTCGTTGGGATGAATGCCGGCCACACCGAGCTCGATGAGGGTATCCACCACCTTGCTGATATCGCCGTCGCTGTGGAGGACCCAGGGGATGGTCACCTTCCTCAGCACCTTCCGATAGCGGGGGACCATCAATTCCTGAAAGACCTGAGGCGAGAAGAACATCCCGCTCTTGAAGGCGAAATCGTCGGTGGTGACGAAGAAGTCGAATCCGATCTGGCAGATCCGCTCCGCCACCACCTCCATCCAGTCGAAGTACATATCCAGCAGCTTTTCTACCAAAGGCCGGTTGTCGTACAGGGCCAGAGAGAAACCCTCGATCCCCATGCCCAGGATCACCTGGAACATACCGATTCGGGTTACGAAGGCAACGGCATAATCCCCCCGCTGCCGGACGAACTGCTCCGCCTCGGCATACAATCGGTCCTCACGGGGATCGGGAAGCTGGACCATCTCCAGATCTGCCTCTGTCTTGATCAGACCCTCGCTGGGGAATCCGCGACCCTCCACCCCCTCCTTCATTCGGGCATAGGTCGGGGCGCGCAGGATGAAGCTGATCCCGTCCAGTCCCAGCCTGGAGGCGATCGCCTTGGACTCCTCGATGGTGTAGGGGTTGGTCACCGCCGAAGCAATGGAGGGGGCTGGTTCCTTCCTCCATCCCATCAGCTTATGGGCCAGCCCCGGGTCTACTGCCAGCTCGTACCAGGGCACGCGATCGGGCTCTTCCCGCCGCAAAGCTGTCAAGATCCTCTCCCGCGGACTCATGTCCATCTGGTTCGACTTGTCCATCCAGTCACCCCCCGTGGCTGAAGGTTGTGGCTAAAGAGCCTCGCTAATCGCCAACTGGAAGCTATATATGAAAGTCCTATCCGGACCGATCGGGGCGGGAGAATGGCCACCGCCCATGGGTCTCGGCGGGGCCGAGAATCCCGGTTGACGCCTATAGCAAAGACAGGGTAGATTTCGAGCTGGCAGCGAGAGAAAAAGACGGACACCATCGGCCTCCCAGACCAGGAACGAGGGCCCTGCCTTCCCCCTGGGATGATGCCCGGGCAGAAGGGGGATACCCGGTTGGCCTCACCATACATCATTATCGGCAGCAGGGCAATGGATCAGTCGATCGAGGCCTGGGGTCAGCCGCTACTAGGGTCTTCGCTTTGCCGATCCTCTCCATCGGCTAATGGCCGATGGAAGATGGCCGGATTCGCCCGGCGATATCTGTTTGATTTCGTTCACTCGATCTCCGGATGGTCCTTCGCTTCCTGATCGGAAATTGGAATTGGAAATTGATTCGATCCTCTCGTCGGTCCTAATTCGGTGATTGCAGCGGGGGCAGGCATGTTCGAGCTGGAGCCATATCTGGCGGAAAGGAGGCAGTGGATCGAGGAGGCCTTGGAACGGTTCCTCCCCTCCCCTACAGAACGCCCACAGATCCTTCACCAGGCGATGCGTTACAGCGTCCTTTCCGGGGGCAAGAGGCTGCGTCCCATCCTCTGCCTGGCTTCCTGTGAGGCCACCGGGGGGGAGAGGGAGTCGGCCCTCCTACCCGCCGTGGCCCTGGAGTTCTTCCATACCTACACCCTGATCCACGACGATCTGCCGGCCATGGACGACGACGATCTGCGTCGGGGAAAGCCCACCTCCCACCGGGTCTTCGGTGAAGCTGCTGCCATTTTGGCCGGAGACGCCCTGCTCACCCTGGCCTTCGAGGTGCTGGGCCAGGCCGCCGTACCCTCCCCCTATCCCTCCAACCAACTGGTGCTGGAACTGGCTTCCGCCGCCGGCAGCCGCGGGGTGGCAGGAGGGCAGTTCGAGGACCTCGCCGCCGAAGGGGAAGAGCCCGATCCGGAGCGGCTAGAGTACATCCATACCCGCAAGACTGGCCTTCTCATTCGTGCTGCCTGTCGGATGGGGGCCATCTCGGCGGGTGCCTCTGCCCGCGACCTGGAGGCCTTGAGCAGGTTCGGGGAGCGGGCCGGATTGGCCTTCCAGATCGCCGACGATATCCTCAATGCGTCCTCGACCCCGGAAAGGCTGGGGAAGGCCACCGGCACCGATCGAATCCGGGGCAAGATGACCTATGTCGCCCTTTACGGTTTGCGGCAGGCGGAGGAAAAGGCCGACGCGCTGATCGAGGAGGCGATCTCGGCCCTGGCGGAGCTGGGGCCTTCCGGCGCACCCTTGAGGGCCCTGGCCCGCTTCATGATCAGCCGGACCCGCTAAGCCAGCCTGCCCCTGCCTGTCTTTTTCCCTGAGGGACCGGAGGGAGCGAAGCGGCCTCCTCCCTGCCCGCCCGGGCCGCTGCCTGCCCCCGCCCATTTCGCGCCAGGCTAAAAGGCGAGCATTATCCGGGCATAGATGGCGGCGGCCTCCACCACCTGCTGGATCTCCACGAACTCGGTGGCGGTGTGCGCCTGAGCGATGCTTCCCGGCCCCAGCACCACGGTGGGTATGCCGGCGCGGGCGATCTTGCTCCCATCGGTCCCGTACGGTACCGCCTTTACCCTCGCCTTCCCCCGCACCGCGGCGACGGCGTCCTTGGCGGCTACCACAACTTCTTCCTCCTCTGCCGTCTCCAGTGGATAATCTACCAGGAATGGTTCTTCCATGGACACTTGGAGTTGGGGATCCTCCCTCTTCATCCGGTCCAGGAGCTCCTGAAAGGGGGCCAGGGCGGAGCCGGCATCCTCTCCTGGAAGCAGGCGGCGATCCAGCTCGATCACACAACGGTCAGGGACGATGTTGACCTGGATCCCCCCCTCGATCTTTCCCACGCTCAGGGTGGCCGGTCCCAGCCGGGGGTGACGGAGGCGATGGAGGGAGGGCTGGATCTCCTCCTCTATGCGCTGGATGATCCCGGCCATCTTGACGATGGCGTTGATCCCCTCCTCGGGTTGGGAGCTGTGGGCTGCCTTTCCGGTCACGACCATCCGCCAGCGCACCATTCCCTTGTGGGCCACGACCAGATCGAGATCGGTGGGCTCCCCCACCACCGCTCCCTGCGCCCAAAAGCCTCGCTTCAGGAAGTGCCGTATGCCCTGGAACTGGTACTCCTCGTCCACCGATCCCAGGAAGTAGATATCTGCCCGGGGACCACCTTCCTCTTTGACCATGGCCAGGGCCTGCAGCATGGCAGCGATCGAGGCCTTGTCGTCACAGGCCCCCCTGCCGTAGAGGCGGCCCTGCTCGATCCGCGGCTGAAAGGGATCGATCTCCATGCCCTCCACCGGCATGGTGTCCAGGTGGGATTCGAAAAGGAGCCGACGGCAGGGATCGGACCCGGCAAGCCTGCCCAGGATATTGGCTCGCCCGGGCAGCACCTCGTCCTTCTCCACCTCCATCCCCAATCGCCGGAGATAATTTCCGATGTAGTCCCCGATGGCTGCCTCGCCGTTGCGGGCCCCTTTCATGTTGGGATTGATGCTCTCGATGGCTACCAAATCGGACAGGAGCCGGGTCAGGTTCTGTCTATCTACCTTCGTGTTCGATCTTTTCATCTTCGATCCCTCGTTTCTTTGCTATTTGAGATGTTCCGTCCAAGGTCTTCCTGCACTCTTCCTGTCCCGTGGGCGAAGCAGAGGAAGATCAGGGCCAATGAATCGAGAGCGGTGAGCATCCAGATCGATGGGACGATGCCCCAGCGGGGAATGAGGAAGGCCGAGAAGAGCAAGGCCCCCAGGGCGGACCCTAACAAATCCACTGCGTAGGGGGTACCCCAGGAGGAACGAGTCCGGTAGCGGAGGAAGAAATCGTTGGCCAGACAGAACTGCATTCCTCCGGTCATGCCCACCGCCAGCAGGAAGAGGAAGAGAAAGGATTCGATCGCACTGGGGGAGGCAGAGGCCAGCTCCAGTGGCCCTCCGCTAAGGGTGGAGAGGAACAGAAGGCAGAGGCCTACCAATGTAGCCTGACAGATGAGCAGCCACCCCTCCGATCCCTGCTTTCTCCTTCCCCACCAGGCCCCCAGGCCCAGACCCAGCATGAAGGAAGAGAGCAAAAGGCCCATCTTCCGGTAGACGAATCCCAGATAGATCTGCAGGCAAAGGAGGGCCCCTATCTCCAGGGAGATCGAGGTCCAACCCCCGGCGAATACCGAACCGAGGATGGCACCGGCGGGAAAGGAGCCGCGCACGGCCTGGGCCCCCACCAGCAGGAGGAGGGGAAGGAGCAGGAGGAGGAAGCCCCAGGCCCACGGTGCCCGGTGGAGCCAGGAGACCAGCCTCTTCTCCCCCGGGCCGAACTGGGAGGCCCAGAGAGAGGACTCCAGCAGGTGGCACACCGGCTCCAGATCTCGGTTGATGCGGGCTGGTTCTGCTTCCAGGCGCCGGTTCAGGTAGCTGATCTTGGTGGGGTGGAGGCGGAAGGGGAGGAGATAGGAGTTCACATAAAGGTTCTGCAGTCCCCGTTCCCTCAGGCGGCGGATCAGGCCGGAGGCATCCCCCTGTAAGGTCCCGGGCCGGGAGGTGGCGAAGAAGATGCATTTCGGTCCCGGGAACAGCACTACCTGGGCGAAGACCGACCTCACGGTGCGCCTCATCGTAGCCAGGTAAAGGGACCTTTCGGGGCTGAGGTAATCCTCGCTGGAGGAGAGGCGGAAGGAGAAGATCCCACCGGGATGGAGGCGACGCTTAACCATCTGAAAGAACTCGCGGGTATAGAAGCGGTTGAGCTGGAGGGTGGAGGGGTCGGGCGAGTTCACAATGATCACATCGTAGCGACGGTCGGTGCGGCGGAGCAACCGAAGGGCATCGCCGGGGCGGACCTCCACCTGCGGGCTTTGCAGCACCTCCGCCTCGGAGGGGATGAAGGAGGAGGCCAAGGATATGACCTGGGGATCGAGTTCCGCGTACTCGATCTTCAGATCCGGGTACTTGAGGGCCTCCCGGAGGCCGCCCCCTACCCCGCCCCCCACCAGCAGCAGGGAACGGGGATGCGGATGCTGGAGCAGGGCGTAATGGACGGCCTCCTCCGCGGCCTCCGGGTCGGGGTAGGAGAAGAGGGGGAGGCCGCTCGCGAAGAGGGTGATCTGTCCGCCTCGTCGGAGCAAGGAGAGGTTTCCGTACACGGTATCCGCGGTCGTGACCAGCTCCATTCCCTTCCAGTGCCACTGCCAGGCCCGCCGGTCGAGCAAGGAGGGGAGGCGAAGGGCGAAGAGGAGCAGCAAGAGGAGGCTGAGCAAGGACACCGAAGCCAGAAGATGCTTCCGACTCCGCCGCCAAAGGACGAGTCCTACCAGGAGGTTGAGGAACAAAAGCAAAAAGGAGATCTGGAAATGGGAAAGGTAGGGAAGGAGGAGGAGGGTGGTGAGGATTCCTCCCAGAAAGGCCCCCACCGCCTCCCCCAGATAGATCGAGGATATGCCCTGGGCAATACCGAGAGCGGGGGAGGAGAAGTGACGGGCGGTGAGGACGAAGAGCCCCCCCAGGACGAGGCAAAGGGGGAGGCTGAGGAGGAAAGAGAGGAGCAGGATCTGGCTCAGGGGAAGCACCTGTCCCCAGGGAACCCCGAAGAGGAAACGGGAGCTTCGGACCATCAGGAGCGAGGCGGGAACCGCCAGCCCGAGGAGACCATAGCCGTGGTGGAGAGGGATGGCGATGGCGGAGCTACGGGAGGCGACAATCCCACCGGCCCAGCTCCCGATCCCCACCCACATCAGCCAGGTGGAAAGCATGAGGCCCAGGCATATCTCGTTTCCCCCGGCTACCACCACCATCTCCCGCAAAAGGAGAATTTGGCTTATCAGGGAGCTGAGGCCGAGGGAGAGGGCAGAGAGGAGGGCCGGGCCTCGCTGGAGGCTCATCCCCAGACTCCGGGGATCCTCTCACCGCAGAATCGACAGGTCCCCTTCCGCACATTGTTTTCCCGGACGGTGTATCCCAGGCGGCGGATCAGGGTCTTTCGACAGCGAGGGCAGTAGGTGTTCTCACCCTCGTGGCCCGGGACATTGCCCAGGTAAACGAAGCGGAGTCCCTCTGCCAGGGCGATCTGGCGGGCCCTCTCCAGGCTCTCGATGGGGGTAGGAGGGAGGTTCTTCAAGAGATACATAGGCTGAAACCGGGTGAAGTGCAAGGGGACATCGGGCGCAAGCTCCCGTTTGATCCAGAGGCACATCTTGCGGATGGGCTCCTCCTGGTCATTGAGGGTGGGGACCACCAGGTAGACGATCTCGTACCAGATCCCGTGCTTCTGCAATAGCTGGAGCGATTGCAGGACAGGCTTCAGTTCCCCGTTGCACACCTCCCGGTAGAACTTGTCGGTGAAAGCCTTGAGGTCCACCTTGATGGCATCCACCTGACGGCAGAGCTCGCGGAGGGGTTCGGGATCGATGAAGGCATTGGTGACCACCACATTGCGTAGTCCCTTTTTGCGCGCGGCCCGGGCGGTATCCACCATGTACTCGAAGAAGACGACCGGCTCCGAATAGGTGTAGGCGATGGAGGCACAAGATTGCCGTTGGGCCTCCGTTGCTGCTGCCGCAGGGGGAAGATAGAAGCTGGAAATTTGCTCGGGTCGGACCTGGGAGAGCTCCCAGTTCTGGCAGAACTTACAGTGAATGTTGCAACCCGCGGTGGCAAGAGAGAAGGTCAGGGTGGAGGGGAGGAAGTGGAAGAAGGGCTTTTTCTCGATGGGATCGATGTTCAGGGCGGCGGGACGGGAGTGGACCAGGGTGTAATAGGTCCCTCCCCGGTTCTCCCTCACCCCGCAGAATCCTCGCTCCAGGTCAGCCACCCGACAGCGACGAGGACAAAGCTGGCACTCCACCTCCAGGTTGGGAAGACGGCGATAGTACCTCGCCTCTGCCGGGGGAGAATCGGGGCCTTTGGGATCGGCTGTTCCCCCCTTCCCGGCCGGGGAGGAGAGGGGTAAGGATAGCTCCGCCAAGGCCAAGGTACAGGAGGTACAAGCTACCCGCCGCAGGAACTGGCGTCTGGTGATGGTTTCCATCTCTTCAGATCTCTCCTGCCCTTGTCATGCTGATAACTCCATGAGCTCGATCTCTGACCAGGAGCATCTTCCCAGGCGGTGGGCGGCATCGCCGGCAGTGAGGATATAGGTGGGGGGACGGCCTTCCTCCTCCAGGGTCGGCAGCCCGTGGGCCCGGCGGATGCGGTCCAAGAGTTGCCAGGACACATAGTCCAGGGCCACCGGATCCAGGGAGAAGAGGATCGAACAATAGTCCTCCACCCACCGTGGCTTGAAGCCAGGGCCGCCATGGTATTGGACCCGCACCGCCTCGCAGATAAAAAGACGGAACTTCTGGCGAAAAGAGGGAAGACCGTAGAGATCTGCCAGATAGGGATCGCAGTGATGGTCATGGTACTTGTTGGGGTTGTGGATGGCCCCATACAGGTTCTTGAGGGCACCGCTGAGTCCCGAGAGGTTGTGGTCCTTGAGCAGACAGAGGTCGATCTGAGCCGAGGTGAGATGGGTGAGTATGCGGCTGACCAGCCCTGCATAGGAGCCGTTCTGCATGGGTTCGGGGCCGTATCCCGCCCCCGACGCGTCGGTGCCGAAGCAGCGGACTCCCGCTCCCTCTTGGCAGATCGGGAATCCCGCTTCCCTCAGTTCGCGGCTACTCCGGTCCCAGAAGATGATTCGTTCTTCCTCCAGACCGGCCTGCTTCAGGCCCCGCACCAGAACCGGCACCCAGCGCGGGCTGGGAGAGAGGAGGCGCCCCCCGATGCAGTTGACCTTTACCCCTACCGTCTGCCGGGAAGTGAAGAGGAATCCCCAGGCAGCGGCCGGAGAAGGGGCGTCCACCAGGCGGGGCAGGGCCAGGTCCACCACGGCCTGCAGCGCCTCCTCGTCCACCTCCCCGCCCCGGTTCAAGATCCGATTGCTGCGCACCATGATCACCCGGGACTTGGTAGCCACGGAGGCAGCATAGCTAAGGGGGAGGGCAAAGTCAAGGGGCCGGCCCGTGGCCTTGGCTCGCCTCTTTCCTTGACTTTTCGGCAGCCGAAGGTTAATCTTCCCTTGTTCTTCGCCTCCCTTCATACTCGGCGGTGGATCGGTGGGGGATCGCGGTGAAGGCAGTGAGGATGAGATTGCTTTGGGCCTGGATGGGGATGGGGTTGCTGCTGGGGACACTCTTGGCCACGCCGGCAGGGGCGAATTCGGTGCGCAGGCCGGCGGTGGCGGGATTCTTTTACCCGGCGGCAAAGGAGGAGCTGGCCTCTCTGGTCGACCGCTACCTGGAGCAGGTTCCGCCGCCAGCCCCGATGGGGGAGATAGTGGCCCTGATTTGTCCCCATGCGGGATACCAGTATTCCGGAAAGGTGGCTGCCCATGCTTATCGGCAGATTCGAGGTCGGAACTACCAGGTGGTGGTCCTGATCGGGCCCAGCCACACGGTGGCCTTCGAGGGGGTGGCCCTCTGCGATGCGAACTACTACCAGACCCCCCTGGGAAAGGTGAGACTGGACCGGGGGCTGGCTCAGGCCTTGTCGCGCCGGGACCGGTCCTTCCGCTTCCTTCCCCCTGCCCACGAAAAGGAGCACTCGCTGGAGGTGCAGATTCCCTTCCTTCAACGGACCCTGGGAGAATTCTCCCTGCTTCCCCTGGTGATGGGATCGCAATCGCTGGCCACCTGCCAGTCCCTGGCGCGCGCTCTGGTGGAGATACTGCGGGGCAAGAAGGCCCTCCTCATCGCCAGCTCCGATCTTTCCCACTATCATCCCTCCGAGGTGGCGAAGAGGCTGGATGAAGTGGCGATCGAGGCCATTCGCTCCCTGGATGGGGCAGGACTGCTGCGGAAGGTAGAGGCTTCCGCCTGCGAACTCTGTGGGGCGGGGGCGGTGGCGACGGTCCTTTTGGCGGCTCGGCTTCAGGGGGCAGATAGGGTAAAGATACTCGATTACGCCGATTCCAGCGCGGTCGCTAAAGACCCCTCCTCGGTGGTAGGCTACTTGGCGGCAGCGATCGGCAAAGAGGACAAAGAGGACCAGAAGGAGAGTGGATCTTCCGGAGAGAAGAAGCGGGGACAGCACGATCTGAGTCCCGAGGCCAAGCGCAAACTGCTCCAGCTGGCCCGCCAGGCAATAAGGCTATTCCTGGAAAAAAAGGAGGTGTGGGATCCTCTTATCGCTGATCCAGAGCTCCAGAGGCCGGGGGCGGCCTTCGTGACCCTCACCCAGGGGGGAGAGTTGCGGGGATGCATCGGGACCACCGAGCCGAATCGACCCCTTTATCGGACAGTGGTGGATTGTGCCATCGCCGCTGCCGTCTCTGACCCTCGTTTTCCGCCGCTCTCCCTCTCCGAGCTGGAGGGGGTGAGGATCGAGATCTCGGTGCTGGGCCCGCTCCGTCGGGTCAGGGATGCATCCGAGATCCAGGTGGGCCGGGATGGACTGATGATCTGCCAAGGGGAAAGGAGGGGCCTCCTGCTCCCCCAGGTAGCTAGTCGGTACGGTTGGGATCGCATCTCCTTCCTGGAACAGTCCTGTCGCAAGGCCGGCCTTCCCGCGGATGCCTGGAGGCAGGGTGCCCGGATCTATCGCTTCGTCGCCGAGGTGTTCGGGGAGGAGTAGGGAGAATAGCCAGATGGAGGGAGAAGGGAGGAATGGGATGGAAACCGGAGCTGGGAGGGGAGAAAGATGAAGGCCTTGGTCTATCACGGTAAGGACTCGCTATCGCTGGAAGAGATGGAGATGCCGCGGATCGAGGAGGGGGAGGCTCTGATCCGGGTTCACTTCGCCGGCATATGCGGCAGCGACCTGAACATCTGGCACGGCGCCCTCTCCCGGATCGTACCCCCGGTGATCCTGGGCCATGAATTCTGCGGGGAGATCGTGGAGATGAGGGGCTCTCCCCCTCCCGATTTGAAGGTCGGAGATTCGGTGGCGGTGGAGCCCCTCCTCAATTGCGGACTTTGCCTTCCCTGCCGCCTCGGCCATTATCATGTCTGTCGTCGGCTGAGGCTAATTGGCGTGGATGTCCACGGCGGTTTCGCTCCCTATGTGAAGGCCCCCTTTTCTCGTCTCTATAAGCTGGATCCGGGTCTCAGCATGGAGCTGGCTGCCCTCTGCGAGCCCACCGCAGTGGCCGTGCACATGGTCCGTCGCTCCCGCCTCCAGGTGGGAGACTTCGCCATGATCTTGGGGGGAGGTCCCATCGGCCTTCTGGTGGCTCAGGTGGCGCGAGCAGCCGGAGCGGGAAGGGTAGTCATCGCCGAGATCAACGACTTCCGTTTGTCCCTGGCCCGAGAATTGGGCTTCGAGGTGATAGATCCAAAAAAGACGGATCCGGTGAAGACGGTGCTGGATTCCACCGGAGGAGAGGGAGCGGATGTGGTCTTCGAGGAGGTGGGGCTGCCGGAGACCGCGGCCCAGATGATCGCCCTGACCCGGGTCCGAGGACGCATCCTTTTGGGAGGGATTTACAAGAAGCCTGCCCTGGTGGATCTGCAGAATGTGGCGATCAAGGAGATCGAGTTGGTGGGATCGCGGGTTTACAACTTCCGCGATTTCCGAACTGCCCTGTCCGTGCTGGCCCAGGGCAAGGTGAATGGGAGGGCCCTGATCAGCAAGACGATCCGGCTGGAGGAGATCATCGATCAGGGTTTTCGGCTCATCCAGGAGGGGGGGCAGGTGATGAAGATCCTGGTCAATCCCCGCTGAGCGAGGGGAAAAAGGAGGAAAGAGGCGATGCCGGCTTCCATGGAACTGATCGCAGAGTTGGAGCGAAAGGCGAACGGGCTGCGCTGCGATGTAGTAAAGATGTGCTATCATGCGGGCTCCGGTCATCCAGGGGGCTCGCTCTCGGCGGCGGATATGGTGGCCGCCCTCTACTTCCATTTCCTGCGCCTGGATCCGGGAAATCCCAAGTGGGAAGACCGGGATCGGTTCATCATGAGCAAGGGGCATGCCTGCCCGGTCCTCTATGCGGCCCTCTGTCGCCGGGGATTCTTCCCCGAAGAGGTGCTGTGGACCCTGCGCCGGTTTGGATCCCCCCTCCAGGGACATCCCGACATGAAATCCACGCCGGGATTGGACATGACCTCGGGTTCCCTGGGTAACGGTCTATCCATCGGGGTAGGAATGGCCCTGGGGGGTCGGATCGCCGGCAAGGATTTCCGGGTCTATGTGATGTTGGGAGATGGAGAGCTGCAGGAGGGGCTGGTGTGGGAAGGGGCGATGGCGGCGTCCCATTTCCGGCTCGATCGTCTGACCGCCCTGGTGGATTACAACAAGCTCCAGATCGACGGGGAGAACCGGGAGGTGATGAATTTGGAACCCTTGGTGGGCAAGTGGCAGCAGTTCGGCTGGCACACGATAGAGATCGATGGAAACGACATGGCCCAGGTAGTGAGGGCGATCGAGGAGGCTCAGCGGACCGGAGGCAGGCCGACCTGCATAATCGGGCATACCATCAAGGGGAAGGGTGTTTCCTATATGGAGGGAGCCGCTGAATGGCACGGACGGGCCCCAACCCAGGAGGAGCTAGAGCGGGCGTTAGCAGAGCTGGGGGAGAAAGGAGGGAACGCGTGATGGCGACCCGGATGACGCTCCAGTCGGCATACGGTGAGACCCTCCGGGAACTGGGAGGGCATTATTCCAATCTGGTGGTGCTGGATGCTGACCTTTCCAAGATCACCCAGACGGTCCATTTTGCCCGCTCCTATCCCGATCGCTTCTTGAATGTGGGCATTGCCGAGCAGAACCTGATGGCCATTGCCGCCGGGTTAGCCACCACCGGGATGATCCCGATAGCCCATACTTACGCCTGCTTTGCCAGCATGAGGGCCTGCGAACAGGTCCGGACCTTCATCTCCTATCCGGGCCTGAATGTGAAGATCGTCACCACCAGCGCGGGGATCGAGGAGGGATGGAGTGGGGTAACCCATCAGGCCATCGAGGACATGGCTATCATGAGAACGATTCCCAACATGACGGTAGTGGCCCCCTCCGATCCCTTCCTCACCCGCCGCGCCGCCGAGGCTATGGTAAGCCATCGGGGCCCGGTTTACATGCGGCTGGGCCGAAATCCTTTCCCGGTTATCTACCAGGATGGCGTCTCCTTTACCCTGGGGAAGGCGATCCGGATCCGCGAGGGGGAGGATGTGACCTTGATCGCCTGTGGGATCATGGTGGAAAAGGCCCTACGGGCGGCCGAGATGCTGCAAGCGGAGGGAATCCGGGCCCGGGTGCTGGACATGCACACCATCAAGCCCTTGGACGAAGAGGCGGTGCTTTCCGCCGCCCGCGAGACGGGCGCCTTGGTGACGGCAGAGGATCACCTGGTGGCGGGTGGATTGGGAGGGGCGGTGGCCGAGCTTCTGGCCTCCCGGTGTCCTACCCCCTTGGAACGGATCGGCCTCCAGGATACCTTCGGCGAGACCGGGGACCCGGAGAAGCTGTTCGAGAAATACGGGATGACGCCTGGGGACCTGGTTGCCGCTGCACGCCGGGCCATCGCGCGGAAGGGGTGAGAGGTGCGGTGAAAGAAGGTCCACGCACACCCCGCCTCTCGGTGGATGTGATCATCGAGCTCGACCAGCGGGGAGTGGTGCTGATCCGGCGCCGCAATCCTCCCTACGGCTGGGCCCTTCCGGGAGGTTTCGTGGACTACGGAGAGACGCTGGAAGAGGCGGCAGTGAGGGAAGCCCGGGAGGAGACCTCGCTGCAGGTGAGGCTGGTTCGGCAGTTCCATGCCTACTCGGCCCCTGACCGCGACCCCCGGGGGCATACGGTATCCGTGGTCTTCATCGCCTCCGCCTCGGGAGAGCCCCGGGCTGCCGATGACGCCCGCGAGGTAGGGGTCTTTCCCCTCCAGCAATTGCCCCAGCCTCTGGCCTTCGATCACGCCCAGATCCTGGACGATTATCGGTCCGGCAGGTACTGAGAGCATGGGGTGAAGAGACGATTGGAGGAGCTCTTGGGGCTGGTCAAGGGCCTGCTCCAGGAGGAACGGATTCCCAAACGGGACAAGATCGTGCTGGGAGGGCTGCTGGCCCTCCTGGCCTCGCCCATCGACCTGATCCCCGACTTCCTTCCCCTGGTAGGGTACCTGGACGATCTGATCATGGTGATCCTGGTCCTGGACTATCTGTTCGCTCGCATTCCCTGGGAGGTCATGGTGGATCATTATCCTTGGGATCCAAAAGGATACCAGCGGATCCGGCGCTGGGTGCGCCGCCTCTCGGGGGCCATCCCCTCTTTCCTCAAGGACCTGATCTGGTCTCGGGTGGAAGCCTCGGGTCCCGACCTGGGAAAGGGGGAAAAGGAAGGGAAAGGGTCATGACCATCTCGGCCAAGGTCAAACAGTGCATGGAGGAATCCTCCTGGATCCGCAGGATGTTCGAGGAGGGATGCGCCCTGAAGGAGCGGTGCGGGGTGGACAAGGTCTTCGATTTCAGCTTGGGAAACCCTTGCTTGGAGCCTCCCCTCCGATTCCAACAGGCCTTGGAAGCCTTGGTCCAGAAGAAGATCCCTGCCAAGCACGCCTACATGCCCAATGCCGGCCTGCCCGAGGTGCGAGCGGCCATCGCCGAGTACTTGAGCCGCGAGCACAATCTGAGGTTCGATCCCTGCCATATCCTCATGACCTGTGGGGCTGGAGGGGCACTGAATGTGATCCTCAAGGCCCTGCTGGAGCCGGGAGAGGAAGTGATCGTCCTCGTTCCCTACTTTCCGGAATACCGTTTCTATATCGAAAATCACGGGGGAAGGGCGGTGCCGGTTCCCACCGGATCCGATTTCTCGCTCGATCTGGAGGCCTTGGATCGCGGCATCGGCAAGAGGACCAAGGCCCTCATCCTCAACTCCCCCAATAATCCTACTGGCAGGGTTTATGACTCCGCCAGCCTGCACGCCCTGGGAGATCTGTTGGCGCGAAAGGAACGAGAGCTATCCCGGCCCCTCTACCTGATCTCGGACGAGCCCTATGCCCGCTTGGTCTACGACGGGATCCGGGTTCCCAGCGTGTTCGCCGTCCACCGCCGGGCCATCTTGGTGACTTCCCACTCCAAGGATCTTTCCATACCCGGAGAGCGCATCGGCTACCTGGCCCTTCATCCCCAAATAGAGGGAGCGGGGGAGCTGATCTCTGCCCTCACCTTCGCCCAGCGCGTGCTCGGGTTCGTCAACGCCCCGGCGCTGATGCAGCGGGTGGTGGCGGGCCTGCAGGGAGTGAGCGTGGAGGTGGGCTGGTACCAGCGGAAGCGGGATCGTCTCTGCCAGGCCCTGGCGGAAATGGGATATTCTCTGGTGAAGCCAGAGGGGGCCTTCTATCTTTTCCCTCGCTCCCCGGTAGACGACCTGATCTTCGTGCAGGAGCTGCAGCGTCATAACATCCTCACCGTGCCCGGCCGCGGGTTCGGCGCCCCGGGCTATTTCCGGATTGCCTTCTGCGTGGAGGACCGGGTGGTGGAGGGGGCCCTACCCGGGTTCGCGGAGGCGATGGCCAAATACCGCTAGGCCTGGATGGCTGCCCCCGGTTCGAGGCTCAGGGGAGCAGGCGGCGGGTGATGTAGAGAAGGAGCAGGCCCAAGAACATGCTGGCCAGGCCCAGCAGGCGGAGGGCGGAATCGGGAAGGCCGGGGAGAAGCCGGGCCAGTTCCTTTACCTTGCCAGGACTGAGGAAATAGGGGATTCCCTCCAGGATCATGGCCAGTCCCAGGCCTAGGAGAAGAAGCTTCATCTCTCTCTCGCCCTCCCTTCCGTCGCTTCGCCTCCGGTAAGAGCCGGGCGACTTCGTTGACCCCGTAGCTGCGCGCCATTATAATGAGACTGCCTCTTCCAGATCAAGGCAGCGGGAGATGGAAAAACGAGAAGAGCTGAAGGGGAAGAAGCGGGGATGAGGGTAGTTCGAGAGAAAGAGGCCCTGCGGGAAGAAGGGTCAGCCCAGGAAGGCAGCGGTCCGGTTCCCACCGTCACCGAAAGAGACCGGGAACTGGAGGTGCTTCTGTGCCAAGTGGAGGAGGAGACGGCTGGCCTGGCCGAGGAGGTTCAGCGGAAGGAGTTCCTGGAGACACTCCGATCCTATTACCATCGGGAATCGGAGCGGATATGGCAGCTTCATCAGGGGGGGGCGCCGGCACGAGCGGTTATCGAGGAGCGCTCGGACCTCATGGACACCATCATCCGGCAGCTCTACAACCGGTATCTCCTCGGTCTTCCGGGCGCGACCGAGGGAGGAGAGAGGGAGGGGACGATCCTGGCCTTGGGAGGTTACGGGCGACGGGAGCTGCATCCCTGCTCGGATGTGGACCTCATGTTTCTCTACCGCCGGGACCTTCATCCCCATTTCGGTCTGCTGGTGGAAAGGATCCTCTATGCCCTCTGGGATATGGGGCTGATGGTGGGACACAGTTGCCGATCGCTAAGGGAGTGCATCCGGATGGCCCGTCGAGACCTCACCGTCAAGACCTCCCTTCTGGAGGCGCGCTATCTCGCCGGGGACCGCCAGCTCTTTCAATCTTTCGCCGCGCGACTGGAGCGGGAGGTGATCGGGGACAAGGTCTCCCAATTCCTGCGACAGAAGGTGGAGGAGCTGGAGGCCCGATACCAGAAGTACGGCTCCTCCCTCTATGTCCAGGAGCCCAATGTCAAGGAGAGCATGGGGGGATTGCGCGATCTGCATACGGCCCTGTGGATGGCCCGGGCGCGGTTCCGGACCTCGAGCCTGGCGGAGCTGGAGCAGCTGAGCGTCATTGCTGCAGAAGAGGCGAGGAGGGCCGAGGAGACCCTGGATTTCATGTGGAGGCTCCGCAATGATCTGCACTATCTCTATGGCCAGAAGAACGATGTCCTCTCCCTGGCAGTGCAGAGGCAGGTGGCGGAGCGCCTCGGCTATCGGGATCAGGGGGGGAAGTTCGGGGTGGAGGAACTGATGCGGCACTATTTCCTGCACGCCAAGTTTCTCCATCGCCTTGCCCAGAAGATAATCTATCGCTCTCTCGTTCATACTTCGGGGGTGAAGGAGATCATGGCCAGGTTGAGGGCGCGGGAGATGGGAGATGGTTTGGTGGAGATGAGGGGCAAGATCGGCATATGGCCGCAGGACCGGGAAAGGTTCGCCCGCGATCCGCTGAACCTTTTCCGGGTCTTTTTGCGGGCCCTGCGGGGAGGTTATTCCCTCACCCAGGACATGCAGGACCTCATCCATTCCCAAGTGGAGAGCCTGGGCGAGGAGTTTCGGTGCTCTGCCGGTGCCGGTGAACTCTTCCTGTCCCTGCTCCGGGAGGGTCCCGGTCTGGCAAGGGTGCTGCGCACGATGCACGAATGCGGACTGTTGGGCGCTTATCTGCCGGAATTCTCTCGCCTGACCTGTCTGGTCCAGTACGATTTCTACCACAAGTACACCGTGGACGAGCACACCTTCGTGGCCTTCGATCACCTGGAGAGATTGCTTTCTTCCCCTCCGCCCGATCTGGAGGAGCTCCATCGCATTGCCCGGGAGCTGGAGAGGCCCGAGCTCTTCAAGCTGGCCCTCTTGCTCCACGATGTGGGCAAGGCCGAAGGAAAGGATCATGTCAGCAAGGGTTCCCGGATAGTCTCCTCCCTGCTTTCCCGTCTTCCGCTGGACCAGGAGGAGCGGGAGCTGGTCCTCTTCTTGGTCTCCAATCACCTCACCATGGCCCATATAGCGGAGCGGAGGGATCTGGACGACGGCCGGGTAATCATCGACTTCGCCAAGAAGGTGAGGGACCTGAACCGGTTGAAGATGCTCTACCTCCATACCTATCTGGACATCAAAGCGGTGAGCCCGGTGGCCTGGACGGAGTGGAAGGCGGCGCTTCTCTGGGAGCTGTACCTGAAGACCCACACCCTCCTAGCACGCGGTCTTCCCGAGCAGGAAGAGGATCTGGCCCGGGCCCGGGAGGTGCGGGAACGATTCCTGAGCGAATGGGATCAAGAGATGGGCTCGACCTTCATCGCCGATCATCTGGACCGGATGCCCACCCGCTATCTTTTGGCCACCGCTCCCGAGAAGATCGCCACCCACCTGCGGCTGTGCCGCGAGCTGGATGGCCGCTCGGTGGTGACCCATGTCCAGCACTTCCCTCGCATCGGCTATTCCGAGCTGACCGTCTGTACTCGATCCCATCCCGGCCTCTTCTCGGACCTGGTGGGGGTCCTTTCCGCTCATCGCCTGAATATCCTCTCGGCCCAGATCTATACCCGCTCTGACGGCTTGGCCTTCGATACCTTTCAGGTCAACACCCTCCAAGGGATGGCCGTCACCAACCACTACCTATGGGAGAAGGTGCAGAAGGAGCTGGAGGCGGTGCTGAGGGGAGAGCTAGCGGTGGAGGACCTGATCGCCGCCCACCGTCGCGAGCATCGAGAAAGGATGGGAAAGAAGGTCCTGGCCCTGCCGCCGCGGGTGGAGTTCGATAATTACATCTCCGATTCCCACACCGTGATCGATATCCGGGCCGCCGATAGGCTGGGACTGCTCTATCTCATCTGCCAGACCCTGTCCTTCTTGGGGTTGGATATCGGCTACGCCAAGATCACCACCGAAGTGGACCAGGCCATGGATGTATTCTATGTCACCGATCGGGAAGGGCGTAAGGTGGTGGACGAGGAGAGGCTGTCCTGGATTCGCCGGACCCTGGAAGAGGTTCTTTCCCGGGAGACAGGGGGAACATGAGCAAGAAGGCCAGCACTACCAGGGTGTGTTTCCTCCTGGGATATCCCCTGGGCCATACCAGATCTCCCTCCATGCACAATGCCGCCTTCGCTGCCTTGGGGCTCGATTACCGGTATGTCCCCCTGGAGGTAAAGCCGGAAGGCCTCTCCGCAGTCTTCTCCGCCCTGCGAATCATGGAGAACTTCGGGGGTGCCAATGTGACCGTTCCCCACAAGGTGGCGGCGATGGAGCTGGTGGATGGAAGGACCGAGGAGGCGGAACGGATCGGGGCGGTCAACACCCTTTTTTGGAGGGATCGGGAGTTGTGGGGGGACAACACCGATGCCCAAGGCTTCCTCTCCTCCCTGGTGGAGGACTTGGGCTTTCACCCCCGGGGCAGGCGAGTCATGGTCCTGGGAGCGGGAGGGGCAGCCCGGGCCGTGCTCTGCGCCTTGATCGGGGCCGGGGTGGAGGAGATCTATGTGGTGAACCGGACCGTGGAAAGAGCCCAGGAGCTGGCCCAGCGCTACGGCAAGGTAAAGGAGGCACCCACCTTGGTTCCCTTGGGCTTTTTCGATTCCCGGTTTCGGTCAGCGCTGAAGGGATGCGATCTGCTGATCAATTCCACCTCGGTGGGGCTTTCGCGGGATGACCCTCCCCTTTTCGACTATGACCTGCTCCCCCCCGGGATAGCGGTGTGCGACCTCATCTACGAACCTCCCTTGACCCCTCTCCTGGAGGCGGCCCGGGGAAAGAGATGTCGGATCCTGAATGGGTTGGGTATGCTGGTTCGCCAGGGCGCCCTCTCCTTTCACCTCTGGACGGGAAAGGAGCCCCCCCTGGAAGAGATGAGGGGGGCGGTGGGGAATTCGCTTGACAGGTTGGGGGCATGATCCTATATTTATTTTGCTTTTACCCGGGATCGGGGCCTATCGCTCCTTCCTGCATCCGGAGAGGAAAGGCCGAGTAAGATGTCAGTGGGCACAGCCCGGCTGGGCGAGTTGCTGGTCAAGGCTAACCTGATCACCGAGGAGCAACTCCGGAGGGCGCTCCAGGAGCAAGAGACCTCGGGCGGCAAGCTGGGCACCAACCTGGTCAAACTGGGTTATGTCACCGAGGACGACATAACCTCCCTCCTCAGCAAGCAGTACGGCGTCCCCTCCATCAACCTCTCCCACTTCGAGATAGATCCCTCGGTCATCAAGCTGGTTCCCGCCGAGGTGGCCCAAAAGCATCAGGTGATTCCCATCAGCCGTTCCGGATCGGTTCTAACCGTGGCTATGGCCGATCCCTCCAACATCTTCGCCATCGACGACATCAAGTTCATGACCGGTTTCAAGGTGGAAACGGTGGTGGCCTCGGAGACCTCCATCAAGAACGCCATCAACCGCTATTACGATTCGGCGGGCCTGGTGGACGACATCATGAAGAGCTTCGACGACAAGGAGGTCAGCCATGTGGACGAGGTGGCGGAGGACATAAGCGAGACTGAGCTGGCGAAGGCCACCGAGGACGCCCCGGTGGTGAAGCTGGTCAACCTCATCCTCAGCGATGCCATCAAGAAAGGTGCCTCCGACATCCACATCGAGCCCTACGAGAAGAATTTCCGCGTGCGTTATCGCATAGACGGCATCCTCTATGAGGTGATGACCCCTCCCATGAAGCTCAAGGCCGCTCTCACCTCCCGCATCAAGATAATGGCCCAACTGGATATCTCGGAGCGGAGGCTACCCCAGGACGGGCGGATCAAGATCCGCATGTCCAACCGGGAGATGGACTTCCGGGTCTCCACTCTTCCCACCCTCTTCGGGGAGAAGGTTGTCCTGCGGCTGCTGGATAAATCCAACCTGCAACTGGACATGACCAAACTGGGCTTCGAGCCCAAGGCCTTGGAAGATTTCGAGAAGGCGATCACTGCCCCCTACGGCATGGTGCTGGTTACCGGTCCCACCGGATCGGGCAAGACCACTACCCTCTACTCCGCCCTCAACCGGATCAACAGTCCCGAGACCAACATCATGACCGCTGAGGATCCGGTGGAGTTCAACCTGCCCGGGATCAATCAGGTGCAGATGAAGGCCGAGATCGGCCTCAACTTCGCGGCGGCCCTGCGGGCCTTTCTGCGACAAGACCCAGATATCATCATGGTGGGGGAGATCCGCGATTACGAGACCGCGGAGATAGCCATCAAGGCCGCCCTCACCGGGCATCTGGTCCTTTCCACCCTCCACACCAATGATGCGCCCAGTACGATCTCCCGTCTCCTCAACATGGGGGTGGAGCCCTTCCTGGTGGCCGCCTCTACCAACCTGATCGTGGCCCAGAGGCTGGTGCGGAAGATCTGCAAGGAATGCAAGGAGGTAGTGGAGGTTCCCCCCTCGGTGCTGGTAAATCTGGGCTTCTCCCCCGAAGAGGCCAAATCCATCACCTGCTATCATGGCAAGGGGTGCAATGCCTGCAGCGAGACGGGATACCGGGGGCGTTTGGCGCTTTACGAGGTGATGGTGGTCAACGAGGATATCCGCAAGCTCATACTGGAAGGGGCCTCCACCATCGAACTGCGGGAGGCGGCCCGGGCCAATGGGATGCTGACCCTCCGGGAGAGCGGGCTGGTCAAGCTCCGCGACGGCGTCACCACCATCGAGGAAGTCATGAGAGTCACCACGGGAGGGTAACCTTGGCCAATCTCCAGGAAATGCTGAAGACCATGATCGAGAAAGGGGCCTCCGATCTGCACCTGACCACCGGGGTTCCCCCCATGCTGCGTCTGCATGGGCGGCTGACGCCTCTGGATCTCCCCCCCCTCACCCCGGCGGAGACCAAAGCCTTGGCCTACAGCATCCTTACCGATGCCCAGAAGCAGAAATTCGAGGAGGAAAAGGAGCTGGACTTCTCCTTCGGGGTGAAGGGTCTGAGCCGTTTCCGAGCCAATGTCTTCCTGCAGCGGGGAGCGGTGGCGGTGGCCATTCGGACCATTCCTTACACCATCATGAGTTTCGAGCAATTGGGCCTGCCCAAGGTGGTGGCCGATCTGTGCGAGAAGCCCAAGGGCCTCATCCTGGTGACCGGTCCCACTGGTTCGGGGAAATCCACCACCCTGGCGGCCATGATCAACAAGATCAACAGCGAGCGGCAAGAGCACATCGTCACCATCGAGGATCCCATCGAGTATGTCCACCAGCACAAGAAGTGCGTGGTCAACCAGAGGGAGGTCCACTCCGACACCTATTCCTTCAAGGCGGCCCTCAAATCGGTCCTGCGCCAAGATCCGGACAAGGTGCTGATCGGGGAGATGCGGGATCTGGAGACCATCGAGGCGGCCCTGACCATCGCCGAGACAGGGCACCTCACCTTCGCTACCCTCCACACCAACTCGGCGGTCCAGACCATCAACCGGATCATCGATGTCTTCCCTCCCCATCAACAGCCCCAGATCCGGGCCCAGCTTTCCTTCGTCCTGGAGGGCGTGCTCTGCCAGATGCTCATTCCCCGGGCTAACGGGCAGGGAAGGGTGCTGGCCCTGGAGATCATGATCCCCAATCCGGCCATCCGCAATCTCATCCGCGAGGAGAAGATCCACCAGATCTACTCGGTCATGCAGACCGGCCAGGAAAAGTTCGGCATGCAGACCATGAATCAATCCCTTTTGAACCATTACCTGGCCCGGAATATCACTTTGGAAGAGGCGATGAGCCGATCCACCATGCCCGAAGAACTGGCCCAGATGATCCAAAGGGCCCAGGTAGCGCAGGGTGCCAGGAGATAGGGGAGAGGAGGGCGATCCATGCCGGTTTTCACCTACTCCGGAAGGACCAGACAGGGGCAAGTAGTCAGCGGGGAGATGGAGGCCAACAACCCGGAAGCGGTGGTGGCTACCCTCCGCCGCCAGCAGATCATCACCACCTCGGTGCGGGCCAAGCCCCGGGACATCGTGATCAGCATCCCCGGCTTCGGGGGCAAGGTATCGGAGAAGGAGATCGCCATCTTCACCCGCCAGTTCTCCACCATGATCGACGCCGGTCTGCCCCTGGTGCAGTGCCTCGACATCCCGGCCAGCCAGCAGGACAACAAGACCTTCCAGAAGGTCCTGACCCAGATCCGTCAGGATGTGGAATCCGGCTCCACCTTGGCTTCGGCGCTGAAGAACCAAACCAAGTACTTCAGCCACCTCTACTGTAACATGGTAGAGGCGGGGGAGGCAGGCGGCATTCTGGACACCATCCTCAACCGCCTGGCAGCCTACATCGAGAAGTCCATCGCCCTGAAAAAAAGGGTCAAATCGGCCATGATCTATCCCTCCGTCATCGTGACCGTGGCGGTGGTGGTGGTGGCCTTCCTACTCATCTTCGTGATCCCCACCTTCAAGACCATGTTCGAGGGCTTCGGGGCCACCCTCCCCCTGCCCACCCGGATCGTCCTGGAAATGAGCCGCCTGATGCGGCAGTACATCCTGGTAGTGATAGGATTCCTGGTGGCCCTGGTCCTGGCCCTGCGCTACTACTATCGTACCGAAAAGGGGAGGAGGACGATCGATTCCTTGCTGCTGAGGGCGCCGGTCTTCGGTATCCTGCTGCGCAAGGTGGCGGTGGCCAAGTTCACCCGTACCCTGGGCACCCTGATCTCGGCAGGGGTGGCGATCTTGGATGCCTTGGAGATCACCGCCCGCACCGCAGGCAACAAGGTGGTGGAGGAGGCGATCATGAAGACCCGCATCAGCATCGCCGAGGGGAAGACCATCGCTGCCCCCCTGAAGGAGACCGCCGTCTTTCCCCCCATGGTGGTGCAGATGATCGCGGTGGGCGAGCAGACGGGAGCGCTGGACTCCATGCTGGCCAAGATCGCCGATTTCTATGACGAGGAGGTGGACACGGCGGTGGCCAATCTGACCTCCCTACTGGAGCCCATGCTCATGGTGTTCCTGGGGGTGGTCATCGGGGGGGTGGTCATTGCCATGTATCTGCCCATCTTCAAGTTGGTCACGGTGGTGGGGAAATAGGCCCACAGCGGACCGATACAAATGAAGGAAACAGTAGAGAGGCGGCCTCGGGCCGCCTTTTTTCGCTTTCAGACCGGCCATGAGTGAAAGAGGAAGCTCGACATCCGCGAGCATGGGCCTGGGTCGCCGCCTCCGGTGGCTGATGGGGCTGCGGCTGGTAGTGGTGATCCTCTTTCTGGGCTCGGCCACCATCATTCAGCTCAAAGAAGAGCCTCCTTTCCCCCTTTCGCCCATCTATTTCCTCATATTCCTGACCTTCTTCCTCAGCCTCCTCTACTCCCTTTTTCTCCGCCGGGTGAGCCGGCTGGAGCTCTTCTGCTACCTCCAGATAGGCTGCGACCTGCTGCTGGAGACGGGCCTGATCCACTACACGGGGGGCCTGGAAAGCGCCTTCTCCTTCCTCTACAACTTCTCCATAATCGCCGCCGCCAGCCTGCTGCGGCGCCGGGGGGCCTTGCTGGTGGCCTCCGCCAGCAGCATCCTTTACGGCGGTCTCATGAACCTGGAATTCTACGGGATCGTGCCCCGCATCGCCCTCGCCAGCTCGCGCTGGCCCATCCCGCCCGGCTACGCCTTCTTCCTGGTCTTCGTCAACATCGCTGCCTACTTCGTGGTGGCTCTCCTTTCCAGCCACCTGGCGGAAAGGCTGTGGAAGACGGGGGCGGAGCTGGAGGAGAAGGCGGCTGACCTCTACGATCTGCAGAGCCTGTACCGGGATGTGGTGGCCAACATCTCGTCCGGGCTGGTGACCCTCGACCGGAAAGGGGAGATCATCTCCTTCAATCGGGCGGCGGAGACGATCACCGGTTACCGTGCGGAGGAGATGGTGGGCAGATCCTGGCAGGATTCGCCCCTCTCTGCCTGTCGAGAGATAGGGAGCTTCCTGGAGCTGGGTAGCCTCACGGAGCCGGCCAGCTCGGTGGAGGTACAGACCAGCAGGAAGGACGGGACTCGGGTCCCGATCGGGATCAGCCTCTCCCCGCTCCGGGACGGCACCGGAAAGACGGTAGGGCTTATCGCCATCTTCCGCGATCTGACCGAGATAAAGAAGATGGAGGCGGAGCTTAGACGCGCGGATCGCCTGGCGGCGGTGGGGCAGCTTGCTGCTGGCATCGCCCACGAGATCCGCAATCCCTTGGCCACCATCAGCAGTTCGCTCCAGCTTCTGCGGGAGGAGGCCATCCTTGCCGAGGGGAACCGGAGGCTGCTGGACATCGTGCTGCGCGAGGCGGAACGGTTGAAGCTGATCAGCGGGCAGCTCCTGGATTTCGTGCGCCCGCGCTTTCCTTCGGTGGAGAAGGTGGATCTGAATTCTCTCTTGGAAGAGACTGCCTTCCTGCTGCAGAGGGCCTCGGATCAGGGAACTTCCAGCCGCATCGTCTTGGAGAAGAACCCGCTGCCGGTCCTTTTGACAGCCGACCGAGATCAGCTCAAACAGGTGATCTGGAACCTCTCCCTCAACGCCCTGGAGGCCATGCCGGAGGGGGGAGAGCTCAAGATCAGCCTCTCCTACTCCGAGGGCGAGGATGGATGGGTGCGAATGGAGTTCGCCGATCAGGGGCGTGGCATTCCGGCAGAGCATTTGGATCGGATCTTCGATCCTTTTTACACCACCAAGGAGGGAGGGACCGGCCTGGGTTTGTCCATAGCCCAGAAGATCGTCCACTCCCTGGGGGGAAAGATCGAGGTGGAGAGCCGAGAGGAGGAAGGGAGTGTCTTTAGGGTCCTGCTGCGGGCGGAGCGAGGGGGAGGCAGGGATAGGGATTAAGATATGGCGCGGATCCTGGTGGTAGACGACAAGGAGGGGATGCGGGAGTTCTTCCAGATCTTCCTGGGTCGGGAGGGACACGAGGTGAGCGTGGCCCCCGACGGAGAGGAGGCCTTGAGGTTGATCCGGGAGGGCCGGTTCGATCTGGCTATCTCCGACATCAAGATGCCGGGCCTGGACGGGATCGGTTTTCTCCGGGGCCTGCGGGAGATCGATCCCCAATTGCCGGTGATCATGATCACCGCCTATCCCACCCTGGAATCCTCCATCGAGGCCTTGAGGCTGGGGGCCTACGATTACATCATCAAGCCCTTCAACAACGACGAGGTCCGGATCAAGATCGCCAATGCCCTGGAGAGCTCCGCCCTGCGTCGGGAAAACCTCTACCTGCGGGAGGGTCTGCGGGAAAAGTATCGCTTCGAGGGGATCGTGGGCAAGAGCCCCAAGATGATGGCCCTTTACGAGCTGATGGAGAAGGTGTGCCGGGTTTCCACCACCCTCCTCATCGAAGGAGAGAGCGGGACCGGGAAGGAACTGGTGGCCCGCGCTATCCACTACAACGGACCTCGGGCCCAGGCCCCTTTCGTCGCCATCAATTGCGGGGCCATCCCCGACCAGCTCCTGGAAAGCGAGCTCTTCGGGCATGTGAAGGGGGCCTTCACCGGCGCCATCACCAACAAGGCTGGGTTGTTCGAGGTGGCCGATCGGGGGACCATCTTTCTGGACGAGGTAGCGGAGCTGAGTCCATCCCTGCAGGTGAAGCTGCTCCGGGTCCTGGCCCAGCAGACCTTTCGCCGGGTGGGGGGGACCGAGGACATCAAGGTGGATGTACGGGTCATCGCCGCCAGCAACCGCAATCTGGAGGAGGCGGTGCGGGCCGGCTTGTTTCGGGAAGACCTCTACTACCGGATCAAGGTGATCGGCCTCACCGTTCCTCCCTTGCGAGAGCGGAAGGAGGATATCCCCCTTCTCTGCCAACACTTTCTGGAGCGGTTCGCCAAGCAGGCCAACCGCCCCCTGCCCCGCCTCCGCGACGATACCCTGGCCATCCTGCTCTCCTATGCCTGGCCGGGAAATGTGCGGGAGCTGGAGAATGCCATGGAGAGGGCTATCGCCCTGGAGACTTCTTCCGAGATCACCCCGGAGAGCCTGCCGCCGGCCTTGAGGCGATCGGGAGGGGGCTTGGAGTTCCCGGAGAGGGAGGAGACTGCGCTCCCGGCCGAGGGATTGAACCTCAAAGGGGCCCTGGCGGAGTGGGAGAAGAGGCTGCTCCAGGAGGCCCTGGAAAAGGCAGGAGGGGTGCAGAAGCGGGCCGCCCGCCTTCTGGGCCTGAGCCTGGATGCCTTCCGCTATCGCCTGAAGAAGCACGGGATCGAGGGAGAGGGGAGGGCCTGAGGTGGTGATTTTTTCCGGGGAGGTGGTGAAAATCACCGGTCAGCTGCCACCCAGCACCGGCGAAAGAAACCGGCTGGTGGCGCTAACCATTTGATTCGATTGCTTTCCTTCCCTGCCATCGCACTTGGTATGGGTTTTGCTTATGGAGGAAGCAGCCATACCATTCTCGAGCAAAGGAGGTGAAAAGAAATGTTGAGGTACTTCCACAGGAGTGCCAAGGGCTTCACCCTGATCGAGCTGCTGATCGTGGTGGCCATCATCGGGATCCTGGCGGCCATCGCCATCCCCAACCTGCTCAACGCCCAGAGAAGGGCCAAGATTTCCCGGGCGGCGGCGGATACCAAGACCATCGTGACCCAGACCCAGCTTTACTACAATGACCAGAACGCGTATCCGGCCAGCCTGGCGGCTCTGCAGGGCGCGGGCTATGTCTCCGCCATCACCGATCCATTCAAGACCACCCAGAACTACCAGTACACCTTGAACGGGGCGGCCTTCTTCGGTCAGGCCAACGCCTACATGACTGACGACATCCGGGCGTGGAGCGTGGGTCCGGATGGGACCGACGATAGCTTTGCCGATGACGATGTGGGCTACTCCAACCAGACCGGCGCCCGCGGCTCGTGATCTGCCGTAGCGGCCGAGAAAGGCGGGTGGGCCCTGTCCCCACCCGCCTTTTTCCTCTTGACCAATAGCAGGATGACCCTCCCGGGAGACTGATGGGCATGGAGCAGGCGGAAGGTGAAAGGACGATGAAGGTAAAGGAAGGGGGCTTCACCCTGATCGAGCTGCTGATCGTGGTGGCCATCATCGGGATCCTGGCGGCCATCGCCATCCCCAACCTGATCGAGGCCTCGAAAAGGGCCAAGATCTCCCGAGCCAAGGCGGATACCAACAAGATCGTGGCCCAGACCCAGCTTTACATCAACGACTTCAACGACTATCCCGGACCGGGAGATGCCGGGCTGGCCCGCCTGCGGGACAACGCCTATATCGCCGCCTCTACCGATCCCTTCGATCCCGCCCACAACTACCAGTATCTCACCCCGGCGGTGGGCTCTCCCATCAGCATGACCGACGAGATCGCCGCCTGGTCGGTAGGGCCCGGCCGCAACGGCACCTACGCCAACGGCACCCCAGGGGGAACGGCCATCGGCTACTCCAACCAGATCGGAAGCTTCGATCGGGGAACCTGAGCCGGCGCTCCCATGGAGGAAAGGACCGGCTTCGCTCGGGCTTCGTTCCTTTGTCTCCTCGCCCTCTGTTTGCTTCCTATCGCCTTCTACCCTCTCCACTCTAGCCCCTTCCTCGCTACCAAGGTCCTCCTCCTTTCCTTCCTCGTCTTCCTGGGGGTTCTTTTCTGGGCCCTGGATTGTCTGCTGAGCCGGGGGGGACAGCCCTTCTGGGATGCTGCCTCGCTGGCCCTGCTCCTCTTTTCGGCCTGGGCCCTCCTCCGCTACCCTTGGTCCTCGGGCCTCTCCTCGAATCTTCGCTCCCCCTTCCTCTATCCCGCCCTGGCCCTCCTCTTCTTCCTGGCCCGCCAGTACGGGCGGGAGGAGGGAAGGATGAGGATCCTGATCCAGGTCGTGCTGGGGGTGGGGGGCCTGGTCTGCGTCTACGGCCTGCTCCAATTTGCGGGGCTTGACCTTTCCCTCTATCGGTTGGAAGGTTCGGCCTTTGGCCCCATCCGCCCCGAGGGCAGGTGGGGAAGGCCCTTTTCCACCCTGGGAAATCCCAACTTCCTGGGCGAGTTCCTGGCCGGGCTGCTCCCCCTGGCTTTGGTCTTCTATCTCTCCGCCGGCCGGGCCAGGAGGTGGCTGGGGGGTGGCCTGCTCCTGGCCTCTCTCTTCTTGATCTTGGTCTCTGGCGCTCGGGCGGCGTTGCTGGCCGCCCTGGGAGGTTCGGCTTTCTTTTGGTGGGAGGGACGCCGCCGGTTTTTGTGGCGCCGGCTGGGGCCTCTCCTGGTAGCTGTCCTGGTCCTGGTCGGGGCCGGGATGTGGGTCCCGGGGGTGCGGGACAGCCTTTACCGGTCGCCGAAGAAGCTGGCGGCTATGGGTGCGGTAGGAGAAGGGTCGGCGGGGGCCCGCCTCTTGTGGTGGCGGATCAGCCTGGAGATGATAAAGGCCCGTCCCTTCCTGGGCACCGGCACCGGCACCTTCCGGGAGGCCTATCCGGACTTCCAGCGTCAATTCTTCCAGAAGCAGCGGGCCCGGGTCTGGATCGAACGGGTGAAGGCGGCCTGGAAGGACAACTACAACGCCACTGTGGAGGCGCCTCACAACGAATACCTGCAGATGGCCGCTGAGATGGGGCTGCCAGGTCTTCTTCTCTTTCTCGCCTTCCTCTTCTTCCTCTTCCGGAGCCCCAGGGAGGGGGGATCTCCCCTATCGGTTTGGCAAAGCGGAGCCCGGGCGGGCTGCTTCTCCCTCCTGCTCGCCTCTGCCTTTGCCTTCCCCCTCCACCGCCCCTCCACCGGGCTCCTCTTCTTTCTGCTGGCAGCTCTACTCGGACCCCAGCCCCAAGAGGTGGGGGAAGGAGAGGCGGAGAAGAGAGAGGGGGGCGATGCCCTTTTCGGCCTCCTCCTGGTGCTGATCGCTTGCCTGCTGCTGCTCCAGTTCATCCAGCAGGGAAGGGCCTTCGCCAGCGGCCTCCACCTCTACCGGGGCATCGGTTACCATCTGGCCGGAAAGTCGGGATTGGCCCTGGAGGAGATCGGAGAGGCCAAGGCCCTGAACCCGAAGGATAGGGAGATAGATTACTGGGCCGGCCTGGTGCATCTGAGGGCCGGCCGCCTCCACTCGGCCAGGGAGTTCCTCCGGGTCGCCCAAGCCTCCTTCAGCTCTCCCCATCTCTTGTTGCTCCGCGCCGAGATCCAGGCGGATCTGAAAGATAGGGAGGGCGCCCACACCCTCTACCAGGAGGCCATCCGTACCTATCCGGGACTGGCCCCCTTGCATGCCGGACTGGGTGCCCTCTACGCCCGAGAGGGCCGCTACGCCCAGGCCCTGGCGGAGCTGGAACGGGCGAAGGAGGCCGATCCTTCCTATGCCGAGACCTACCACTTCTTGGGCCACCTCCACCTCCGAAGGGGCCAGATCAAGGAGGCCCAAGAGGCGTGGGACCGCTTCCTGGCCCTGGCCCCCCAGGGACATCCCTGGCGGCCCCTGGACCAAAGGCTCCTGAACCGCCTCCGTTCCCGCCCGGAATAGCCTTGACTATCCGCCTTCGCCTCACTATATTACCAAGCCGAAAAGGGCTTCTCTGATGCATAGTTTCGCCATTGTCACCGAGGATCTGTGCAAGGATTTTCGGGTGGGCTTCGCCCTCCGTCGGCAGCGGGTCCTCCACCACCTGAACCTACAGGTTGAGGAGGGGGAAGTCTTCGGCTATCTGGGGCCCAACGGGGCAGGAAAGACGACCACCATCAAGCTGCTCCTGGGTCTTATCTTTCCCACCTCGGGAGAGGTCTCGCTTCTGGGGCGGGAGGCCACCCATCCGGAAGCCAGATCCCGGCTCGGCTTCCTGCCGGAAAATCCCTATTTCTACGACCATCTGACGGGACGGGAGTTCCTGGACTACTGCGGCCGCCTGCTGAAGATGGAGGGGAAGAGGCGTCGTTCGCGGATCGCGGAGCTGCTGGAGCGACTGGGGATCGCCAAGGCGGCGGACCTTCAACTGCGCCGTTATTCCAAGGGAATGATCCAGAGGATTGGCCTGGCCCAGGCCCTCCTCAACGATCCCGATCTCCTCATCCTGGACGAGCCCATGTCGGGACTGGACCCCTTGGGCCGGAGAGAGGTGCGGGACCTCATCCTGTCCCTGAAAGAGGAGGGAAAGACCATCTTCTTCAGCTCTCATATCCTGCCCGATGTGGAGATGATCTGCGACCGGGTGGGGATTTTGGTGGGAGGTAGGCTGCGAGAGGTGGGGGTGTTGGAGGAGATGCTGGAGGCCCGGATCGAGTCCATAGAGGTGACGGTGAGAGAGCCCGATTTCAGCCGGCTCTCTTCCCTCGATCTTCCCCTCTCCTCCCCCCCGCGCCAACGCGGCGATCGGGTCCTCCTCCTGGTTGCAGACGAGAATACCCTCCGGGAGACCCTGGATCGCCTGCATGAAGCGAGGGTCCGCATCGTATCCATCGTTCCCCAGCGGGAGACCTTGGAGGATTACTTCCTGCGGGAGGTGAACCCGGGAAGGGAGGAAGGGGGCAGGGCCCGATGAGGATCCTGGCGGTCGTCTTGAATACCTTCAAGGAGGCGGTGCGGGATCGGATCCTTTACAGCATCCTGGTTTTCGCCCTGCTAATGATCGGGGGATCGGCCCTCCTGGCCGCCCTGAGCATCGGCCAGGAGGCCAAGATCATCCAGGATTTGGGGGTGGCCTCCATCTCCCTCTTCGGGACCCTCATCGCCGTCTTCCTGGGAATAGGCCTGGTTTACAAGGAGATCGAGAGACGAACGCTCTATGTCCTGCTCTCCCGTCCCCTTCCCCGCGACCAGTTCATCTTGGGCAAGTACCTGGGCCTGGGCCTGGTCCTCTTGGTCAATGTCTCGCTCATGGGCCTCTTTCTCTTCCTCCTGACCCGCATCTATCTGGCCCGCTGGCCCTGGCACCTGATCCCGGTCCTGGGCTTCCTCTTCCTGGAGCTGCTGGTCATCACCGGGGTGGCCACCTTCTTTTCCTCCTTCACCACTCCCACTCTCTCCGCCCTGTTCACCCTTTCCCTGTTCTTCATCGGCCACTTCACCCCCGACCTGAAGGTCTTCGTCGCCCGCTTCGGTGGTCCCCTCACCCGGGTCCTGGTGGATCTCTTCTATTACCTCCTGCCCAATCTGCGCCACTTCCACCAGGAACAGCTCTTGCTCAACGGTCTTCCCCTGGAGGGGATCGTTGCCTTCCAGGTGGTCCTCTACGGCCTGCTGTATGTGGTGGCCATTCTCTTGCTGGCCATGCTCCTCTTTGCCCGCCGCGACCTGAAGTAGGAGGAGAGGGATGAAACAGAGATGGACCCTGGTCAGCTCCCGCGGAGGGGTACTGCTCGTCGTCCTTCTCCTCTTCCTGGGCCTGGCGGCTGTGGGATCCGACCTGGATCGGAGGGAGGGGTCCCGTGGCCAAGGGGAAAAAGAATACCTGATCCCGGCGGAGCACTTGAAGCCCTTTCTCTGTGGCTACGAGATGCTGGCGGCGGATCTCCTATGGCTGGAGACGGTTCAGTACCTGGGTAAGCACCTCCTGGGCGACCAGCAATTCCCTCAGCTCCTGCCCCGATTGCGGCGGATCGTATCCTTGGATCCCAATTTCCTGGATGTCTACCGGCTGGGGGCCATCTTTCTCGCCTACTCGGCCGGACAGGAGGAGGAGGCAATCCGCCTGCTCCAAAGGGCGGCGGCCCTCCTTCCCCACCGCTGGGAGCCGGCGCACGATCTGGGGACCCTTTACTACCTGCGCAAAAAGGACTATGCTCAGGCCCTCTACTGGCTTAACCGGGCCAACGCCCTGCCCGGCCGGCCGGACTATGTTCCCCGCTTCGTGGCCCGCCTTTACGCCTCCACCGGGGAGCGAGAGACGGCGGTGGAGATGTGGATCGGCATCTATCGCCAGACGGATCTGGATTGGGTGAAGGATATCGCCCGTCGGGAGCTGCGTAAGCTCGGCGTTTATCTCCCCCAGGAGACGCCGAGATGATCCTGGCCTGGGTCTTTCTGCTGGGACTGGTGGTGGGCTCCTTCCTCAATGTGTGCATCTTTCGCTTGCCTCGAGGGGAGAGCCTGGTTCGCCCTGGTTCTCACTGTCCCTCCTGCGGCAGGCCGATCAGGCCCAGCGACAACCTTCCTCTGCTCTCCTATCTGCTCCTCCGCGGTCGGTGCCGCTTTTGCGGTGACAGTATCTCTTGGCGTTATCCCTTGGTGGAGGCAATGACCAGCCTGGGCTTTGTCTTGGTGGTGGCCCGCTTCGGTCTCACCCTACCCGCGTTCCTTCACCTCCTTTTCTTCTCTGCCCTCATGGTCCTCGCCTTCATCGACCTAGAACATCAGATCCTTCCCGATGCCATCACCCTGCCCGGCATCCCCCTGGGGGTGGCGGCGGCCGTCTTTCCCCTCCTGGCCTCTTGCCTCTCGGGGGCGGAACCGGGACCGCTGTGGCCCTCGTTGCGGCCCCGTCTCCTTTCCTCGCTGCTGGGTCTGTTGCTGGGGGGAGGGCTTTTTTGGCTGATCGCCTTCCTGGGGCAGGTGCTGCTCAAAAGAGAGGCCATGGGAGGGGGGGACATCAAGCTGGCGGCCATGATCGGTGCCTACCTGGGGTGGAGGTTGCTCCTGCTGACGATCTTCCTGGCCGCCTTCTCCGGTTCTCTGGTAGGCATCTTTCTCCTCCGCCTTCACCTCCGGGGGAGGGAGGAACCCATCCCCTTCGGGCCCTTTCTCTCCCTGGGGGCCTTTCTCTCCATGCTAGGAGGAGATTGGGTGGTGGGCTGGTATGCGTCCTTTCTTCGCTGACAAGGAAGGGAGGAGAAGAGGGGCCAACTATCCCTCCCAGGTGCGGCTGGTCCTGCTTCTCCTCCTGCTTCTCCTGGTGGTGGTGAACCTGCAGCTAGCCTACCTCTTCGAGCGCTCCCGCCATGGCCTGGAGCAGGAGCTCGATTCTCGCCTGCGGTTGGCTGCCTCCTGGCTGGAGGAATCCGGGAAGGATCGGGGAGGTGGAAGTTGGGGGGAGCGAGGGGCTGAAGCCTGGCCGGAGCTAGATCCGGCCTCCTGGAGGGGCTGGCTGGGCCGGTGTGGCCTGGAAAGGCTAATCTGGATCCCCCGGGGCGGAAATCCCGTCGTCCTCGAGGCCACCGGGAGGGGCTGGATCAGGGAAGAGGCGGAGGTGGGGGGATGGAGGCGAGAACTGGAAAGGGCCTGGGGAGGAGAGACCGTCTCGACCCCCACCTATCGCGCCCCCTCCGGGAGGTACTTCAAGGCTTTGTTGCTTCCCCAGCCGGCGGGCTCGGAGAAGGGGGGAGTGGGCGGTCTGATCGCGCTGGTGGCCCCGGCCGATTCCCTGGGACAACTCTCCCGTTTCTCCTCCCTGATTCTCTACGGGTTTCTGGTGGGGGTCCCGGCCGCCCTGTTGATCGCGTTCTTCTTCGTCGATTTCGTCCTCTCTCCCTACCGTCGTCTCTCGGCGGCGACCCCCTCTGCTGGGCCGCCGGCTGGGGTGCTTCCCGATGTGGAGGCCATCGTTGCTACCTACGAGGGGACGATCCGGGCGCTGCAGCAGAAGGAAGCGGAGCTGGCCCGCCTCTACCAGATTGAGCAGAGGCGGGCCCACGACCTGGAGAGCTACCAGCGGCATCTGCTCAACCACATGAGCAGCGGGGTGCTGAGCCTCGACTCCGCTTTCCGGATTCGGGTGTGCAACCCGGTAGCGGCAGAGATCCTGGGGGTGATGGAGGCGGAGGTGCAGGGGAAGGATGCCCGGGAGGTCTTCGCCCGGATGCCGAACTTGCGGTCCTTGTTGGAGGCTACCCTTCAGGGGGGAAGGATCCTGCAACGAGAGGAACTCGAGATCGAGCGACCGGAGGAAGGGGATCGCTCCTGGATCGGCCTCTCCTCCTCCCTGCTGAGGGACGAGGACGGAAGGACCGAGGGGGCTATCTTCCTCATGGTGGATCTTACCCCCATCCGCAGGCTGCAGGAGCAGGTGAGGCTGCGCGAGAGCTTGGCGGCGCTGGGGGAGATTGCAGCGGGCCTGGCCCACGAGCTGAGGAATTCCCTTTCCACCCTGCTGGCCCATTGTCGCCTGCTCCAGCGTCGGCTGCCTGGCCCGGAGGCGAGGGGGACGGTGGAGGAGATGGTAGGGGAGATCATGTCCCTGGAACGGCTGGTCCAGGAATTCCTGCAGTTCGCCCGCCCGGCGGAGATCAGGTTGCAGCCGCTCTATCTGCCCCATCTCCTGGAGGAGATGGGGCGAACCTTCTCTGAATCCCTGGCGGAGGCGGGGATCGAGATGGAGGTCCAGGCCGGAAGCGAGACATGGATATCCGCCGACCCCACCTTCCTCCGACAGGCCTTGGTCAATCTGATCAACAACGCCAAGGACGCCATGCCGGGAGGGGGCCGGCTGGGCCTGGAGGCGAAGGTAATGGTCAGGAAAGGGAGAGGGGGAAGGCCCAAGGAGAAACTGGTGAGGATCTCGGTCTCCGACAACGGAAAGGGGATGGGGGAGGAGGAGAGGCGAAAGGCGTTCCTGCCCTTCTTTTCCACCAAGGAGAAGGGAACCGGACTGGGGCTGGCCATGGTGCAGAAGGCGGCGCTGGGGATGGGGGGACAGGTAGAGGTGGAGAGCGCGCCCGGTGCCGGCACCACCTTTCACCTCTATTTTCCCTTGACCGGTCCGGCGGGGAGTGGAAGGGATGGATAGGATCCTCTTGGTGGAGGACAAGGAGAGCCTGCGCAAAGTGCTGGCCGAGACCCTGCGTAGCGAGGGATACGGCGTGGTGGAGGCCGCGGATGGGCAGGACGCGATTGCCCGGATTCAGGCGGAGAGGTTCGATCTGGTCCTCACCGACCTGAAACTCCCGGGTCGAGACGGCATGGAGGTCCTCCGCGCCACCCATGAGATCTCCCCTTCGGCGGCGGTGATCATGATGACCGCCTACGGCACCATCGATCTCGCCGTGCAAGCCATGAAGGAGGGGGCCTACGATTTTCTCTGCAAACCGGTGGATACGAACTACCTTCTCATGCTCATCAGCCGGGCCCTGGAGCGGCAGCGGCTCTTCCGCGAAAACATCCTCTTCCGCTGGGAACTGGCGGATAGGTTGGCCGTTCCGGAGATAGTGGGCAGATCCCCCCGGATCCGGGAGGCCTTCCAGCTCCTGGAAAAGGTGGCCCCCACCTCCACTACCGTCTTCCTCTGGGGCGAGGGGGGAACCGGCAAGGAGCTGTTTGCCCGGGCCCTTCACTTCCTCAGTCCCCGCAAGGAGGGGCCCTTTCTGGCCATCAACTGCGCCGCCATACCGGAGAACCTGCAGGAAAGCGAGCTCTTCGGTCACGAGAAGGGAGCCTTTACCGGGGCCGACCACCTCAAGCCGGGGAAGTTCGAGCTGGCGGACAAAGGTACCCTGTTCCTGGACGAGGTGGCTGACCTCTCCCTCTCCACTCAGGCCAAGCTGCTGCGCGTGCTGCAGGAAGGGGTATTCGAGCGGGTGGGCGGTACCCGCAGCATTCAGGTGGATGTGCGGATCGTGGCCGCCACCGATCAGGACCTGCGCCGGGCAGTGGAGGAGAAGAGGTTTCGGGAGGGGCTTTACTTCCGGCTCCATGTCTTCCCCATTCACCTCCCCCCGCTGCGGGAGAGGCCGGAAGATATCCCCTTATTGGCGGAGAGGTTCGTGGAGCGCTTCGCCCGGGAGATGAAGAAGTCGATCCGGGGAATCCATCCCCAGGCCCTCAATCTTCTTCAGGGCTATAGCTGGCCGGGGAATGTGCGGGAGCTGCAAAATTGCCTGGAGCGGGCGGTCATCCTCTGTCCGGGGGGAGAGGTGCTGGCCCAGCACATTCAGCTCGGTCCGGAGCGGAAAGAGATGCCCGTCCAATTCCCCTTTCCCCTTTCGGGCTCCCTGGCCGAGGCCACCTCCCAGGTCTGCCGGGCCGTGGAGAGGAAGATGATCGAGGAGGCCCTGCGGGCCTGCAAGGGTAACAAGTGGCAGGCTGCCAAGAGGCTGATGGTGAGCTACAAGACCTTGCTCTTCAAGATCAAGCAGTTGGGGATCGAGCGTTGAGGGCGGTGGTGCAGAGGGTGGCCGCGGCCTCGGTGGCGGTGGGGGGAGAGGTCGTGGGGTCGATAGGAAGAGGACTGCTGGTTTTCCTGGCCGTGGGCTGCGATGACCGGGAGGCAGACTTGGAATGGATGGCGGACAAGATCGCCCACCTTCGTTGCTTCGAAGACGAGCAGGGGAAGATGAACCGGAGCCTCTTGGAGACGGGAGGTGAGGTCCTCTGCGTGTCCCAGTTCACCCTCTACGGAGATTGCCGCCGCGGACGAAGGCCCAGCTTCGAGGCGGCGGCCCCGCCCGACTTGGCCCGGGAGCTTTACCGCAAATTCGTTGACAGGATGAGGGAAAAGGGTGTAAAAATTGAGGCTGGAAGGTTCGGTTCTCGGATGCGGGTTAGCTGCGAGAACGACGGACCGGTGACCCTCATCCTGGATAGCCGGGACTGAGGAAGACCGAGGATATCGGAAGCCAGGAGGCGAAGGCCTATGAGATATAGATGCAAGAGGGTGGAGACTGCCCGGGCTGAGGCCCTAGGCGGAGGGGAGGGCAGGGTATCTTCCCTTTCGGCTTCGGCTCCACCCCTTTCTTCCGGTTCCCCTCTCCTTTTGCCCTCCTCCTCCCGGATCGCAGCGGGCCTGTACTTTCTGATCGGAAGGATCCTGGACATCCTGCCCATCCTCACCACCTTGCTGGCCCTGATCCTCTACCCCTTGCTGCAGTATGGCGCCCCCAAGGTCATCTATGCCCAGATCTTTCAGATCCTCTTCGTCACCTTCTGGATCGGCTTTCTTCTGGTCAATATGGCCAAGGGCCTGAAGACGCGACGGGAGATCTTGACCAACATGGAGGTGGATTGGTACCAGCGGCTTTCGCAGGAATGCAGCGATCCCGATACCTACCTGATCCTGATGCCGCTGAAGAAGGAGAACAACCGGCATGTCCTCTTCCAGACCTTTCTCTCCATTCAGCGACAGCGCTATCCCCAGGAGAAGATCGTGGTCTTTCCCATCCTGGAGGAAGAGGATAGGGCGACCATCGAGAAGGTGATGGAGATCGTTCCCCGCTTCAAGGGGAAGCTGGATATCCGGGTCTTCATCTACCCCGCCCGGGGTATTCCCAACCCGTGCAAGGCCACCTCTATCTCCACCGTCGGGCGCTGGATAAGCAGTCGGTGTGACGCCGGGGAGTTCCAGCGGGAGCGGTTGAAGGTACTGGTGATAGATGCGGATACCATCCTCCACCACCAGGATCTGGCCTTTCGGGAATACTCCCACCGCAAGGAGGCAAGCAGGGATGCGCTCCTTCGGCGGCGGGGCACCATCCTCCAATCCCTCACCACCTATACCTCCAACTACTGGAAGGTCCCCATGCTCCCCCGTCTCCACAACACCGGGTTCGTGCTCTACCAGATGGGTCGGATGCAGAACCGGGGCAACTACCTGATCCTGGGGCCGGGTACCAGCGTTCCCTTCCCCATCTTCGAGGCGGTTCGCTACTTCGAGCCCAACCGGCACAATGAGGACATGCAGTTCCGTTACAAGGTGGTAATGGAGGGCTTCCGGGTGGTTCCCTTGAAGCTCCCAACCTGGGGCCAGGCCCCCCTAACCACCCGGGAATCTTGGGGTCAGATAGCCCGCTGGGCCAGGGGGGCAGCGGATGTCAAGTTCATCGTCTTCTATCGCCGGCAGCTTCCCCGGCCCTCCTTTTCCTTCAGCACCTGGAGGCCTTTGTTGGCACTGCGGGCCCTGATCGCCAATTCCACCCCCCCCATCATGGTCCTGTTGCCCACCGAGTTGATCGTGATGTCTTGGATCTTCCCCAATTTCGATCGCTTCGGTCTCACCGCTTTTCTCTATGCCTACCAGACCCTGATGTTCACCCTTTCCATGGTGATCGGTATGGTCTTCGTCCCCTACCTCCTCAAGCCCATACTCTATCTGCCCCCACCCCGGAGATGGAAGAGGATGAGGCGCCTGTTCGAGTGGTTCCGTCTCGTCTTCACTCCCATCAACATCCACAACTACTATCTCATGGCCTTCGCCCAGATCTATACCCAGACCCGAATGGCCCTGGGACTCTCCATATCGCATACCGAGGTGACCCGGAAGTAACCGGGACCGATACCATCTGGCAGGAGAGCGGGAGAGGATATCCGAAAAAGCGAACCCTGATGAGGATCGGGATCTTCACCTGTAACTACAAGCCCTTGCTCAATGGCCTCTCCTCCTCCATCGAGATCTTCTCCCGCGAATTCCGTCGCCGCGGGCACCAGGTATTCATTTTCGCCCCCCGCTACCCGGGGCATAGGGAACAGGAGGAGGGGGTGTTCCGTTTTCCCTCCCTCCGCGCGCCCACCCATCACCAATACACCTTACCCATCCCCTTTTCCTTTCGGGTGGCGGCCCTGCTCCCCAGTCTGGGGTTGGATGTCATCCATGCCCAGCACCCCTTCCTGCTGGGAGCATATGGAGGGAAGGTGGCGCGGAGGCTTTCCCTTCCCTTGGTATTCACCCACCATACCCTCTACGAGGAATACAGCCACTACCTGCCGGTAGCGCCGCCTCTGGCCCGGTGGTGGGTGATCCGCATGTCCGTATCCTTTGCCAACCAGGCCGATTTGGTGATCGCGCCTACCCACGGCCTCAAGGACCTCCTTCGGGCGCGGGGGGTTCGCACTCGGATAGAGGTGGTGCCCACCGGGGTGGAGGTGGAGGAGGAAAGGACTGCTTTTCTCACCCCGGCGGAGCTGGGTCTCCCCTCCGGGGCGCGGATCTTGCTCTCAGTGGGGAGGCTGGCCCGGGAAAAGAACCTCGTCGTCCTCCTGCAGGCCTTCGGGCGGATCGCCGCCGAATTTCCCACCTGCTACCTGGTACTGGTGGGGGATGGGGATGAGCGGGGGCATCTGGAGGAGATGGCGTCCCGCATGGGGCTGCGGGGCCGGGTGATCTTCGCCGGGGCCAAGCCCCGGGAGGAGCTGGGACCTTATTACCGGGCCGCCGATCTGCTCCTCTTCACCTCCCTTTCCGAGGCGCAAGGACTGGTGGTGGCCGAGTCCATGTCCCATGGCCTGCCAGTGGTGGCCCTCCGCTCCTTCGCGGTGGAGGATCTGATCGAGGATGGGGTGAACGGGTACCTGGCGGCGGATCTGGATGGGCTCGTAACCCAGGTCCGGGAGCTTCTCCTGGATCCAGAAAAGAGGAGGCGCTTTTCCCAGGAGGCGAAGCTGAAGGTCCGGGAGTTCGCCGCCCCGGCCCTGGCGGAGAGGCTGCTGGACCTCTATCGAGAGCTGGTGGAGGCTGGGAGGGGTAGATGGAAGAGTTGATGGAGAGGTTCCTGCTCCATCTGAACATCGAGAGGGGGCTGGCCGCCAATACCCAGGAGGCCTATCGGCGCGACCTCTTTCGGTTTCGGGACTTCTTGCGGCAGGCAGGGATCGCGCTGGAGGAATTGCAGGAGGCAGAACTCAGCGCCTACCTTTATCATTTGCGTCGACAAGGGCTCTCTCCCCGCTCCCTCGGTCGCGCCATTTCCTGCCTGCGAGGTTTCTTTCGCTTTTGCCTGGAGGAGGGGGCCTTGAAGATCGATCCCACCTCGATGCTGCAGGCACCGCGCTTCCGCCCCCATCTGCCCGAGACCCTCTCCCTGGAAGAGGTGGAGAGGCTGCTGCAGGCCCCCTCCGGCAAATCTCCCCGCTCTCTCCGGGATAAGGCCATGTTGGAGGTCCTATATGCCACCGGCATCCGGGTCTCGGAGCTGGTGGGCTTGCCTCTCCATGCGGTGGACCTGGTGGTCGGCTATGTTCGCTGCGTGGGCAAGGGCTCCAAGGAAAGGATCGTCCCCCTCGGCTCCTCCGCCCTGGAGCACCTCAAGCGTTACCTGGAGTTTTCTCGACCACGCCTGCTGGGCAACAGGCTGAGTCCTTATCTCTTCGTGGGTCGCCGCGGTCGCCCCTTGAGCCGGCAATGCTTCTGGGGCTTGATCCGCCGTTACGCCACCCAGGCGGGCATTGCCCGCCGGGTGAGCCCCCACATCCTCCGTCACTCCTTCGCCACCCACCTCCTGCAACGGGGGGCGGACATCCGCTCCGTCCAGATGATGCTGGGCCACTCCGACATCTCCACCACCCAGATCTACACCCATGTGGCCCGGGAGTGGTTGAAGCAGATCTACTTTCGCCATCACCCGCGGGCCTGATCCCTCAGGTCAGGGTAGCTATCAGCTCCCGCACTCCCCTTTCCGCTTCCCCTCCCAGATGGATCCGGATGACCCTCCTTCCCTTGGCCAGGAGGGATTGGAGATCTCCCTGGGCCTGAGCCGCCGCCAGGGTGCCGAAGGTATAGGGTCGTCCGGGGATGGGCAGATCTTCCACGGTATCGCCGGTGAATTGCACGAAGAGGGCACGCTCGGGCCCTCCCTTGTGCAGTTGGCCGGTGGAGTGGAGGAAGCGGGGGCCGAAACCCAGGGTGGAGGGGAGGTGATAGCGTTCCAGGATCAGGCGCCGAAGATCGGCGAAGGCCGCCTCCAGGGTGGGGGTCTGTTCCAGGAAGGCCATGAGGGCCACATAATCCCCGGGCCGGGCCTGGGATAGAAGTTGGGGCAGGGAACCCATGGGCTGAAGTGGGGGCTGACTGCCGGGGGGGAGGCTGGCCAGGAGGCTTCGCGTATTCTCCTTGCTCTCCTCCACATTGGGCTGATCGAAGGGATGGAGGGATAGCCGCGCTGCCGCCAGGGCGGTGGCGAACTCCCAGCGGAAGAACTCGGCCGCTAGATGGTAGCGATCCGAAAGGGACAAGCAAAGCGCGGGATGACCAGCGGTGAGGAGGGACCTCATCTGCTGATCCAGGATCCCGTTTTCATCCCCCTCCAGTCGGAGGAAGACGAATAGGCGGTCCCTAGTGTAGGCTGAAGGATCGGCCGAGGGTTCTCCCACCACCGGGATGATGCCTCGCCCCTCCTTGCCCAAGCTCTCGGCCAGGAGTTGCTCGATCCAGAGGCCGAGCGCGGAAAGGGCAGGGGAGGTGAAGAGGGTCAGTTTGTCCCTTCCCTGTTGGGCCGAGGCAGCGAGGATCGATCCCAGGCTGGCCCCGGGGTTATCGGGGAGGGGGACGCAGGGGGCACAGGATTCGGCCATCACCTCTGCCCGTTCCAGCCAGGGACCAAGTTCGAGACCGAGGAGGGAGGCAGGCACCAGGCCGAAATGAGAGAGGGCCGAATAGCGCCCTCCCAGATCGGGATGGCTGGGAAAGAGGCGCCGGAAACCATGGCTGCGGGCTAGATCCTCCAGCGGGGTGCCGGGATCGGTGATGGCAACGAAGTTCTCCCCGGCCAGATCTCCCTTGATCTGCTGTACCAGGGACCAAAAGTAGGAGAACAGGCATAGCACCTCGATAGTGGTTCCGGACTTGGAGGAAACGAGAAAGAGGGTCCGCGCCAGGTCTAGGGAGCGGGCGATCCGCGCGATCTGGGAGGGGATGGTGGAGTCCAGGACCATGAGCTGGAGGGGGGCGGGAGGGGGATCGAAAGTGGCGCGGAGCACCTCCGGTGCCAGGCTGCTACCCCCCATCCCCAGGAGGAGAGCTTGATGGAAGCCGGCCTCTCGGACCTGGTGGGCGAAGACCTCCAGGTCCCTAACATGCCGCTGCATCCGGTCCGGCAGATCCAGCCAGCCGAGGCGGTTCACGATCTCCCGGGGATCCGGCTTCCAGACCCGATGGTCGCGGCCCCAGATGCGGGCAACGATTCGCTCGTCTTCCGTTTCTCTACGGGCGGCGGAGAGCGCGGAGGAGAGAGGATCCAACTGGGTCCAGAAAGGAGGCCCTTCCGCGGGGGAGGTCGGGTGGGAGAGGCTGGATTGCAGGTGATCCAGTATGGCTTTCAGGGAGCGGCTCCGAGTCTCGAGTTCCTCTTCCTGGAGCCGGGCTTCGATCTCGTCCAGATCGATCTCCCCAAGCGATGGCAGCTCCCCCGATCGAAGCACCTCCCCTCCTTGCCGGGCCTCTTCTCCTTCCTTCCCCGGCTCAGGGTAAATGCTTCCTCTCTCGATCTCCTGGCCCAGAGAGGCCAGTAGGGAGGGGGTCAGGGAGAGGACGGTACCCAGTCCGGTCCCGTTAGCTGCCAGGAGGGAGTCCAGGTAGGAAGTGGGGGCGCGGCGGGGATCGGATTCTGATAGATCGGACCAGAGCAGCCTTTGGGGTCGGGCCCCCCGCTCCTGCAGGGAGGAGAAGCGGGGGGAGGTGAAGATCTCCCGGGAGCGGGCGTAGATATGGCGGGCCAGGAGGATGGCCCATTCTCCCTGGGGCAGGACCGAGGCGAGGCTGCCCAGGGGAAAAGAGACCACCGAGCTGACCTCCTGGATCCCCCTTCCCTCCCGGCTCCTCCTCTCTAAAGCCCGCAGATAGACGGAGGCCGCCTCTTCGTAAGTACGGGGGGAGAAGACCAGGTCGAGATTCACCGGGATGCCCTCTGCCAGGAGGGTCTCGGCCGCTCGCAGTCCCGCCGCAGTGGCCGGCAGCTTGACCATCACATTGGGCCGGTCTACCGAGCCCCAGAGACGGTGGCAAGAAGTGACCATCTCCTTCTCCTCGCGGGCAGTGAGGGGATCCAGGTCGAGGCAGGCATAGCCGTCCATGCCCGCCGTCTGCCGGTAGATCGGGAGCAGGAGGTCTGCCGCCGCCCGGATATCCTCCCTCACCAGGAACTCGAGGGTCTCTCCGGCATCGGAGAAGGTACGGCGGGCCTGGCGGAGGAGGAGGGAATAATCCGGGCTGCCCCCCAAGACCCTGGCCAAGAGCAAGAGGCTGGCAGCTACCCCGCGAATTCCCTGCTCGATTAGGGTCTGCATCTCCCCGGAGGCGAACATGCCCCGGCGTAGGTAAGCTAGCCAGGGAGAGTAGCCTCGGGAGCACAAGTCAGCCAGGACCTTTTCCATTTCTAGCTCCTCTCTCGAGAATCGGCGAGGCTGGCCGCCAAGGCCGCCCCGTAAAGGCTGGCCTCGTATCTGCGGACTATCCGGATGGGTATGCTCTCCAGGAGGGACCGGTGCCGAGGGTGGTCCTCGAACCTTTTCCGAAAGATCTGGCCGTCAATGTGGGCGAGGTTGCGGGCCACGATCCCCCCCGCCAAGTAGATGCCGCCCCAGGGCAGCGTTTCCAGGGCGAAGTTGCGGGCACAATTGGCGTAGAGCTCGAGGAAGCGAGCAAAGGCCTCCCGGCAGAGCGGCTCCACATCGAGGTGTTCCGAGATCAAAGGGGCCTTGTCCTCCGCCTGGTCGATGCGGCGCAGGAGCGGGGTTTCAGGGATGGGGTGACGATGGCGCAGGAACCGGTAGATCCGTCCCAATCCGGCTCCGGAAAGGAGATCCTCGTAGGAGATGCGGCCGCTTACCAGGCCCATCTGCTCCAGAAACGAAACCAGCTCTCGCTCCCAAGGAGAGGTGGCAGGAAAGTCGGCGTGTCCCCCTTCCGAGGGATAGGGCACATGCAGGCCCAGCTCGGGGTGGTAGATGAGCAGGCACTTGCCCAGTCCGGTTCCCGCCCCCATGGCCGCGCGGGGGGCCAGGCGGAAGGCTCGGTCCCTCCGCCCCGAGGGAGGAAATTCCAGCAGATCGGAGGACCGCAGACAGTTGATCCCGTATCCCAGGGCCACGAAGTCGTTGAGCAGGGAGAGGTGGCGCAGGCCCAGCCTTCTTTTCAGGGAGGGGGGATCGATCCAGAGATCGGCATTGGTGAGCTTTACCCTCCTCCCCGTTCCCGAGACGGGACCGGCTACGCCCAGGACCGCGCTTTCCACCGACCTTCCCAACCTTTCCCTCGCGTAGGCCAGCACCTCCCGCAGAGGGGCGGCCAGGTCCTGCAGGCTTGGAGTGGGATAGCGAAAGGAGGCGGTCAGTCGGACCTGCCTCCCAGCTACCCAGGCCAGGGCCAGGCTGGTGTTGGTCCCCCCCACATCCCCTCCCAGGACCAGTTTCCAAGAGGATTCCGCGGTGGCGAATCCACCTCGCCCTCGACCCCGCTGATCCATGGCTCCCCCTTGGCCCCATGATTACCGGAACCCGACCAGATGTCAAGCCTCGCCTACCGATGATGGGAGATCCGAGTCGGGGAGAAGAGAAGAAAAAGTGGTTGCCAGGCGTGAAGAGTTGTTATATATAATGAACAGCAGTTCACAAACCGATGGAAATGTCACCATTGGGAGGCCCTGATGGATGAAGCAAGGCTGCCACGGCGGGAGAGGGAGAAGCTGAGGCAACGACGGGAGATCCTGGAGGTGGCCCTCAGCCTATTTGCGGAGAGGGGGTACCACGAGGTGTCCATGCACGAGATCGCCCACCGCTCCGAATTCGCCATCGGCACCCTTTACAAGTTCTTCCGCAACAAGGAGGAGCTCTACCGGACCCTCCTGTGGGAAAAGGCCCAGGCCTTCCACCAGGAGCTTTTATTGGCTATCGAGGAAGGGAAGGAGGAGATGGAAAGTCTGCGGAATTATGTCCGGAGGAAGGGGGAGTTGTTTCGCGCCCACCTCCCGGTGATTCGATTGTATTTCTCCGAGAGCCGCGGACCGGCATTCAGTGCCCGCTCCGGGCTGGATGCCGAGATTGGGAAGCTCCACCAGGATTTCCTGCAGGTCCTATCCTCCGTCTTTGCCCGCGGGATCGAGAAGGGGCGGTTCCAGCCGATCGCCGATCCGCGAGATCTGGCGCTGGCCCTGGATGGTATTACCACCGCTTTCCTTTTCCGGTGGTTGGAGGCACCGGAACGCTATTCCTACCCCGACGACCCGGATGTGATCCTGCACATCCTCTTTCGACCCTTGCTCCGACCGGATTCGTCCTCCTCGGGGTCGGGCTGAGCCGGGAAGAGGGCCCTCATCTTTCCTGGGAGGTCTTTTCATGCCACTGGGTGAAGGCTTGTCCAAAACGATAACGATGGTGTTGGCAGGGACCATCCTTGTCCTCCCCCTGCTGGGGAGCGCCTGCGGCCGTGCCCCCGAACCGGCCTCCTCGTCCTCCCCGCCGGAGGTGGCGACATTGACGGTGAAGGCCGAACCGGTGGTGCTTACTACCGAGCTTCCGGGGCGAACCTCGGCCTTTCGGATGGCAGAAATCCGGCCTCAAGTGAGCGGTATCATCCTGAGGCGACTTTTCCAGGAAGGGAGCGAGGTGAAGGCCGGCCAGATCCTCTATCAGATCGATCCCGCCCCCTTCCAGGCGGCCCTCGACAATGCCGCAGCCAGCCTTACCTCCGCCCGCGAAGCTGCGGAGAGGGCCCGGGCAGCCCTGAAGACGGATATGGCAAATGTGGCGCGACAGCGGGCTATCCTCGAACTGGCCCGTTCCAACCGCCGGCGGTTGGAGGAGCTATTCCAGGGGGGGTTCGTCTCCGCCAGCCAGCTCGATCAGGCGGTGACGGAGATGGAGGTGGGAGAGGCCTCGCTGCGGGCGGCGGAGGCGCAATTGGAAAGCGATCGGAAGGCTCTTTCGGCGGCGGAGGCGGCGGTCCAGCAAGCGGAAGCGGCGCTGAAGACGGCCCGCATCAACCTGAGCTATACCCGGATCTCCGCTCCCATTTCGGGCCGTATCAGCAAATCGAATGTCACCGAGGGAGCCCTGGTGACTGCCCATCAGAACACGCCGCTGGCCACCATCCAGCAGCTGGATCCGATCTTTGTGGATGTCCCCCAATCCACTGCCGAGCTTACTCGCCTGAAGAAAAGCCTGGAAGAAGGAGGCCTGAAGCCAGGAGGAGCTGATCAGAGGAAGGTCAGGCTCATATTGGAAGATGGGTCCACCTATCCCTGGGAAGGGACGCTGCAGTTTCGCGATGTGACGGTGGAGGTTTCCACCGGGTCCGTCCTGTTGCGGGCCCTCTTTCCCAATCCCAAAGGGATCCTCCTGCCGGGCATGTTCGTGCGGGCGGTGGTGCAAGAGGGAGTGAAGGAACAGGGGATCCTGATTCCCCAGCAGGCCGTTGCCCGCGATCCCAAGGGCAATCCCTTGGCGCTGATCCTGGATGCCGAGGGCAAGGTGCAGCAGCGGATGCTGACCCTCGACCGTGCCCTGGGCGATAAATGGCTGGTAGCCTCGGGCCTAGTCCCCGGCGACCGAGTGATCGTGGAGGGCTTGCTAAAGGTGAGGCCGGGCATGGCGGTGAGGGAGGTTCCCTGGACGGCCAAGGAAGGCGAGAAAGCGACCCCGGGTAGCGGGTCCTCGATGGGTTCTGGATCCACTGGTAGATAGGAGGATTGGCTTGCTGTCAAAGTTCTTCCTGGATCGACCGGTCTTCGCCTGGGTCATCGCCATCGTGATGATGGCAGCCGGGGGGCTGGCCATCTACAACCTACCCATATCCCAGTACCCTCCCATCGCTCCCCCTTCCATCTATATCCAGGCCTTCTATCCCGGGGCCTCGGCGGAGACGGTGGAAAACAGCGTCACCCAGATCATCGAGCAGAAGATGACCGGTCTCGATCGCATGATCTATCTCTCCGCCATCAGCGATTCGGCGGGGAGCTGCCGTCTCGAGCTCACCTTCGAGCCCGGGACCGACCCGGATCTGGCCTGGGCCAAGGTCCAGAACAAGCTTCAGCTGGCCATGGCCAGTCTGCCGGAAGTGGTCCAGCGCGCCGGCATCACCGTGGGCAAGGCCACCCGAAACTACCTGATGATGGTGGGCTTGATCTCCGAAGACGGCAGCATGGACGGCAACGACCTGCGGGACTACGCCCAATCCAATCTGGAGAAAGTACTGGCGCGGGTTCCGGGGGTGGGCGAGGTGGAGGTTTTCGGTTCCCCCTACGCCATGCGCATCTGGCTCCGTCCCGACCGGCTGACCGACTATCACCTGACGGTGGAGGATGTGATCCAGGCCCTCCGGGCCTACAATGTGGAGGTCTCAGCCGGGCAGTTCGGCGGGGCCCCGGCGGTGCCTGGGCAGCGTCTCAACGCCTCCATCCTGGTCCAGAACCTCCTCCAGACCCCGGAGGAGTTCGCCGCCATCCCCTTGCGTCTCAACCCGGATGGATCGGTGGTACGGATCCGCGATGTGGCCAGGACCGAGCTGGGGACCGAGTTCTACGATGTCCAGGTCTTCCACAACGGCAAGCCCTCCGCCGGCTTGGCTATCCGGATGGCGCCCGGCGCCAATGCCCTGGATACTGCCGCCGCCGTGAAGAAGAAGATGGCGGAGATGAGCCCTTATTTTCCGCCGGGAATGAAGGTGGTCTATCCCTTCGACACCACCCCCTTCGTCCGGGTAGCGGTGGAGGAGGTGGTGAAGACGCTGCTGGAGGCCATTCTGCTCGTCTTTCTGGTGATGTGGCTTTTTTTGGCGAGCATCCGGGCCACCCTCATTCCCACCATTGCCGTCCCAGTGGTGATCCTGGGGACCTTCGCGGTGCTGGGACTGTTCGGGTTTTCCATCAACATGCTCACCATGTTCGCCATGGTGCTGGCCATCGGGCTTTTGGTGGACGATGCCATCGTGGTAGTGGAGAATGTGGAAAGGATCATGAGGGATGAAGGCCTACCCCCCCGGGAGGCTACTGCCAAGTCCATGGAGCAGATCACCAGCGCCCTGATCGGCATCGGATTGGTGCTGGCAGCGGTGTTCGGCCCCATGGCCTTCTTCCCCGGTTCCACCGGCATCATCTACCGCCAGTTCTCCATCACCATCGCGGTTGCCATGCTCTTGTCGGTGGTGGTGGCTTTGATCCTGACGCCAGTGCTGTGCGCCTCCTTCCTCGAACCAATACCCAAAGGGCACCAGCCGGCAGAGAGCGCGGTTTTCTTTCTCCGCCCCTTCTCCCTCTGGTTCGACCGGGTCTTTTTCCGCTTCCGGGACGCCTATGTGGGGCTGGTGGGCCATGCCCTTTCCCGGAAGCTCCGTTACCTCGTAGTCTTCCTCTTGATCGTGGCAGGACTGGGATTCCTTTTCTTGCGGATGCCCACCAGCTACCTTCCGGAAGAGGACCAGGGGTCCCTGATGGCCCAGATCCTCCTGCCCATCGGTTCCACCCTGGAACAGACTCAGGCCGTCGCCGATGAAGTCCAGCGCTATTTCCAGGAGAAGGAGAAGGAGGCAGTGGAATCCTGCTTGACCATAGCCGGCATGGGATTCTCGGGCCGGGCGCAGAACAACGGCATGGTGTTCATCAAGCTGAAGGATTGGAAGCAACGGGACCGGGCGGATCTGCGGGCCAAGGCCATTGCCGATCGGTCCATGAGGGCCCTCTCGCGAATGCGGAACGCCATGGTCTTCGTCTTCCCTCCCCCGGCGGTGGTGGAGCTGGGCATGGCCAAGGGTTTCGACTTCCAGTTGCTGGACCGTGGCGGCGTTGGTCATGCCGCCCTCATGGCCGCCCGCAACCAGCTTCTGGGCATGGCTGCCAAGGATCCGAGGCTGGTGAGGGTCCGACCCAACGGCATGGAAGATGTTCCTCAATTCCGGATCGATGTGGATTGGGAAAAAGCGGGAGCCCTGGGACTGCCCATCACCTCCATCCACAACACCATCTCTGCCGCCTTCGGGGGCACCTATGTGAACGACTTCATCAAGTCTGGTCGGGTAAAGCGGGTATATGTCCAGGCAGACGCCCCCTACCGCATGGAGCCCCGGGATCTGGAAAGGATCTATGTGCGAAATCGGGAGGGGAAGATGGTCCCCTTCGCCTCTTTCGCCACCACCCGCTGGAGCATCGGATCTCCTCGCCTGGAACGGTTTAACGGTTTTCCCTCCCTCAATATCTGGGGAGAACCGGCGCCGGGCAGAAGCTCCGGCGAGGCCATGCAGGCCATGGAGGAGATAACGGCTAAATTGCCGTCGGGGATCGGCTACGATTGGACCGGCCTTTCCTACCAGGAGCGGATGGCCCGTTCTCAGGCCCCCCTCCTTTACGCTTTTTCGGTGTTCGTGATCTTCCTTTGTCTGGCGGCCCTCTACGAGAGTTGGCCGGTCCCCATCGCCATTCTTCTGGTACTGCCTCTGGGTGCCATCGGGGGGGTGATCGCCTCTACCTTGCGGGGATTGGCCAACGATGTCTATTTCCAGATCGGGCTGCTGACCACCTTGGGCTTGACCACCAAGAACGCCATCCTCATCGTCCAGTTCGCCAAGGCGGCGGTGGAACAGGGGATGGGTCTGGTGGAGGCGGCGGTAGAGGGAACGCGATTGCGGTTCCGTCCCATCGTCATGACCTCCCTCGCCTTTGGCTTCGGGGTCTTGCCCCTGGCCTTGGCTCGAGGGGCGGGAGCCGGGGCCATGAACGCCATCGGCACCTCGGTGCTGGGAGGGATGGTCACCGGGACAGCCCTGGTCATCCTGTTCACCCCCCTCTTCTATGTCATCATCGCGGGTAGGCTGGGGCAAGGGCGGTGAGCGGCTAGGGATGGCCGCCTCCGGCATCCGCTACGCCATAGTGCAAAAGGCAGAGATGGGTGGACTTGCTTTACCTCGGCGGGATAGAGCTCGGCGGGATAGAGCTCGGCGGGCAGACCGCCGGAGGTCGGCCTCGGTCTTCAGCCTCATGGTCCTCGCCCTACTGCTGTCAGCCCCCCAGTCCCCCCAATGTGCCGGGGGTGAAGCTGGCGGCGACTTTTTCGAGGAGCCCCGGCAATGGTCCTTAGCCATCCGCTGGGAGAACGATACCTTCAACGGTACCGACCGGTTCTACACCAACGGGGTTTCGCTGTGGCTGGCGCATACCGGCAAGAGCTGGCTGGATGCAGTGGCCGATCGGCTCCCGTGGGGCTCCGGTCGGCGCACCGTTGCCTACGAAGCAGTACATCTGATGATGACCCCAGCCGATACCAGCCGGCGGATACCAGACCGACATGACCGTCCTTATGCCGGTATCCTCTACATGGGTCTCTCGCTGCATGTGGAGGATGAGGATCGCTATCATGGGCTGAAGCTGGTCGGCGGTATGGTGGGACCCTGGTCGGAGGCGGAGGAGGTGCAAAGGGAAGTTCATCGGCAGGTGGGTAGCGGCCGGCCGCGAGGCTGGGACTATCAGCTCCACAACGAGCCGGTCCTCGACCTGGTTTACGAACACCGCCGTAAATATCGCCTCTGGGATGGGAGCTGGGGTCTGGGGATAGAGGCCTTACCGGTCGGCAGCTTGATGCTGGGGAACCTCCTCACCCAGGCCCAGATTGGAGGACAGCTCCGGGTAGGTTACAGCCTGCCCGCTGACTTCGGCACTACCTTGATGCGGGGGATGGATTACCTCCCTTCGCCGCGGCCAGCCGCTGGTCGCTCCCGTCCCCGATGGGGGGTGTTCGTCTACGGCGGAGCGAACGCCAATCTGGTCCTGCACGATATCAGCTTGGATGGCAATACCTGGAAACACAGCCGCAGGGTAGACAGGGAATGGCTGGTTCCGGCGGCCGAAACGGGCCTGGTGGTGGTGACGGCTCGGCTCTCTGCTGCCTTTTCCTATGTAGTCTGGGGCCGGGAGTTCAGGGGACAACCGGAGAACTCGGCGTTCGGTGCCTTTACGGTGAGCTACCGTTTTTGAGGCTGAGGATGGGACTGGCTCGATATAATCCTTTTCCGCCCTGGCCTCCTCTGCTATCCTATGATCGGGAAAGCCATGGAACTGATCGCCACCCACATCAACGCCGATTTCGACGCCTTGGCCTCCATGCTGGCCGCCTCCAAGCTGTACCCGGGGGCGAAGTTGGTTTTCCCCGGCTCTCAGGAGCGTAATGTCCGCGACTTCCTCCAGCAGACCCATTTCCCCCTCCTCTTCGAGAAGCTGAAAGGCCTCGATCTCAGCACGGTGGAGCGTCTCATCCTGGTGGACGCCAAGCGGGCCAGTCGGGTCGGCCCGCTCCGGGAGCTGCTGGCCAAGCCTGGATTGGATATTCACATCTACGACCACCACCCCGCCCATCCCAAGGATATAAGCGGTACGGTCGAGGTCTTGAAGGAGGTCGGCGCCACCACCACCATACTGGTGGGGCTGCTGCGGGAAAGGGGGATCTGCCCCAGCCCGGCCGAGGCCACCGTGCTCGCCCTGGGGATCTACGAAGAGACCGGCTTCTTCACCTTCAGCTCCACCACCGAAGAGGACCTGGCCGCCGCCTCCCGCTGCCTATCCTGGGGGGCCGACCTTTCCCTGATTTCGGAATACATCCGGCGAGAGCTCACCGCGGAACAGGTCTCGCTGCTGAGCGAGCTGATCAACGCGGCCGAGAGCTACTCCATCCACGGGGTGGAGGTGGTAATCAGCACCGCCTTCCGCGATAAGTATGTAGGGGATCTGGCCCTCCTCACCCACAAGCTTCGGGACCTGGAGAACATCAATGTCCTCTTCACCCTGGTGGGGATGGACAACCGGGTCCACCTGGTGGCCCGCAGCCGGCTGGAGGCCGTGGATGTGGGTGCCATCGCTACCTGCTTCGGGGGGGGCGGGCATCCCACCGCCGCCTCGGCCACCATCAAGGACATGACCCTGATCGAGGCCAAGGAGAGGCTGTTGCAGCTGCTCAAGGAGAGAGTGCGACCGATCCTCTACGCCCGTGACCTCATGATCAGTCCGGCCAAGGTCGTCACCGAACAGTTGACGGTGGAGGAAACAGCGGAGGTGATGAACCGTTACTCCCTAGGCATCCTGCCCGTGGTGCGGGATGGCCGCCTGCTCGGGCTTATCAACCGTGAGACCGTTGATCGCGCGCTCTATCATGGCCTGGGAAAGGCGGCAGTATCCGGCTTCATGTCCTCGGATCCCCCCACGGTCTCCCCGGATACACCCCTCCCCCAACTCCAGAGGCTGATGCTGGAATCCAACCTGGGGCTGTTGCCGGTGGTGGGGGAGGGAATGCTCCGCGGGGTGGTGACCCGTACCGATATGCTCAGGTGTGCCTACGAAGATCTGATGCGCCGCCCCACCTTCCTCCATGAAGCGGAGAGGGACCCGGGGGGGTACTGGGCCCGCAATCTTACGGGACTCCTCAACAGCCGTCTTCCCCCCTCCCTGGTCTCCCTGCTCCGCCGGTGCGGACAGGTGGGAGACGAGGTATCGGCCCCCGTCTTCGTGGTGGGAGGGTTCGTCCGCGACCTTCTCCTGGGGGCCCCCAACTGGGACATAGATCTAGTAGTGGAGGGGGATGGCATCGCCTACGCGAGCAGGCTGAGGGCCATTTTGGGGGGAACGGTTCACCCCCACCCCAAATTTGGGACGGCGGCTATCAGGTTAGCCGATGGCTTCCGCATCGATGTAGCCACCGCCCGGGCCGAATACTACGAGCACCCCGCTGCCCTGCCCACGGTGGAGCATTCCTCCATCAAGATGGACCTCTTCCGGCGCGACTTCACCATCAATACCCTGGCCCTCCGCCTGAACAGTCGGGGCTTCGGGGAGATCATCGATTTCTTCGGAGGGCAGCGGGACATCCGCAATCGCACCCTCCGCGTCCTCCACAATCTCAGCTTCGTGGAAGATCCGACCCGCATCCTGCGGGCGGTCCGCTTTGAATCCCGATACGGCTTCCGGATCAGCAAGGACACGGAACAGTTGATCAAGAACGCGGTCAAGCTTTCCCTGTTGCAGCGGGTCGCGGGGAGGAGGATTTGGGCCGAGCTACGCCTGGCTTTCGCCGAGCCTCATCCGGTTTCCATTTTCCGCCGCCTGGAGGAGTTCCAGGTCCTGGACTTCCTCCACCCCGGTTACCGTTTCGGCCCAGAGAGGGAGGCCTGCTTTGCCCGGGTCGAGGAATCGCTGGTATGGTATCGGCTGCTTTACCGCAAGGAGGAGGTTTCCCGGGAGAGGCTGTACCTGATGGCCATGCTGGCCGATCTGAAGCCGGGGGAGGCCCGCAGCGTGCTGCGGAGGCTGGAGCTTCCTCCTCGGCTCCAGAGCAAAGTGGAGAAGGATCTGCTCCGGGTCCGCCACCTGCTGCGGCAGCTATCCCTGGACCGGGACCTATCCCCCAGCCGCATCTTTCGCTTGCTCTCGGGAAGCTCGCCGGAGAGCCTCCTCCTGCTCATGGCGCTGACTCCCGAAGAGCGGACCCGCAAGCAGATCTCCGATTTCCTCACCTCCTATTCCCGGGTACGAACCTTCTTGCAGGGCAAAGACCTGCTGGCCCTGGGGATCGCACCGGGACCGATCTATCGCAAGATCCTGGATACCCTCCTCTACGCCCGCCTGGACGGCAAGGTAGAGACCAGGGAGGACGAGCTGCGTCTCCTCCGGGCCCGCTTCCGTCCTTACCTCCCATCCTCCTCTGACCGCCCCCTCCTCGCCGTCTCCTCCCCCTCGAGTTGACAAGAATGGGGACGATCTGCTAAGTTGGCGGCAATTCGCCCCGGAAGCAGGGCAGGAGCAGATGGATCAGATCTCCACCAAGATTGCCGAGCTGAGCATAACCCTTCCCGCGGTCCTGCTGGCCATCACCGTTCATGAATACGCCCATGGCTGGGTGGCCAACCGGCTGGGGGATCCCACCGCCCGCCTGGCCGGAAGGCTCACCCTCAACCCCTTCTCCCATCTGGACCTGATCGGTGGCCTGGCCCTCCTCCTTTTCCACTTTGGTTGGGCCAAGCCGGTCCCTATCAATCCCCTTTACTTCCGCAACCCAAGGCGGGGGATAATCCTTACCTCGTTGGCGGGAGGGGCGGCCAATCTCCTGGTGGCCGGGCTCTGTGCCCTTGCCTATCGGGGCCTGATCTGGGCGGCCCTTTATCCCCCCCATTTTATCCCCGCCAAGGTCCTCGTTCCCCTGGTGGGCATGCTCAACATGGCGGTGATCATCAACGTCGCCCTGGCCCTGTTCAATCTCCTTCCCGTCCCGCCCCTGGACGGATCCAAGGTGCTCATGGGTTTCTTGCCCCCGGCCCAGGCGACCGCCCTGGGGAGGCTGGAGCCTTACGGGGTCCTGATCCTGATGATACTCATCCTGGTAGGGGCCATAGAAGCGGTGATCTGGACGCCGGCCGCCCTGATGATCCGCATCCTCATCGGAAACTGAGAAAGGAAAGATGGAGGCCATGGACAAGAAGAGAGTGGTAAGCGGGATGCGCCCTTCGGGCAAGTTGCACCTGGGCCATCTGGTGGGGGCGCTGGAGAACTGGAGAAGGCTACAGGCCAGCCACCAGTGTTTTTTCTTCGTGGCCGATTGGCATGCCATGACCTCCGAGTACGCCGATCCCTCCTCGATCAGGGAATTCTCCAGGGAGATCGTCATCGATTGGCTCAGTGTGGGCATCGACCCCGAGCGAGCAACCCTCTTCCTGCAGTCCCGGATCCCGGAACATGCCGAGCTGCACCTGCTCCTCTCCATGATCACCCCCCTCTCTTGGCTGGAGCGCAATCCTACCTACAAGGAGCAGCTCCAGGAGGTTACCACCCGTGACCTCTCTACCTATGGCTTCCTGGGCTACCCGGTCCTGCAGGCCGCGGATATCCTCATTTACCGGGCGAACTATGTCCCGGTGGGGGTGGATCAGCTCCCCCACATCGAGCTCACCCGGGAGATCGCCCGCCGCTTCAACTCCCTTTACGGCGAGATCCTGGTGATCCCGGAGGGGATGTTGACCGCCTTTCCCAAGGTCCCGGGGGTGGATGGTCGAAAGATGAGCAAGAGCTACCAGAACTACATCCTCCTCTCCGACTCGCCGGAGGAGGTCCGGGCCAAGGTGAGACCCATGGTTACCGATCCGGCGCGGGCTCGCCGTACCGACCCCGGGGATCCGGAGCGGTGTCCGGTCTTCGACCTCCACCGCATCTTCACCCCCGAGGGGAAACACCGGGACCTGATCGAGGGATGCCGGACCGCTGGCATCGGTTGCCTGGACTGCAAGGAGGTGTTGTTGGAACATCTCTTGGCGGCTACTGCTGACGCCTACCGGCGGAGATCGGAGCTCTCCCGGGAGCCGGGGCGGATCGAAGAGATCCTGGAGGAGGGATCCCGGCGGGCCAGGGAGGAGGCCTCTCGAACCCTGGCCCGGATCAAGGAGGCGATGAGAATTTGAGGCGAAAGGGAAAGGCGGTCTTGACCCCTCCTCCCAGGTGTGTTAGTTTTCCTTCGAAGCCAGGATCACCGGGAGCGATTTGATGCTGCAACACCCCCTGGAAGAAGGCCTTTCCTTCGACGATGTCCTTCTCCTGCCGGCCCGATCGGAGATCCTTCCCCGGGAGACCGATGTCCGGACCCGCCTGACCCGCCAGATCCAGATCAACATCCCCATCGTCAGCTCTGCCATGGATACAGTGACCGAAGCCCGCCTGGCCATAGCCCTGGCCCAGGAGGGAGGGATAGGGGTGATCCATCGTGCCTTCTCTCCCGAGGAGCAGGCGGCGGAGGTGGACAAGGTCAAGAAATCGGAGAGCGGGATGATCCAGGATCCGATCACCATCTCCCCCCATCAGAGGGTGGCGGAGGTGCTCAAGATCATGGAGCGGTACCGCATCTCCGGTGTGCCGGTCACCGAAAAGGGCAAGCTGGTAGGGATCGTGACCAACCGGGATCTGCGGTTCGAGACGCGGATGGACCTTCCCGTTTCCGAGGTCATGACCAAGGAGAACCTGATCACCGCCCCGGTAGGTACCACCTTGGAGGAGGCAAAGGAGATCCTCCACCGCCACCGCATCGAGAAGCTCTTGGTGGTGGACGATGGCTTCTATCTGCGGGGTTTGATCACTATCAAGGACATCCAGAAGCGGATCAAGTATCCCAATGCCTGCAAGGACGAGGTGGGACGTCTGCGAGTAGGGGCTGCGGTTGGGACGGGAAGGGAAGGACTGGAAAGGGCCGAGCTCCTGATCAAGGCGGGAGTGGATGTGGTGGTGGTGGACACCGCCCATGGCCATACCCGGGGTGTGATCGAGACCATCAAGGCGATCAAGAGGAAATACCCGGACATCCCCCTGATTGGGGGAAACATCGCCACTGCCGAGGCAGCGGAGGATCTCATTGCCGCCGGCGTGGATGCAATCAAAGTGGGGATCGGGCCGGGCTCCATCTGTACCACCCGGATCGTGGCAGGGGCCGGGGTGCCTCAGATCACGGCCATTGCCAAATGCGCGTCCGTAGCCAATAAGAAGGGCATCCCCGTCATCTCGGATGGGGGGATCAAGTTTTCCGGCGACATCACCAAGGCCATTGCGGCCGGCTCCTCCTCGGTCATGATCGGGGGGCTCTTCGCGGGCACGGACGAGAGCCCGGGTGAGACCGTCCTCTTCCAAGGTAGAAGTTACAAGGTTTACCGGGGCATGGGCTCCTTAGGGGCGATGCAAAGAGGGGGTGGGGATCGCTACTTTCAGGATGAGATCGAGCCGGGAAAGTTCGTCCCCGAGGGGATCGAGGGAAGGGTCCCCTACAAGGGATCCCTGGCCGCCATCGTATATCAGTTAGTAGGGGGCCTGCGGGCCGGTATGGGATACTGTGGCTGTCGGAACATCGAGGAGCTGCGGACCAAGGCCCGCTTCATCAAGATCACCACCTCCGGGCTGAAGGAGAGCCATGTCCACGATGTGATCATTACCAAGGAAGCGCCCAACTACAGCCTGGAATAGGGCAAGGCAAGAATTCCCCGAGGAAGCACGGATAAGTCCTCCGGTCCTTTTTTTCGGTCCGGTCGCAGGGAGTCTCGGCGCCGGGGACCGGAGTCCACCTGATGGAGGTGGGAAGACGCCTCCCACCTCTTCTCGCCCGCCAGCTCGGTCATCCATCCGGCGGTCATAGCCATGTCGAGGCCATTTGCCAGCAAGCCGTTTTCTTTCATTTTTCGGGAAAGGCCTTGGTCGATACACACTCCGAGAGACTACTGATCCTCGACTTCGGATCGCAATACACCCAGCTCATAGCCCGCCGCCTGCGGGAGGCGAGGGTCTTTTGCGAGATCCTTCCCTACAACACTCCCTGGGAGAAGATCAGGGAGCTTTCCCCGCGGGGGCTGATCCTTTCCGGAGGCCCTTCCAGCATATACGATTCGGAGGCGCCCTGCTGCGACCCCCGCCTGCTCGATCTTGGCGTACCCATCCTGGGCATATGCTACGGCATGCAGCTACTGGCCCACCTTGCGGGGGGCGAGGTGAAGGCCCATCCCCAGCGGGAGTATGGGCGGGCTACCCTCTTCATCGACGATGCCGCTGACCTTTTCTTCGGCCTTCCTTCGCAGATCACGGTATGGATGAGCCATCAGGACCAGATCCTCACCCTTCCTCCCGGCTTCGTTCCCTTGGCCCATACGGATAACACCAGGGTGGCCGCCTTTCGGGGAGAGGGGGCAGGGCCGCGGTACGGGGTTCAATTCCACCCGGAGGTGGTCCATACACCCCAGGGAAGGGAGATCCTGCGCAACTTCCTCTTCCGCATATGCGGGTGTGAGGGTACCTGGGATTTGCGTTCCTTCGTCATCTCCGCGGTGGAAGAGATAAAGAAGCGGGTGGGCAAGGAAAGGGTGATCACCGCCCTGAGCGGAGGGGTGGACTCCTCGGTAGTGGCCCTGCTGGTGCATCGGGCGGTGGGGGATCGACTGACCTGCATCTTCGTGGACAATGGCCTCTTGCGAAAGGGGGAGGCAGAGGGAGTGATCTTGACCCTGCAGCGCAATTTCCGCCTTCCCATTCGGGTAGTGGAGGCAAAGGACCGGTTCCTCTCCCTGCTGCAAGGGGTTACCGACCCGGAGGAGAAACGGATTAGGATCGGCAACGAGTTCGTCCGGATCTTCGAGGAAGAAGCGGGACGGATCGGAGGCGCCCGCTTCCTGGCCCAGGGGACTCTCTATCCGGATGTCATCGAGAGCACTTCGGTGAGGGGGCCGTCCTCCACCATCAAGACCCATCACAATGTGGGAGGCTTGCCCGCAGGGATGAAGCTCCAGCTCCTGGAGCCCCTGCGGGACCTGTTCAAGGACGAGGTGCGAGAAGTGGGTCGGGAGCTGGGACTGCCGGCGGAGATCCTGGAGCGGCATCCTTTCCCCGGCCCCGGGCTGGCGGTCCGCATCCTGGGGGAGGTCACGGAGGACAGGCTCGCCATCCTGCGGGAGGCGGACCGGATCGTGGAGGAAGAGACGAGGAAGGCCGGCCTCTATTCCCAGTTGTGGCAGGCGTTCTGCGTTCTCCTCCCGGTCTTCACGGTGGGGGTGATGGGGGATGGGCGGACCTACGAGAATGTGGCCGCCCTGCGGGTGGTTATCAGCGAGGACGGCATGACTGCCGATTGGGCTCGATTGCCCAACGATCTGCTGGCCCGGATCTCCAATCGCATCATCAACGAGGTGCGGGGAATCAATCGGGTGGTCTACGACATCAGCAGCAAGCCCCCCAGCACCATAGAGTGGGAATAGAGACCATGCCGCACGCGGACTTCGTCCATCTCCATGTCCATAGCCAATACAGCCTCCTGGACGGGGCCTGCCACCTGGACCGCCTGATCGAGACAGCGCGGGCCCACCGCCTGCCGGCCCTGGCCATCACCGATCACGGTAATATGTTCGGGGTGATCGAATTCTATCGATTGGCCATGAAGGAGGGGATCAAGCCCCTCATCGGCTACGAGGCCTATGTGGCCCCGTCCAGCCGTTTCGAGCGAGCGGCTGCGGGGGGCATCCAGGATGCCTCCTTCCACCTCACCCTGCTGGCGCGGAACCAGGCCGGATACCACAACCTGATGAAGCTGGCCACCATAGGTTATCTGGAGGGCTTTTACTACAAGCCCCGCATCGACAAGGAGGCCCTGGCTGAGCACCGGGAGGGACTGATCGCCCTCTCCGGTTGTCTGAAAGGGGAGATCTGCTATCTTCTGGCCGGGGGAAGGGAGGAGGAAGCAGCCCGGGTGGCGGCGGAGCACCGGGAAATCCTGGGTCCGGAGAACTTCTTTTTGGAGATCCAGGACCAGAACCTGGCGGGCCAGCGGGAGATCAATCGGGCCCTTATCCGCCTGGCGCGAAAGATGGAGCTCCCCCTGGTGGCCACCAACGATGTGCATTACCTCCAGGCCAATGACGCCCGGGCTCACGACATCCTCCTCTGCATTCAGACCGGTAAAACGGTCCGGGACGAAGACCGCCTGCGCTTCTCCTCCGACGAGTTCTATTTCAAGTCTCCCGAGGAGATGCGGAACCGCTTCCAGGAACTCCCGGAGGCCCTGACCAATACGGTAGCCATCGCGGAACGATGTAACCTGGACCTCTCCTTCGGAGGCGTGCATCTGCCCCGCTACCAGGTGCCACCCGGCCACACCTTGGACACCTACCTGGCTCATCTGGCCTGGGAGGGGGCCAGGGCCCGCTACGGCACGCTGACCCCTGCCATCGAGGAGCGTCTCAAACTGGAGCTCGCGGCCATCGAGAAGGCAGGGTTCGCGGGCTACTTCCTGGTGGTGTGGGACTTCATCCGCTTCGCCCGCGAAAGGAAGATCCCGGTAGGCCCCGGCCGCGGTTCGGCAGCCGGCTCACTGGTGGCTTATGCCCTAGGGATAACCGGCATAGATCCCCTCCGCTACGGCCTCTTTTTCGAGCGCTTCCTCAACCCGGAACGGATCAGCATGCCCGATATCGATATCGATTTCTGCGACCAGCGGCGGGGGGAGGTCATAGACTATGTGACCACCAAATACGGCTCCCAGAATGTGGCCCAGATCGTCACCTTCGCCACCCTGGGCGCCAAGGCCATCATCCGCGATGTGGGAAGGGCCATGGGGATGCCCTATGCGGAGGTGGACAAGATCGCCAAGCTGGTGCCTCCTGCCTTGAACATCACCCTGGAGGAGGCCCTGAACCAAAGTCCCCCCCTGCGTAGGCTGGCGGAGACCAGACCGGAGGTGGCGGAGCTGATAGCGGTGGCGCGCACGCTGGAGGGCCTTACCCGCCATGCCTCCACTCACGCCGCGGGTGTGGTCATTTCCGGCAAGCCGTTGATCGAGCATTGCCCCCTCTACAAGGGGAGCCGGGGAGAGATCACTACCCAGTACGCGATGCTGGATCTGGAGCGAATCGGGCTGCTGAAG
>Ga0123519_10000580_pt1 | contig 64205 bp, 36 predicted proteins | sample YelNatPaOPRAMG02_FD_87396 | JGI IMG/M metagenome (GOLD analysis project Ga0123519, IMG submission 87396) | Hot spring microbial communities from Yellowstone National Park - Yellowstone National Park OP-RAMG-02 (version 2) | ecosystem: Environmental > Aquatic > Thermal springs > Hot (42-90C) ...
TGGCCAGAACCCCCGCCGATGCCGCCGCGATCCTGTCGGGCTCCCAGGGCGGGGCGGGCCTGCACAAGGTGGCGGAGGGCGAGAACGGCTGGGGCATAGCCAAACAGGCCGGCATTACCGTGGAGGAGCTTGCCGCGCTGAATCCGGGGCACAACCTAGACCGCCTGCAGGTTGGCGAGGTGCTTCGCACCCGGAAGGACGCCGTGCTGCTGACGGTGGTAACGAAAGAGAAGAGAAAGCGCCAGGTGGTGGTGCCAGCGCCGGTGCAGATGCGGCCCAGCCCCCGCATGTACAAAGGCAAGCAACTGGTGCTGCAGCCAGGACGGCCCGGCCTCAAAGAGGTGACCTACGTCCGCGTGTGCGAGAACGGCATACCCGTGCGCACGGAGCAGGAACAGACGGTTCTGCTGAGGCGGCCGCGTGCGCGCGTCGTGGTGATCGGCACACTGCCTCGCCCCCGCCGTTCCGCCAGCAGGTGACGATATGCGCATAGACGACCTGGATACGCCGTGCCTGGTGATCGACGAAGCGCTGGCCCTCGCCAACATCGCCGCCATGGCCCGCGCCTGCGCCGACGCCGGTGTGGCCCTCCGCCCCCACGCCAAGACGCACAAGTCGCTGCTGTTCTCGCAGGCGCAGATGGATGCGGGCGCGGTTGGCCTTACCTGCGCGAAGGTGTCCGAAGCAGAGCGGGTCGCGCCCGCGGGATCCAGCGTGTTCGTGGCCTACCAGGTGTTGGGAGAGGGGAAGCGGAGAAGGTTGGCCGCTCTGCGAGAGCGCAACGACGTGATCACCGGCGTCGACTCGGCACACGCCATCGCGGAAGCCGCCTTGGTGGGCACCCGCGCGAATCCGTTGCCGGTACGCATCGAGGTGGATACAGGCACCCATCGCACCGGAGTGTCGCCCGCGGAGGTCCCGTCGCTGGCAGTGCAGATCGGCCGTTGCCCAACCTTGAGGCTGGATGGGCTCTACTCCTTCGAGGGGCACGTGTACAACAGCTCATCCGCCGCAGAGCGGGAACGGATCGCCAGAGATGCCGTGGCGCTCTTGGTGGAGGCCAGCCGCGCCATCACATCCGATTGGGAGGCCCTTGCCCGCTCCGTTGGCGCCACTCCTGCCGTGCCGTACTACCTCCGCGCCGCTGGCGCCACGGAACTGCGACCCGGGGCGTACGTGTTCATGGACGCCAACCAGGTCTCCTTGGGCGCCTATTGGGAGCAGTGCGCGGCAACCGTCCTGGCCACGGTGGTTTCCACCCCCACGGAAAGCCGCGCCGTTGTCGACGCGGGAACCAAGACCCTGGCCGCGGACGGGGTGCCGAGGGGCAAGGTTGCGCGCGTGCTTGGCCACAACCTCTGGGTTACGCGCGCCTCCGAGGAGCACGGCATCATTGAGTGCAAGGGCGACCACGGCCTCTCCGTGGGCCAGCGGGTGCGCCTGGTGCCGTGGCACGTGTGCCCAGTGGTGAACCTGGCGGACCGATTCGCCCTGTTGGCCCCGGATAGCGGGGTCCGATGGTGCCCCGTGGATGGACGGGGCTGTTCGGCCTAGCCGCCACAGGGCGCCGCAAACGCAGCGCACCGGAGCGAACGCCTTGCCGAGCGCCCCGGTGCGCGCTGATGCTTATGCAGGCGGCGCCGCTATCACTGCATTCTCACCTGGAACGTAACCGTGCCGCCTGCGCCAGCTGCCACATCCCCAACCGGTATCTGCAGCACAGATCCAACTACCGCCGCGCCGGCCACGGGAGATCCGTTCAGCATTGCGCTGCCCGACAGGTAGCCCGCAAAGGCCGGCAACGTGATCGACAAGATCGTGTTCGCGGCGGTTGACTGGCCGGCGTTCCTGTACGTTACGGTGTAGGTCACCACGTCCCCCCTGGCGGCCGAGGTTCTGTCTCCGCTTATGCTAAGGGTGATGCTGGGAGGTCCAGAGGGCGCCGGCAGGGGGCTTAGGTCCTTCTCCACCCCAAAGAAGTAGAGGAAGGAGCGCTGGAACTTTGCCGGCTCCTTGCCCTGCTGTGTAGTCCAGGAGAGGTACAGCGTGCTGCGCGAACTGGGGTCCACCGAGTCCGAGTCGCCGGCGTAAGCGTTTCGGAACTCCCACCAGAACACCCCGTCTCTGAAGACCTTCTCCGCCTTCTGCAGGTAGCTTATATCCTTGGTCTGCTCGTACGCCCATGCGAGCTCGTCGCAGCAAAGCCACAAGTTCTGAGTATAGCCGCTGCTGGTGCCGCCCTCCGGCCAACCGTAGGCGCCACGCAGAGGGCGGTACATGGTGCCGTCCATGTCTCCGCCGTAGCCCCCGTAGCCGTCGCGGAAGTAGTTGGCCAAGCGGAGCATATAGGCCTTAAGGTTATCTCGATCGGTACCTGGGGGCAGGTTGCAGTAGAGATCGATCAGCGGCTCGCAGTAGTATGGGTCGGTATGGACGCCGGCAACGCCCCCGTTCTCCGTGTTGTAGGTGTGGCCGTGGCCGGTGCCTGTGGGGTAATCTTTCCTCAGGCCCATCGTTACGCCGTCGGGAGCCGTCACGTGCTCCTGCTGGAGGATCGAGTTGGTGCCGGTTCCGCCAACGGCCGCCCTAACTGCCGTGGCCAGCAGGTTGGCGTCGCCGGTGATTGCGTAGTCCGCCACCATGGACTCAATGCACCAGCCTTGCCAGCGGGTTTCGCGGGCGGTGCTGTTGAGCGATGGCAGGCGGTTGGGGTTTGTAACCCAGTCCGCCTGAGCCTGTGCCAATGCGTTGGCGCACTCGGCGTACATCTCCTCGCCGGTGAGCAGGTAGTAGAGCACTCGGCCCTTGTTCCAGGTGTGGCTGAACTTGCCAGCGGTCAGGCCATCCCAGTTCTTGTCGTGGGCGTCGTACTCCCAGCGCTCCACCCATACGTCCGCGTTCTTCACGTACCACAGCTGGGGCACGCGGGTCCATTTGAAGCAGTGCACCAGGTCGATGTCCGTGTTGTGGATGGCCATCGGCTGGGCTAGGTTCCACCAAGCGACATCGCCGGTGCGGAGGAACTGCACCAACGTGGAGTAGGTCCAGTCGTAGCCGAGGTGGTTATGGTGGTCAAGCCAGGTGGTGTCGCCGTAATCCTCCCAGCCGTACCAGTCCACCTGGCCCCATCCGTTGCTGGCCCTGCGCTCAGCGAGACCGTGGGATGGATCGTCTGGGCTGTAGAGCTGGTAGCGGCCGTCGTCGCCGGAGTACTGGCCGCCGGGGCTTGCGGTTTTGGTGTAATCCCATCTGCCACGGAGGAAGTCCTCGTAGCGGTCGAGCGCCTCGCGGAGGTCGTACCGGACGCGCTGCGGGTCGGAGGTGTTGGCGGAGCTATCGCCGCCGGTTGGCGTCCAGTCGCCCCTGCCCACCAGTCTTCCGTGGCCAGGCAGGGCCCGCGTGGCGTCTATGTACGACGATGAGGGGACCGCAAGCAATGGGGACTGGAAGGCGGCCACGAGCGCGTCCCTGCCTGAGACGTCCGACCCGTGGAACCAGTAAAGCATGTCGTACGTCTTCCAGTAGCACCCCAGGAACCTGTAGCGCTGTCCAGCCACATGGCCGCTGGTGGTCATCATGCCGTCCACGCCGTCGTCGCTGCCGAGGCCCTCTGGAAACAGCCCCACCTGAAGCTGCTTGCCGCTGATGTAGAAGGCCTTTGGGTAGTTCTGCCAGAACCAGCGCATGGCAACCGTCAGGCCGTGGGTGGAGTCGGATAGGTCCGCCCAGCCCACAGCGCGCTTGCCTCCGGTGCCAGCCTTGGCGTACCCGGTTCCGCCGTCTTTGTAGCTGGCGTACGCGAAGTTCTGAGACTCGTCGGCCGGCGCCACAAGCGTGTGGGTCTGCTCGAACTTGTACTTCTCGGAGCCGGAGAAGGTGTCGGAGTAGCCCTGGAACGTGGCGGTGCGCGTGTTGCCCAAGCCATCCAGGTTCAGGATGGCGTGCAGCTTGTCGATGAAGAACACATCTGTAGCTTTGTTGCTGCTGTCGTACCAGGGCTGTCCGCTGTTCTCCAGCGTGTAGGTGACACGCACCCAGTCCTTGCCCGAGTACGCGTATATGCGGACGGTGTAGCCAAGGTAATAGGACGACTGGGTGTAAGGGCACACCTTGTAGAAGCCGCGCACGCGAACTACCGTGCGCCAAGGGCCACGCTCCTCCACCACGGCCTGATACGAGCCGGTTGGGTTGACCGTGGAGTTGGTGTCTGGCGTGGATTGCGTGCGGATGAGAACGCCGTTTGACGGTGAGGACGTAACCAGGGGCGCGCTATCGGCGGTGCGCTTAACGTAATCGAACATGTTGAAGCCGGTTTTGCTCACCCTGAAGGCAAGCGCGCCGGTGTTCACCTCGATGTAGCCGGTGGGGGTGTCGTCGACGGTGACGGAGCCGCCTGTGGTGCCCCCAGCGGTTACGCCTTTCAGCACAAACGAAGTGATGCCACCCCCCACCAGGTCGGCCTGGAAGTCCACCAGCACCCAGCGGATCGGCTTTGTTGCGTCGTCTGGGGCGCCGTCCCACCTGGATACCACCCTGAACTGGGCGTCGATGGGTGTGGTGCCGTCGGCGGCGTACAGCCTGAGGTTGGATGTGGATTTAATGGGCTGTACGCCGTCGTAGGTGGCGTCTCGGCCGATCGGCACGCCGGATGTGATGGGCCAGGCGCTCCTGGCGGGGCCAGGGTTCCTCACGTAAAGCGTTACAGACAATGGGGATGCAGCTTGGCCGCAGCCCAAAGACACGGCCAGCAAGGCCGCAACCATGGTGCTAACTAGGGCTCTCAACAGGTCCTCCTTGTGGACCAAGGTGGGCGTGCTATTCAGTCGTCTGCAAACAGGCGACTGTTTGCAAAATTGTTCCACAGTTCCGCCCAAGGCTCCTGCCTCAGCACCAAGGGTGTTTCAGGTCGTTTTGCAGCGACGCCCGTTCCCCTAAAGCTTCACTATCTTCTCTCGCCCCTCCCTGACAGCCGCAGTCGCGTTCCGCGTGTCCACCACCAGGTTCGCGTTCGCCACTAGCCAGTGGTAGTCGTATGCGGAGTGATCGGTCACTATCACCACGCAGTCTGCAAGTGAGACCTCCGCGGCCGTGAGGGGAACCGACCGAAGCTCCGCGCCATCCGCGCTTACGGAGGGCACGTATGGGTCGTTGTAGCGCACGTTGGCGCCGCGCTGCGCCAGCATGGAGATGATCTCGAGCGCGGGGCTCTCGCGGGTATCGCCCACGTCTCGCTTGTAGGCGGCGCCAAGCACCAGCACGCGAGAGCCGTTTACGCACTTGCGGTGGGCGTTGAGCGCGTCGCTAACCAGGCTCACAACGTGGCGGGGCATGCTGGAGTTGATCTCGCCGGCCAAGCCGATGAAGCGCGCCTCATAGCCGTGGATTCTGGCCTTCCAAGAGAGGTAGAATGGGTCCAGCGGGATGCAGTGCCCCCCGATTCCGGGCCCGGGGTAGTGCGGCACAAAGCCGAACGGCTTGGTGGAGGCCGCTTGGATCACCTCCCACACGTCCACGCCCAGGTGCCGGCACATTAGGGATAGCTCGTTCACCAGCGCGATGTTCACGCTTCTGAACGTGTTCTCCAGCAGCTTCGCCGTCTCCGCCACCTTTGCGCTGGACACTGGCACCACGTTGGCTATGAAGGCGCGGTATAGGGCCAGCGCCATCTCCGTGCAGGTGGGCGTTACCCCCCCAACGATCTTGGTGATGGTGCGGGTGTTGTACTGCTTGTTGCCTGGGTCCACCCTTTCCGGTGAGAAGGCTAGAAAGAAGTCCGTGCCCACCTTCATGCCGCCCGCCTGGAACATGGGAAGCAGCACCTCCTCCGTGGTGCCGGGGTACGTGGTGCTTTCCAAAACCACCAGCGAGCCCGGCCTCAAGTGGCTGGCGATCCGCTCCGAGGCCGCCACGATGGCGGAGATGTCTGGCTCTCGCGTTTTGCGCAAAGGCGTCGGCACGCAGATGATGATGGCGTCTGCGTCCGCTAGCACCTGGGGGCATGTGGTGGCCGTGAGAAGGCCGTCGGCCACCAGTTGGTGAACCTGCTCGGACTCCACGTCTGGGATGTAAGAGCGGCCTGCCTGGATGGAGGAGACCTTCGCCTCATCTAGGTCCAGGCCAACGGTGCGCAGCCCGGCGGTAGCCGCCTCTACTGCCAGCGGCAGGCCCACGTAGCCCAGGCCCATCACGGCCACGGTGGCTGTGCGGGCCGCTATCTTGCTTGGAAGATCCGACACGTTGCCTCCTATCGAAAGGAACAGCCCGGTGTGGCCTTTGCTACGCCGGGCTGTTGTTGGTTTGGGGCCGCAGCTGCCCAGGGTATGCCCCGGTGGGTTACTGCTTCTTCAGCCCGAAGTCGTCGTAGGTGGTGGTGCCCACGGGCACCGTCAGCTTAAGCGATGTATCTACGGTGTAGCCATCCGCCCAAGCATCTAGTCGGTATTGGCCGGGCTGAACGTTAGGGAAGCGGTACCATCCGTTGGCGTCTGTGGTGGTGGTGCCGAGTGGCACAAGCCCATCAACCGCGCGGTATGTGACGGTGGCGCCGGCTATGGTTGGCCGCACACCCGCCACCGTGGTGTCGAACACCTGCCCGGTTATGGTGGCTGCGGTGAAGCTGCTGGTTCCCGCGGTGCCCTGTGCCACCGTCAGCGGGACATCCGTCTGCACGGTGGTGCCGATCGACAGCGTGAACGACTTAGTTGTTGTTTGGTTGTACCTGGTGGCGATAACCGCTATCTGGTACTGCCCCGGCCTAACGTTGGGGAAGTAGTACCACCCGTCGGCATCCGTCTGAACCGTCTCAACGGGAACCGGGTTGTCTAGCGTGCGGTAACCCACGGTTGCGCCAGCCACAGGCAGCGTGGCCCCCGGTATCGTTTGGTCTATGATGCGCCCGGTAAGGGTGCCCGTGGCGAGGGAGCCGCCGCCGGGACCGTGTGCCGGCTGCAGCTGGATGTCCAGAGAGGCGGTTACCCCCGGAGGCAGGGTTTGCGCCTTGGTGAGCGTTTGCATGTAGTTGGGCGCCACCACCGCTATCTGGTACGTTCCGGGCTGCACCTTGCCGAACCAGTAGTAGCCCTGCGAGTCGGTGACTACGCTTGCGACGACGGCCTGGGTTACGGGGTCGCGGTACGCCACGGTGGCGCCTACCACCGGAATGGTGGCGCCGGGCGTGGACTGGTCGATTACGCGGCCGGTTAGGCTAAGCGTGTCGAAGGTGCCCCCGCCGTCGCCGTGGGCCCGCGCCAAGGTTAGCAAGCGTGCGGTGTTATCGCCGAGAGGCCAAGCGGTGCCGGGCAGCACGCTGAACGACTGTGTGGTAGCCTGCGCGTACTTATCCGCCACCACGGCCAGGCTGTACACGCCGGGGGGCACGTTGCCGAAGAAGAACCACCCGTCGGGGTCCGTCACCGCTGTGGCAACTGGCATCGGGCTATCTGCGGTTCGATAGCCAACCGTGGCGCCAACCACTGGTATGGTTACGCCGGGGATGGACTGGTCTACGATGCGAGCCGTGATGGTTGCGGTCAGGAAGCTGCCTCCGCCGGGCCCGTGCGCGCGGTCCATCACGAAATCCTGGCGGATGGTTTTCTGAGCGGTAACAGTAATCGTCTTGGGCGTAATCTGCTGGACGTACTTGTCGGCCAACACACCGAGCAGGTAAACTCCTGGGACAACGTTGGTGAAGCTATACGTGCCGTCGGCGCCGGTTGTGGTCGTGGCGATGGGATTGGGGTTGTCGGCAGTACGATATGCCACGGTTGCGCCTGCAATGGGCTGCACGTAGCCGGGGATGGACGTATCCACCACCTTACCGGTGATGACGCCCGTGTTCAGGTTGGTGGAGCCGCCACCACCCGCCGGATCCAGCGCTAAGTCCACGCGTGCCACCTTGTTGGCGGCAACGGCGATGGGCGACTTGTCTGCGGGGTTGTAGTTGGTTGCCACTGCGGCCACCCGATAGTTGCCGGGCGGTATGTTGCGTATCAGGTACCAGCCGTTGCGGTCCGTGGTGGAAGTGGCCAGGGGCACGGTGCTTTCGGTGCTGGTATAGGCCACCGTGGCGCCAGCGATCGGCACAACGATTCCAACGATGGAGGAATCGATGATGCGGCCGGAGATGCCTCCCACTGTGAGGGGTGGGAGTGTGCCATCCATGATGGTGGCTTTGAGGATGGTGATGGCATCCCGCAGGTCCACCTTACCATCGCCGATTGTGCCGTCGGGGTTGGCGGGCGCGACGTCCGCCAAGGTGGCCTCCAGTGGCGACGGGTCTTGCGCGCCGATCGCGAACCTGAGGGCGAGGATGGCGTCAACCAAGTCCAGCTTGCCGTTTAGGTTCACGTCGCCCAGTACCAAGCCGCCAGAGGAGCTTTGGGCGCGGACGCTACCGGCGGTGGCCAACAAGATGAGAGCCGCTGACAACAGCATGCCGCTTTTACGGATCCACATGGAAAGATAACCTCCGGGTCTGATGTCGGGTGGACCGGCTATGCCACCCAACATGCAAGGGATATGCCACCCGAGCTTGCAACCGAGCCAGTGGCCGGCAGGGCCTCAACAGGAGTGAGAACAGGTTTTCTGAGGCCCTGGCGGCGGTGGACAGGCGGAGCCGCTAACGCCGTACGAACAGCCCGTAAGTGGCCATGGAGAGCACTGCATCGACCACGCGGCCAACAAAGGAGAAGCCTCCGGCCCTGCGCACGTTCTCCTGCCCCACGAAAACGGAGTCGCCGGGGCGTATCTCGATGTTCTGGGCGATGTCTCCGCGTTGGAGCTTCTGGAAGTCAACGGGGATGATCTTGTTCGGCTCGGGCGAGTTTGGCCCGCGCACCACCATCACCTGCTTCAGCTGAGCGATCTCGGAGAGGCCGCCAGCCATGTCGATAGCGTCTGTAAGGCGCATGGCCTTCTTCACCGGGTACTGGCCGCCTTTGCGAACGCCGCCCGTGATGCTGAACATTAGGTTTCTGTTGTCGTGGACGACGATGGTATCGCCCTCCATAACCGGCATCACACCCGCGGGGGTTGTGGAGTTGGGCGACGCGCCAGATGGATCGTCGAGGTCCAATATCACGGAGGTGCCGCCCTTGCGAACAACCTCGACGCGGGTCTTGTCCGCCATGTCCGTGAAGCCGCCCGCCCTGATGATGGCGTCGTGCACGGTCATGCCGGGCTCCAGGGGAACCTCGCCCTGCTTGACCACCTCGCCGATCACCTTGACGGGGGCGGGAGGGGCCTTGGGCGGGATGTAGATGGTGTCTCCGTCCTGCAGCGTTATGTTCTTGCTGAGATCGCCTTTGATGAGCGCGTCTAGGTCAACGCCCACCGGCTGGGTAGAGCCAATCCGCAGGATGGTGGCGCGGGCAGTATCGGCGTTGGCGGTGGGCATGCCTACGGCTTGCAGGGCGTCCATCAGCGTGGCGCCGTCCTTCATGCGCATGATGCTGGGCGCCTTCACCTCGCCGTAAACGCGGATCTGGTTGCCGACAACCTCCGCAACTTGAACCAGCACGGTGGGGTTGACCACGTACTTTCCGATGGCGTCTTTGCCGGCCAGCTCCTGCTGAAGCTGCTGGCCCGTCTTGCCCGCAACCTTGTATGGGCCCACAAGCGGCAGGGTGATGTTGCCCTGCTGGTCCACTGTGTAGGTCTTGTCGAACGAGCTATCCTCCGCCACGCTTATGGTGAGGGTATCACCCGGGGCGAGGACTGTATCTCTGGCGCTGGCCGTCGTGCAGCTCAGCAAGAGCGCCAGCGCCGCTAACGATGGCAGCATGCGCACCCATGTGCGCCCCAACTTCGGCTTGTTCATGTGTCACGCTCCTCTTGCCCGCTGGTGGGCACCCAATCGTGAGCCGTCCTCACTTTTGGGGTGCTCCGTTGTGGCCGGCGCGGGTGAGCCCGTGCTTTTTCACGTTGTAGCGCATGGACCTGAAGCTTATGCCGAGGATCTCGGCGGCGCGCGTCAGGTTCCAGTCGGTCTGGGTCAGGGCTTTCAGCAGAAGCTCGCGCTCTTTCTTGGCCACCTCCTCCGCAAAGGGGCCGGACCCGTCGCTCGGCTCAGGGTCTGGCGCTGGCGGCGTCGGCTCCGGGTCTCGGAAGCCCAAAGGCCGGCCCATGCGGATGTGGGTTGGCAAAAGCCCCGGCGTAACCGTGGTAACGTCGCGGTCGGCCATGGCCACAGCGTGCTCTATGGTGTTCTCCAGCTCTCGCACGTTGCCGGGCCACTGGTATGCGGTGAGTATCTCCAGCGCGGCCCGGTCGATCGCCATGGTTGGCCGGCTACTCTCCGCAGAGTACTTGTGCAGGAAGTGTTCCACCAACAGGGGGATGTCGTCTCGGCGGGCGCGAAGCGGCGGAAGCACGATCTCTATCACGTTGAGCCGGTAATACAGATCCTCGCGGAAATCGCCATTGCGGACCGCTGCCTCAAGGTCCTTGTTGGTGGCCGTGACCATCCGAACGTCCACCTTGATCGATTTGGTGCCGCCCACGCGCTCGAACTCGCGCTCTTGCATAACCCTAAGCAGCTTCACCTGCGTGTCTAGGGCGATATCCCCAATCTCGTCCAAGAAGAGGGTGCCTCCATCGGCCACCTCAAACCTGCCTGCCTTTTGATAGAGCGCTCCGGTGAACGAGCCCTTCTCGTGTCCGAACAGCTCGCTCTCAAGCAGGTCTTTGGAGAAGACGGGGCAGGAGACGGGCACGAACTTCCTGTTTGCGCGCGGGCTAAGGAAATGGAGCGCCCTGGCAACCAACTCCTTGCCGGTTCCGCTTTCGCCTCTGATCAGCACGTTGGCCCTGCTGGCGGCAGCCTTCTCGATGAGCCTGAACACGTCTTGCATTGGGCGGCTCTTGCCCACGATGTTCACGGTTCCGGCGCGAGAGGCATCGGGGCCGGCGTGCTCATTGGTGGATGCGGGCGGACGATGGATCGCCACTGCTCGCTCGGCGGCCGCCTTGAGGTTGTCCAGATCGAACGGCTTAGACACGTAGTCAACCGCGCCCAACCGCATGGCCTCAACCGTGGTGCCGATGGTTCCGTGGGCGGTTACCACCAGCACCGGCAGCGTGTGTCCATGGGCGCGTAGCTCCCGGATGAACTCAAGGCCGTTCATGCCCGGCATCACCAGGTCCGTCACAACCACGTCCGCCGAGTCCGCCCCCGGCGCGGTGATCGCCTCCAAAGCCTCCTTTGGGCTAGCAAACGTGGACACCTCCCAGCCGTGTTTAGAGAAGAACGCCTCCAGCACACGGCAGATGTTCGGCTGGTCATCCACGACGACAACGCGGATCCGGTTATCGGTCAATTGCTGGTACCCCCCTCGATGGCTTAGCGTGACATTGGCGCGAACGCAGATGGCGCTTAGGCGGCCACCGGCAGGCGAATGGTGAAGCTGGCGCCGCGGCCCGGAGTGCTCTCCACCGCGATGCTCCCGCCATTTGCCTCAACGATGTCACGTGCAATCCACAGTCCAAGCCCGGTGCCGCGCCGCTTAGTGCTGAACGAGCGCGAGAAGACCCTTGGGATTTCCTCCGCGGGAATTCCGGGGCCGGTATCGGAGACGGTTAGGTGCACCACCTGGCCGGATTCCGGCTTGGCGGTGGAGAGCAGAATCCGCCCGCAGCGCGGCTCGATGGCCTCGATGGCGTTGATGACGAGGTTGTCGATGACTTGCCGTATCTGATCCGGGCTGGCGTACGCACATGGCAGGTTGGGCTGCAAGTTCAGCCCGATGCTTATGCATCTCCTGTGCGCCAGGGGAGCCACGCGGTTCGCGGCCTCCGCAGCAAGGTCGTTGAGCTGCGTAGTTAGCTGGCAATCGAGCGTGGGGGATGGGCTGAGCAGCGTGCTGGCGAGCCGCTCCGCCCGGTCGACCTCCTCCACGATGATGCGGGCAAGCGACTCAACTTGCTGGGGGCTGTCCGCGCAGGCGAGGATGCACTGCGCAGCGGCCCTTACCGAGCTAAGCACGTTGCGACACTCGTGGGCCAACACGGCGGACTGCTGATCCGGTGGGCAAGCGACTGGGTGTGGGAGTGCTGCCTCTGTTCTCAACGATTCCCTCCTGCATTGCGACCGAGTGACGAAAAGCGTCAGTTGGGGGGGCCACGAATGGTGCACTTTGCCGCCGGTTGACACCTCTCGGGCCCAGGGCGCCGAGGCAAGGCCTGCAGCCCGCCTCGGCGCGGTTACCGCAGAACGCAACGCTGGCGCGAAGAGAGGATGTTCAGCTCCTCGCGATACTTCAGCACCGTGCGCCTAGCTACTTCGTATCCCAGGCTCTTCAGGATGTCGGATATCTGCTGGTCGCTGTAGGGACAGGCGGGGTCTTCGTTCTCCACAATCACCTTGACCATGTGTTTGGCGCTTAGCGCCTTGCCGAAGAAGAACCGGAAGCTAACCACCTGTCCGCTGGGCAGCTGGATGTACTTGTCCGCAACCCCGCGACTCACAGTCGACTCGTGCACGTGGAGAAGAGAGGCGATCTTGCTTTGGGTTAGCGGCAGCAGGTCCTCTGGAGACTCCGAAAGGAAGAACGGGTACTGCTCCTCCAGGATCGTCTCGGCCACCTTGCGCAGAAGCTCCTTCCGCTGCTCCATGCCGCGCATGAACATCTGCGCACGAGAGAGCGATTCCATCACCGTGCGCCTCTCGGCCTCGGAGTAGGCGCGGGGGTTACGCTGCATCTCCTGCCAAAGGCGCACATACGAGGGGCTTACCCGAACGTTGGTGCCTTCATGCTCTAGAACCTGCACCGCGAACGACCCATTCTTGTCCCGAACTATGGCCACGTCTGGCTTGACGCCCGGGGTGTTTTTGTGGGCGGTCTTGCACCAAGAGGGCCTCACGCGGCTGCCGGGGTACGGGAACAGGCGGGTGCGGATGAAGTGCACCGCGCGCTCCACACACTCGGTGGGCACGGATAGGGAGCGAGCCATCTGGCCGTATCTGTGCGCAATCAGCTCGCTCCAGTGGTCTCGCACGATGCACTCTGGCAGAGCCACGTCCGCGCCGTCCTGCCGGAGGGCGGCCAGCTGGAGGAGAAGGCACTCCCGGGGATCGCGGGCGCCAACGCCGGGCGGATCCAGCGACTGCACGGCATGAAGCACGCGCTCCACCCGATCGAGGCTGACATGGCAGGCCTCGGCAGCCTCGGAGAGGTCGCAGCGGAGGTAGCCGCCGTCGTCGATGTTGCAGATCAGGTATTCCGCAATGGCGGCATCCGCCTCGTCGATGATGGCGCCGATCTGCCAGTTGAGGTGGTCTTGGAGGGTATATCCCTCCGGGGCAAGCGATACCGGATCGATGTCGTCGTCTTCGGGGTCGTGGAAAGAGTACCCCTCATCGCCGGTGCAACGGTACTCCTGAAAGTTGCGATAGCCGTCGGTCCTTTTCAGCACACATACGGCGCACTGCTCTTGGGGCGCCTGGCATCCACTGCACAGGTCTTCGTCATCGTGCTCAAGCGCCGGGTTGTCGGCAGCCTCCTGCTGTACTGCTTGGGTTAGCTCCAGGCAAGACATGTTCAGCAAGGCGTTGGCCAGGATCATCTGCGGATCGGCCTTCGCCTGGAGCCGCTGTTCCTGGGTCTGCAGCAACATCCGCGTGCCTTTCTCGGCGGCAAAGGCGGAGCGCGTCTCTCCAACCCTTCTGCCCTCGCCGGGTGGTCCTTCAGCAGCTTACCTGGCGGGATAAGCTCCCCTAGCTTGCACCGCCCGTTGCCTGCACACTGCTGGAAGCATCACCGGACTCATTCTTTCCACCGGGAAGTAACAGCACTGTATCAATTTGGTAAGAGTTAGATAACAGTTCGTGCTTTTCTGCCCCCGTCAGGGACTGGCTGGCCGGCCGCAGCACTGGCGTTGTGAGGGTGCCGGCTTGAGCGGTAAGGGCGCAGAAGCAACAGAGCCAGCCAAGAGGAAGGCAGCAACCAGTGGGGCGCACGTTCTGTTGGCTCCTTGGGAGTTCGGCCCCCGGGCCCTTGGCTTCCGGATGGTCGGCTTTGGGGTTCTCGCCTTCCTTGGGAAACCGCCGAAGGGTGCGTTGAGGCTCTGCGTACGCCGTGCTACGCCCGCCAGGGCCAACGCATTCCAGCGGACGAGCGGGCCCTGTAGGCGCTCTTCGTTCCAGATGGCCAGCTTACGCTTCGTTCCTTTAGCGGGCCTTTGCGCCTTACTCTCCGGCTATCGGCTTGATGTGATGGAGCAGGCGATTGTGGGCTGCCCTCACGTCCTGGCATGCAGATTGCCCTCACCCCGGCTTCGCCACCCCTCTCCCACTTGCGGGGAGAGGGGAACTGAGAGGAGCGTGTGAGGCTTGGTTGCGTCGTGTGAGCCCGTGAGATGCGGGAGGCTTCCCCTCTCCCCAAGCTTCGCGCCGTGGGAGAGGGGGCTTGGGGGTGAGGGGAAGTGGGCTGATGGTTGCCCTCACCCCTGCCCCTCTCGTCCATCTGCGCCCGTGCTGCTCCCCCTCATTCTCCCCCTTGCCAGCTCCGTCTCGTTCTGCCTTCGATCGCGTGACCGCTCAGCAAGGCGCGTGTGCCCCGGTACGCCCCCATTCGAAGCAGGTGAACGCCCCCGCGTCGCCGAAAGCTACAAAGGTAACATGGTGCCAGCCCGCTGGGCCAAGCGCTGGCGCGGCGAAGACTCTCGCCCTCGCCTCCTGTGTTGCGGCCTCGGCCTCGCCTTCACCCGCTTGCTTTCATGAGCTCTGCCGCGCACCTGTGAGGGGGGCGTACACCAACCTTTTTGCGCATGGAGACCTATCGTGAGTAAAGCTGCAGCTGCTACGCAGTCCGTGCTATCTCCAGATTCCTTCCCCTTTACCCTGATCTCACTGGTAGACAGCTATAACCCCACCACCGATATCTGGCGCGCTAGGAGGCAACCAGGGGAACTGGTGGCGGAGGCATCTGCCAAGGCCGCGCCGGGCCACGTGGAGTTCCAGCTCCCCACCAACGCGCCGCCCCAAGCGTCTGCCGCGGTGGCCCTGCTGACCGAGGCCCTGGCGGCGTGGCCCTCCTGTGCAGAGTCGGCCGCCGCCGCGTCGCTGGACGCGCTTGAGCTGCGCGCAAACCACCGCGCCTTGGTGGAGGCGGTTGGCCCAAGGCGGATTGCGCTGGACCTGGACGCTGCAAGCCGACCCGTGCTCGGCGAAGGCGCCATCGAGGCTCTGGCGATCGGCTTCATCGCCGCGGCGCACGCCTGCATGCATGGCCCCCGTGCCGGCGCTGCGGCGGCCCTCCGCTTCTACCGCGCCCTCTCAGCTCAGCAGCAGAGACGCTTGCAGAACACCCTTCATGGCCAGGCTGTGGATAGCGGGAACCTCTGCGCTCTGCTCCTGGAGCGCGCCGGCGCGCCCGAAACCGATCCGCAAGACGAGCTTCAGTGGATTGCCTGGTTCTTGGGCCAAAGCCGAGTGGATCTCCCGTACGCTCGTACCGCCGCAGAGAACCTCCTTGAAGCCGATATGGACTTCGACGAGCGACGCCTGCGCATCCACGAGGTCATCTCCCGCTACGATCGCGATCTCGAGGAGGAGAACATCCGGCGCATCGCCCGCGAAGTGTTGCACGCCAAGCAGTACCTCATCTTCGGCCGTATGGGTCGCGCCTTCCACAACCAGGTGCTCCTCTTCGCCAACTCTCGCCTGGTTTCGCCGCCGGATCTGTCCCAACCCCTGGCCGCCCTCTCCGCCGCCGCCCAGCAGGCGCCAGCGCTCGCCCCGCATGTTGACCGCCTGCGCGCCATCACCTCAACCGGCGACGAACTCCCGCTCGCGCACGCCATCGGCTCCATCGAGAAGCTGGAGGATGCCGCCCTCGATTGCCAGCGCACCGAGATGCGTCGCATCCTGGACCAGGACGGCTCCGACGACGAGCGCGCCAAGCTCAACTCCCTCGTCGAACACGTGCTCAAGGTGGCCGCCGAGATCCGCGCTGCCCTCACCTCAAGTCCCAGCCGCCCCGCCGCGTTCTCGGTGCCGTGCCAGCGCTTGTGGCCCTCAGAAACCCATATCCTGGCCAAGATAAACGGCGGCCGTGAGCCGTATATGGGCAAGCCAGCCAGCCTCCGCGCACTCACCGCCGAGGCGGCAGAGCGATCGTACTGCAGCCCGGACTACCGCTGGCTCCGCCACGCCGACCATTGGGTTGAGGCCATCCCCCTCTTCATCCGCGAGCGCGTCCTCGTCTCCGACGGCGTCGAAACGACCGAAACCGTCATAGACCAGCAGGCGATGGAGGAGTCGTTCCGGGAGCAGCTTGCTGATCACTGGGCGCTGAACCTGAGGGACGTGACCGACCGGGAGCACATTGCGCTTGCCAGGGAGCTTGCCGGGCTTAAGCCGGGAGAGCCGTCACCCTCGCCAGACGAGACCGCCGCGTTGGCAGCGTGGGTGGCCGAGGTGTACAACCAAGCCGCGCCCAAGGTCCACGAGCTGGTGGAGCGCGCCCACATCCACAGGATGGATGCCCTCAGGTCCGTGCTGGCCGATCCGGAGGAGCCCACCGTCTCCCGGCTGCGCGCCACGGCCTCTCAGCGCGCCATCTCCCTCGCAGAAGCCGCCCAAGCCATGCTGGAGGAGACCCCCGAGCCCACCGACGCCGGCCGCCGCTTGAGGCAGAACAAGGCCCGCTTGCTTCCACTCGTGGATGAGCCGCTGCGCCAAATGCCCACGGTCCACATCCTCACCACCCAATCCGCCGGCATGACCGAAAGCTACGTGGGCAGCTGGCTGCAGGAGTCGATCGCCCTGTTCAACGTGGTGCACGCCCACGGGCTGGAGGCAGAGGTTGAGGAGCGCCAGGCCGCTTACCGCAACACCATCAACCGGCTCGCGTCCCGCGTCATTGCCGACTTGGGCCTGGAGGACGAGGTGGCGGAGACCATGGCCACCGAGGGAATCGACCGCGTGGCCGCCGTCCTTCGCATAGTGGCGGTTAACCGGCGGGCCCAGCAGGATGTGGGCTGCCTGGCCGTGCTGCTGGAGCATCTGGGGATCACGGACCCCGATTGCGAGCCGGATGGCGTGCTGGATATCCTGCACAACGAGAGGGCCGCCATAGAGGAAGGGTGCTGCAACTTCGTCTTCGAGCGCAATGCAGACGACCTTGAGCCGCGGGTGAAGGAGCTGGAGGCCAACGGGCTGGACCGAGTGGATGCGATCAGGCAGCTCATCCAGGCGGATGGCGCGCTTTCCGAGGAGCTAAACGGCGCGCTTAGGCTGGCCGCACGCAGGCTGCTGCTGCAGCGCCTTGCCAAGGCCGATCCCGCCGCGGGGCTCATCCCCCGCTCCGAGCAGTGGCTCCGAGACCACAGCCGCCTGTCGCTTACCACCGCCCGCAAGGAGGTTGTGGCGCGGCACGGCCTCAACCACCTCACCAATGACCCGCGCTACTCGTTCCGATTCCGCGGGCCGTACAAGCGGTTCAACCTGCTGTATACCCCAAGCCGCGTGGACTTGGGCCCCCGCGAGCGCGAATCTGTGGAGAAGTGGCCGCAGTGGGTTGGCGGCGCAGACGAGGAGGCTGCACTCGCCGCACGCAGGCTGTTCGGGCTCATCAACAAGTCGGTCAAGATGTTCACCAGCCTGGTTGAGCCGGAGGTGCTGAAGACCGGTGAGAACGCCTCAATGGTCTCGCACTTCGCTTACTCCAACGCCCTGGGCCTGATGGTGAACTACGTGGGCCGCGGCGATTTCGAGGAGGTTGCCGACCAGTGGAACCTCCGACACGACCGCCGCGTGCACCCAGCGGGCGAGGGGTACGGCGGCTACTGCGTTCCCAAAGACGGCCTTTTCCTGGAGTTCGTCCTTGCGCTGACGAGGGCCACTAAGCTGCGCCAGCTTGGCATCCCAGAGCATCTGCATGCCCCCGTGGCAGCGCTGGCGAAGCACGTGCTGGGCAAGCGCGCGGAGTTCGAGCTGGAGGTGCAATGGGAGGATTGGGCGGCCCGCCTGCTGGCAGATCGAAAGGCGCTGGAGCCCTTCTTCGGGGTGCGGACAACGGGGCCGGATAGCCCGCCCATACCCGTGTTCCAGGTCACCCGCCTTGCCCGCATGATGGAGACGCTCGGCCGGCCAGAGGGCACGTCATCCGCCCCAGTGCTCGCCAACCTGTCCGCCAACTGGGCCGTGCGCAAGATGGTGGTGGGCGCGGAGCAGGTCAACCGCTTCATGCCCTTCTATAAGGTCTGGCTTACCTACCAAGCAGTGGCCGACTCCAGGCGCCGGAACGGCTCCCCCCGCGATCGCCGCGATTTCACCGTGGTGCTCACCGCGGAGTATAAGCCAAACACACAGGACGGCCGCTACTCCGTGGGCATGCGCAAATACGAGATGTACGCGGGCACCCACGACCACCTGGTTCGCTCCCTGGACGCGGAGGGGCAGGACCTGGCAGAGCTGATGCTCGGCGGATTTGAGATGCTGTGGAGGCACCGCAACGACCCGCTCCGCCGCCCCCGCATCGAGCGACTGGCGGCCGCCCTTGGCGAGGAGCGCTTGGACGATGCATCTGCCGCCAGGCTGATGGAGCGCTTCCAGCCGTGCGGCCCCCCCGCCGAGGTCCGCATCGTCTCGCCGGTGGGTCTATCCACCCAGGACCTCATGTTCTACACCAGCGATACCTGGATCTCCACCGCGGCCAACGGCGTGCGGCAGCGCCTCCTCAAGCTTGGCCTTTCGGAGGCGCAGATCAGGGCCAACTTCCTCACCCATGGGCCGCGCCTCCGCCGGTGGGCCGGCCTCCGGGAAAGGCCCAAATCCGAGCTTGACGCCCTGGTGGCCGAGCTGGGCGGCCGCATCCACGCCCTGGCGCTCGAGATCGTGGGGCCAGAGCGCACCTACGAGCGCGCGCTCCAGGGCGCCGACGTGTTCGACACCGGCATCCCGCACAAGGAGGTGGTGGCGCTGCTTGAGGACCTCCCCCGCGTGCGCGACCTGATGCTGTACGGCAACCCAGACAGCGCGCTCGTCATCGTCGACGGGGCCTCTGGAGCCCGCCGCCGCGCCATGAACCGCGCGGACGTGATGGCCTGGTTCGCTGCCGGCGACAAAGTCGGCAAGGAGGCCGTATACGCCGCCGTTGGCGTGGGCCAAGAGACCGTGGAGGCCTGGCGGGCGGAGATGCGCAGGCAGCGGCGCCGCGCCCAGGAGCTGATGGAGGCGCTCACCGCGGGCGACGAGACCCTGGCCCGCAGGCTGTATGCCAGCATTGTGGAGGATGCTAGGGCACGCCAAGAATCAGAGCTGGAGACCGAGTACGAGGAGCGCATGGTTCGCTTCGGCACCGCACGCGCGAGGGACCGCGCCGTCTCACGTGCCATAGTGCGCGTGGCGGGCGGGCTCCCTTTGGAGCAGCTCACTTTCGCAGACTGGCTCGGTTTGGGTGGTCAGTATGTGGTGCTCGGCGACAGCATGAGGTCCATCGAGCGAACCAGGCGCAACTTCGAGCGGGCGTTGGCGCTCATGGCGGGCTCCGAGGCCAGGCCGATCGTGGACGAGGATGCCATCGCCGCGCTGATAAGGCCGCGCTTCGTGCCGGAGGCCGAGGAGTTCCGCGAGGAGAAGGGCGTGGAAAGCTCCAACAAGGCCACCGAAGAGGACGCAGAGGTGGCCCTGAGCACGAGGCGACAGCTTGCCGCAAGGGCCGCAGCCGCCCTTGCCCTCCGGGAGCGCCAGTCGGCGTGCGAGGCGGCGTACCGGGACGCGCAGGGGCTCGACTTCGCAGCCGCATTCCAGGCCGCCATAGACGCGTTGGGCCGCCCGGACCGCGCCATCCCAGACGATGCTTTCGGCTCGTTCTTGGGCTACGCCAGGCGCGCCGCGGACGCCCTCCTCGAGGCCATCTCACCGCCCGACGTCATCCACAGATCCGCATCCGAGCTGCTGGCGCTCGCCTTCAGCGGCCGCGAGATCACGGAGCTCACCCAGCGCAAGATAATGGGCGGCTATGAGGACCCAGGCGACATAGCAAGGCTGGACGGCGTGCTGGTGGACAGGCATCGCGCTGGCGAGATCGGCGCGGACCAGCTTAGGGGCGGCCTCCTGGATCTGACTCGCTTGGGCGAACTGTTCACAATAGCCCTCGCGGTGGACCGCACTTGGGAGCTCCACAGGCGGCCCCTAAGTATGCTGCAGCCCATCGAGGTGTGGCGCAAACTGGCAACCTTCTTCGCGGAAACCATCAACGACCACAGGTACGAGTACCGGCCTTGGCTCTACAGCCGGGGCGTTGGCCTCTCCTCCATCGAGGGCGACGACCTGTACTCGCTGGCGGTTGAGCGTCATCAGTGGGTGTACAGATACATCCGCCACCTGGTGCTCACCTGCACGGAGCTGGCCGAGATGTCTCCCCAAGACGTGGCGGCGCTTCTGGGCGACATCGACACGGCCGAGGCCAGCCCTGCCATAGGGGCGGCGGGTGCGACGGCAGCCGAGCGGAGATGGCGCGCCTACAACCAGCTGAGAGAGCTGGCCTTCATCCGCAACGACGGCTTCCCGCTGCCCAAGGTGTTCCCCGAGCTCAACCCAGATATCATCAGGGCCTCCAGCCGCACCAACCAGGTGCTGCTCTATCCCGTCGGCCGCACCCACGTATCTCGCATGGTGACGGAGGGCCCCACGGCAGCCCAGGAGCTCATCGCCGAGGGCCGGCCGGGCACCAACATCATCCTCACGCGCGACGGCCAGTTTGTGCCGGGCCCGGGCGGCCGCCAGGTGCTCGCCGTCAGCGACGGCCATCTGTACCTGAGTGCCGCGGAGTACGTTGAGGCGCTCATCGCTGAACGGGGGCTAAGCCCGGCCGAGGCGGAGGCCGCCGCCCAAGCCGACGTCGGCCCCAAGGGCGTGCGCTGTGCCGTGCGCTTCACCAAGCCGGTCATCGCATCCATCGCCTATCCTTTCCACGGCCATCCCAAGTACGATTCCGGAGAGCTGGAGGCCGCCGGTCTGCCTTACTCCGTCCAGTCGCTGTTCCACACCTGGACTACCTACGACAAAGCCAAGTATCCGGACATCTTCAAACCGGCTGGGGTGGATATCCCCGATGAGATCGATTGGCTGGCCGAGTACACCGCCGGCTTGAGGGAGGCCGAGGCCATGCGCCGGATTGAGCATGGCCATCCGGAGGCCGGCTTCCCCGGCTTGCGCGCCTTTGCCACGAAGCACCGCGTGGTGATGGTGAAGGACGCAGCGGAGTCGGGTGGGCGCAACCAGAGCGCCTTCGTGCTGCGGCGGTCGGATGGGTCCTTGGACGACGGCGCGATAAGCCTGGCAGTGGACTTCATCTACCGAATCTCCTTAAAGCACAACGTGGCCATCCAGGAGGTCATCACCTCGAGCCCGGAGTACTGGGCCACCGAGGAGTTCATGCAGTCGTTTGTGGATCGCCAGGTGGTGGAGTGGGGTGAGCGGGTTGAGCGAAACCGCAGGCCGCGCACTCCGGTGTACGGCTCTCACCGGTTGGTGCTCTCCACGGCAGATCCGCTGGCCCCCGCAGGCGAGGGCAAATGGCACGCCTCGCACGCCATCACCCTCAACAGCCGACAGCTCATAACGAACGTTGGGCGGGGCGGCACGCTGGAGCAGTTTCTGCCTCAGTGCATACGGCCTGAGTTTCGCGAGAGCCTGCTCGCCAAGCTGCGCGACTCCGCCATCGCCGCCATTGAGGCGCTCTCCGCATACGAAGCGCGCGGTGCCGAGCGATACAAGCGAGAGACGGGCCGTGAGGTTGGCAAAGACGCGTCCGGCGTATCTTACGGCGCCGCCCGCTACATGATGATGGACTTCTTGCTGACGCCGGTGTTCGCCGAAGAGGGCGTTCCTGTGGACGTGGAGCCGGTGGTGGATGAGCGCGGCGTTCGCGTGGGCAGCCGCATCATCCTCCAGCGGGGCGAGGACCGGTTTGAGGGCAAGATTGTGGACTGGCGGGCGGTGCTCATCGAGCCGAACATCGGCATTGGGCTGTGGGACCGCGTGGCGCTTCGCGAGGAGGCCCACGAGCGCGAAGCTGCCCAGCGCGAAGGCAGGCCTATGGACTGGACGAAGGTTGGCGCCAACGCGCGGATAGTGCTGCGAGATATGGCGCGCGCGGCGGAGGAGTACATGCAAGCGGTGTTCGGCGAGGACGCGCTGAGCCGTGCCTAAGAGGACCTTGCCCTGCGGCGCACAAGGCACCTCAGCAGGGCACAACAACGGGTTCTGCGCGTGCACGCTGTGGAACTAAACGCGGCTGGTCTATGAGGTCGGCTCAGCAGCGTCATTCGTGGCGGCGCGTCCGGGCGATGCTCACATCGCTGCAACCTACGGGCGCGCCCTTACTCCTTGCCCCACTGAGCACGCGCGCCGTGGCGGGCCTTCTGCGGCAGCGGAGGGCTGCCCGCGTGGATGGCAGCATACCCGGTGATATGCCGGGCGTAGTACTCCTCGGCCGTCTCAACGCCGATCTCATCGCGGAGCTGGGCGGTGGTTACGCCAGCGTCCTTTGGCTCGATGATGAAGTGGGCGCATCCTTCGTCCCAGTGGCGCACCTCCACCCGATCGCCGTACGCCTGGGCGATGCGATCTGGCACTCCCATGTTGAAATCCCAATGGCACACCATGAAGTCCAGGTTCACGTCCCGAACCGCCACTGGCTCGTCGTCGGTGGTCTCCGCAAGCACTTCACCACACGGGTCTACCACTCGCGAGCGGCCGGCACGGGTGGATGACACAACGTAGTACCGGTGCAGGTACGCGTAGGCGCGGAGGGGAAAGCCGCCGTCGTATGCGGAGGGCCAGAAAACCAGCTTGGCGTGGGCATCCTCAAGGGCCTGCCAGTTGCGAGGAAAGCCGATATCGAAGCAGATCTGGATGCCAATGCGCCCGAAATCCAGGTCGAATGTGGGGATAGAGCTGCCCGGGGTAACGCCCTCGAAGACGGTGTAGTCCGGCGAGGTTGTTACCGGGCAGGCCTTGTGGTATACGCCGGCCACCAGCCCATCGCGGCCCAACACCACGGCGCTGTTGTATACACGCCCTTCTTCGATGGTGCGGATGGGGCATATCACGTAGCAGCCGTTGGCCTTGGCCGCTTGTGAGAAGGCCGATACGGTGGGCCCATCCAACGGCTCTGCGCCGTCACCCGGGAGTTCCACGCCGACGGTGTTGAAGCTCTCAGGCAGGCACACCAGGTCGGGCTTGTGCGTCGCAGCCTGGTGAAGCAGGCCCATCACATACTCGCGGTTGGCCTCCACAGAGTGACCGGCCCTACCGCCTTGGCAAACCGTGGCGATGCGCGCTTTGGTGCTCACTTGAGTTTCCTCCACCGGACGCGCCCGAACCGCAGCGGGCGCATACTGGGCCGCTATTCCGCATCGCGCGGCCGGCACCTGCTACTCCGGCAACGGCGATGGCTGCCAGCTCGACCTGGGCAGGGCGAATACAGCCACCTCGTGCGGCCCGATGTGCAAAGCAGCTCCAAACTGAACAGAGGAGAGCACGAACGCCAGGTCCGCGTCCCCGTACAGCTTCTCAACGTCGGGACCGTACACCGCGCCCAGGTCCTTGGGGTGGGTAGTCACCACCGTGTCGATCGGCCTGTCGGATGTGTTCATGGCGGTCAGATAGATGCGGCCCGAGGCATCCGGCCCGAACCGCTCGAGGTAGACGTTCGGGTCTCTACTGCGTGCTCCGGTGATAGGCTGCCAACCGGCCTCCGCCACTTGCTTGATGAGGGGGATATACTTTTTGAAGAGCGGTCGGTCGCGGTTGTACCACGCGGGGTTTTGCCAATATGGGTTCTCCGCCCCGTTGTGGCTGAACATGCTGGGATACACGCCGTAGAACAGACACCTGCGGAAATACTCCTCCACGTACTGCGGCGTCATGCGATCATAGTCCGTGTTCATGAGGAGCAGGTAGGGCTTCTGGTAGCACGTGGTACGGCGCAGGCAGAAGATCGGATCGCCCTCTGGCTGCCAGTTCGGGCCGGGGAACCAGTTCGTCTCGGTGCCCATCACGTCCAGCACACAGGCAAGGAAGGGGAAGCGCCAGGGAACAGCGTTGGCGAACATCAGCTTGCCTCGTCTGTGCACACCCTCCGCCATCCAGCGCGCGAACTCGAAGGTGGACATCACCTCCAGGATACACGGCCGGTGGGTATCGGTGGAGAAGGTGAGAGGCACGGAGACGCTTGCGAAATGAGAGCGGCGGAAGTTGCGGTACGTCGCCCATCCCTCCAACGAATCCAGATACTCGCCGTCCAGGGTGCCATTGGCCTCAGGGCCGTACAGGCTTTGGGCTATCTCCGGTCCCCACGACAGCGTGGCCTTGGTGTTGGCGCCGCTGAGGTTGGGGTTGGGGTTCAGCACGAAGACGGCTCCGTCGGTCCAGGGCGCGTTTTGGATCTCCAGGTTGTAGCGCCCATGCTCGTCCTGGGTGCCGCTGGTGATCACGGCCTCAGCCCATCGGCGCCTGTCCGGCGGGCCGGATCGCAGGGCGTCGTTCACCACCGACATGGCGCCGTCGTAGGTGCGGGGAACCGACTTGGCCATGGGCATCCAGTAGGTCATCGGTTCCGTGTAACGGAAGCTGAGGATTCCGGCCGAATCGTCGAATGGGACGTTGTTGTTGCCTTCGTGGTACTTGAAGCCGAAGTCGCGCCAGCCCTGCACGGTGCTCACGTCCGTGAACGGCATCCAGATGCCCTGGTCTTTGCTGCGCATGGCGAAGTAGCTTGGGAAAGCTTGATAGTAGGCGGCGGCGGCCGAGCGGAACCCCCATGCTGGATCAGTGAGGTAGATGACGAACTTGAACGGCGCCGCAGACGGGAACCGCTTTGTCTCTGGCACCAGGCCAAGGTCGAAGGCGATGAAAAGGCTCTTGGCGGCGGCGTTATATGCGAGGCGGTACTGCGCGGGGGCGTTCATATCGATGCCCACGGCGAGCCCCAGGCGGTCATTGGTGGCGCAGCAGAATGGGTACAGGGCCATGCCGCCGTTTGCGCCCGTGCCAACGGATATGGGGTTGGCGTACTCGCCCTGCCCGATCGGCCGGCTGCGGCGGATGTCATCCCACCAGAGGCCGCCGCGCAGGTCCACGGGCAGCGAGAAGTAGAGGGTCACGGCCCTGTCTTTGCCGGTGCGGTCTCGTACGGCGCCGGAGAGCTCGATGACGTTGCCCGTGGCCCTAACGTGCGCATCCAATGCCAAGCCCAAGGATCGCGCCGTGCCGCCCGTCAGCGACACCATATCGGAGCCCGAGGCCACGTCTCTTAGGAAGAAGCCAGCGGGTGCTCCATTGGCGGCCACCTCCTCGCCGTCCACCTTGAGGGATGTAAGACGCCCGGAGCCCTGGTCAAGCGCCAGCGAAAGCCCGTTGGCGGTGGAGGCGCGCACGGTGCGGCTGGACGGTTTCAATGCTTTCTGGGGGACCAGCCGCACGGGGATGCCGTCGTACAGGATATCTCCCTGAGCCGGGGATGCTTCCCTCACCTCGAAATCGTCGAACCAGACACGGCCTCTGGTGTTGCGGAAGAGGGCATAGACGGTGAGCGTACGCACGGGCTTGGCGGGAGCAATCGTGACCGTGCGGCGCTCCCACCCATGAGTGCCCCGGCTGAAGTTGGCCGTCTGGCCCCACAGAGGCGTGCCATCGGTGTAGATGATGTCAACGTACACCGAGTAGCCTGCAGATGGCGTGCCGGCAACGCCCTCGGCGCGGCTCCATCCGGTCACTATAAGGGGCGCAACCACCTTGCGGTTGAGCTGCAGCGTTTGAGAGACGCCGTACCCTCCCTGACCCGTGGGGTTCTCGCAGCGCACAGCGTTGCTGCCCAACTTGCCCTCGCCCGGCGACAGAACGTACCCGTGCTCGTATGGGGTCCACGCCACAAGCGCGTTTGCGGTAGCTTTCTCCATGGCGCCGTTGGTTAGGCGCTGGGGCATCTGCTGGGCAGAGCGTACGCTTGATTGCATGACGGTATCGAGAGGGGCGGCAGCCGACGCTTGGGCCGCGCATCCCAATGCCAGGAGCGCGCCGGCAGACAGACATGCAATGGGTGTGACAATGGACATGTGGGTCCTCCCAGTCGCCATCGGGTCACAACGGTATTCGAAGGGCTGCCGGGCGCACCTTCTCGGACCTGAGCCAGCCTCCACCCAGTTGGCCATGTGCGGCGAGATGCGGCCTGCGGAGCGGTCAGCAGGTGGATAACCTTCCCCGGCAGTCCCGTCTCTCGGTGACCAGGCCTGGAGAGGGGAAGCCTCAGTCGCCTCACGGGCTTGCACGACGGAACCGGACCCCACACGCTCCTCAACCGGGTTGACAATGCCGGTTGCTGGTACTAGACTGTGGCTAAAGCCGCCTGCTGATGGGTCGGCATCTCGCGCCGGCCATCGTCCGGCACCGAGCACTCCAGAGGGAGGGTACAAATGGGAAGGCGATCTGTCCACACCTCATTGCCAGTGGCCCTTCTGGTCCTCACAGTCCTGGCCACTCTCCTGTGTTCCGCCGCATCTGCCCAAAGCAAGTACGACGACTCCTGGACCGGTACCACACTTGACCCCAAATGGAAGTACGTTGACATGGGCGATGCGGCGGATCTGCCCGGCTCCGCCAAGGTGGCGAACGGTGTCCTCACCCTAAGCGGAGGCGGTACCGATATCTGGGGCACCAACGACAACATGGCCTACCTATACCAGAGCATAAGCGGCAACTTCGTCGCCACGCTTAAGGTGCTTACGGTGCCGCAGAGCGCTGGCGGCTGGACCAAGGGCGGCCTGGACCTGCGCCAAGACACGTCGCCGGGCAGCCCGCATGCCATTATGGCCGCAACGGGCAAGCATGGCGTTCAGATGCAGTGGCGCCAGAACCAGGACGGCGACTCATACTGGCCGGGCGGCTCCGAGGCAACCTACAAGCCGCCGGTGTGGGTCAGGATTGTCCGCTGGAAAGGCACCAGCACGGACACCATCCTGGGCTACAAGTCGTTCGATGGCACGCATTGGGAGCTGGCAGGGGCGGTTGAGATCGCCCTAACCGACCCGGTGCTTATCGGCATTGAGCAGAGCGCCGTGACCGGCGTGCCGCCCAAGGAGCTGTCAACCTGCCAGTTTGGGCCGTTCACGGTTGCCGTGCCTGATCCCAACCAGGGCATGATTGCCGCCACCGTGCTGGACAGGAACCCCGATGCTCAGGGCAACGACGTGCCGATAGCCAACGCATGGGTTAGCGCCATGTCCGGCGGCCAGATCATAGGCGGCGGACCTACCGACGCCAACGGCAAGGCTTACATCATCGGCTTGCCGTCCGGGGCCATCGACCTGAAGGCGTCAAAGGTGGGCTACGCGCAGTCTACCTCCAGCATCAACCTGACCGCTGGCGCGCGGGTGGACGCCACGCTCAGGATCGCCCAGAACCCCAGCCTGTCGCTCAGCAGCGACGACATAGCTGCCTCCGGCATAAGCGCCGAAGGGTGGAAGCTGCGGGTTCTCCAGCCCGGCGAGGGTGCCAACGACTTCTCTCCTGCGGACCCCGCGTATAACGATAGCTCGTGGCAGTCGAGCGTGCCCGTTCCGGACGCATCCGTTTGGGATAACCAGGTCTCCGCGGACAACGTGTACGGCTGGTACCGGCTCAAGTTCAAGTTCCCTAAGGCCTTTGCGGACCAGGCGCGCGGCAACGACCTACTGCTCACCAACTTCAACGTTGATGACCAGGATATGACCTATTTCAACGGGCACTTCGTCGGCTCAAACACAGTGTGGGATGCCTCCCGCTACTACAGCGTGCCCGGCGCCTATGTCAACTACGACGGCGATAACGTCATCGCCATCCGCGGCTTCGATATCGGCGGAGCTGGCGGCATGACACAGCGCGCCCCCATCTTGGTGATCGCCGGCCCAATGGGTGCTATCTCCGGTAAGGTGACCGACGTCTCCGGCGCGCCAGCCGCCAACGTCAGCATCAGGTTCGTGGCCGATGCCACCGATTACGGTGGGCAGGACCAAACGATCACCACCCTCGCCGACGGCACCTATTTCCTCGGCGCCCTGCCAGCGGGCCAGTACCGCGCCACAATCCAGGACCGCGTTGACCTCGATGACCTTACTGGCCCTACCACCGTCAACGTGCAGACCGGCCAAACCACCACCCTCAACCTCTCGGTACGTGTGCGACCCAGCTTCTGGCTCACCAAGGAGAACGGCGTCCAGTGGCTGCTTAAGGCCGGAACTGACGTGGCGCCAACCGATGACTACTCCGCCGTGAACGCCAGCGAGAGCGGCTTCGTCAGATGGGACGTCACGATGACCAACGGCGCCTGGGACGCCATTGTGCCAGACGACAACGTGTTCGGCTGGGCGCGCGCCCACGTGAGGCTGCCCGCCGATTGGAAGGCCACCTACGGCTCCAGCGACATGATCCTGGAGTACAACTTCGACGATACCGACGACGCCTACGTCAACGGCACCAAGGTGGGCTCCACCGGCGTCTCGCCAACCGACCTCAGCGACCCGACCGGCTCTGGCTACTTCAGCCAGTACTTCATTGTGCGCGACTACACCGTTCCGAACAGCCTTATCAAGTGGGACGGCGACAACGTCATCGCCATCCGCGGGTACGACGGCGGCGGGGCCGGCGGCTTCACCACCAACATCCCGCGCATTATCCCAGCGGCCAGCCCTGTGCCTCCGCCCGTCACCGCGGTAAAGGGTGACGCCAACGGCGACGGCAAGGTGCTGGTGAACGACGCCGTGCTGGCGCTGCAGTTCGCGGTTGGCCTGAAGACGCCCAGCGCCGATCAGCTTAAGGCGTGCGACCTGAACGGCGATGGCAAGGTGGGCATCAACGAGGCCACGCTGATCCTCCAGGCCGCGGTGGGGCTTAGAACGCTCTAAAGGCCCCTGCCTGGCGGTTCGTAGGCAACCACCCCGTAGGAAAGGGCCCGGGACGGCGCACAGAGCACCGTCCCGGGCTCGTTGTTTCCACAGCGCGCTTACCGCGAGCTGGAACGGCTCTGCCCGCTTCGCTCCCCCACAACCGCGACAGCGGCACACCCAGCGCGCAACGCTCGCCGTGAACCCAATGGCCAACCCACGTCTACCCAGCGTTGGGCCAGGGTAACATATGTTTGACCTAGGATGGCCACGCAACCACCGGTTCCAGCATCCGTCTGAATCTACGCCAAGCCATACCGGCACAACAACGTCATCACTGTTCATCGTGAGGAGTGGCATATGATGCCTGCAAGATACATCACGTTGCGCGCCGTTTCGGCGGCTTTGCTGATAGCGTGCGCATCGTCGGCGTTCGCAGATACGCCCGCCAGCCAGGCCACTCCGGCCGCTGGCGCGAGCGTCTCGCCGAACGTTGCAATTGTGAGCGTGGAGGCAAAGGGTAAGCCCCTGGCGGATGTGGCGCGCGACCTCTCGCAGCAGGCCGGCGTGCCCATCTGGGTTGAGCCAGGCCTCTCCATGGAGGTGAACGCATCGCTCTCTCCCCGCCCCCTCGACGAGGCGCTCTCCCTCATCCTCGGCGAGCACGGCCCCGTCTGGGCGCGCGTGGATGTGGTGCCTCAGAAGGACGCCAACGGCAGCCAGACCCCTCCACCAGGAGTCTTCGACCTCGTGCGCGCCTTGGCACTGCTGCCCGCGGATAGAGTCTCCGTTCAGATGGCCGGCGGCCAGCCAGCGGTTGTTGACCGCAAAGCGCCGCAGTCCGCGCCAGCTCAGCCTCAGCCAAACCAGCCTGCGCCCATATCCGCCTACGTCATAGCGCGCAAGTCCGCCACAGCCTCTTCCTCAGGGGCAACCACGGGCTCTGCCGGATTGTCAACCCAACAGAACGGCAGCCGCATCCAAACGCCAGCCGTGGCGAAGTACACCGACCTTAGCCGGAGCCGCTTTGACCTGCTGCAGGGCATGTCTCAGGCGGAGCGCCAGGAAGCGATTCGCAACGACCTGATGCTCATGCTGCAGCTGCCCCCAGAGGCGCGAGCCCAGATGAGACAGGATCAGCGCGCGGCATGGCAGTCGCTGCCGCCGGACCTGGTGCAGCAGTTCCGGCAGCAGATGCAGGCCTACTGGCAACAGAACGGCGGCGGGCCGTGGCGCGGGCGGCGCGGAGGTCCGGGCGGGCCGCCACCAGCGTCCCAGTAGACCCCTGGCACACGCAACCAAAGGCGCGAGCCGCCACGGCAACCCCATGGCGGCTCGCGAGAGCGCTTTCCGGTAGGCAAGCTACCGGCGCCCGGCTCCGGGGGCGGGTGTTACGCGCTTCTTCGTTTGCACCCACCTCCTTTCGCTGCGCAGAGGCGGCGTCTCCGCCTCCAAGCTCTATGTAGCCCCGTCAGCGCCTCCTGGTAAGCTATGCCCCAACGTCCAGCTTACGCATAACCGTACGTTGCACGCGCCCCTCGTGGGCAGCGTGATTCCCCGGCTTGAAGGAACTCCCTGCGCAAGGGCAAACCCCTTGGTTGACGAAGCCAGGCGCCGCCCGCTGCCAATATGGGCGAGCCGCCGCAAAGGAGATACTGCTATGCGTAACCCAAGCAAGCTTAGCCGTAGGGACCTCCTGGGCCAGGCAGCCGCTGGCGCCGCCGTAGTCGGCCTCGGCATGCTGCAGTCTGCCCCCGCCTCGGGGCGCGTCATCGGCGCAAACGACCGCATCAACATCGCCATGATCGGGGTTGGCGGACGCGGAAGCGCCCTCATCGGCGAACTGCTCGATATAGCGCGCAGGCCCAACTACCGCATCCAGATTGTGGCCTGCTGCGATGTGTGGGATAAGCGCGCGCAGGCCAACGCCAGGCGGTGCGGAGACTCCGTGAAGACCACGCGCGACTACCGCGAACTCCTTCGCATGCCCGATGTGGATGCCGTGGTTATCGCAACCCCAGACCACTGGCACGCCAAGATCAGCATCGATGCCATGCGCGCGGGCAAAGACGTGTACTGCGAAAAGCCGATGACCCTCTACTGGGATCAGGCCAAGGAGGTGGCCCGCGTTGCCAGGGAGACGAAGCGGGTCTTCCAGTGCGGCGCTGGCTCCGGCTCCGACGGCCGATGGTGGCAGGCCGGCCGTATCGTCAAAGGCGGCGGTATCGGCCCGCTCATCTGGGCCCAAACTGGCGCCTTCCGCAACGACCCAAACGGCGACTGGAACTGGCCCATCCAGCCTTGTCAGCCCGGCGTCGACCTGGATTGGGACATGTGGCTCGGCCACGAGTTTGGCCTCGCCCCCAAGCGCCCGTACGACCCAGAGCGCTACTCTCGATTTCGCAAGTATTGGGACTACTCCGGCGGCCTGGCAACGGACCTGCTGTACCACTCGTTGGCGCACCTGCTGATCGGCATGGGTGGCGGCTTCCCAGCGGAGGTGGTGGCCACCGGCTGCCAAAGCGTGCACACCCTCGCCAACGACAAGCGCGAGGTGCCGGATAACTTCCACACCTTCGTGCGCTACCCGGGCAAGTACGTCTGCCAGATGTCTGCCACCCAGGAGAACGAGAACGGCATTCCGGACGTCATTCGCGGCGAGTACGCTACCCTCACCGTGGAGGGACCAGACGTGGTCATCCGTCCGGAGCAGCCGTTTTCGGACAAGATGACCGAGATGGCCCGAAGCAGCGAGCTGTTCGCTGGGGCGAGGCTCACAGCGGCAAAGGATAACCAGGGCAGAGAGCGAGTGACGGAGATTCGGGTAGCGGGAATGCCGCGCGCTGGCCATATGGAGAACTGGCTTGACTGCATACGCACCCGGGAGCAGCCCAGCCTGAACGCCGACCGCGCGTACGAGACGATGGTGCCGATCGCCCTCTCTGTGCGGGCCTACCGCGAGGGGCGCACCCTCACATTCGATCCCAAGGCCCAGACCGTTCCCGGCGAGAGCGGTCCGGTGCGGCCATGGAATCAGAGGGGGAAGCTCATCCGCTGATGCATCGAGCCGGAAACGTGCACCCGGCGGAGCTCGGCCTGCCGCTGCGAAACCGCCGGCGCGGCGCTTCGGCGGATTGGCGTGGCCAGGCGGATGGAAGAGCGCTGGCGGGCCTGCTTCGCTAGCCAGTGGCGCGGGTAGCTTGCCTGCACTCCGGGCAGAGGCCGTACAGCTCAAGGCGGTGGTGGTGTATCTCGAAGCCGTGCTCCGCCGCCACCGCCTCTTGTATGCGCTCAACCTCCACGTTGCTGAACTCCACCGTGCGCCCGCACGACGTGCACACCAGGTGATCGTGGTGGTCCCCCACGTTCGTATCGAAGCGTGTGAGGCCATCCCCAAAGCTGACGCGCCTGGCCATGCCGCACTCCGCGAGAAGGTTGAGGGTGCGGTACACAGTGCTGAAGCCTATGCCCGGGTGCGTTTCGCGCAGGCGATCGTACAGCTCCTCGGCGCTTACGTGCCCTCCAAGGCTTGCGAAGGCTTTGACGATCTCCTCCCTCTGGATCGTGTGTTTCAGCCCTCGTCGTCTCAGAAGGTCGATGAATCGCTGGGCGTCGTCCATGGTCTGGTGGCTCGTGGGTGGTTTGCACAGCCATTCTACGACGACGACGCCCGTTCGTCAACGCCCGCGAAGGGACCATATTAGGTCGCTAACGGGGATCTGCCGCCCTCTATCCTCGGCCCTTTCCCCCAACGCTTCGGGAGACGGAGGGAGCGCTGGGGTGACGAGAACCCGGACCGGCACGCTAGGCTCATCTTAGCGCACACGGCCCCGGCTGCTCGGCGGCGTGCCTACGCGCGGCATGCGGGCGTGGCGCACTGGTCATGCAAGGGGATCGTCCACACTCCGCAAGGGTTTCGGTCTGGCAAGCTATCGACGGTTGCCCTTCTCGACGGTGGCGGAGACGAGCAGGACCGCCTGGTCCTCGCCTTTCGCGTCACGCGCCTTCGGCGTCTTGAGGCCGGTGATGATGAAGCTATCGCCAGGGCGCTGCTTCACCGTTGCGGCGGTTGTGGTGCTCCTGGCGTCCGGGGCGGGGGGCGCCAGGGCGCTTTGGCTATAGGCCAGGTTCACGGTGACAGTGCCGTCCGGATTCACCACGGGCGTAACGGTTAGCCTCTGCACCCACGTCGAGGGATCACTGCTCAGCGACAGGGCGGCCTCCCTTCCCGCGATGGTGAGGATGCGCGGCGAGGCAACTACCGTGGCGCCGGCACCCTTCAGCGCCTTCAGAAACTGCGAGGCTTGCTCCTCTGAGATGGGCACTACCTGAGCTGCAGAGCCCGAGGCCTCCCCAACAGCAGGCCGTATCCCGGCTTGCTTGCACGCGGCGGCAATGGCGACCTCCGGGGCAGCCAGAAGCGTGGCATTGCACACCACCTTCTGCGGCTCAACGTCCAAGCTGGAGAGCAGCGTCTCCAGTTCCCGCAACTCCTCATCGCTGCCCGACGCAACCACCGAGTTGGTGCCGAGGTCTGCGGCAAGCGACATCTGTTTCCGAGGGCCGGCGAGCCCTCCAGGCGATTTCCCCCACGCCGCGTCGCTCTGCTGGATCAGCGAAACAACGTCTGCGGCGTTCGCGTAGTTCAGCCGAAAAACCCGCGTCTGCAGCGACGACGACCTAGGTGCAACGTCTATCCCCTGGATCAGATGCCCCAATTCCCTTACGGATTCCGGCGTGCCCACAACCAAGAGTTGGTTGGAGGAGCCGAGGGCGGTGGCCATCTGGATGCCCTTAGGGAGATGGCGCAGCTCCTCGCCGGTAACCGCCTGGTCTGGTTGGGCGCGCACCCCAAGGCTCCTCAGGAGGTCCTGCGCCCTAACGTATCGGAGCGCGAAGAACTGCGTGAGGGTTGAGCCGTCCTGTGACGGAGCGGCGGTGGGGTTGGCGCTGGGCTCGCCGTTGGGTTTGTCAACGGGAGGCTTCGGGGGGGCGGGAAGCGTGCGGAGCAGAGGGTCCAGTGCCCGGTGAAACTCATCTTGGCGAAACACCACCACATTGCCCCGGACGCTGTAGGCGAGGCCGGCCGCATCTGCAACGGCGGCCACCGCGTCGTCAAGAGGGACGTCCTTCAGGTGAAGGGTGACGCGGCGGTCCGACGGGATGTCGCCCTCGATGACGTAGCTGGCGCCGGAATCAGACAACGCCTGCAGCGCCCTGCCCACCTCGACGTTGGTCAGGTCCATGGTGACCTTCCTCCTGCCGGCCTCGCCAATGCTTGGGCGGCTGGGAGCAGCGGACGGGTTCTCGGGGCGTGGCGGCAGCAGCCGAGTCTGCGGCGCGACCAATATGGGTGGATAAGGAGCGTCGGTGAGCAGGCGGACGCCGAACGGAGATGCGCGTAGCACCACTATCTGCCCCACCAGGGAGTACGAGACGCCAGCAGCATCCGCCAGGGCCTGCAACGCCTCCTCGAGCGGCACGTCTTTGAACCTTGCGGAGACGCGGCGGCCGGTGGGCAGATCCCCGCTCACCGCGTAGTTCACGCCCGCGGTCTCCAGCAGGTTGGTTACCGCCTCCGCCGCTTCGGCGCGGGTTACCTGCAGAGACACTTTCCTCCTGCCCAGGTCACCGAGGCTGCGGGGGGGCATAGGCAGCCCGCTGGTGGCGTACACGGTAGCGGCGCGTGGGGGCTTGGGTACGCTGTTTGCAGCGGAAACGCTCAATGGCGGCGCTGGCGGTGCCGGCAGGTTGGGCGCGCTGCTAGCGGCTCCAGCCCCTTGGAGCGGCGCTGGGTTGGGCGGCCCGGGCGGGGAGGTGGGGTCCGCAATGTATTGGGCGATGGCGGCGCCGTGTGTGCTAGCGAGAGCAAGCGATAGTCCAATTGTCAGGAATGTCGATGCTGCCTTTGCGAGAGTCTTCATCGTGGCCTTTTCCCTCCATCGGCGAGGCAACCAGGTTGCCGGGCAAAGTGAAGCTGATATCCAGGCGCTGCAGGTCTCCGTTCGGGCCGTACTGCTTCGCCACGTTCAGGCTTTCAAGGCCGTCCGGGCCGGCGGGGTCTGGCGACACGGCGATCTTGTAGGATGCAGATAGTTCCCTTGCCGATGGCTGCGGCTGTGGATCGGCCGGCTCGGACACCACGACGAGCACTGGCTGATCGGCACGCGCCAATGCCATCGGGGCGGGTTTCACGTATCGCCTTTGGCCGGCGTGTAGCTTCCGCACCCGGGGGTGGTGAGCATGTCGCCCGGGCAATTGAGTCCGCTTGGGCGGCGCCGGGGGCGATGGTTCCGGGCCCAGTTCAGGCCCCTGCGGCGGCCCTGCCGTCGGATGCTGCTTCACCGGCTGAGGCTTGAGCGCCACCTTCGCGGCCGAAGCCAGGCGGGGATCCGCATTCCGTGCGGGGGCCAGCACAAGGGCGATTGCCACCGAAGCCGCCAGGGCAGCCGCCACAAGCGCCAGGCGCCACGCCCATGCTCGCCCGCGACGGGCACGCAGCTCGGCCTCCACCAACGTCCACAGATGCTCCGGCGGAGGGAGATCCAACGCCGTCCTCAGCGCGTTGGCCGCGGCACTACACGCGGCCACTTCCTCAGAGCAGCGCGCACACGTCATAAGGTGGGGGGCTACCAGTTGCGCGCGCGCAGCGTCCAGCTCCCCGTCGATGTACGCATCCAAAAGGGGTTCCACGCGAGTGCACCCCAACGGTGTTGCTTCTTCACTCATATCTCTTGAGCGCCGTAACGCTCCCTGAACAGCCGCCGGCCGCGGTGAAGCCAGTTCTTCACGTCCTCCGTGCTGCACCCCAATGCGTCTGCAATCTCAGCATAGGAAAAGCCCTCCACCTCACGCATAACGAGGACCGCGCGATAGTTGGGCGGCAGACTCGCCAGCGCCTCCCTAACGCGAAGCGCAAGCGATACGTCACCCGCTCTGCTTGGGTGCTCCTCAAGGAGTGGCGGGCCAGGCTGCTCCGGAGTCCGCGCCCGGCGTCTCAGCAAGTCTAGGCATACGTTCACCGCGATGCGATGCAGCCACGTTCTGAAAGTAGAATCGCCACGGAAGCGACGCAGGTTCTTGAGCGCACGGATGAGGGCCTCCTGCGCCGCGTCCTCGGCGTCCTGGCGGTGGGCGAGCATTCCGTTGCACAGCAGCCATACGTACCGGTGGTGGCGTGCAAAGAGGCACCTGAGCGCCTCCTCGTCTCCCCCAATGCACCGAGGTACCAGCTCGCGATCGGCCACCCCGGTATCCAGAGTCCGCGGGGGGCTTTGGTCCGCTTTGGCTGTCCCCATCGTCACCCAGTTAGACGACGCGATAACCCGCCATCTCTCACCGCCCAGCCGAACACCCCTGGCTCTGCGCGACGGGAGGGCACTGGCGGTAGCCTCCGCGCTAACAAGAGGAGTACCAGCCCAGCGTACCGAAAGAGTTTGTAGCCGTTCCACGGTGCCGGCGGAAAGGCAAAGGCGCGCACGGCATCGCGCGGACGGAGAAAGGGAACGCTGCAGTGAGCAAGGAACCTAGATCCCGCCAAGCCGAGATCAGCAGACGCGATCTCTTGAAGGCCACAGCCGCCGTGGGAGCTGGCGCGTTTGTGGCCGGCATGCTAGACGGCGACCGGCTCCACGCCGCACCGGCGCCCAAGCTTCCTCTCCGCCAGCTAGGCCGCACCAAGCTGATGGTTACCTCAATGGCCGTTGGTGGCATCGGTCTGGAGGACCCAGCCGTGCTGGCTCACGCTTTCGATGTGGGCTTCAACTCAATCCATACCTGTCCGGGGTACGTGGGCGGCAGGAGCATTAGGGCCGTGGGCGAGGTGATGAAGACTCGCCGCAAGGGCATCCTCCTTTTCCTGAAAGATGAGCCTCGCGCAATCGACGATGACCTCAAGCTGCTCAACACCACGTGGGTGGAGTGCATCTTGCCCCAAACCGATAGCCCCGAGCAGGCTGCGGACCCAAGGCGCCGCGCGGATTTCGAGGCCGCCAAGAAAGCGGGCAAGATCCGCTTCATGGGTTGCGCCATCCACCAGAACGTTCCAACCATCCTGAAGGCCGTAGTCGAGCAGAAGTACTACGATATGGCTCTCATCGTGTACAACCCGGCCTCAGGGAACACGGCGGAGCGCACCGCGTTGGATGAGGCCATCGCAGCCGCCCGCAAGCAGGGCATGGGCATCATGGCCATGAAATCCGTGCGCGGCAGCAACCAGTCGGAACAGCAGGCATCCGTTAAGGCCCTGCTCACCGATGCCCGCGTGGACGTGGTGCTGAAGACCATGCGCACGCATCAGGACGTTGAGAACTACCTGGCCATCACCAAGGCTATGGCCGGTCTGCCCAGAAAGATCGCATCCACTGAGATCGGCGAGCAGTTGGCCGGGCGCGTGTGCGTGGCGTGTGGCCAGTGCGGCAAGTGCCCTCAGGGCATTCCAGTGGCGGATATCCTGCGCTTCATGATGTATTCGGAGGAGTACGGTTGGGTTGACTACGGCCGGCGGCAGTACGCAGCGTTGCCTGCCGACAAGCTGGCCAGCAACTGCACCAACTGCGGCGAGTGCCTGCAGGGGTGCGGCAACCGGCTCAACATTCCCAAGATGCTGGCGGAGGCCCATGCCATCTTGTCCTGAGTGTGCGTGCCTCAATGGGTGCGTAAGGGGAGCCTAGCGTCGAGGTGCGCGGGCCCCCCGCCCCTTTGCCTAACCTGGTTGCAGGCCCCGTTCCCTCGCCCGCAACGTGTTGCTGCCTGCGGCCGATTCGACGTGCCTCTGCCAGCACAACCAGCGAGCGGGAACGGCTCTCCATGTCAATACCCGTTGGGGAAAGGGTTGGGGATACGGGGCCCTTCCGGAGCGCACCACCAGATCCGCAAGCCCTTGCGCCATGGCTGCGGTCTTCCGCGGCGTGGGCAAACGTGGTATAATGCACCCGGCCACCGGCGGAGAGGTGTCCGAGCGGTTGAAGGAGGCGGTCTCGAAAACCGTTGTGGCGCTTGCGCCACCGTGGGTTCGAATCCCACCCTCTCCGCCATCCCATCTAGCCAACAGCTCACGAATCGGGGAAGCGCGCCAGCACAACCGGCAGGCGGCAGTGCCCCCTGTCCCTCAAATGCGTTGGGGATAGGGGCCGGAGAGCGGCGCCATCTCGGAACGCACCATCTGCGTCCGTCAGCTCTCGCTCGTCGGGTTGGCGGCCCCAGTGTTCACTTGCCTTCTGCCAGACGCTGCGCCCTGCGCGAGTCTCCTCCTCTGGCCGCCCGTCTCTAGCCTCTCAGCTCTCTTCCATCCACCACTACTGAAGCACCCCCGCCACCGTCCTGAGTATTATGATGGCGTCCGCCATGGTGATAACGCCATCGCCGTTCATATCCCCCACGAAGGCGTCCCATGGAGTTGGCTTGCGCGTTCCGATCACCATCTGCAAGGCCAGAGTTACGTCTGGGATATCAAGCTGCCCATCGCCGTTCAGGTCTCCCTTCAACGGCCCAACGGACTGCCCCAGCGCCAGCCCTGCCAGGGTTTGCGGCTGCACATCTGTCTGGGCCACCAGCCACTGCAGCAACTGTTCGAAGCTTTGCAGGGTCTGCCACCCGCTGTCATCTGGGTAGAAGTCCGCGAACTCGTATGGGTGCATCAGCACCACAAGCGGGCCTGGGGCGGCCGTGCCTTGGCGGATGGCCTGGATTTTGCCCACAATGTTTGCGGTGCTGGCGTTCTCGGGCAGCGACTTCAGCTGCCCCATGCCATAGGTGGTGCCGCTCTGGTCGGCGGAGAACACCGAAAAGCCCAGCGCATTCAGCGCCCTTAGGGTGTTCGAGTCGTAGGTGTTCCAGGGTGGCACGAAGGTCACTACCTGGCGACCTATGGCCCCCTCAAGCATCCGTTTGCCAGCGCTTATCCTAGCGTACTGCGTGTTGTAATCTACGCCCTGGAACTCCGTGTAACCTCCTGCGGACGGATCTCGCACGGTCTGGTGGGTGTAGCCGTGTAGCGCCACCTCAACGATGCCGGAGGCAATGGCGTCACGCAGGATCGCCGCCTTCTGCGGAGTGAGAGGAACGCTGGTTTCCGGGTCCAGGGAATGAAAGTCGCCTGAGCAGACGTTGGGGATCACAGCGATAGTGATGGGAATGTGGTACTGCTTCGCCAGGGCGATGACGGCGCTATCGAGAGCTGTAGGGGTTACGGACGAATAATCGTCGTATCGCAGCACCACAGGGATGGCACCTTGATTCGCAGCCTGGCATATTCCCGTGCACGCAGGCAGAAGAGCGAGCGCGCCGATCCAAGCAACTACACGGAATGCCCTCAGCATATGCACTTTCTGCTTTGCCCGCAACGGCGGTTGGCTGGAGAGCATGGCAGGCGGGATCTGCACGCTCGTGCCGGCAACGCGGACCCTGAATGCGTCGGGCCCGCGTCTCCTACCATCATCTTAACATCTTAGGCAACGACTATGCCACTCGTGCCGCCCCATGGACCGTGTGTCGGCCGTCCACAGGCCTACCTCCGCCTCCTCCGTCCTTGGGATGAGAGCCGCTTGGCCGCTGAGCTTTGGCGCGCGGCATCGAACCGCCCGGCCTGGGGGGAGGACTTGGTTGAGGCCAACCAGAATAACCAGTTCTTGGGGCTACACGGGCGGGCCGGTATGCCTGGCAGGGCAGCACACGGCCTCAACTGAGGTGGCAGCCACACCTCAGGCCCGCGCATTACCGGTCTCTGTGGGTGTTGGATGGGCCGAGCATCGCCTCCGCGGGGCTTAGTGGTCATCGGCTCACCTGTCTCATTCCCCGTTGTCGGAAAGGGGTCCTTACTATGCTTAGCCTCAGGGGATCGGCGGCCATGGCCCTGCTTGTGTTTCTGGCAGGTGTTCCATTGGCCAGCGCCGACACCAAGACCCTTACAACAGCGGCCGACTTTCTAGCCGGCCGACTCACAAACGTGCAGGTAAGGCCGGACGGCGATGGCGCCGTAGCGTTGGCCCCGGTTGCCACGCCTGGCGGATGGCAGCTTGGCACCGCATTGCCGTCGCCGGTCTCCTTCCATGCCGCGGCCTACTACGCTGGCCATGTGTACAGCATAGGCGGTCGGCAGGGCAGCAGCAGCGATTTCGTTCCGGACGTGTTCGTCTCCACGCTGGACGCCAACGGCATGCCCGGCCCTTGGGGGGCCACCACCCCGCTCCCGTCCGGCAGGGCGTTTCACTCCGCCGTTGCCTACGCTGGCTACCTTTACGTCATTGGCGGAGACAAGCCCGGCTTCGTGGTTACGCCAGAAGTCTGGTACGCGCCCATAAAGGCGGACGGCCAGCTTGGCGATTGGAAGTCCGCATCCCCGCTGCCGGTTGACGCCGGCCGAGACCTTGCCGGCGTAGCAGCGGCGTACGGGCGTCTATACGTGGTTGCAGGCGCCTCCAACGATGCGTTTGCCGGCAACAGCACCGTCTTCTCCGCCGACGTGAAGCCGGACGGCTCGCTCACTCAGTGGCAGGAGGACCGCGACCTTCCGGATGAGGCCGCAAGACTTGGTGCTCCCGCCATCTTCTCGTACGATCACCTGTACGTGGTCGGTGGCGATGCCCCAAGCCTCAACGCAGACGTCCCGCTCAACACCGTCTGGAGCGCCCTCGTTCAGCCAGACCAGAAGCTGGGCGATTGGGGCAGCACCACCGAGATGACCGTTCCGCTGGTGGACTCCGGCGGCAACGTGGTTGGCTCGCGTCCGGAGCCCCGCTACTACGACTGGAACTCCGGCGTGGCCGCTGGCGGCAACCTGATCTTGGTTGGCGGGCACGCAATCCCAGATGGAGCCCAGGAGGCGTCGCCGGTCTCCTCCGTGCTTGTGGGCAGCCTTAACGCAGACGGCAGCGTCGCCAGTTGGGCGTTTAGCCCCAACCCGTACCCCTTCACCGTTTCTCGCACGGCCGCCGTGGTTGCCAACGACCGCATCATCGTGCTTGGCGGCAGAGACTCCAACGGCGACGACCACTCGGAGGTGTACGTGGCGCCGCTTGTCCCCGCCACCCCCGCCGCAGTTGCCGCCAACGGCCTGTATGAGTCCCCCATAATCGACCTGGGCCAAACCTCCAACATCTCCAGCATCCAGTGGGAGACGTCGGGCACCGCCACTATGACGCTGCGCGCAAGGGTTGCGGACGAATCTGGAACCTGGAGCGCGTGGACCGCCGAGGACGCCAACCACAACAGCTCAGTTCAGAAGAGCGGCAGGTACGTGCAGTTCGCCGTTAAGCTCACCAGCGACGGGCAGAAGACCGGCGCACTCACCGCGGTTACCATCAACTACGGCGCGGCGCCAACCGTTGTGTACGGAGACCTGACCGGAGATGGGGTGGTGAACATCTCGGACGCACTTGCAGCCCTTCGGATATCGCTTCAGCTGGATACCCCCACTCTCGCCCAGCTGGAGGCTGGCGACGTGGCTCCTAAGCCCGGTCGCGGTCCTAAGGCCGGCCAACCGTTTGGGGACGGGGTTATCAACATTCTGGACGTGGGCCGCATTCTGCGGGCGGCGCTCCACCTAGAGACGCAGTTCCCATAGGCCCGTTCGCCCTGGTGCGAACTGGTTGTGGTTTCATCCGGGGGCGAGGGCGTCTTCGCCCCCGTCTTGCCCTTTGAGCCATGTGCGAGGGTGTGGCGTGTTCCTGGCCAAGCTCCAAACGCTGCTAAGCCGTGGGCGGGTGCCCGTTCGCGATGAGAGCGAGCTTCGCTATGGGCTGCGCCGCATCATAATCGCGTGGGGCTTCGGCTCGATCTTCTTCAACACTACCGCGGGTGCTCCGTTCGCGTCCTTCGCCCGCAATCTCGGCGCGGGCGACCTCTTCTTCAGCTTCCTCTCCTCCGTGCCGATGCTGGGCGCCGCCGGGCAGTTCCTCTCCTCATACCTGGTGGAGCGCACCGGCCGGCGTCGGGCCATCTTCGTGCGGGCGGGTATGGTGCAGCGCTTGGTGTGGATTCCCATCGCGCTGCTGCCCTGGGTTCTCCCGCGTGGAGGCCCCGTGCTTGTCGGACTGGCGTTCCTCATGTTCACCGGCAGCTTCTTCGGCAACCTGGGGAGCCCGGCGTGGATGTCGTGGATGTCCGACCTCGTGCCGCTGCGCCTGCGGGGCAAATACTTCGCGGTGCGGATGCGCATCGGCACCATCATCGCCCTCGCATCAGCGGGCGTTGCCGGCCTGGTGCTCGACTGGTGGCCGGCCCCCATCACATACACTACTCTGTTCATTGCTGCATCCATCTGCGGCGCAATCGACGTTGGGCTCTTCATCAAAGTGCCAGAGCCGCCGGTGCGAGACCGATCGGTGCCTCCTCGCCTGGCCGACCTGGTGCGCACGCCGTTCCGCAACGAGCGGTTCAGGCGGTACATCTCCTACTCCATCTGCTCAGCCCTGGGATTCAACATAACCGGCGCCGTGCTGTGGCTGTGCGCCCTGGAAACGCTCCGGATGAGCAAGTTCTCCGCGAACCTCACGCTGCTGATGGCGCACATGACGGGCATCGTTCTCTTCTCCACCATGTGGGGCCGCCTGGTTGATCGCTACGGCAACCGGCCTGTGCTGAGGGTTACGGCGTTTGGGCTGGCCTTTTTCCCGCTGGCGTGGGTCTTGGCGGAGCCGGGGCGGTGGTGGTTCCTGGTGCTCAACGGCTTCATTGCCGGCATGTTTTGGGGCGGTTTGGACCTGGCCAACTTCAACCTGCTGCTGGGCCTGTTTCCCAGTGAGAACAGAAGCATCTACCTAGCAACGTACTCCGTGGTGGTGGGGCTGGTGGCGTCTGTCTCACCGATGGTGGGAGGTGCCATTGCGGAGGCGCTTAGGGGGCTGCATGTGCCGGTGGGTCCGGTGCAGATCATCAACTACAAAGTGGTGTTCCTGGTGGCGATTGTGGTTCGCTTGTTCGCCGCGTTGGTGATGCTGCCACGCGTGCAGGAGGAGGGAGCGCGCAGGGCACGGGAGATGGTGCGTGACCTGACGGAGCAATGGAGCGTTAGGCTGCGGAACAAGCAATGATGGCAACCTGGCGCGGAACGAGAGGCGGGCGGGAGGATGGATCCCCCCGCCCGCGGCGTTTGGGCAGTCAGCCGCGCCGACTGCCGTGAGTACCAGCTGGGGCTACGGCAGGCTGGGTATCAGGCCAACCGCGTAGCGCAGGATCCTGGTAACGTCCGCGATGGTGATCTTGCCCTCGTGGTTCAGGTCGCCGGCCTGAAGCTGGGCGGGCGTGGGGGTCTTAAGCCCCACCGCTATCTGGAGGGCGATAGTCACATCCGCAACCGAAACCTGGCCATCGCCGTTCAGGTCTCCAAGCACCACTGGGGTGGGCCTGGTGCCCGGCGAAGACACCGAGCTGCCCTGCGCCACGATGACGTAGCCGAGGGTGAGCGGCGTGGTGGACGTGGAGGGAACCTCAACGCGGAAGTCGGCCTCAAGCGGCTGAACCCCATAGAAGCCCGCGTCCGTGATGCTTACATCCGCGTCCTTCCACGTCTTGGTGTCGGTCTTGTCCACTATAGGCACGCTCACCTCGTACTTGCCGTTTCCGTTGCCGATGGTGAGGTCCGAGCTGTTGTACACCAGCGAGATGGTGTCCGTGCCCTCGTCGTAATAGTGAACGCGGATCGTGGCGTTGGTGGTTGGCTGCCCACGATACATGAAGTTGTCGTCAACGTCGAACGCGAAGGCGTTCGCCTGGAGGCCAGGTTCTCCGGCCACCGTGGTTGCAGTGGATGCGAAGCGCGCGGTTGCAGAATCACCGGCGGGTGGCAGCAGATGCCTGAGGCCCTGGTTGACGTCGGGCGCGCCAAGCCAGCTTATGACCTGGTTCCCGTAAGCCTGAAGGGTGATTGTGCCCAGGTCGGTGGTTTGACCTGTGGTTACTGTGACAGTCTGCGTGGCGCCCTGAAGGCCGCTGCCCCTGGAGACCACGGTAACGGGATACGTCCCCGGAGGAACGGATGCGCTGAAGCTGCCGTCCGCGCCGGTGACTGCGGCGACGTAACCAGAGCCTTGAGCTGTGGTGGTTGGATCGTAGCCCACCACGATCGAGGCGCCGGCGAGGTTGCCGCTGGGGCCTTTGACCACGCCCTTTAGGGTGCCGGTATCGGGCGTGCTGGCCGCCTCAAGCGTCAGTGCGAAGAGGCCGCCGCTTTGGGTTGGGTATCCGCCCGGGTCCGGGTTGAGCGTGATGCTCCTGAGCCGCTTGGTGAAGTTTTGGATGAACCGCGGCTCGTAGTATATGGCGCAGTTGGGCGTTGTGATGCCGCCTGCGTTGTACCGACCCTGGAATCGGAACCAGTCCTTCTCAACTCCGCTGGCGGAGCCACACCAGTCCGTGAACTGAACGGGCACGGACTCGGTTGTGCCATCTGTGAAGTTCAGCGTCCAGGTTCCCGTGTAAGAGCCGGAGACGCAGGACTCCAGGAAGTAGATGGCGTCGTAGTTGGCCTCCGGCACCGGGAGCACCTGGCCGTTCACGAAGATCATGTTCTGCCCGCCGTCGGCGGTGCTTCCCATGTTGAACGTGATGCCGCCGAAGGTGGCCGTCCCGTTGTTGATGGGCGCTTGCTCAGACGGGAACGCCGTGTCGCCAAAGGTGTAGTCCTGTGGAGAGTTGGCGTTGCTGAACCAGTCTTGGCTGTAGTTCAGCGGATACTGAACCTGAACCACTGGTTGGCCAAGGCTGAACGGCTGAGAGAGCGTCTGCCCTGCAGTGACGGTGATGTCTTGCAGAGCCGGCGCGAACTTGCCGGGCAGCAGGGCGCCAATGGTATAGCTGCCCGCTGGCACCACAAAGCTGTAGTTGCCGTTGGCACCCGTGGTCTGCGACAGCGGACCGATCCGCACAACGGCGCCGGATGCGGGCTGACCGTTGGCCGTAACGGTGCCGGATACTGTGGCAAGCGCCTCGGGCGTCTGGCTGGACTCCGTGGTAAGGGCCCACAGCTCTGGGGAGGCGGTGGTGTCGCTGCCCAGCTGCGTGGAGAACGAGACGGACGCGAGCTGCTTGCTGGCGTCCACCGGGATGAACTGGTAGAAGATGTACGCGTTGCCGGCTGGAGTGCCCGTGTTGTCCAGCAGCTGCGCAGAGATAGCCTGTATCTCGTTGGCGGTTGGTGCCTGGGTGTGGGCGGCAATGCTAACCGGCACGGTCGCGGTGGTGCCATCCGTGTAGGTAAGCAACGCGTTTCCTTGGTAGCCAGCGCCGCTTCCGGTACTGGATGCCAGTATGTCCAGGCCAGAGTAGCTGGCCTTCCCAAACAGGAAGGTACTGAGCGCCAGGGGTATCACGTTCTTGGCACCCGGACTGGTAGGCGGGAAGGTGAACGTTACGTTGGTGTTTGGCACCTTGAACTGGCTACCGCCGGCGGGCAACGACGACGCGTCGTAGGCGGGATCTGTCGGTATCACGTCGTAGTCTGCTGGCGCATCGGTGGAGTTCACCCAGTCACTGGTGTATTGCAGCGGGTAGGGGGTTAAGACCACCGGCTGGGTGAGGGCCAACGTTACCGTTTGTGTGGCGCCGCCCGCAATAGTTACCGTCTGCGATACCGGCGCGTACACTCCGGCCTCATACGTCGTGATTTTGTAGTCGCCCGCCAGGAGCAATGGCAAGCTGAAATTCCCCTGCGCATCCGTGGTTAGGTGGTACGCTCTGTTTCCGCTGGTGATCACCACAGGAAGGCCAGATGCGGACCCCGAGGCCACGGTCACCGTGCCGTTGATTGTGCCAGTGGGCACCGGGCTTGGGGCCGGCGTTAGGGCAGTGGCGGGGATGATGTCCTTTGGCGTTGATGCGCTTTCCCATCGCACGTGCACCACGGCACCGCCGCCATTCTCATAGTACTCCACCATGATGTAGTACTTGAGGCCGGCAGTGAGCGTGATGGGGTTGGACGCCACCTCAGTCGGACCCTGGTCCTTCCAGTTGTCCACGGCTGGGGTGCCAGGGTTGGCGGGATCGATGGGGTTGGGGCTAATCCACAGCCGGGAGCCATCGTCCGACTCGGTGTAGAACGTGAAGTCCTCGGACACCGGCGCGGTCACCTGCCCAAGCCATCTTATTGCGAACTTGTCGGATGGAAGGGACGGGTCTGGCGATCCGGTGCCAAAGTCGAAGTCCACCGTCTGGTCCACACGCAGCAGCACCAGGTTGGCATCGGTAAACACCTTGGTGCGATCCGGAGGCGAGGGGAGAGACGGGGAGTACGCATAGTAGAGGCCGAGGAGACCGTTTTGGGCATGGGCCGGAGAGGCCGATAGAGATAGACAGAGGAGCAGCAGGCTGCTCAGCGCCAGTAGGAAGGCCAGACGCGTGGGACGAGCGCCTGGCGAGGTCCGGGTACTTTTGGTCATACTGCCCTCCCTGCGTGAAACCACCATTGGGTGCGCAATGCCTTCCGGAGGGAGCCTCCGCGCGGGGCCAGCCCCGTTACCTACTTGGTCCGTTCCCTACGGTGGCCATCGCCACTCGGGCGGTTCCACGCGGACGCATGCCATGTTATACTGGACAAAGGTGGCATACCCAGATGCCAAGAGGTCCAAACCAGGTGAAGGGGTCAGAAGTCCGTATTTTTGCTTCTCCGCCTGAAAGGTAGGCTCTTCAGGCCTAGAGGAGGGGATCACCATGTACAGCTTCCGCCGCCCATCGCTTTGGCACAGCAGCTCAGCAGGCCGTTGCGCGAAAGCCGTGGCCATGCCTCTGGTGGCGGTTGCGCTGCTGCTGGCCTGCTTTCGCCCGCTGATGTCGGCCAGCAGCGAAACGTCCTCCGCGCCGTCCAGGTCGGCAAGCGAGATCAAGCCGGACCTCGTGTTGGACTTCAGCTCCGACCTGGTTGGCTTCGTTGAGCCGTGCGGCTGCGTCACCGGCCAGTACGGCGGCGTCGCCAGAAGGGCCACCTACCTCAAGCGGGCCCGCGCCTCTGGCATCCCCATCCTCACGCTGTTCGCGGGCGACTTGGTGGCCGGTGTGGGCGAGCTGAACGACATTCGCGCCGATACCCTCCTTGCCGCCTTCGCTCAGATGAAATACGATGCCGCCGTCCCCGGTGAGATGGACCTGCTGGAGGGCGCAGATGTGGTTCGCAGGCGGTGGCTTCCACACCAGTTCTCGGTGGCCGGCAACCTCACAGACACCGATGGCAAGCCCATACTTCCTCGTTATCTGGTGCGCACGGTCACCATCCCCCCAGCCGGGGGCCGCCCGGGCCGTTTTCGCGTGGCCATCACCGGCCTCATCAGCCCGGACCTTCTGCAGAAGGCCGAGCAGATCACCGGAACCACAGCTGAGGGCCTGCGCCTGTCAGACCCCAAGGCGGCCCTTCTCTCGCTGCTGCCGCGAATGAAGAAAGAGGCCGACTTGGTGGTAGTCCTTGCTCACCTTGGCGTGCCGGCCGCCGCCCAGCTTGGGAAAGATGTGCCGGATGTGGACGTGATCATCGCCGGCCATAACCCCACGGTGTCGGTGCTGACCCCGCCGGACCTGGGTGGTCCGCTCTTGGTGGCCGCAGGCGACCGCGGCCGGCACATCACGGAGCTCAGGCTGAAGCTATCCCAAGCCGGCATTGAAGCCTACTCCACCCGTCAGCAGCCGCTTGGCGACATCATCCCAAACGACCCGGCCCTGGCGCAGCTGATGGAGACGTATCGGTCCAAGGCGGCGGGCTACGGCCGAGAGGTACTGGCGGCGTTGGCGGCTAGGCGCACGGAGCAGGCCGGGCCGTACACCGGCGCGAAGGTGTGCGCCATGTGCCATCAGGCAGAAGATGCCCAGTGGAAAACCACCAAACACCCCAACGCGTTGGAGGCGCTGAAGAAATGGCACCCATCCGCCGCTTACAGGGTTGAGTGCCTGCAGTGCCACGTGGTGGGGCTTGGCAGCCCATATGGGTACCTCGGCGAGAAAGCCACGCCCCAGTTCGTTGGGGTTCAGTGCGAGAACTGCCACGGCCCGGGGCGAAAGCACGTGGATGCTGCCTTCGCCAACAAGCCGTCCGCCGCGCTGATAACGAAAACCCCCACCGAAGCACTTTGCCGCTCTTGCCACGACCTCGAGAACGACCCGCATTTCGACTTCCCAACGTACATTGTAAAGGTGAGGCACAAGTAGGCGGCATGTTGGCGGGGCTCACTCATGTGGGCAGGTTCGAGGGACGGGTTGGCGGGATCGATGCCTACGCAGTCGGCACCCAGGGCCAAAGCTAGCATTGACGGGTAGGCGCACCACGTGCTACACTGAATCACTCAGCACCATTCGGACTGAACGGCGCGCCGCGGGAATTGGCGGGGCGCCGTGCCGCTGCCTGGGCTCGCAGGCCGGCATGCCCATCGCGGGGAGGAGTGAACTGATAGTGATGCTACTGGGAACTCAACGCATCAACGAGCAGGGGCACCTGGAGATCGGCGGATGTGACGCCGTCTACCTCGCGGAGCGCTTCGGCACCCCGCTTTACGTGATGGATGAGCAGGCCATCCGCGCCAAGTGCCGCGCCCTGAAACAGGCATTCCTTTCCCGCTATCCGCACACCGAGATCTGCTACGCCGGCAAGGCCTTCATTACCACCGCCATGTGCCGCATCATCCAGCAGGAGGGCCTGGGCCTGGATGTGGCCTCCGGCGGCGAGCTCTACACCGCCCTGAAGGCAGGCTTCCCACCCGCCAAGATCGTATTTCACGGCAACTTCAAGAGCGATAGCGAGCTTCGCGCCGCGCTTGACAACCGCGTGGGCCTCATCGTGGTGGATAGCCTGTGGGAGTTGGAGTGCCTGGGCCAGCTGCTGAAACGGACCGGCGGCGAGGCGCGAATCCTCATACGCTGCACCCCCGGCATCGACCCGCATACCCACAAGAGAATCAAGACGGGCCAGGAAGACAGCAAGTTCGGGCTGGGCGTGAAGAACGGCCAGGCATTGGAGGCGATCCGGCTGGCGCTTAACACACCCGGCATCACCTTCAGGGGCATTCACTGCCACATCGGCTCTCAGCTCCTCCATCTCCACTCGTACGAAGAAGCCATCAAGGTGATGGTGACGTTCATGGCCCGAATCCGCGAGGAGACGGGGGTCACGCCCGATGTGCTGAACGTGGGCGGCGGACTCGGCATTCGGTACCTTCCAGAGCACGTTGCCCCAACCCCCGACGACTTGGCCACCCATATCACCGAGACGCTCATCCACCGCCTGAAAAGGCACAACCTGGAGCCGCCGCTGCTGGCCATCGAGCCCGGACGCGCCATTATAGGCGAGGCAGGTACCACCCTATACCGCGTTGGGCCGGTCAAAGACGTGCACATCAAGAAGGCACCCGGGCGCCGAACCTACGTGGCGATCGATGGCGGCATGTCCGACAACCCCCGCCCCCAACTCTACGACGCCCGCTATAGCTGCATGCTGGCCAACCGCGTCAGCGGCACCGAGCGGCAGCTGGTAACCATAGCCGGCAAGCACTGCGAGACCGACATCCTCATCTGGGACACCGAGATCTTGCGACCGGTGCCCGGGGATATCCTCGCCGTGCTCTCCACCGGCGCCTACAACTACGCCATGGCCAGCAACTACAACCGCCTGCCCCGCCCCGCCGTGGTCCTCGTCAACAATGGCGAAGCAGATCTGATCGTAGAGCGGGAGTCGCTGGACGATTTGGTGAGGCAGGACCGCATCCCCCCGCGACTGGCCGGATGAACCGACGCGTCATCGCCCGGGCGGTCCGGCAAGCGCCATAAGGAGGAAGCCCGCCGTGGGGGAGGCACGGCGGGCTCTTGCGGAAGGAAGAGAGGAGGTTTTGAGCTAGCACTTTTTACCCCCTTATTCGGGGTTGCCAAACATGCCGTGTTTTGGCGGCCCGGCAACGCCATCGAACGGCGCTGGCTTGCTTGAGGCGAGGTTGTGGCCTGGCGGGTGGCTGGTGCGAGGTGCGGAATGCCTTCGGGACCGAACGATTGGATGCACCAAGCGAGGCGGGCCCCCCGACTTGCGCGTCACGCAGTGGACGCGGCCGAGCGCGAGTGGGCATGCTGTGCTGAGCCCAGCCAAGGTAATCAAGCACCCCCGGGAATCGGCCCAGCATCTGGCCGGCATACTCCCAGGATGGCCGCGGTGCGCCTATTCGGCTCTCTGGCCTGTTGCTGCGCAACCCCCTGCGGCGATGCCACCCCCCTACTTGCGTTGGATGCCTCGGATCTGCCGTTCGTCGACCGCCCGCTCCGCCGCGCGTTTCTCGCCTCTCACCGATCACCTCTCGGCTCAATACACATGCATCGTGCCATCAAGCCGCCTTACGATCGGCATGTACGCTCGCTGGTAGGGGTACTTCGCCGCCAGCTCCTCGTTTATATCTATGCCCAAGCCGGGAGCCTCATTTGGCCGCACGTAGCCGTCCACGCCCAGTTCGCACGCGCCCGGCATAACTTCGTACGCGGCGTCAGGGAAGCGGGTCCACTCCAGCACCCCGAAGTTGCTGACGGCGATGCTGAGGTGCACCGCTGCCGCCTGGCCGATGGGACCTATATCAGCGGCCCCATGAAAGGCGGTTTTCACGTTGTACGGCTCCGCCATCACGCAGATCTTCCTGGCCTCCGTGAGTCCGCCGACGTGGATGGGGGCTATCCTGAGGTAGTCTATCCAACGGTTGGTGATGAGCGGCAGGCAGTCCCAGCGAGACGTGAACAGCTCTCCCATGGCCAGCGGCGTGGTTGACGCGGCTCGAACGAGCGGCCAACTCTCGCGCTGATCGGGCTGCAATGCGTCCTCCAAGTAGAACAGGCGATACGGCTCGAGGTCCTTTGCCAGCCGGGCTGCCTCAATGGGGCTGAGCTTCTCGTGGACGTCGTGGAGCAGCTCCACCTCGTCGCCAAGCCTGGAGCGCAGGTGGGCAAACAGCTTTGGGGTGCTCACCAAGTACGGGGTGGGCTCGAAGATGCCGGTGGCGGGAATGCCTTCGCGGGGCGGCGGGTCAACCCGCAGCATGCCCGCACCTCCGTAGTCGCCGATCTGCGCACGGACGGCTCGGTAGCCCCTCTGCAGAAACGACCTGACGCTGTCCTCCACCTCGGCGGGCTCGCGGCCGCCAGCGTGGCCGTAGCACATAACGCCGTCTCGTGCTTTGCCGCCCAGGAGCTGGTACACCGGCATGCCGGCCAGCTTCCCCTTGATGTCCCACAGCGCCAGGTCAACCGCACCGATGGCGGCTGCGTACACCGGGCCGCCGCGCCAGTACGTGTGGCGATACATAAGCTGCCACGCGTCCTCAATGCGCTGGGGATCGCGGCCCACCAACAGCGGAGCCATATGCTGGATGACCTGCGCAACGGCGAGCTCGCTGCCGTTCAATGTGCCATCGCCAACGCCGTAGATCCCCTCGTCCGTAATCACCTTCACCAGCACGTAGTTGCGCCCCGGGCAGGTGACGATCGTACGGACCTCCGTGATCTTCATTCCGCAAACCCCCTATTGAAAGCGGGCGGTGCCGTTCGGCGCGTCGCCATCCCGCGCATGGCAACGAACCGTGGGCCAACGCAGTGCCCGATGCTCTATTCGGGTGGCGAGAAAGCGTCTCCTGGTTTGCCCCCTATGATGCCCCGAGGGTACGCGTTCCAGCGGGTGAGCGGGGTCAGTAGCTGTCGTTCGTTCCAGCTGTCCTGCTCACGCTTCGTCTTCACACTGGTCCTGGTGCTCTCGTCCCGGCAAACGATGTTGGGGGCTATCTACCTAACGGTAGCTAGGTTCACAATGGCATTGGGTCATACGTACCCGCGCTCGTTCTCGCGGAGGCCACGTCTAACCAGCACAGCGGAATAAAGAGCCATTTTCCGCGTGGGCCGGCCGGTGGAGAGCCTGGGCCTTGCTGGCCAGCGCGCGCACCCGCACCATCTCGAGCCGCTGCCTGGTCCTTGGCTTCGTAGCCGGGTCGCGCGCCAACCTGTTCAGCTCATCGAGCTGTTCCTTCTCCAACCGAAAGCTGGAGATCGTTCCACCTCAGCGTTTGTTACGGCCTTCTTACTCCAGTTGCTTGCTTAGCACCCAATGAAGCCACATCCTTATCCCGCGGTGTGACCGGACCGCGTGGGCCATCTGCCTCGCCGTCCTCTTCCAGTGGGCCTCTACGCTTGGCCCTTTGCGCTTGCGCCTTGTGAGTATGGAGGAGGTTAGGGAGTTGCCCTTGCCCCTGCCTCTAGCATGGTGGGAGAGGCGGTTGGGGAAGGCTTGTAGCTGCCCTCACCCCGGCTTCGCGACCCCTCGTGTGATGGGAGAGGCGGTTAGGCAAAGCTCGTGCTGCCAATGGCCGTGATTGGTTCCCCTCACCCCGGCTTCGCCACTTCTCTCCCACTTGCGGGGAGAGGGGAGCCGGGAGGAGCGGGTGAGGTGTGGCTGCGCGGTGCCAGCGCCGCGAGATGGGGGGACGCAGTCGATCAGAAAGCAGGAGTGCGTCGGCTTTGGGGGAAGAGCGTCTCGAGCGATCGGCAACAGATCGCCGGGTCGACCGCTGTGTGGGCCGAGCAACTTGGTGCGCCAGCCTGCGGAAAGCGATGGCCCGCCTTTCCCCGCGATTCTGGAGGATGAATATGAGACAGGTGAACATCGGCGTGATTGGCACGGGCGGCATCTCGGGTGGCCATTTCAAGGCCTACGCCAAGCTGCCCAACGTAAGGTTGGTTGGCGTGGCGGACATAGTGCCGGAGCGCGCCAAGGCGGCCGCCGAGCAATGGGGAGCGGAGCGCTGGTTCACGGATTATAACGAGCTTCTGGCGCTGCCTGGCTTGGACGGCGTGAGCATCTGCACTTACAACCAGGCCCATCGCGAGCCCACGGTTGCAGCCCTCAAGGCGGGCGTCAACGTGCTGCTGGAGAAGCCGATGTCTGCCAAACTGGAGGACTCCGTTGCGATGGTGCGCGCCGCCAGGGAGACGGGCAAGATACTACAGGTTGGCTTCTGGCCCCGTTTCGGCCACGAGCAACAGACGGCCAGGCGTATCGTGCAAGAGGGCACCCTTGGCGAGGTTTATTACGCCCAGATGATCGGCGGCGGCAGGCGCAGGATCCCGGGCGGAAGCTTCCTGAAAAAGGCCACCGCAGGCAGCGGCACCATCGCGGACATCGGATGCTACGATCTAGATGCGTTTCTGTTCATCATGGGCCATCCGAAGCCGCTTTCGGTGTCCGCCACCGTCAGCTACCGGTTGGGCAGGAACCTCCCCAACGTGCCCGGCGACTGGGGTCACAACCCCGCCGACGTGGAGGTTGAGGATTTCGGCAGCGCCTTCATCCGGTTCGAGGGCGGCGTTGTGCTGCACTTCGTTAGCTATTGGGCCGCCCACGCAGCCACGCTGGGGCCAAGCGTTATTCTGGGTACCAAGGCCGGGCTCCAACTCAGGCCGCAGCTCACCCTTTTCCGAGACGAGTTCGGCGTGATGACCGACGTGACCCCAGTCCACCTGCCCCCAATCGACGGCTTCACCGGCGAGGTGACCGCCTTTGTGAAGGCGATAGCGGAAGGCAAGCCGTCGCCGGTGGACCCCGAAGGCGTATTGCTGATAGACGTGATCGTCGACGGCATCTACCGCAGCGCGGCGGAGGGCCGAGAGGTGAAGCTGGAGATTCCTCTGTAGCCAGCACCAACGCATGCCGCGGCGTGCCCCCGGCGATGGCGTCCGCGGGCGCTCACACCCGGGCGCACGCCGCGTTGCCACTTCACGGCTGAACGGGTGGCGCAGACGGTGAAGCCGCTGCTCCGGCATCTGCGCCACCCAATCCACGCCGCGCTGACGCCCGCTGGGTTGGGGCATGCGGTCCCACGCGGGCTGTGCTCGCTCGAAGGGTGAGCGAGCTTGCGGCGGGCATTCTGGGGAGACGGTGCCCGCGCGGGTTGACGCCCCTTGCTGACCCGAGCATTGCCTCTCGCCTCCTGGCTAGTGGGGCGCAGGCTCTCGGTGCGCTGTCGCGGCAAGCACCCGCGAGGCCCTTTCCATCGCTGGGCAAAGCCGTGCAGACGCGGAGAAGCCCGGCGACGGACTCGTAGTTCGTCTTACCCCTTCTGCACATTCTTACTGGGCCGGATAACAGCTCGCAAGCGGTGACGACCATTAGGGGCACCCCCCAAACCTCCTCACCGGGGGTGGGAGACGGGAGCTGCGGGCGGCCCCCAGGGCTTGCCGCTAACGGCCAATGGCCCCGCAGATTCTCCGAGCCACAATTCCCGAATCACGTTTGGACGGGGCTTGACTGCGGCATATATAGCGTGCTATGTTCATGGTGCACACTAGATATAGCGGGAACTGATGTTCTATGCGATGCCCATACTGTGGACACGATGAGGATAGGGTGCTGGAATCGCGGGTGGTTCGGGACGGCGCTGCCATCCGACGCCGGCGCGAGTGCCTGGGCTGTGGACGCCGCTACCGCACTCACGAACAGGTGGAAGATAGCGTGCTGATGGTTGTCAAAAAGGACGGCCGCCGCGAGCCTTTCAGCCGCGCCAAGATCCTCAAGGGCATGGCAACCGCGTGCGAGAAGCGGCCCGTCTCAACCGCCACCCTGGAAGCGATTGCCGACGAGGTGGAGCGGGCGGCATATAGCCGCGGCGGCCGCGAGATCAACTCGCGCGAGATAGGCGAGATGGTGATGGAGGCGCTTAGGGGTCTAGACCAAGTGGCGTACGTCCGGTTCGCCTCGGTCTACAGGGATTTCCAAGACATAGACCAGTTCAAAGAGATAGTGGAGGGGCTGGCGAGGCGCCAAGCCCAGCCCACCGCTGGCACACCGAATTTGCCGCAAGGAGAGAGCTCGTAGCATGGAGGATGGCACGATGAAAGAGCCCGAGGCAGCGTCAGCTGCGGGTGAGCAGGTGGAGGTGGACGGCCCCAGGAACGCGCGCCGCAACGGCCATGGGGCGCTCGGCAGGGGGCTGACGGTGGCCAGAAGGCACACCGAGCCGGGCGTGAGCCCGTTTGACGGCGTGGAGTGGGAGAGGCGAACGGCCGTCATCACTGGTGAGAAAGGGGAGGTCGTTTTCGAGCAGAGGGACGTGGAGGTGCCCCGCTCTTGGTCCCAGCTGGCCACCAACGTGGTGGTCTCCAAGTATTTCCGCGGTCCCCAGGGGAGCCCGCAGCGCGAGACGAGCGTAAGGCAGCTCATCTCGCGCGTGGCGGACACGATTGCGCGGTGGGGAAAAGAGCAGGGCTACTTCGCGACGGACGAGGATGCGGAGGCGTTTCACGCCGAGCTTGTGTACGCCCTTCTCCATCAGAAGGCGTCGTTCAACTCGCCGGTGTGGTTCAACGTGGGCATCGAGGCGGCCGGCAAGCCCCAGGGAAGTGCGTGCTTCATCAACTCCGTGGAGGACAACATGGAGTCGATCTTGCGCTTGGCGGCCATAGAGGCGCGGCTGTTCAAGGGCGGAAGCGGCACGGGCACCAACCTCTCCACCATTAGGTCGTCCAAGGAGCCGCTGTCCGGAGGGGGCACGGCCTCGGGCCCCGTCTCCTTCATGCGCGGCTACGACGCCTTCGCGGGCGTTATCAAGAGCGGGGGGAAGACCAGGCGCGCCGCCAAGATGGTGATCCTAAACGTGGATCACCCGGACATAGTGGAGTTCATCAAGTGCAAGGCGGAGGAGGAGAAGAAGGCGTGGGCGCTGATCGACGCCGGCTACGACGGCTCGTTCAACGGCGAGGCGTACAGCTCCGTCTTCTTCCAGAACTCCAACAACAGCGTGCGCGTTCCAGACGCCTTCATGAGCGCGGTGGAGATGGACGGCGAGTGGCGGCTCCGCGCGGTCACCACCGGCGAGGTGGTTGACAGGATGAAGGCCAAGGAGCTCATGCGCATGATCGCCGAGGCGGCGTGGGTGTGCGGAGATCCCGGCATGCAGTTCGACACCACCATCAACGCCTGGCACACCTGCCCAAACAGCGGCCCCATCCGCGCGAGCAACCCGTGCTCCGAGTTCATGTTCCTGGACGACAGCGCCTGCAACCTGGCCAGCCTGAACCTGCTCAAGTTCCATGCTCCCTCTGGCGAGTTCGACGCGGACGATTTCGTCCACACCGTCGAGCTGATGATCACGGCGCAGGAGATACTGGTTGACAGCTGTTCGTATCCGACTGAGGCGATAGAGCGCAACAGCCACGCCTTCAGGCCGCTTGGGTTGGGGTACGCGAACTTGGGCGCGTTGCTGATGGCACGGGGCCTCCCGTACGACAGCGAGGAGGGCAGGGCCTACGCCGCCGCCGTCACCGCCCTCATGACCGGCGCCGCCTACCGCCAGTCCGCCCGCATGGCCGAGGCCAAGGGCGCCTTCGAGGGGTTCGCGGTCAACCGAGAGCCGATGCTTCGCGTGGTCGCCAAGCACCGGCACTCGCTGGAGCGGATCGATCCGGCGCTGGTGCCGGGCGACCTGCTTCGGCGCGCCCGCGAGGCGTGGGACGACGCCCTCGAGATGGGCGAGAAGCACGGCTACCGGAACGCCCAAGTGACGGTGTTGGCCCCAACCGGCACCATCGGCTTCATGATGGATTGCGACACCACGGGGATAGAGCCCGACATCGCCCTGGTGAAGTACAAGAAGCTGGTTGGCGGCGGCGTCATCAAGATCGTGAACCAGACGATCCCCGAGGCCCTGGCTCGGTTGGGGTACGATGCCGCTGCCATCTCCAAGATAGTCGAGTACGTGGATGCCCACGATACGATCGAGGGGGCTCCGGGCCTGAAGGAGGAGCACCTGCCGGTGTTCGACTGCGCCTTCCGGCCCGTGGGCGGCAGCAGATCCATCCATTACATGGGCCACCTGCGCATGATGGCGGCCGTGCAGCCGTTCCTAAGCGGCGCCATCAGCAAGACGGTGAACATGCCCAACGACGCCACGCCCGAGCAGATAATGGACGTGTACATGACGGCGTGGCGGTTGGGGCTCAAGTCCGTGGCCATCTACCGCGACGGGTGCAAGCGCACGCAACCGCTCAGCACAGCCCTGGATGAGAAGAAGGGTGGGCAGCAGGCCGAGCCAAAGCCGGTTCGCAGGCGCTTGCCGGACGAGCGCAAGTCCATCACGCGCAAGTTCTCCGTTGGCGGCCACGAGGGCTACTTCACCGTTGGCATGTACGACGACGGCACCCCTGGCGAGATATTCATCGTGATGAGCAAAGAGGGGTCCGTGGTGTCGGGCCTTATGGACTGCTTTGCCACGGCGGTTTCGATGGCGCTGCAGTACGGTGTGCCGCTCTCGGTGCTCGTCAAGAAGTTCAGCCACACACGATTTGAGCCGTCTGGGTTCACCAACGACAAGGAGATCCCGATCGCCAAGAGCGTGATAGACTACATCTTCCGGTGGCTTGCGCTTAAGTTCCTGCCGTCCGAGGAGCAACCAGAGGCCACGCAGGACACCCCTGTGATGAGCAACCACACCAAGGTGTCGACGGAGGAGTGGGAGCGGAAGGTGTTCGCTATGCAGGCCGATGCGCCGCCCTGCGTGGAGTGCGGCGCGATAATGGTGCGAAACGGCGCGTGCTACAAGTGCCTCAACTGCGGCAGCACCTACGGCTGCTCGTAGGCCCGGCGTGCTTGTTGCCCCATCCCCGCACCCCTTCCCCGCTTGTGGGGAAGGGGTGCAACGGACGCCGGGGGCTCTTTCCCCCAAAGCGGTGGGGGAAGGGCTGGGGTCAGCGGGCCAGCGACCGGGATGGCCTAAGGTCCGGGCGGGGAACTGCCATCACCGCCCGGACTACGCCTCAACCGGGGCCATGACGGCCTGCTCCATACGCCTTAGTATGCCGTTTGGTTCCGCCACGCCCATGGCGGCAATCGCATCCGCCCGCTCTTGCGTATCCGCCACCGCATATATCCGCAGCTCATCCGCGTTGCCGGAAGGCCGTACATGCGCCACGTCTCCGTTGGCGAAGATGATGCGCACGCCGTCCGTGTAGTTGAGGCGCACGATCGGCCCGAAGCCCTCCGCTGGCGTGAACAGCGCGCTCAGCTCCCGCCTGATACCCTCAATGCGTCGAGCCTCCTCTTGCGTTAGGTCCACCGGGCTCCCATGTTCATCGGTGGCTACGGTGCGTCCGTCCTCGAACAGCACGTTGCACACGCGCGGGTCTGTGGGAGAGAATCGCTGGACGATCTTCACGCTGGTGGATTGGGGGAAGTTGGGCAGAAGCGCCGCCTTGCTGAATCGCTTGGGGAGCGTGGCGAACAGCTCTGGCAGGGACATGCCGCGCTCTTTGGCGGCGAACAGAGCGCATAGGATGGGCAGCATGGCGTCGCGGGTGGGGAGAGCCCTGAGCGTGTTGCCGTCCCGCTCGATGTCTGAGCCGGTGAGGAATCCGCCGTTGGCTTCCCAGCCGCACACCACCCTCTTGCCACTGGCCCTGGCTCGCTGCATACCCGCGATCACGTATGGCGAGCCGATTCTGGTTTTGGGCTGCAGCTTCTCCTTCAGTGGACCGCGGTCGATTGCATCGTTGCAGCTGATGGGCACCACCACGGCGTCGGCCCCGAGGTATTCCGCCACTATCATGCCCACCAGGTCGCCGCCGAAGAAACGCACGGCCCCAGTCGGCTCCACGCCCAGCACAAGAGGCCTATCGCTGTCGCCGTCCGTGGAGACCACGGCATCCAGGGGGCCGTGCTTCGCGGCGGCTTCGTCGGCAAGGCGCTGTATCGTCTCCAGCTGAGCCTGGTTCACGTTCTCCGTGTCTATCGGCACGAAGGTGTCCGAGCGGCCGGCAGGTATCACCTCCGCGCCCAACAGCCCAAGGATCTCCACTAGGATATCCCTGCCCACTGCGGAGTGCTGGTAGGCTAGCACGCGCGCTCCCCGAAGGCTCTTGCCGCGGAAGAAGCTCGTGTATCGCTGGACGTACTCCTTGCGCCCGTCGTCGGTGACCGGGGGCAGCTCTTGGTGGCCGGACTTGAGGAGTCCGCGCTCGTTGAACAGCGACTCCGCAAACGGTTGGCCGTACACCCGCTGCCGAACCTCGCGCACGCGGTCGTTGATGGGCGCCTCGTCCTTCTTCAGCAGCTCTCCCACGGATGTGTTCGCCTTGTAGCCGTTCCGATCGAAGGGGATGTGGCTGCCGGTCACCATGATGCTGCCGCGGTTGCGGGAGATGCCGTACAGGGTGAGCGCAGGGGTTGGGATGCACCCCAAATTCACCGGCTTCATGCCAGCGTCTTGGATGGCGCGCACTACGGCCTGGGCTATCTCTCCCTTGCCGCCCTGCTCTGGCACGTACGCCGTGGAGCTGGGACGGAGGTCGTACGCTATGAAAAACTCCTCGCCGGGAACGATGCCGCCCCGCTCCCGCGGCAGCGACTGGAGGTATTGGAGCTCGGCAAGTGCGTTGATGTAGACCTCGAGCTGGGTGAGGTCTACCACCAAGCCACGCCGGCCGCTGGTGCCAAACCGAAGCTCGCGCGGTTCGTAAGTGAGGTGTTCTCGAAGCGATCCGCTGTTTTCGGCGTTTGCCATATCGTCGCCCTCCGTTAGGCCTGGGGTGTGGATCTCGGGGGAAGCGCAGAAGCCCCGGAGCGCGTTGCTCTGCTGGGAGTTGGGTGGCCGCGACGAAGGGATGGGCGGCCTCGGGGCACTGCTAGCTCTCCCCCACTAATGTACCCGCTTTGGAGACGCGGGCACGCGCCGCTATCCCTCCGGCCTGCCGGAAACCAGCACCATGTTGGCGTACTGTATGGTGTCGCCCGTGCGGATGAGGCCGACGGCGGCAGGGACGCGCCTCTTCAACTGGTTGTGCGGCTCGTAGATGACGGGCACGCCAGCGGTGGCTTCGGCGAAGAGGCGCTTGGTGCCATCGGAGTTCTCGGCCAAGAACTCCTCCGCCATGTAGATAGCGGTGAGGTCGAAGTTGGGGCGAATGGCGGCCAGCACCTGAAGTACGGTGGGCACGTCGTCCACCAACGAGATATCTACGGTTTCGATGGTGGGCCAGAATGGGAACCCGCGGTCGGCGATGACGAGGGGATTGGTGTGACGCGTTCGGGCCAGCAAGCTGAGGATGTGGGGGTTGAGGATGCCGTGTCTTATCATTGGTATCTCCGCGTGTGTTGCCCAAGGGCGCAGGCGGCCTCCCGGACGAAGCGAGGCTAGAATCCGCGCAGATCGGTGCTCTGTCTTCTCGGCAGCCCGTCCTTGGGTTGGCGGCTCAGCACGATGTACTCAAGGCCATGTTGCTGGCAATAGGCGCGCTTCTCCGGGCGATCGCCGTCTTCGTTGACGATGTAGATGTCGGGCTTCAGGCGCTCGATCTCCGGCGCGGCATCGAGCCAGCCCCACCCGCTGGCGATGAGCGCCTTGGCAACATGGCGGATGGAGGCAACTACGTAACGGCGTTCCTCTTGAGGGAACATGGGGTGCCGCTCGCCCTTCAGGTGGCGCACGTTGGCGTCGCTGCCCACCACCACGTACAGGTCGCCGTAAGCGGAGGCCTCCTCGAAGAAGCGCACGTGGCCGCTGTGGAACCAATCGTAGCAACCGGTGGCGATCACCTTCTTGCGGGAGCTTGGTGATGCGCACTGGTCCGCTGCGGGATCCGGGAAACCCGCCAGGCTCGCCAGGGGAACCACGTGGCAGGACGCGCCGTGCTTCTCGAGCAGGGAGAGTCTGCGTCGGACGTCCATGCTCTCTCGTAGGACCCACAGGTCCGGGGCATCTAGGCCGTAAGGAGGCGAGCTGCCCACCGGCTCCTGTACAACCGTTACCTTGCTTACAAACCGAATGGCTTCCAGCAGGTAGAGCCGCTCCTCTTGGGGGAACTTCGGTCCCTTGCCGGTGGCTCGTTGGGTAGCGGCATCGGACCATAGGTAGACGTGGAGGTCGCCAAGCTTCGCCGCCTCCTGCAGGAACCTGATGTCTTGCGAACGCAGATCGTCGAAGGCCCCAAACGTTGCAACCCTCGGCATGAACCACTCCTCGCGCTTACCTAGGCAGAGCGCCGACGTTCTGTGGGAGTGCAGAGAGATCCGCTGTGGTGGGGATCGGCCTGGCTAAGCACGGAGCCAGCATATCATGGCGCGGCTCATGCGAACGCTGCTTGCATCCCATGGTGGTAGTTGCTACTCGGTTCTCACTTGCACACGCATCGATCCGGGCACCGGCTCGTCGGACACCACCAGCAGGTAGCCGCCGCCGCACCCGGAGTACATGGCGCCAGCGTAGCGGGTCTGGTAGTAACGCAGTAGGCCCAACAGGTCCACGTCTATGAGCGGGTGCCGAACGGTGTGCGGCAGGATGGCTTCCCAGCATTTCATGCACTCGCCCATTGAGGCGCCCAATGCCCTGATGTCTTTGGCGAGGATGGCGCTGAAGCAGTCTCTGCCGGCGCGCCCAAGCCGCCGAATCCACTCACGATCTAGGTTCTTGATGCCTAACGGATTATAGCCCTCCGGTCGCTGGTTCACCGGAATGAGGTGGAATACCTGCTCGATCCACTTAGCAATTGCAGGATCGCGTGTGGATTCTATGTGGGCGGGAAAGTAGCCTCCGTGGCAGCCGGCGTCGTAGTCGAGCCGGCTTACCCCTGGGTAGATGATCCCGATCATGTCTTGGGAGCCAGAGGGTTCGGCTTTGCCCTTATTCTCGGCGGCGTATAGCTCCCTGGTTAGCTCTGCCGGGTCGCGATCTGGCAACTGGTTGCCCCACAGTTGGAGGGCCACCTTGCGAGTTCCGGTGGCCATTCCGCATCGATCCATGTAGCGCACGGTGGGCTGAAGGGAGACCACGACCATGGAGCCCGGGGGGTCCGGGTTCAGGCGTGAGACGAACGGCTGATCAATCCAGCCGCCAGCGAGCGCCATGCGATACGGCAGGCCGCCGATCACCGACGTGAGGCTTGGCTGTTCGTTTCGGGCTTGCATCAGTCTTGCACCACCCGCTTGCCGGCCTTGCGGTCGTTGTACTGCTGCTCAATCCACCGATAGGTTTTCTCCATGCCCACGCGCAGCGGGGTGTTTGGCTCCCAGCCCAGCACGCTCTTGATGAACGCATTATCGCTGTTGCGGCCGGCCACGCCCCTTGGAGCGGTGAGATCGTACGTGCGGCGCAGCTTCACGCCCGCTATCTCCTCCACAAGGGAGACGAGGTCGTTGATGGAGATCAGCTCGCTGGAGCCGAGGTTGATTGGCGTGGCGATGAGCTTGTCGCAGTGCATTATCATATCGATGCCGAGGACGCAGTCGTCGATGTAGCAGAAACTGCGGGTTTGGGTGCCGTCGCCCCAGATCTCGATGGAGAGGTCGCCGGAATCCTTGGCTTCGAGGACCTTGCGGCAGATGGCGGCGGGGGCCTTCTCGCGGCCGCCGTACCAAGTGCCGTAGGGGCCGTACACGTTATGGAAGCGCGCTATGTGGGTCTCCAGGCCTCGCTCCGCCCAGTACTCCTGGCAAACCATCTCGGAGAAGAGCTTCTCCCAGCCGTACCCGCGCTCCGCCATGGCGGGGTACGCGTCTGACTCCTTGAGCGCGCGCGAATTCGGGTCCTTCTGAAGCTCCGTGTTGTAGGCGCAGGCGGAGGATGAGAAGAAGTAGCGCTGGGCGCCCGCTCGCCACGCCGCCTCGACGAGGTGGGTGTTGATGAGCACGCTACGGAGGCATTCCACGCGGAAATGCTCGATGAAGCCCATGCCGCCCATGTCGGCAGCGAGGTTGTACACCTCCACGGCGCCCTCAACGGCCCTGATGGCGTTCTCCTTCTCGGAGAGGTCCAAGCAGAGCGACTCGACTCCGGGGACGCGCTGGTACCACTGGGGCAGCGGCTTGCGGTCGACGGCACGGATGCGCGTGTAGCCAAGGTCGTGGAAGTAGCGGGTCAGCGCTCCGGCAATGAACCCGCCTGCGCCAGTAATGACGATGAGATCGTCCTTGTTCAGCTTGCGGTCTATCTGCACACTCATAGTAGCGGAATCCTCCATTATGCACTCGGCGGGTGATCCTCGTCAGTCGCCCCCATTTATGGGGTCTCCGCTGGAGCGGCGGACGATGATCTCGGTGGGCAGGATGATCTCACGGCGACCCTTCGGGGCGGTGCCGTTCAGGCGATCGATCAGCAGCTGGACGGCCGTCCTGCCCATCTCGTAGGCGGGCTGCGCTGCCACCGTGAGGAACGGGAAGGTGACGAGGGACGGCGGAAGGTCATCGAAAGCGACGAGGGCCACATCCTCGGGCACCCTTACGCCAAGTTCGTGCATGGCACCAAGGGCTCCTATGGCGATGAAGTTGTTCGCGGCAAACAGCGCGGTGGGTGGAGGCGAAGCGGCGAGGGCCTTCTTGGCCATGTCCGCGCCGCTATACTGAACCAGCTCGCCACGGTACACGCGGCAGCTGTCCGCGGCTCCCGCCTCCGTCAGCGCGCGCATGCAGCCCGCCACGCGGTCGTCGGAGGTGGACACCCCAGTTGGGCCCGCCATTACGGCTACGCGCCGGTGCCCCAAAGACACAAGCAGCCTGCCGAGCTCGTAGGCGCCGCGCTCGGAGTCGCACCGCACAACGTCCGTGTCCGCGTCGGCCACCCGGCGGTCCAGCACTACAGTGAGCACGCCCTGGTCCCGCAGAAGCCGCAGCGACTGAGCGCCCGAGCGGGCTGGGACCAGCAGCACCCCATCTGCGCGCTTCTGGAGGAGCATCCGGAGGTAGCTAAGCTCCTTCTCCTCGCGTTCGTCGGTGTTGCACACCAGCATCATCAGCCCTGCATCGCTGGCGGCGTCCTCAACGCCGCGCGCCATGGTGGTGAAGAAGGGGTTGGTGATGTCCGTAAGCACCAGCGCGATGGTGTTGGTGCGCCGCGAACGAAGGCCGCGCGCCAGGGAGTTAGGAACGTATCCCAGCTCCTGGATGGCAGCCTGCACGCGCTCTCTTACCGCCTGTCCCACGTAGCCGGAGTTGTTGACCACGCGAGACACGGTGATGGGTGCCACCTGGGCCCTAATGGCGACGTCTTGGATCGTGGTTCTTCGCTTGGCACACACGGATAGGTCGCTCTGCGGTGTATGGTAACGTTACCATGGTGCCACATGCCCCGGCCTGGTGTCAACTGGCGCGCGCCTCACAAGGGGGAAGCTGCCCACTCGACGTGACACTTCGCATGTCGTTCGGGCGGACGCACACAGGGAGAGCGGCGGGGGTAAGGGCAGCTCCATACGCGTTCCCCCGGCTTCCCCTGTCCCACTCGCAAAGCTTGGGGAGAGGGGGAGCCTCCGGCGTCTCACGGGCTTACACTACCCAACCACACCTCACACGCTCCTCCCAGCTCCCCTCTCCCCGCAAGTGGGAGAGGGGTGGCGAAGCCGGGGTGAGGGCCACTCCCAACCGCCTCTAGCATCATACA
>Ga0123519_10000583_pt1 | contig 63914 bp, 53 predicted proteins | sample YelNatPaOPRAMG02_FD_87396 | JGI IMG/M metagenome (GOLD analysis project Ga0123519, IMG submission 87396) | Hot spring microbial communities from Yellowstone National Park - Yellowstone National Park OP-RAMG-02 (version 2) | ecosystem: Environmental > Aquatic > Thermal springs > Hot (42-90C) ...
GATATAGAAGCTTACATCGTTATGATTGTTCGATTTTACCGGACCGACGTAGATTCGCGCCCGGTGCCAGCCTACCTTTCTTGCTGTCGGCAGGTTGATCCATCCCAGCGTTCCGTAAGCGCCCGTAACACCAGCAGCGGCTGAGCCGAACACCCTCGCCTGGTACTTCGTGTGATCGAATCCGGTGCCGATATCGTCGGAACAACCGATCGAGAGCTTCTGCGCGAAGTCGGCATCGGTGAAGTTTCTTGTGCCAGCAAGCGACGGGTAGTCTTGCGTGATTGCCGCCGCGGTGAAGTAACACAGGCTCAGCGAGTCAGTGATATAGTTATAACTGGTAGCGGTATCGAAGGTCTGTCCCTTCGCATCGTAGAACCACCAGTCCGTGACGAAGTCACCTGAACACAAGTTATTATTATTTGCGCGATAGGCGATATTTATGTAATTGAGGCAGTTGCCGGCTCGTCCCATCAGTTGCTGGCTTCCCTTGTGCGGAGAGATGTTGTCATGAACTCCGATTACTTCGTTATTCGGCGGGTTGGTTCCCCACCACGGGTTGCCGTTCATGTTTCCATTATTAGAGACATTCGCATTGCCCGCTGCGGCATTCATGTCGATATAACCGACATTAAGGCGCTCGAAGCCATCGGTAAATATGAATGTGGCTTGAGGCGCGAAGTTCGCATATAGCGTGTAGTCGTTTGGAGGCATGTTAAATGTGTAGGTATACAGCCTCGATACGATGTTGGTTCCAGCCGCGTCGGTCGACCATCCCGCGAAACACAGACCGGGGTCAGGAGTAGCAGTTACAGTGCATGAAGACTTATACGCCTTTGTCCCGCTGTCTCCGCTGACGGTTCCGCCCGAGTTAGCGATTGTGGTGAGTGTATAATTATTGAGCTGGAAGTTCGCGTAGAGATTTCTATCGCCGGTAACGGTGAATGTATATGGGTTGTTGATGGAGACCGCATCGCTGCCGTCAGCCAGGCTCGACCACTTCGCGAACGAATATCCGGCAGCCGGTGTCGCTCCGACCACGCACTGAGCTCCCACGTCGTAAAGGCCGGCGCCTGTCGTCGTGCCTGCTCCTGCCGGGATAACTCCCAGCGTGATGAGCGGCTTACTCGGAGTGAACACGGCTTTTATTGTCATATCCGAGTTAAGGTTGAGCTGGATAGTGGTGTCATAAATTCCGTAGTCGTTGCCGTTTTCGTCTTCCCACTTGGCGAAATACCAGTCCGTAGCGGGAGTTGCGGTCAGAGTGATGTTTTCAGATGACTCATGAAGCCCGCTGTTAGCTCCGGTTACCGTGCCCTGCCCTCCGGCTACTCCCGTCGTCAAGCGATACATAGCAGTCGGAGGAGTGGGATTGGTGGTAACCGTGATGTCATCGATATAGCCGGGGGTCTGAGCCGTGCCACCACCCGAGCCTATAGCCAGCTTGGTTATCTGTGCTTTTGTGAGTCCGGTTACTGTCTTTACTAATTTACCGTTGATATAGAAAGTGGCTTGAGTGTTGCCGTCATACTGAATGTCAAAGCAGCTCCAGTCTCCGAAGATCCTGTTGACGTTAAGGGTGGTCCAGGCGATCATCTCGGTTGAATTGCTGCGAACCCTGATCTCGTAGCTGCTCAAGCCATTCTGGCAGCCCACCCCAAGCAGCAGTTCCGCGTTGGTCGATCGCATATCCATTATGTAGCCCTTTGTTGCTGCCGGGCCTGGATCTCTTAACCAGAATCTCAGCCCCACAGGTGTCCCCTGTGGAACGTTCTGGGCTCCCGTAAGGTCGTGATACAATCTTTCGGCTTGATTGTCTATCTTGATCGACCACAAACCGGTGTGGGCATAGTCTTTTGATGCGCTCATACCGGCGGTACCGGTATACCAGTTATTAAGATTGCCGTTCTCGAAGCTTTCGCTGAAAATCGGATCGGCAAATGCCGGCAGGCATAAGGCTGTTGCCAGCATAATGAGAATACACACCGTGATAGCTCCGAAGACTCTGGAGTAACGGCATGCGCGGTCGTTGACCTGCTTTTTCTCCAATTTCACTTACCCTCCCTTGAATACCCTATATCTGAATCTGATTTTGTTGAAACACGTTACTACAGCTTGGGCAGTGGAACCATCTGGTAACCCACTGCCCTGTTTAGCTATGCAGTAAGATGTACCCGCTTATCTATTGCAGAGTACGTCTGCCATACCAATGCATATTTACCATGCTTGCCAGGCGATGTCAACTGGTAATATTATGTTTGCGCAGTAATATTCATTTATTCAGCTCAAGCGTCTTGACACTGTTCCTGGCTTCAACTACCATTCTAGCAAGTACTGTTGAGCAAGTTTGTGGAGTACACAGCGTGGTGGACATAGGATCTGAAGTCAATGTAGACGAGTCGTCGGAGCAGACGGCGGGTGGTAAGGGAAAACGGTTAATCGGAGGCATACGTGCCCGCGTATTGCTGCTGATATTCATTCCGCAGGCGTTGATGATCTGGTGGGTGGCGGATAGCGAGATATCGCGTGGAATTTACCTTATCTGCTATTCGCTTATGATGCCTACTGTCCTCTATCTTCTCTTCGCGCGTGTCCTGAGACGATGGCTGCCATTCGATGACAAGGAACTCCTGATCGGCTATATCGTACTTACCGCCACCATTCCCATTGTCGGTTTCGGTGGGCTCAGGTTCCTGATGACGGGAATGGGCTACCTGCCGTTCTTCGCGAAGACGCAGCCGCAGTGGGTCCGCTATCTTCCTTTTGTCCATAGTCTTCCGGTTTTGCAGAACATGGATGCGATCAGCGATCTCTATCGCGGAGGTCACAGTGTATCCTGGAAGGCATGGATAATCCCGATCGGATTCTGGAGCACATACCTTATTCTCTTAAGCGGAATATGGGTGTGCCTGGCGGGGATACTCCGTCGAGTGTGGATTTCGCAGGAGAGGTTGACCTTCCCCATTGCGATGCTGCCGCTTCAGGTGATGAATCCCAAGGAAGACATCTTCCGCCGACCTGTGTTCTGGATCGGATTTGCGATACCCGTCGTGATGCAGAGCCTGCTGGTCCTGAACCAGTGGTATCCAGCAGTCCCGGCTATGCAGCTGAAGGCTTATAATATTGCGCCTATCCTTTTTACAACCCCGCCCTGGAACGCGATACCCGACTTTCAGGTGGGTTTTTATCCTATGGCGATAGGGCTCGCTTTCTTCGTCCCGAGCGATGTCAGCCTTAGCTGCTGGCTGCTTGCGGTGCTTATGAAACTGTCCTATGTGGTCGCCGGGATCTTCGGTGTAGAGGCTGCAGGTACGGGGGCTGCGCGCTTCCCGTTCAGAGAAGAGCAAGCTGCGGGATCATGGGTCGCATTCGCATGCATTATAATCTGGGGCGCGAGGCATCACTGGCGGACGGTCTACCAGCTCGTTTCAGCGTCCGAGCGCGGCGCGGTCCGCAAGATGGCATTTATCGCAGGCTTGTTCACGGTAGTCTGCATCGGGATGATGGCTGTAACCGGAATCCCTGTTATTGCAGCCGCCGTAGTGATCCTCGTTTATATCGCATACGTGCTCAGCGGAGCAAGAGTGCGCGCGGAAGCCGGAGCGCTGTGGACCTTCGCGCCTCTGGGATGGACTCCTCACCGCACGATGACATCGGTTATGGGCGCGCAGGGGCTCGGAGACCAGGCGCTTGTCTCGGGAGGTTATTTTAACCTGATCCACTGGGATATTCGCGGCCAGTCGCTGCCTTATCTGATGGAGGGGTTGGATATCGCCGAGAACTCAGGCATAAAATGGCGTACCGTGCTTACATGGGTCACAATCGGTACTGTCACCGCGATTGCGTTGGGGTGGTGGGCAGGCATTTCGAAGCTTTATTTAATCGGCGCGGCTACGGCTAAGGCAAATCCTTATCCGCTCACCAAGGCGCAGATTAATTTTAATGAAATCGATCGTGTCGCGACGGGCGCGAGAGCATGGGATCCGGCGGGGATAGGGGCTTTTCTTTTCGCCGCGGGTCTGACGGTGCTTCTTACGTTTACTCGGCGATTCGGTATTCTCGGTCTGCATCCCGTAGGCTATGTCCTCAGCAACACCCTCATAATGAACGCCTTCATAGTGCCGTTCTTCCTTGCATGGCTCGCTAAGACGCTGATCCTGCGTTTCGGCGGCCATAAGGCTTACCGCGGGACGGTGCCGATTTTCGTTGGTGTAATTTTGGGTGATGTAGTAATCCAGGCGGTCTGGGCGCTGGTAGGCGGAGTCACGGGGCTACCGATTTATCAGTTCCTGACATAGCTCTTGGTGGAGAGTGGAGAGCAGAGAGCTATGGTGTTTCGGGATTTGAGGGTTGGAGAACAGAGTTATCATATAAACCCACTGGGCCTCTAACCCAACCCGGAAATCCCATAACTTATACCGCTGCAGATGAAAAGAGGTGCGGGTTACAAACCCGCTCACATCTGGTCCGGGATTGCAAATCCCGACCATCATACTTGCTACCTGTGATGATAAAGGCTACCTTAGAGATCAATGACAGCTGAAAGCTGTTAGCTATCAAAATAAAAAACCCCCGCAAAATGCGGGGGCGTGTTGTTTTTTTGTGGTTACTCATTAGCCAACTGCGGTTACGTTCGCAGCCTGCGGGCCTTTCGGGCCATCAGCTACCTCGAATTCCACCTGCTGACCTTCGCGCAAAGTTTTGCGGCCGTCCATACTGATCGCGGAATAGTGAACAAAAATGTCCTTTCCTTCCTCAGTCGCGATAAATCCGTAGCCCTTCGCGTCGTTGAACCACTTAACTACACCATTCAGCAAAACCCCACCCTCCTTTGCCTTGTGCGCGTAAATCAGAGCACGTTTCCCCTACGCTTTCCAGCGCAAAATGGCAAAAGAACTGCTCAAAACTTACACGGACTCAAATACGCACGGTTTTTCATGCTCAGCCGGATTATAACACCCATTACACGTTTTGTAAACCCGCTGGTATGCTACATAGCCGTCTGCAACTTTTATTTCTCCAGGCGCCTAATTAATTCCTCCATTTCTCGCCGCATTTTATCAATCTCTGAGTCCATCTCCTCTTGCATCTTTTGCATTCTTTCTAACAGACCCAGAATAACCTCAACACCGGCGAGATTGACGCCCATGTCCTGGGTGAGGCGCTGAATCTGACGCAGCCGATCAATATCTTCCTCCGAATATAACCGGTTTTTACTCCCGATTCTCGCAGGTCGCACCAATCCCAGCCGCTCATACATCCGCAATGTCTGGGGATGCAGAGCGCAAAGCCGCGCCGCAACGCTTATCATATATACAGGTTCATCTTTTTTCACAGGTCTCATTGTGCAGGCCTCGCTTTCAAACGCACCTTCAGGCAAGCTTAAATTCTTGCCCCACGCTGCCTACAACGTTTATCTAGTGCTTCTAATTTCTTCCAAAAGATTTCGCTCTTTATCCGAGAGCTGCTCAGGAACGGTCACGCGGGCCCGGGCGTATAAATTCCCCCGTCCTTCGCCTTTGAGCTTCGGCATCCCCTGTCCGGGACGACGGAATACCCGGCCTCCCGAAGTTCCCGCGGGAACCTTCATAGTTACCCGTCCTGAAAGTGTCGGAACCTGGACTTCGCCCCCTAAAATTGCTGTCAGATAATCGACCGGAACATCCACATAAAGGTCATCATCTTTGCGTTCGTAAACCTGATGCGGGCGCATACGTACTGTGATAATTAAATCACCTCGACCAGCGGGACCTTCCTCTCCCTGCCCCGCGAGCCGGACCTTTTGTCCATCTCCTATACCCTTCGGGATCGTGACCTCCAGCCTCTTTCCATTGATGATAAAGCTCTTCTTCGCGCCATGGAAAGCGTCTTCGAGCGATATCTCCATCTCCGCTTCCACATTCGCACCCTTCGTCCGGGCCTGGGGCCGCCGGCGGGTGGTCGCGCCACCCATTCCACCTCTTCCCTGGCCGAAGAGCATCTCGAAGAAATCGCTAAAATCACCCGCACCGGCGCCACCGAAGCCTTCCTGAGCTCCACCGAAACCGCCGTAGTCGAATGTGAACGTATCCCACGGCTGTCCGGCTCCGGCTGGGCCTCCCTGGCCGGCTTGCTCCCAATATTGACCGAACTGGTCGTAGCGGGCACGCTTATCCTTATCCGAGAGCACTTCATAGGCCTCGCTGACTTCCTTGAATTTCTCCTCAGCGGACTTATCACCGGGGTTCACGTCGGGGTGGTATTTACGCGCAAGCTTACGATACGCGGTCTTGATGTCCTTTTCCGACGCGTTCTTGTCAACACCCAGTATCTTATAATAGTCCTTATAATTGGTGGCCATGCAACTGCTCTCTTAATGAGTTTCTGATAATAAAGACATACCGGCAGGTCAGATTGTGTAAGAAACCTTCTGCCGTATTGCCACTACATTACCTGAAACTCAGTAGAAAGCCGATCGTTGAAGGTTGAGCGTTGAAAGACACCACAAGTTTATATGCGCCTATCAACTACCAACCTTCAACTCTCGACTATAGACTCCAGACTCGAGACTTTCGACTTACTCTATCCCTATCTCGATCTTTTTCGGCTTGACTTCCTCAGCCTTCGGCACTAATATCTCAAGTACTCCGTCTCGGTATGTCGCCTTGATCTTGTCAGGCTGGACCGGTACGCCGATGCTGAACGATCTTTCGAACGGACCATAGGCTCGCTCGACTCTCAAATATTTCTCTTTCGCTTGCTCATCGAGCTTGCGCTCCCCGCGGATCACGAGAGATTCGGCTGTTACCTCGATATCGATATCCTCTCGCTTCACGCCGGGAATCTCGGCGCGAACAATCAAGTCGCCTTCGGTCTCTAAGATGTCGACCACCGGCGCCCATGCTTTGCCCGCTGCCGCACTGCCTTCTCCACGATTGATTTGCTCGTTGAAAACCCTGTTGATTCTGTCCTGCAAAGTGCTCAGTTCACGAAACGGATCCCATCTGCTAATCATCTTGTTGTTCGCTCCTTTCTTTCTTAGTAGCTGACAGCTGAAAGCTGTCAGCTATCAGTGATATTACAGGTAGTCTTTATTATCACGGGCAGCAAGTACTCTCATTGCAGCATATACTGCTATTCCCGCTCTATTCTGTCATTTCCGCGAAGGCGGGAATCCAGGCTGCAGTGGTATAAGTTTCGGGATTTCCGGGTTGGGTTGGAGGCGGAGTGGATCATCCGTTAGCTCTTTTCTCCAACCCTCAAATCCCGAAACACCATGGCCCTCTGCCCTTAGCTTTATTCCGCCTTAAACTCCGCGTCAATTACGCCCTCATCCTCGGGACCTTTGGTCTCGGGACCGGGTCCTTCAGCGGGACCGGCCGCGCCTGCCTGAGCCTGCGCTGCTTGCTCATACAGCATCTGCGAGAGCTTGTAGCTCGATTGCTGCAGATTCTCGCTCACGGTCTTCATCCGCTCTGTATCGTTAGCCTCGATCGCTTTCTTCAAATCGGAGATTGCGTTCTCGATCGCGAGCTTATCAGACGACGGCACCTTGTCTCCAAGATCCTTAAGCAGTTTCTCGGTCGAGTAAACAAGCTGCTCGGAGCGATTCTTGATCTCCGCCTGCTCGCGCAGCTTGCGGTCCTCTTCGGCATGCGCTTCGGCATTTTTCATCATATTGTCGATCTCGTCTTTCGAGAGCCTGGTCGAGCCGCTGATCGTAATGCTCTGCTGCTTGCCTGTCGCGTTGTCCTTCGCGGAAACATTGACAATGCCGTTCGCGTCGATATCGAAAGTAACCTCGATCTGAGGGATGCCTCTCGGCGCCGGTGGAATGCCGGTCAGATGGAACCTGCCGAGGCTGTGGTTATACTGAGCCATCTCCCGCTCGCCCTGGAGGACGTGTATCTCCACCTCGGTCTGCCCATCGGCGGCAGTCGTATAAGTCTTGCTCTTGCGCGTCGGAATGGTCGTATTGCGCTCGATTATCTTATCGGTGATTCCGCCCAGGGTTTCGACACCCAGCGTAAGCGGGGTCACGTCGAGCAGCACGACATCTCTTACCTCACCGCCCAGAACTCCGGCCTGAATCGCCGCGCCAACGGCAACCACTTCGTCCGGGTTCACGCTGCGGTTCGGCTCCTTACCGCCCGCGAGCTGCTTCACGAGATCGAGCACCATCGGCATTCTGGTCGATCCACCGACAAGCACTATCTCATCGATATCCTTCTCGCTAATCTTCGCATCATCCATCGCCCGCTTGAACGGCCCTATGCACCTTTCCAGCAAGTCTCGGGTCAGTTCTTCGAGTTTCGCCCGGGTAAGGGTCATATCGAGGTGCTTGGGTCCGGATGCATCAGCGGTGATATAAGGCAGGTTTATGCTCGTCTGCACCATAGAAGAGAGCTCGATTTTCGCCTTCTCAGCCGCTTCACGCACCCGCTGCAGAGCCTGGCGATCGTTGCGCAGGTCTATTCCCTGCTGCACTTTGAATTCATCGCAGATCCAATCGGTAATCCGCTGGTCCCAGTCGTCGCCGCCCAGGTGAGTATCGCCCGAGGTCGATTTGACCTCAAACACGCCCTCGCCCACTTCGAGCACGGATACATCGAACGTTCCGCCGCCAAGATCCCACACAAGGATGGTCTCGTTGCCCTTCTTATCCAGGCCATAAGCCAGCGACGCGGCAGTCGGTTCATTAATAATTCTGAGCACATTAAGGCCCGCAATCTCGCCCGCATGCTTTGTGGCTGTGCGCTGCATATCGTTAAAATAAGCCGGCACTGTAATAACAGCCGCATTTACTTCCTCACCGAGATAAGCTTCCGCATCGGTCTTGAGCTTGCGCAGAATCATAGCGGAAATCTCTTCGGGGGTGTAGCCTTTGCCGTCGATGTCTATCCGCCAGTCGGTACCCATATGGCGTTTTACGGACGAAACGGTCCTGTCGGGGTTAAGGATAGCCTGCCGTTTCGCGGTAATGCCCACCAGCCTCTCACCGGTTTTGGTAAATGCCACAACCGATGAAGTAAGCCGGCTGCCTTCAGCGTTCGGGATAACTACCGATTCCCCGCCTTCCATAACAGCAACCACGCTGTTAGTAGTTCCTAAGTCTATACCTACAGTTTTAGCCAATTCGGTTCACCTCCGCAGATACTCGATACCCTGTATTTAGGGTTTCTTAAACAGGTTATTGAGCACAAGCGCTATTGCATCATTGTTGCTTATTGCTAGTATATGACTTGAGTGCATTACTGTCAAGTCTGTATAGAAATATTTTCGGCTTCCTTAGCTATATTTTTTAGAGTCAACCAGTGGGGAGAGGGGCGAAGGGAGGGAGAATTCTTAGTGCTTGCGCAAGTGGTAGTCTGATCTGGATTTATGGTCTTCTTTGACGCGAAAGCCCGAAAGATAGGTAACAGCATTGATTCGGAGATCTCTACCCATCAAGTACAAACATTCATAATTCTTAATTTCCAATTCCTCCCTTCGCGATGCTCTTGACATCCCTGCTCGGTGGAAGCTATGATTGGCCGTAAGGGGCAGGCGCCGGGTGTGGTTTAGAGTGTGCCGCAGTTGGGGCAAGTTTACGCCCGGATGTTGATTTTGGAGGCTGTAGTTGTCGGTAGATCTAATTGAGGCACTGAGCGCGCGCGAGCGGCTCGTAAATGAATATTTCCAGCAGCCGCGTTTCGGGGAGTGGTTCAAGCCGCAGGACCTGCGCGACGCGGTGTTCGCTTATTTGGAACGATCGGCGAAGAGGCTGAGACCCGCTGTGCTGATGTGGTCATGCGGGGCTGTGGGGGGAGATGAGAGCTCCGCGCTACCGGCCGCGGCGGGAGTCGAAATGTTCCACACCTGGACGCTCGTTCATGATGATCTTATAGATAACGATGATCTCCGCCGCGGAGGACCGACCGTTCACAAGCTCGCCGAGACATTCGCTACCTCGAAGCTGGGCTATTCCGCTGGGAAAGCCCGTGATTACGGAAGGGATATCGCCGTGCTCACTGGAGATTCGCAGCATGGTTGGACAATCAGCCTTTTCTGTGAGTGCGCAAAGCTTGCGGGAGTCGACCCAAAGGTCGTTATAGATATTATTTATCACCTCGAGTCTTATGTAGTTAACACCCTGATCGAGGGTGAAACTCTCGATGTGCAATACTCCCGAACTCCCATCGAGAGCCTTACCAGGGATGATATCGTCTTTATGCTCTGGATGAAGACAGGTGTGCTTTACGAATTCGCTGCTCGCGCGGGGGCGATGATCGGGCTCAATAATTCAGATGAGAATCACCCCTATGTGAGTGCTCTTTCACGCTTTGCAAGCCAGTGCGGCACGGCGTTTCAGCTTCAGGACGATATCCTCGGCTTGATGGGTAAGGAGAAGCAGCTCGGCAAACCGATAGGATCGGATGTGCGCGAAGGCAAGAAGACCACGATTGTATTTTTTGCCCTGCAGTCGGCCTCGCCCGAAGATCGCAAGTTCTTGCTGTCGGTGCTCGGAAAGGCTGATGCATCCGCGGAGGATGTGGAAAAGGCGACTGATCTGATGGTATCTCTGGGAGCGGTGGAAAAGACGAAAGAACTCGCCCTGGAGCATATCAACAAAGCTCTCCCGGAGTTGGAGGTTCTGCCAGAATCTTCATATAAGGAGCTGCTTAAAGCCTGGGCGCATTTTATGATTAACAGGGAATTTTAGGACTGATACGTTCTCAATTCGAGGGAAACTAATGATCTATACGATACCTCCGGCGGTAATCACAACCGCGGCTGTCAACGCCAACCAAAAGCCCGCGGGTGAGAAGGGCTTCCTGATGAAGACAATCGAGCTCGACGGCAAGAGTGTAAAATACGTCGTCTATATTCCACCTGCGTATCAGCCCGATAAGCCGATGCCGGCGATAATCTTCCTTAACGGCGCCGGTGAGTGTGGGACCGACGGTCTCAAGCACGCGTGTGTGGGGCTGGGCAGCGCGATTATGATGGATGTCGAGAAGTGGCCGTTCATCGTCATCTTCCCGCAGAAGCAGACCGTGCAGAGCAAGTGGGAGGATGAGGACCCGATGGTAATGGCGATTCTCGACAAGACGAAGCACGAGCTGACAATCGACGAATCCCGTATCTATCTTACCGGTCTCTCACAGGGTGGTCACGGCACATGGACCATCGCCTCGATGCACCCGGATCTTTTTGCCGCTATCGCTCCGATATGCGGATGGGCGGATCAGGATGTTGCGAAAAAGCTGGCGAAAATGCCCACATGGATCTTCCACGGCGATAAGGACGAGGCTGTAAATGTGGACAGGTCGCACGATATGGAAACATGGCTCAAAGCCGAGGGTAATAGTTGCAAGCTGACTATCTTCCCGGGTGTCGGTCATAACTCCTGGGATAAAGCTTATCGCGAAGAAAATCTTCCCGCTTGGTTCCTGGAGCATAAGAAATAGAGTGGAGCGCATAATGCGGAATGGTTTATGGCTTGTGCTGCTGATATTGATCGCCGCGACATCGACAACCTGCGCAAGTGGTAAACTGCCTGAGCCGATGGGCTGCTGCATCACCGATCCCACCCATTTCTGGAATGACAGCGAAGTCAACATCCGCCGGCGGTTCGATCTCTATAAATCGGCAGGGATCGACACAATCCGCACCGGAGCCGAGTGGCGCGACCTCGAAGGTGAGAAAGAGGGCCAGTGGAAAAACGATGCCCTGCTCAGGTATTTCAAGCTCATTAAAGAGTATAATTTCCGCGTGAAGTTTATTGTGGGGGTGCTGCAGGGGCCGCCAGGATGGTTTCTCGATCAGCACCCCGATGCTCAAATCACCGATGAAAACGGCGGTCACAGCCGCAACACCGTCAGCTTCTGGTATCCGAACTTGCATAGGGTAGTCGATGAAAAGACCCGCGGTATTTTCGAGTTCCTGAAGAAAGCGGGGATTGCGGAGAATGTAGTCGAGGTTATTCCGTCGTTTGGTCCCGCGGGTGAACCGATCTATCCGGTTCCCTGGACCCTCGGTCCCAAGTTCCCCAACCAGACTTACTGGTGTTATGATGAGCACGCGCAAGCCGATTTTCGTGCTAGAATGCGCGGTAAATACGGAACCGTAGATGCGGCGAACCGGGCCTGGGGCACGAAGTTCGCATCGTGGGACGATGTAAAGGTTCTTAAGCCCGGTGAGCAGCCGGGAACGTATTGGAACGATGTCCTTACCTGGTATCGCGATACCAAACGCAGCTTCATTGAGTGGCAGATCGATCATCTGCGCAAATACGCCGGCAGAGGCGCGAAGGTAGTTTTATATATCCCCGGAACTGCGTATACCCGGCAGGAGTGGGATGAGGCGGTTCGCACCGCTAAGGGCAGCGATAACATCAAAGCGATGTCGGATTCCATGTTCCTTATCGATATCGCCGCGAAGAAGCGCTGCTGGCTGCAATATACGGGCTGCGAGAACGGACCCGAGGTCGAGCGGCTCTGCGATTATCTCGACGAGCATGGCTACAAGGGAATTGAAATGTGGGGTGAAAACGCCGGCAATTCCTACGCAGCCGGCGATCCGCTGCACCTCGCCGATGTCATCACCCAAAACAAGCTCTGGGGCCTCGATTACACCCATGCCCACTACGCATTCGAAAAGGATGGCGTAACCCCCAACCCAAAGGTCTGGCCGCTGCTGAAGCAAGCCTACGAACGTGTAAGAGAGATGCACCAGAGATAGCCGGCACAATGATAGTCCGGCGCTCGCATTTCGCACCGAAGGTCATTCATAACTTATAATCCTAAATCCGTAACATCATTTTCCCCTTGACCACGCCTGCCAATCTTCCTATACTAGCCGGGATAAAAATCCTTTCTTGCAAATAAAGGAGACATACTATGGCTGCACAAAAGAAAGAGATCAGGTGGGGAATTATCGGTTATGGCGCTGCTTTTAACATGGGCATCGCACACGCGAATTGGATAAATGCAAATCCTGGGATGAAAGTCATCGCGGTTTGTGATGTCGACTCGAGCCGCACCGCGCAGGCGGAGAAGGACCTTCCCGGGGTTGCGACCTACAACGATATCGCGGCAATGCTTGAAAACCCGGATATCGACGATGTAGTTATCATCCTCCCGCACAACCTTCATTACTCAGTCGCAATGCAGAGCATGGAGGCGGGAAAAGGTGTAGTTCTTGAAAAACCGATGTGCATCACGACCCAGGAAGCGACCGATATGATCGAGCTTTCCAAGAAGAAAGAAGTCCTCCTCACGGTCTTTCACAACCGCCGTCACGATGGCGATTACATGGCCGTTAAAGAATTCATCGATAAAGGCATGATAGGCGATGTGTTCCGGGTCGAGGCTTTTATGGGTGGCTACGGGCATCCGGGGAAGTGGTGGAGATCGGTGAAGGAGGTATCCGGCGGTGCATTTTACGATTGGGGAGCCCACCAGATCGACTGGGTCCTCAACTTCCTTGAAGGCCACAAGATCCGTAACGTGACCGGTTTCTATCAGAAGCGCGTATGGATGGATGTGACCAACGAAGATGAAACGCAGGCTTTGGTTCGGTTCGATGGTAACGTGGTCGCTGATATCACGATCTCATCGATCGCTAAGGTTGGTAAACCTCGCTGGCGGATATTGGGGACAAAGGGAGCTATCGAAGATCGCTGGTCAGGCAGCTTTAAGGCTTTTCTTGACGTAAAGGGTTACCCTGCCGAGATGGATATCAAATATAAGCCGACCAAGTGGGACGATTACTACAAGAATCTTGCCGACCACCTGCTCCGCGGCAAGCCGCTCGAGGTCAAGCCAGAGGAGGCCCGCAGGATAATTATGGTCATTGAATATTCCGAGCGATCGGCTAAAGAAGGCAAGTCGATCGATACGCCTTACGAGTAGCGAAGAAGACTTTCATCGCGAAGCATGCGAAGGGATTCCCCTTCGCATGCTCGCGGCAATCAATAGATGTGATTAGCGAGGAAACGGCCGATCCTTTGCAAGATAATCGGCATTTCCCGCCAGCGTCACTTTCGCTGAAATTACACTGGTCGAAGACGCTAGCGCGATGCTCTTTGCTCCGGGCTGCTCTCCGCCCACTGAGATCGTGTAAGAGCCCGGATCGACTATAAGATCGCCTCGCTCGTTTACCAGCGCAAAACTCTTTGGCGCCAGAGTAAAATGAACGGTGCGCGTCTCTCCCGGCTTTAGATAAACCCTCTCGACTCCCCGAAGCTGCTTGCGCGGAGCATAATCCGGTCGATTATCTTTGGAGATATAGAGCTGAGCGACTTCATCTCCGGCACGCGAGCCCGTATTGGTGACTCTAGCCGTTACTTCCACCTGGCTGCTGGTTTGAGCACTGGTGGGAGTGACTTTCAGATCGCTGTATGCGAAATGTGTGTAGCTGAGGCCATAACCGAATGGATAGAGCACCTCATCTTTGAAATAACGATATGTGCGGTTTGCCATTGAGTAATCGGTGGCGTCGGGAAGCTGATCGATGGATTTATAATAGGTGACAGGAAGTCTGCCGGATGGGTTGTATGTGCCGAATATATCACATCCGCGACCGCGCGTCCGCCTTCCTCGCCGGGGAACCACGCCTGGAGCATCGCATCGACGTTCTGATGCTCCCATGTCAGATCGAGAGCATTCCCCCCGATCAATACTACAACCACGGGCTTGCCGGTAGCCTTCAGCGCTTCGAGGAGTTTTTGTTGGGTAGCGGGTAGAGCATAAGACGGCCAGTCGCGCCCCTCAGTCGACATGTCCGAGCGTAAGCCGACGGTTGCGATAACTATGTCCGCTTCATTGGCTGTCTTTACCGCGGTTGCCAGGGGATTATCATCAATAACGGCATCGTTCTCCCAGCCCAGGTGAACATTAGCCTGGACAGCAGCTTCGTAGTATTCGACGCGAAGGTCGTATTGCTTGCCTGCTGTGAGGTCGATTTCATAAACACCCTTGTTGGAGTTTCCGTTCTGCCACTGATCTATGACCAGTTTATTATCCAAATACAGCCGGATTCCATCGTCGCCGGAGAGCATTATCCTGTAGTGCCCGGATACGGTGGGCGCGAGCTTTCCCGTCCAGCGAACGGAGAAATTATCCGCGTGCAGCCCTTTCGCGGGGGCGTTTGTCTTCCAATTGAAGTTGACCTGGTGATCGATCCGGGTGAGCGCGGGTTTTCCCGTAAGGTTTTTATTATTGAAGTATTCCGCTCGGAGTCCATGCTGGCCCGGCGCAGCTCCATCCGGGATCAAATCTTCCGCCGGAATAGGATTCCTGTTCAAGATATCACCGTCAGCGAACGGGCAGCCGGGGGCATATACGACTTCCGTTTCCGGACCGGTAGCTTCGCGGATTCCATCGAGGATCGAAACGGGGCTGCTGGGATTGCCTGCGAAATAATTGCCGTAAAGGAGCTTGGCGGAGTCGGCGAAAGGTCCGACCACCGCGATCTTTTTATACTTGCCGCGCTCGATCGGGAGTGTGCCGTCGTTTTTCAGAAGAACGATCGATTCTCGAGCAGTCTGCAGTGCGAGACGATGATGCTTAGGACAGCCGACCAGGGAATACGGGAGCTTGGTATAGGGCACCATCTCCGGCGGATCGAACATCCCGAGGCGGAAGCGAATCGTATAAAGATTGGTCAGTGCTTCATCGACCCGTTTCTCGGATACCGCTTTCTCCCGCACGAGCTTGACCAGCTCGGGATAATCCTTGACCTGGTTTTCCAGGTCGATTCCCGCTTCCAGCGTTGCTTTTGCGGTGTCTGCCGGAGTATGGGTGTATTTATGATTGGTCATAAGCAGGTTTACGCCTCCGCCATCCGATACGACGAAGCCGTCGAACCCCCACAATTTCCTCAGGATAGTATCCAGGAGCACGTGATTGGCGTGGCAGGGGACACCGTTAACGCCGCTGTAAGCCGCCATAACTCCCGCAGCTTTTCCCTCTTTGATAGCTGCCTCGAAGTGAGGCATATAGCTGTCCCAGAAATCGTGAGGGTTCACTGTGGCGCAGAAGTGTGTCCTGATGGTATCCGGTCCGCTGTGAACGGCGTAGTGTTTGGGGGTGCAGGCTACCTTGAGGTACTTCGGGTCATCCCCCTGCAGCCCGCGGACGAAGTTCACGCCCATGATCTCGGTGAGATAGGGGTCTTCGCTGTAGGTTTCCTGTCCTCTTCCCCAACGCGGGTCGCGGTATAAATTGATGTTAGGCGCCCAATAAGTCAGCTTGGTGCGAAATGATGACAGGCCATGGCTTTCGAGGTAGTGGTATTGAGCGCGAGCTTCATCTGAGATGGCGGTTGCGACTTCATGAATCAGGTTACCATCGAAAGTCGCGCCCATCCCGATAGACTGTGGGAAGCATGTAACGCCTTCGCCGCTCCATAAGCCGTGAAGGCACTCGCCTCGCCAATCGTATTCAGGGATTCCCAGGCGTGCGATTGCAGTGCTAGGAACCACGATTTGCGAGATCTTCTCCTCGATAGTCATTCGGGAGATCAAGTCGTGGACCCTGACCGCGACCGGAAGTGTGGGGTCGAGGTAAGGGAGCTTCTGCTCCGAATACACCGGACTGAGACAGGCGAGCAAAAGCACGGCGATAAAAAGAACCAGGAGTCGCTTCATGTGATGACCTCATCAGAATTAGCGGATGCTGCTTGATTACTGTTCATTAGGTAATTCTACGGGGCGGGGGCAAAATCTTCCTCCAACCTCATCCGGTTGGGCATTTGTATACTGCGTGGCCCACAGATCTTCAGTCAGTATCTCCATCTGCTTTCCATATTCCAGCATTCCCGCGTAATATGATGGATCTTCGATAGCTTGCCTTGCTTCTACGTTGATCGGGTTGGCGCCGCCGGATGTAACAGCCCTTGCGAACACATCGAAATGATCGCGTATTGCGCAGGGACACAGCCAGTTACCCGTTTCAGCGGTGGGTTTCTGGAAACCATATTCTTTCTGCCAGTGTCTGATCTTGCGGAAAAATGGCGAGTCGATTGCGGAGTTTAAATCTTTCCCTTCGGCATAAATCTCGTTTATATTGCCTGCCGAATACGGTGTAAAGACGCACGGCATTATGTCGCCATCCCAGTTGATATGGAAATAACCGCCATCCCTGCCCGCGGCAATGCAGCCCTGGCTGACAGTGGCGCTGTTCCAGAAATCGATTAGGAAGATTTTTCGATCCCGAACAAGCCGCCACATCCTGCGAATCATCTCGACCCGCGATTCAGGCGGCACCACCAGGTCCAGCGTCTGCCCGCGTCCCATCGGCATATACTGGAATATCCACCCGTAAAGCGTACCCTGATCCATAAAATAGAAGTCAATAAACTCATCACTGGTTATCAGTTCCCAGTTCAGCTTGGTAGCTGTGACTGATATTGCGAAGGGTATACCGTATTTTCTCAGAGCCTCAAATGCTCTGAGAATCTTTTTATGAGTTCCCACTCCGCGCCTTGCGTCAGTCTCGGCTTCGAAGCCTTCCACGGATATTGCCGGAGTGATGTTTCCCGCTTCAGCCATGCGTGCGGCGAGTTCATCGCCTATCAAGATACCGTTGGTGTAGACCATAAATACGTCGTTTGGATGCCGGTGGGCGAGTTTCACCAGGTCCCAGTCGCCGTCATGCCATAGGAACGGTTCTCCGCCTGAAATCACGGTCCAGTGTGAACCCCAAAGCTCGCGCTTTTCACGAAGTATACGATCGAACACCTCGAAGCTCAGTTGATTTCCCTGCAGGGCAGCATCCGCGGCGTAACAGGCTTTGCACCTGAGATTGCACTTGCCCGTGGGGCTGATGACAACGAATGATGGCTGGATATCTTCTGATTTCTGTGACAGCCGCTTGGCGTCTTCGTTCAGGATCACATTGCCGAGCAGTGAGCCAATCACATGCTTCATAACCGGTTTTGAGACAATACCACGAGCCATAATGCGGTCGAGCCCGCATAAAAGGCCCGTAATTACATCCATCCGGTCCAGTTTAGCCTGTGCAGGGTATTGATCGGGCCTGTAAGCCATGCTTTCACGGTAGAGCTGTGATTCGATTCTCTTGAACAGGAAACGCCGTACGCTCCCATTCGAGAGGAGCGAACAGAGCACCCCGTTAAAGTGCTTAAGAACCAGCGCATTCCTAACGTTCATTTATAACTCCCACTTACCGGAAATATCTACGGCTGCTAACAATAAATTCTCGCCTGCATTTGTCATACCCAATAAAGCCGCTGATAATAATGTGCAGTTAAGCATTATTACTGAGTTTCAGGCAGTGTAATGACAACCTGGCGGAAGGTTTCGCACACTATTTGATCTGCCAGTACATCACCTCATTATTTAGACTTGAGATGCCGCGGTTGGGCTAATCTGTCCTGTGTTTCATAAGTTTTGACCGTGGCTATATACCCAGATGGGCTGTAATCAATGAGGGTGTAATGAGATATAAACGGCTTGGATTGGTAGTTCCGATATAGACGAAGCCGGGAGGGAAGGTGCATGGGTCTTCTTATTTTGCAGAAAGCGCAGCAGGCAATGGATTTTATGAAGATCAAAGCGCTTCTGCTCAATCCGTTATCCGAATCTCTTCTCGCTGAACTAACCAGGCAGAGAGATGGGAGATATGGTATCGAAGACATAATCGACAGCTATCCTGACAGGCCTGATTCTATTTCATGGCTTGGTTTCAAGGCGACCAGGCGGATTCTTGGAATCATAAATGAAGCGATTGGTTGTGGGGATCAGTTCGAGAAGATAATCAGGCGCGAAGATATTCGCAGGACTATTCTGAATGTGCTGTTGAGCGTTCGTAAGTATGGAGTGTCTCAGCCGCAAAGGTTTTATGCTCCGCTGATGGTCGTTTGGAACCTTACCTGGAAATGCAATCTCAAATGCAAGCACTGCTACGAAAACGCCGGACCGCTGGGAGTTAAATCTACCGATAATGAGCTCACGCTCGATGAGAAACTGGCTGCCATAGATCACATTGCAGACAGTTTTATTCCTACGATCTCGATCTCCGGAGGTGAGCCGTTCTGTCATCCCCATTTCTGGCCTGTGTTGGAAAAAGCCAGAGCGCGAGGGCTTTATACTTCGTTGAATACGAACGGGACCCTTATCACAAAAGAGACAGCGCAAAGACTCGTGGATTTGAATGTCGCTTATGCGGGGATTAGCGTTGATGGGCCCAGTGCCGCGTATCACGATGAGTTTCGAGGGATGCCTGGAGCATGGGAGAAGACCCTGCAGGGGATTCGGAACCTGGCTGAGACTCCCGTTTTCACGATCATGTCATTTACCATCACCCGGGACAGCATCCGGTATCTGCGTGAGATGTTCGAGCTCGCCGAGGAGCTGAAAATGGATAAGGTGATGGTTTATAATTATATCCCGACCGGCAGGGGAGAAGGCAATTTTGATATGGACCCGACTCCCGAGCAGCGAGAAGAAGCACTGTCGTTAATGTATGAATTTGCCGCGTCAGGGAGGCTGGTCTGCTCCACCGCGCCGCAATTCGGAAGGGTATGCGTGGAGATGGGTGCTCATAACCTGCTTCCGCTCGCGCATGCTGGAACCGGAAAAGCCGGCAATTTGAATATACTTGCTCAGATCATTGGTGGGTGCGGGGTCGGCAGGGCTTATCTGGCGCTGCAGCCGGATGGCCGGATCACGCCGTGCGTATATATGCCTTATATCGAGGTCGGGAATATCCGTGAAGATTCGATCCTCGATATCTGGCATAATAATGAGCTTCTCGAATCTCTGGCATGTCATGATGACCTTGAAGGCCACTGTGGCGTCTGCGAGCATAAGTCAGTGTGTGGTGGCTGTCGCGCGAGGGCTTATGCCTACTACGGGGACTTCAAAGCTCCGGACCCAGGCTGCCTCAGGAACAAAGATCACTGCCAGGAGTTCGATGAGCGAAGGATCAGGAGTGATTCTGCTGGTCCGTCTTAGATGAATTCTCCATGTGTTCGAGGTCGGTCTCGGTGAACTGGCGCGGGTCGTTTTCTTTGACGAAGAGCAGCGAGAGCACAGCGCCGATCGTCAGCCCGAAAGCGCTGATCAGGAACGGTGTATAATGGGGCTGGAGCTTTTCCCCAAAGAAATTAAAGGAAACCGAGTTATACATATAACCGCCGAATAATACTCCTGCGATCAGTCCTACTCCCTGTCCAGCTCCGAGTGCTCCCATCACCGAGCCGCGCACCTCGGGCGCCGCCAGGTCCGATACGCGGGCAAGCCACGCGGGAAGAGCGATCACGAAACCGAGCGCTATTATTCCCGCAAAGACTACCGTCAGCCAGTATATGTGGATCAGTGCGATTGTATACATCATCCCAGCCGCGAGGATGAAGCCAAGATGAACCGATTTCGCTTTTCCCCATATCTTTGTCAGCCTGCCGGACCCAATGCTGACAACCGCAAGCAGCAGGCCGCCGGCGAGGAACATCAATCCGTATTCCACCTCGGTCATGTGCAGTTCCTGCATGCTGAATAGCTTTGCTATCGGTATGACCATCCCGATGGGAATATATATTACGATAGCCATCGCTATGTAGTCGGGAATCGACTTCATCCCAAACACTACGCCAGAGAATATGCGTTTTATGTTCTGCTTTTCTTTTGGAGGTCCTTCTTTCTGATCGGTCATACGCACGGGAATAAGGCGCATTGCGAGCAAAGCAGCCAGCAGGAACATTGCGCTCGCGGCGTAGAACGATGTAATTTTACTGTCCGTAGCCTCGTTGACGAAGCCTCCGATTATGGGACCGAGCGCGATTCCCGTAAGAAGGGTGACTATGAATGTGCCCATAGCCATCGTTCGCGATTCTTTCTTGACGGTTCCTCCCATTGCGACGATGGTTGTTGTCCAGAGCCCTCCCGAGACCGCGCCGTCGACTGCTCGCACCGCGAAGATCATCCAGAGAGCATGTACTATAGTCCATGCAAACGCTGAAGCCGCGCCGATAATGCCTATGGTGACATACACCGGTCTTCTCCCGATCCAGTCACCCAGCGATCCCATTGGGCTTCTCATCAGAGTCTCCGCGACCAGAAATGTGGCGTAGATATCGCCGATATAGGGCTGCCAGCCTCGCATGACTACATAGGGCGGAATGGCAGAGAGATTTAGCGTCCCGTATGCCAGATGCGCGACCACCGCTACAATGCTCATATTTATCAGCTCATGGTAATTCGCGCGCTGTTCGATTATCCATGCCCTCAGTTTATGCAAATGCTGTTCCTTCTGCTGCCGTGTATTTGGTACAGGTCAGTTAACGGCTGGAAGCTTGCATTAGCATACCCAATTAGACGAGGCTTCTGAGTACGAGGCTATTACTTTCTTCTTCAAAACCAGCTGAACGAAGCAAATCTTCGATCTGCTTGGATGGCGTGGATTTGATCTCTACCTTGCGATAAGGCCTTATCGGCCAGGGAGTGTCTACAAGATGCCGCAGAGCGGAGATGGTGGGAGATATTGCTTCCGGTGGGAGATCATCGTGGATTTTGAGCGTGCCTGAGCCGAGTTCGAGAGTCGCGGCGGGCAAGCCCTGGAACAGGACCGCGTAGTTGGAAGGGAGCCTGTTCAGCCTTCCGAATTCAATATCGAATGGACCTGAGGTCGAGAAAAGATAGGCTGGGTCGCAGGAGTTTATCAGGATTGCATGCTCGTCCGGCGCGGAACTGAGCAGCCCGATCCTTGGTCTGCCCATAAGGTCATCGACGGCTTCAGGCAGTCCGAACTGTGCTCCTGCAAGCCCCTCGATGAAATATCCCCGCTCTATCTCGCCTGAAAGCTCCATTCTCTGGTAGACCTGATAAAGATCGCCCCAGAGCACGCCGGGTTCACCCGGACGCTGGACGAGATCCTTCGCTACAACTCCATACCGCTCCAGCAGGACTCGAGCGTAAATTTCCAGTGACTCATGTTCATCTATTTCCTCGTGCGAGAGGGAGGATAGATGAGCCCATCTGCCCGGGTTGCGGGTGGGAGGCTGGGTGAATGTTTTCGCGATCCTGGCGCGGCTGCGATAGAACTGCCGCCTGTCGACCTGGCGCGTATATTCCTGCGCGGGTTTCGCGGGTGAGATTGCCGGTGGTTTACCCGAGCGCAGGAGCTTAAAATAATCGTGTGTAACTTCTCCCGCCCAGATCATCTCCCAGAGCACTCGCTGCAGAATTCGTGAATCGAAGCTGGTCTCGGCTGCGAGATCGATCAGAAACGAAGCGCCTCGTTTTTTAAGGCACTGCGTAACGGCGTCTCTTTCGGCTGATACTCCAAGCTCCGGTCCTGAGCCGCGCAGCAGTGGGTAGAGCGCCGGGAATCCTTCGCGAGCGAGAAATGCGATGCTGCCGGGCTTGTCGGGATCAGATGATTGACCGGTCCAGATGAACTCGGCGGAGAGGCAGAGGTTATCTATCTGTTCGATGCAGAAATCTGAAATTCTGCGGGTGAGTATATCCGGCTCCCACACAGCGAAAGGGAGCCACAGAGCTTCGAGCTGCCGCAGCGCCGTTCGTGCGCCCTCCTGGCTCTGGAGCTTGTGCTCGGGGTGGAGGTGCTGCCAGCGGGTGAGAAACGCGGAGTAGCGCTGCGGTGTCGCAGGTTTTGCTTCGAGCTTCTGGAATGCGAGCGTGCGTCGGTAGAGGATTTCCAGGTTTTCGGGATCGACGTAACGCGGAGTTTGAATATCGGAAGTGGGCTGGATCTCGACCAGGTTGCCTCTTGCCGACATGTCCCTGATGAAGTTTTCAACCAGATCAATGGGAAATCCATAATCGGCGGCGATATCGGCCGGGCGGATTACTCCCCGGTTGGCGATGTGGCGTTCGAGTATGCTTTCTATCGATGTGCGATTCCCTGATGCAGCCTGAAGATACTCCTCGATATAATCGCATGCGGCAAGACGGTGTGGGCGAAGGGCATCAGGCAGCGTGACCCGCACGAGCCTGCCTTTGCGGATGAGCGTGTCGATAAATTCAAGCTCGGCTGAGCGCGAGGCTATATCTTCTTCTGAAGCATCTCCGATCCGGCGGATGAGTTCATGTAATTCCTCGGCTGTGCGCGCTCTGTAGCGATTTCCTATGCCCTGGAGCATGTTGTCGAGATCAGTTATCGCGCGCTCATCGAGCGGGCGGCTGATCTTGCCATCCACGAGCTCATCGACCAGCCTGCGCTCGGTGAGAGCCGGTTTGCGCTTACCTGAGGCTTTAGGCTCGTCCCACTCATACTGGAAGATGGACTGGAAGTCAAAAAGCATCGTAGAGACTAACTGAGAGGGTGTGTTGCGCTCAACTATGCTGATCTCGATCTCACCGGTCTGTACCTGGTGGAGAATTTCCCGTAGTTCGTCGAGCTCGAGATAATCCTGCAGGCATTCGCGGAACGTCTCGACTACAATAGGAAATCCGTCGAATTGTTTAGCGATCTGCAGCAGGTCCTTGGCTTTGAGGCGCTGTAGCCACAGGGGTGTGCGCTTGCCGGGACCGGCGCCAGGGAGCAGGAGAGCACGCGCGGCGTTTTGCCGGAACCTCAGCCCGAAGAGCGGAGTATTCGGAAGGTCTTCGGTTATCAGCTCATAGGCAATCTCGGGAGTGAGCATTTTCAGCATTCCGTAAGGCGGCGGAGCTTCACCGTCGGGGAGCCTGAAAAGGATGCCGTTGTCCGCGCAGATAGTCTCCGGGGTAATGCCGAGTTCCTGAGTCATCAGCGCCGAGAGCGCGATGCGCAGGGCATGGTGGATTCGCCCACCGAAGACGCTCAACAGTGCAAGCCGCCTGTTACCGATCTCATCGACATAGCTCTCCAGCACTATCCTCTTATCCGTCGGTAGACCGGAGGAAGCGCCCGAGCCTGTCTGACTTGTGATGAAGTCACATAGATTATTTGCAGCCCTGATGTCTACCGGCAGCGTTCTCTGTGCCCAATCCAGAGCATCTTCGCCCTTATCCGCCAGCTTGCGAAGCAGTTCGCCCATTCTCCTGCCGGACCTTGCGGTTCTATGCACGCTTTCACCGCGCCAGAACGGCATTCGAGCCTGCATCGGAGCGCCGTGTGAGACGATTACACGGTCGGCGTCGATCTTTTCGATCTTCCAGTTGCTGGTACCGAGTGAAAATGTGTCACCTTCGCGCGATTCGAAGACAAATTCTTCATCGAGCTCACCGATTTTAAGGTTTCCCTGCAAGATGTAGACGCCGTATTGCCCTGTGTCCGGGATCGCTCCGCCGTTCGAGATCACCAGCCGCTGCGAACCGGGGAGCGGTGAGATGCGGCCGGTGGTGCGGTCGAATGAGACTCGGGGGCGAAGGTCTTTGAACGCTTTCGATGGATATCTCCCGGAAACCAGCTGTAAGGTGAGGTTGAAAGCTTCTTCGGGAAGATCATGGAATGAATAGGTGCGTCTTACCGTGCGGTAGACATCGGCCCAGTGCGTGCCTTCGAGCGCTGCCATCGCTACAATCTGCTGAGCGAGCACATCAAGACAATTCTTCGGTACGCTTATCGGTTCAACATCGCCTTCGAGCATCCCGCAGGCTATGCTTACCGCCTCGGCGAGGTCGGGGTGAGTCTTTGGGATGATTCTACCTTTGCTTACAGCCGTGTGCACGTGCCCCGCGCGCCCGACCCTCTGCAGCCCTCTGGAAACAAGCTTTGGTGATTCGACCTGGCAGACGAGGTCGACCGCGCCCATGTCAATTCCAAGTTCAAGAGTTCCCGTAGCTACCACACCTTTAAGTGCGCCGCTCTTCAGCGCGGCTTCGGTGCGGCGGCGTATCGGAGCCGAGACGCTGCCGTGGTGGGGCAGGACGATCTCCTCGCCCGCTATGTCGTTGATTCCCGTGGTCAGGTTCTCGACCGCGCGGCGAGTATTGGCGAAGATGATCGTGGATTTATGATACTGGATTAGCTCCAAAAGTCTGCGGTAGACGGATGGCCAAACGGAGCCGTCCGATGGGTGGCGCATGTCGTCGCACGTGCAGACGACCTTAAGGTCTACCTGCCTGCGCACCCCGGTATCGACTATCTCTACATGCCTGGGCTTGCCGGAGTCGTCGAAGCCTCCGAGAAAGCTCGCAACCTCTGAAAGCGGCTTTTGGGTAGCGGAGAGGCCTATGCGAACCGGTGATACGCGGCAGATGTTCTCGAGTCTTTCGAGCAGGATGGACAGGAAGACTCCACGTTTGTCAGGGCTCAGAGAGTGGATCTCGTCCACGATCACATACCGCACGGTTTCGAGCACCTCGCGCGCGCCCGATGTGAGCATAATATGCAGAGATTCCGGCGTGGTTATCAGGATGTGCGGTGGCTTGGTGATCATCTTTTTGCGCTCGGAAGAGGGAGTATCACCGGTGCGGACCGCGGTGCGAATCTCCGGGAGAGGTCGGCTGATGAAGTCCGCGGTTTCTCTTATCTCCTGGAGTGGCTGTGAAAGGTTGCGCTCGATATCATAGTTCAGGGCTTTCAGGGGTGAGATGTAAAGGATTTCAACACCCTTGCCCGGCGCATTGCCTGATTCGAGGTCGCTCAGCACCCTGTTTATGCCCGCGAGGAAAGCGGCAAGGGTCTTACCCGAGCCTGTGGGCGCGAGGATCAGGGTGTTGGTTCCACTGCCGATGAGCGGCCAGCCCTGCTTCTGGGGCAGTGTAGGCTCGCCGAACCTACGCTCGAACCACTTCGTTATTGCGGGATGAAAATCAGCCGGAAAGCTTGCGGACATAGATATATATTATAGCTTGCCCGGTGGTGTTCCTGTTATCTTGCTGGCGCTGGCGCTGTAGAGTTGTGGACTATCAGTTGGCTGGCTTGTATCTTGCGCGTATTAAGCGAAAATGTTGCTAAACAGCTGCCTGTGTGCTATTACTGTTTATGCATATAGCCAGGCTGATTGAATTCAGGGGGCGAGAATGAAGATTTTAATGATAGGTGTTGTAATTATAGTAATGGTTTCGCAGGCAGCGATGGCTTTTGACGGGCGTAAGTGGAATATCTCGACAGGCAATTTGAGCGTGGGTTTCATTCAGGCGTCCCCTATCGGCGCTTATCCGAAGCCGGGTTATGCTATGGAAGCGCCCCCTTCGGTCGATTCTTTGCGTAAGCTAAAAGATGAGGGGCTTGTTGCGTTTGAGGATTATATTGCCTGGGGAGCGGTTGAGCGAGAGCAGGGTAAGTGGGATTGGACTCAGCACGATAAAATCTGTGAGGCTGTAAAAGCAGCGGGACTGCATTATGTGGTGTATAATTGGGCTCATTTCCCGCCTGTATGGCTGCGAGAGAGCAAAGATTGCACGCTCATGCGTTGCGTGGAGCATCATCAGGACACGAATTACCTCTCGATCTTCGATCCGAAGACGGTCGAGTATTACGATCATTTCTATAGAGCGCTTCACGATCACTTCGGCGACCGCATCGACGGCGTTTATGCATGCATTCTCGGGCCTTACGGCGAGGGCAATTATCCGCTGCATGTTCCTGAATTCATCAATATGGGGCATTGTCACGAGGGATACTGGTGCGCCGATCCCTATGCCCTTGCAAGCTTCCGCAATGCAATGCGAAGCAGATATGGCGAGATAAGCCGGCTGAATGCGGCCTGGGGCACGAGCTTACGGAGCTTTGAGGATGTTCTGCCGCCGAAAGAAATTTCCGGGGGAATAAAACCCTCACCTCAGGCATTCAAGACAGGAGCAGACCGGCGGCGATGGCTCGATTTTATAACGTGGTATCACCAGGCGATTATCGATTTTGCGGAGAAGTCGATCGAGGTGACGCTGAAGTATTTTTCGCATGATAAAGTGCGTACGAAGCCCGGCGGGAACGCGGGTGGGGTGAATCCTATTGCATGGGGAACGTATTGCCCGGGTTATGCGAAGATGGCTGCGAAATATGGGATAACTCTGCAGCCTGCTGATTGCCAGGGCGCGTGTTTCGGCGATAAATGGGTTGGTACGGCGTATCATTTCTACGGTGTGCGTCTGTCTACGGAGCCCGCAGGAGGGCTCGATAGGAACAGGTTCGTGCGGAGGATGTTCTCGGATGCATCGTGTGGAGCTTCACAGATGTTTACCTATGAGTTCGAGCAGCATGTGCCTGAGATCCAGCAATATGCTCATCTGCTGACAGGGGTTTCGGGGGAGACCGATGTCGCTTTGCTCTGTCCGACTACCCTATACAGGCTCGGTGGTGACCTTGGCCCTACGATCCGCGCGGCTGATAAGCTCCGCGACCTGACCGATTATGATGTTCTTGATGAGATACTTGTTCTCGATGGCGCACTCGATAAGCGATACCGGGCGTTGATAATCACGCAAGGCGATTATATCGAGCAGGCAGTGCTCAATCGTATAGAAACCTGGGTTCGTGCGGGAGGACATTTGGTTATTGCGGCTGATCCTGTTCGCAATGTCGAGGGGGCGGCGTGGCAGAGCATGGATGCGGGCCGGGGAAGTGTCGTTCGCATCGCTCCCTTTAATGAAAGCGCTCAGGCGCTGGATCAAATTCGCACAGCCCTGGCGCCATTTCTTACTGACGGCATCGCAGATGGCGTTTGGACAACAAGACGGGGCAACGAGGTGCTGCTATTCAACAAAACCGATCAAGCGGTGAAATGCAAAGTAAAAACAGGCGCCTCGGAGCGCGAGGTAGAAGTTGCGGCGCACAGCATAGTCTCCGTTTCGGGAGGTTAAATGGTTTGATTGCGAAGGGAGAGATTTATTGAGTATTGGCTGTGGGTGAAGGTCTGTACTGATACAGGCGCCATAGAGATAGCCGATGGCACTGAGTAGGCCTGTTCTGGCTATAGATTTAATGAGACTACTGTGGCCGTATCGAAAGGCGCTTCGCTAATCATTGATAGATAGACCTTCACTTACGGCCATTACTCATTAATCACTGCTCGTTAATAAATCTCTTTTCGCCCTTTTGCTCTTTCGTGTTTTCGCGATTAAGCTCCCTTCTTCCGTTTCGCGATGCACCTTGCCAGGTCGTTGTTGATCGCGGGTGAGCCGGGGGTTAGCTTGCGGGCGTGTTGGAGGTTATCGGCGGCTTGGTCGTAGAGATTTGTCTTGCGCTCTCCAGTCGCGAGGTCACCGCGTCTCTCGGCTATCTCCGCAAGAGCCCCGTAACCTTTCTCTGAGCACACTCCATATTGCTCGGCGGTTGAGAGCTCGGTGTAGGCACGAGGTTTTTCTCCTGAGCGATAGAACTGGAGACCTGCCTGCAGGTTTGCTTCTCCCCGAGCCATCTTCGCGCGGATTCGGTCCTGCCGAACAGCCCCATAATATCTGAAATAGCGAATGTGGGCAGGTTCAGGGGAGAGTGAATGGTCGTATAGGAATGGCGGCACATTCCCAGTAGTGCGAGCGCGCCGAGGAGCGCCGCGGCTTTCTTCGCGGGCTTGCGAAACCTTCCGAAGCGGGATGTGATGCGCGAGGGGCGCTTTCCGAGACTCTTCGCAGCTGATCTGATTTTCCTTACCATCTCATCGGTTACCCGGGCGCGGTAGACGGTCACGCGGTCGGCGGCATAGAGCGCGCTTTCAACCACCATCACGCTCGTTCCGACCTTTACCTCCTCGCCTCTGCGCAGGCGCATTACATCCCTGTTATCCGGCGGTACCTGGACATATTTGATCGGCTTCCCGCAGCCTTCGACCATATACACGCGAGACGAACCATCATTTATCTCCCACACCACGGGCAGATATGATAGATCGTCTTGCAATAGGGGCAGTAATCGGGGACTGATGTGCCGATCTCAAGCCCGCAGGCCATGCACCGGAATATCTGGTTCATTGCGGGTTCGATGTGTCCTCCGCGGGTGCTCTATGTGAGGGTTTATGTTGGGGTGGTGTATCAGTTCCAGTCCCGGTTGAAGAACCCGCAAGTTCAACTACTACTGATGGCCGCCCACCATCTTTGGGCTTGTAGATTGCAAGCATGGCCTTGCCGTCGGATCCGATGTATTTAACCTGAAGTTGGTCGTTGGCGTATTGCTGTGAAGTTATTCACGCGTCCCGCGGCAGGATCGGTTTGAGCTTGTAGGCTCGAAATGCCGGTTGGCGGCCGAATAAGCCCCAGCTCAGGAGGCCGGTGAAGATTACGGCGGCGGTGATTGCTCCGTAGAGTGTGGGTATGGGAACGTAGCCGGCTCTCGATCAAGAGCGGTTATTGGGAATGTCGCCAGCTGCCTCGCTGAGCGTGCGAATTTGCGTTCGAAGGTCGCGCACGGCTCCGTTCAACTGCTCTATCACCTGCTTCGCCCGTGCGTTTTCTTTTTCAATGGGACCACGGAGCCGGTTAAGGAGCTCTACGAACACAGCGTTAAGTTTAATCTCAATCGGGTCCTCTTTGGTGCTTGAGTTCATATCCTTGGAATCTTCCTCCCGAAACGGTTTACCCGTTCTCTTGATGAGGGCTGCCCCGCTGCTGCGTCGATCTTTGCGCCATCGGCGGTCTGTACGCCTATTGAGTTTCAGTTGTTGAACCCTGTCGAGTATCTATGGTCATCAGTGAAGGGCAAGGATGTAGCCAACTTCTGTTCAGATACTCTTCACCAAGTCGAGCACAAGGTGCGACAGGCTATCCATCGCATAGACGCCGAGTAACAGATCATCCGTGGATTCATCTTGGCATCCACGCTATACGATGACAGCACACTCGTTAACACATATGCTGAAACTCATTAATGACTTTCAGGTAATGTAGTGACAACCTGGCAGAAGTTTTCGTGCTCGATCCGACCCGCCAGTATGTCACATCATTATGCGAAAGTCAATACTGAGTTTCAGGTAGTGTAGTGGCAACCTGGCAGAATGTTTCACACACAATCTGAACTGCCAGTACGTCACATTGCTATATGAAAGTCAATAGCAGATTCGATCTTATCTGTTATCTAAGTAATCGTGGCATGAACACTCTCGTGACTGCTGCGCAGCGCCTCTCGCAGCCCTGCGGGCCGCTGCCGGTCAAGGACTGTCGTGTTCACCACGAAGGGAACGATAATGGCAAAAAACGCCATTTTTGGAGGAGGAGCATGGCAAAGTAGATGCATGCGTTCAGTGGGGTGGTTAAAGGATTTAACTGCGGTGAGGGGGAAGCGGAAAGTGTTATGGGTGTTCTTGTGCTTCTTTTTGCGGGGGGTGTTATTCTCTGCTCTCATTTCATCGGTGCGATCGCCGCTTATGGGTCCACTCTGCTTGCTTTGCCCGCACTGGTTATGGTGGTGAAAGATCTTCAGACATCGGTAGTGGCGCTTCTGCTCGTGAGCGTGGCGCAATCGTATCACATCATGTTTTATACGGTGAGGAATGTCGACCGCCGGGAGCTCGTGCGAATTTTGCTCTGGGCGGGAATGGGGATACCGATCGGCTTCACATGTGCTCATGTATTGCCTTCGAAACCGCTGCTGGCGGGGTTAGGTTGTGTGTTGATCGCGGGTGGGGTTTCGCGGCTGATCCCTGGTTCGCTGGAGGCTCCGAAACCGATACTACGGCTGCTGCTGTTTATTGGCGGAATTATTCATGGCGCATTTGCCTGCGGCGGAGCGACGATAGTCGTCTATGCCCAACACACGTTTAAGACCAAAGAGCCTTTTCGGGCGACGCTTTGCATGGTGTGGGTGATCCTCAATACGGTGCTTGCGATCATATATTTCGCGAAGGGAATGGTAACTCCGCGGGTGTGGCACATCGTGCTGATAGGGCTGCCGTTTATTCTGCTCGGTAACATGCTCGCGGAGCACACCGCGCACCGGGTCGATCAGCAGCGGTTTATGCAGCTTGTAGCGGTGCTGCTGGTGATCGGCGGCGTGTTTATGATCGGGCGGCTGCTCTAAACATAAGCATGCTGGATTATTTCTGCTTGTGCGGGCATCAGGCATGTAATTATTGTCTGAAGTCGATATCCGCGGGTGGGATTAATTCTCTGCGCACCCGCTCCTTCAGCGCCTCGTCCAGCGGGATGTTCTCGGTTTCCGCGAGCTTTCGCTCCTGCATTTCGAACCAGAGATCGGTCAGGGATGCTTCTCCCTCTCTTACCGTCACGAGCCGGCGCTTTAGCAGTGATTCGGCGATATCGTATCTACCGCATCTTAGTGATGCTCTCGCCCAGGCGATGTGGACGCGCTCATGCTGCCTGATATCCTCCGGAATCGATTCGATAAACCGCACCGCTTCCTCGTAGCGCTCATATTTGACCAGCGTCTGCGCATATTCCACCGCAAACTGCGCGATTTTAGGACCGGTTTCCCAGGCCTGGCGCAGGAGTTCGCAGGCTTCATCGATGTTTTCCTCACGCAGTGCGATCACGGCCAGGTTCCTGAGTGACCATCCGTTTCGCTTACGCTGAAGAGATGTTTCCCATGCCTGACGCGCGCCAAGGGTATCATGAGCTTCCATTTTCATGTTGCCGAGGTGATACCAGGCGAGCCAGTGATCGCACTTGCTTCTCGAAATCGATTCTTCCAATATTGCCTGCCATTCGCTCTGCACTATAAACTGGCCGATTTCATCTTGAGGGTCGGTTTCAGTTAGCGTGCCGGATTCGAGCAGATCGAGCCATGGCCGCTGATCGGAGCCGAGAGTGGATTCGGTGAACGGCAGTTCTGCCGGTATACGAACGGGATTGGAGCTTGATTTGAGCCTTTGCAGTTCCAGCGCGCCCCAGCCCGAGCCTTCGGCGAGTATCCTATCCGGCTGCCGGGCCGTCACTTCCGCGAACTGATCATGCAGTTTATCCAGGTTTTCTCTCGGGAGCTTCTCATTAAGAGCCGATTCCGCTGTGCGCCATGCGCGGTTCCAGTCCTCGTGATGGACTTCAGATGGGTCTGCTTCCAAAAGCCCGAATGCTTCGGTCCATGTCCATTGCTCATACGCGGGCATGGGAAGATGCTCGAACTGGGTCCGCGCGAGCCCTGCCTGTATCTCCAGATAAGCCTGCCCCGGAACCGCTAGGAACTCCTGCCAGCGCCTACCGCCTGTCGAGTTTCCCCAGCAGAACATTTTTCTGCCGATCAATCTATCGGTGGAGGTCTGCACGAACCCACGACCCTCGCCATCGAGCGCGGCTACCCACCGGCGATTGCCTTTAGGAATGCGCATGAAAACTTCGTATGAGTGAGGCACCCGCATCGTGTAGGAGCAGTCGGCGCCGTCGAGATCGGGCATCGGCATCGCACTGATTCCGCGTGACCTTACAGGGCGAATAGCGGATTCGGCAGGGCAGAGCATTCTCACATCAGCCCGTTCTGAAACAGCCATATTCGTCCACCAGTACATCGGGATTTCGTAATCGTGCGGGTTAACCAGGCGCATTCGCGCGAAGAGAAACTCCGAGCCCGGCGGGAGGTGGAAATCGATCTGCCAGGGGAAAGCCTGCACACGGTCCCACTCATATATTCTTAGCACCGGTTCTCCCTGTATTCCTTTCACTTCCACCGCAAAGACCGGCGAGCAGGTGAGATAATAATGGCCGAAATGTGATGTGTTCCATTCGATCCCCCCGCTGAACCAGGCGTTGCGCTGGGCCAGGTTGCAGGGCTGAAAGACGGGGTTTCGGTCGAGAAGCTCACGGTCGGAGGATTTGTGATAAAGCGAGACGAGCCGCCCACCGAGCTCGGGAAGTACCATCGCGCGCAGGTGCTCATTTTCAAGTACCGCTGCTTTGAACGCTTTTGGGCGCTTATCGCGGGTATAACCGTCCTGCATGCGATAGGGCAACAGCCTCGACCCGGTCTGCCAGCCGATATAGCGGCGCTCATCCTCGGGAACGCTCGGGTCTATATTATGCCTGCCGTTTTCTTCCGCGCTTCTGAACATCGGTAACGGATTTTCGGGTCCGATATCGGCGGCGGGAATTTCATAGGGTTCTATCCTGAGTTCGGTCATTACTGCATCCTCAATCCTGCATACATATTATCTCTGAGCATATCTTATTGACACTGAAAGTGATTGCCTGCCTTGATGTATATAAAAATGCCGGGTATGATAATAAATACAGGCTAGTTAATAAAACACTGAACAGGAAGCAGTTCCCGTGGTAAAAGGATCGAGATTCGCGGGTCACAGGCTGGTATCATTCTCACCCGCCAGCAAAAATACGCTTGTTGAAATCTCCGAGCGCCTCATTCCTCACGAAGATGAGATACTCGATGAGTGGGTCAGCCGGCAGTTCGAGATATGGCAGCCGCCGGGCTTTTCCCGCGCGGACCTCAGGCATGTATTCGGTGACATTTTCCACGGGGTCCTGCAGCGCATGCACGCGCGTGAGCTCGAGCTCTGCATTACCGATCTCGAAGCCTCAGGTCGCAGCCTGGCGGAGAAGCGCTTTCCCTTCGATGCGCTCATCATCAGCGTGCATTTTTTGGAAGAAAGCTACATGCCGTTCCTCCTGAATCCTCCTCCATCCGATCCGCGCACATGGCTTATCTCGATGGATGAGTTCCTGCATGTCGCGCTCGCGGCTATCGCCGATGCTTATTTCGAAGCGCATCGCAGCGAGCTTCTGGGCCAGGTAGAGGTGGGCAGAATAGTGCAGGAAAGCCTCCTCGCAGATATTCCAAAGCAAGCTATTGATCTCGATATCGCCCACATCTACATCTCCGCCCATGAGATCGCGCAGCTCGGTGGTGATTTTCTCGACTGGTTTGACCTTAATTCCGGTGAGGTTGGCTTTGTGGTCGGTGATCTTTCGGGGCATGGGCTGGAGGCTGCGGCTGATTCGGTGATGCTGCGGTCGCTTTTCAGGGGATTTATGCGGGAGAGCCCGAACCTGCCTGAGGCGATGGTAAGGTTGAACAGGGTGCTGGGGGCTGAGTTGAAATTGGGCCAGTTCGCGACGGCTCTCGCGGGGGTCTACGAGCATCCGGGTCATTTGAGGTTGGTGAACGCGGGGCATCCGTATCCGGTGCTGTGCGACAGCGAATGCCGGTTCGTGATGGTGGAAGGCACGGCTCTTGCCGTTACTGATGTGTTGAATTACAAGATGGTAGATGTGGAGATGGAGCCGGGAAGCGTGTTTGTGGTGTATACCGATGGCCTCGTTGAAGCGCGCAGCGGCAGGGAAGTGTTTGGCGATGGTCGTATGATGAGCGCGATAGAGTCGATGCGCGATGCTTCGCCCAGGGCGATTGTCGATCAGCTCGTAGACGAAGCGATCCGGTTTTCAGGCGGCCAGCTTAAAGATGACCTCGCGATTCTTGTCCTGAAAAGGCGGAGTTGATGCCTGGAAGGGATAAAGTCTTAATGCTCAATACTTGTATAAGTGGCAGTCTGATCAGCACCTGTAAGTCTTCTTTGACGCGAAAGCCCGAAAGATAGAAATGTTGAAACGAGAGCAGGATGGCGTATGCCATTGGTTGAATGACGTAATCCACTGCCTGGGTTTTTCCGCAGGATTTTCGCCGCTCTACAGCTAAATTCTTTTCAGAAGAGCTTTAATTGAGTTTCGCATAATGGTGTGATGTACAGGCAGATCAGATTGTGTGCGAAACCTTCTGCCAGATTGTCACTACATCACCTGAAACTCAGAAGTAACGGAAGGGTGTTTTTAATGAAATATCGTCCTCTCGGTAAAACCGGTCTCCAGGTTTCGGCGCTCGCTATGGGCTGCATGCGGCTGCCGGAGAATGATCCTGAGCTTTCAGCGCAGATCATCGATGCGTGCATCGAAGCCGGAGTAAACTACTTTGAAACTACTCGCGGTTACATCAACGGCAAGTGCCAGCATCTCACCGGCCCGGGTCTCAAGGGCCGCAGCAGGGGTCTGATCGTATCGGGAAAAGCGGGCATCAATCCTGAAACCACCGCCGACAGTTATCGCAAGGAAATCGACCTGCAGATGGAGATTCTCGGGGTCGATTATCTGGAGTTTTTCCAGGTCGGGTGGTTCAGCCTCGATAAGATGGAGATCCTTACCAAACCGGGCGGCGCGCTCGAAGCACTTGATAAAGCTCGCGGCGAAGGTATCATCGGCCACATCGGATTCACCGGGCATGATAAGCCCGAGAACTTCACGAAGTGCATCGAATCGGGTCTTTTCGACAGTCTCACCATCCCCTACAGCCTGCTCGACCGCAATTATGCCGCTACCATCAAGCGCGCTGGTGAGCTCGGTGTGGGTGTGATCGCGATGTGCCCCGTGGCGGGTGGAATGCTCGCAAGCCCCGCTCCTCAGCTTCAGGAGCTGATCTCCGGCGGAGCGAAGACTACCGCGGCGGCCGCGCTGCAGTTCGTGCTCTCGAATCCTGACGTGAGCTGCGCGTGCTCGGGAATGAACACTATGGAGCAGCTTCGGGAGAACCTGGAAACCGCGAATGCGTTCTCCGGTCCTAGCGCGGAGGATCTTGCGAAGATGGATGCGATCCTGGACGAATTCGCGGCTCTGGGCAAGAAATTCTGCACGCAGTGCAGGTATTGCATGGACTGCCCGAACGGGATCGATATCCCCAAAAACTTCCATCTCTACAATCGCGCGCGGGTCTATGGCCTTACGGAATGGGCAAAGCGCCAGTATGCGAATATGGAACCTGAGAAGCGAGCCGACGCCTGCATCCGCTGTGGTGAGTGCGAGCCCAAGTGTCCGAACAAGCTGCCGATAATGGACCAGCTCGCGGAGGTTGCTGAGGAGCTGGGGTAAGCTCAGTGAGCGCGTCCACAGGTAGTGAACACACGGCTAACAACATTTAATTGAAATAACCCGTCAGTACGTATGACAAAGTGCCCGAGTTGTCGTCTTATAATTATGGAAGGCGAATTTTTTCTAAAGCCGCCCCAAGCTTTTGGGGCGGCTTTTTTCTGACCAAAAAACCGAACGTATGTATGCTTTTAGCCCAGGAGGAAGCAATGAAAGCTAAATATCACACCGCAGTCGAGCTGCTGATGAGCCACCCGGATACTATGGTGGCGGAGATGATGGGAGTGAGGCTCGTTACCCTTCGACGGTGGATGGAGTCTTATGAGTTTAAGCAGGCGCTCAAGGCACGCGAGCGGGAACAGGCAGCGAGCGCAAAACGGATCGCAAGGCAGGCGGTAGTGAATGCGGCATCGGCTCTGTATCAGGCCGCATCCGATCCCGCGAAGCCGGATGCGAAAGTCCTTCTGGACCTGGTCAAGGTGAGTGGAGCGCTGGAGGCTGATGAGGAAGACCCGGGTGCGGCGCTGGCTGATCTTATAAAGCAGGTTGACGCTGAAGATGCAGCGAGGAAAAGAGATGGACAATAGCAATTGGCTGCGGCTGCGGATGGCGAATAAGCTCTGGGGCTGGGAGCCGCATCCGACGCAGGAGCAATGGTTGATGAGCAATGCGCGCACCAAAATCGCTTCGTGCGGCAGGCGCTGGGGTAAGACCGAAGCCGCTGCTATCGATGCGATAACGATGGCGATTCTGCGACAGGGCACATCGCAGATGATCGTGGCTCCCACTTACGATCAAAGTCGTCTGATTTTCGATCATGTTGAAAGACTGGCGCTCGATTCCCCACTGACTCGCAGGCTCGCAAAGGTGACGCGGACCCCGTACCCCCGGCTCATTCTCGGGCGGAGCGTGATTATGGCTCGAACCGCGGATGAAGATGGTCGCAACCTCCGGGGCCATTCCGCCGACCGTGTGATAGTGGATGAAGCGGCTTATGTGCGGGACGCAGTGGTGCAGGAAGTCATAAGCCCGATGCTCGCGGATAAGAACGGCCAACTCGTTATGATCTCGACTCCTTTCGGAAAGAACCATTTCTACAGGGCATTCCTGCGGGGGGTCGAAAGCCGGAAGTCTGAAGCAGCGAGTTCGGGAGAGATGCCAAGAACTGCGCGTTACGCTTCTTTTAGCTTCCCATCCTGGATGAATCCGCATATCAGCGCCGAGTATATCGAAGAACAGCGGGAGGCAATCAGCCCGAGACAGTTCGCGGTGGAGTATGAGGCGCAGTTCGTGGATGATATGAGCTGCGTGTTTGCCTGGGAGGATATCAACCGGGCGCTGGAGCGTGGGGGATGTGTATCCGCGGATAGGGAGTATGTGGTTGCCGGAGTGGACTGGGCGCGGTATTCGGATTACACCGCGGTGGTAGCGGTCGCGGTGAATGAGAGCGGATGCGAGGTGGTAGCTGTCGACAGGTTCAACCGGATGAGCTGGGAGTTGCAGATTGCTCGTGTTGTGGAGTTCTTCCGGGCTAATCGTGTGAGCGCCGCTCTTACCGATGCGACATCGGTCGGTGATCCGCTGTTCGATCAGTTGAGCGTGAAGCTGTGGAGCGAGGGGATGGATACGATGGTGGAAGGCTTCGCTTTCACCAATCGATCGAAGCGCGATCTGATCGAGGGACTCGTGCTGATGTTTGCTCATGGCAGGATCGGTATTCCGTGGGATGAGCAGTTGATGCGTGAGCTGCAATATTTTGAATATGAGCTCACCGATTCAGGCAATGTCCGTATGAACGCGCGGACCGGATTCCATGATGACCTGGTCATCGCGCTGGCTCTTGCATGCCGGCAGGCGAAGGCCGGAGCGGTTGTATCCGGAGCGTGTATGGCCGGCAGGCGGAGAGTTACCGCAGGATTTGACGCTGAGATGGAGAACCAGAAAATATCATAGATATGGAGGCGATGCGGATGCTTCGTTTGTGGAAAATCCTGGCAGGTGTTATCGCTGCTGTTATTATGCTCGCGGGCTGCTGCTCGGCGGCTGAGGTTTCGGCGGACCTGTTATTGCTGATGCCGGGCAAGATGCTCAAAGGTAAAATATACATCAAAGGCAAGAAAATCCGTGCGGAATTTAACGGACCGAAGGGCGGAATGATCGTTCTTGGTGAGAATAACAGCAAGACGCGGATTTTCATCGATCGTGGGCGCAAGATTTATCACGAGGTCACAAATAAGCGTCCGGATGATGTCGATGATTCCTACCTGATCACTGTCGCCGATAAGAAAGTAGTCGGTGAGAATACCATAAACGGGTACAAGTGCACGAAGATCCGCTATACCTTCCGCGATAACCCTAAAAACACTGATATCAGGTGGGTTTCCGATAAGTTCAAGGTGCCTGTAAGAATGGAGCAGACGCGTAATGGCGTTACTGAGATCACCGAGTATAAGAACGTGAAAGAATGCAAACTGCCGGACTCGCTGTTCCAGATACCGAAGGGATATAAGAAGGCTAAAAAGTAATCACAGCTACTAAATCTGCCCCGAGCATACCAGTAATTCGGCGAAAATTTATAATGCTGACGTGAAAATTGTAAGGCAGGTGGGCACAATACAGGCAGCCATATTACTCCGTCCGGAGCAAGGAGGTGATAGAATGAGGTTGTTATGGCTGCTGGTCTGTGCTGCGCTGCTTGTGGCAGCCGTCTCCGTGGAGGCGGATGTAGTCCGCTTCCAGCAGGGAATGCCGAATGCTCTTGCCCCGCAGGGCTACTCGGGCGCATCGGACACCTATATCTACCTGACATGGGAAAATTACCATTACGGGAGCTACACTGAGTCTAACCTTAGCTGCGGTGATTACAACTATGGTATCTCAGACCTCCTTGGTGTTGGTGAGCGTCGTTGGGGGACTTCAAGTACGCTTGGTTCGTCGTGGGATTATGGTCGCATCGGAGTAGGATTGCTCAAATTTAATCTGTCGGCTTTGGTAGGGAAACAGATCGTCTCCGCGCGACTTTATTGCTATCTCCAAGAGGACCCTAACACCGTAACCGACCCATTCCATGTCCCCTGGGTATTAGGGGTTCGTCCGGTGCCGCAGGCTGATGCCGATTGGGTTGCGGGGACCCACCTTTGCAGCCCCGAGCCGGGTTCCGCTTGCTACGATTTGAAGTGCGGTACCAATCCCTGGTCCACCACCTCGCAGTGGGGGTTGGATTCGAAGCAGGGCTGGTCTATACTGCAGCAGACGTGGCTTCGACTCGGCAATTGCCAGGAGGCTTACATCGATCTGTCTCCGGCGATGGTTCAGAGCTGGGTGAGTTCACCCGCGACCAACGGTGGGCTGCTGTTGTTCGGCTGGGACAACACAGGTACGGCGACTAATCAGGATTGCCCGATCAATTACCTTGTCTCGTGTGATTCTCCCGATCGCCGCTACCGTCCGGTTTTGGAGATAGGTTTTGTGCCGGAACCGGGGTCGCTGGCCGTATTGGCGGCAGGTTTGTTTGCCTTGCCGCTAATAAAAAGAAGAAAACGGGTATACTGAGTTTCAGGTAGTGGCAGCCTGGCAGAATGTTTCGCACACAATCTGAACTGCCATTATGTCACATAACTGTATGAAACTCGTTAATTGTCTATCCCGTCAAATACTGCGCTTGCTCTTTGGCGCCCCGTGACTTAGCCGCGCGGAGGCGCTTTTTCTTGGGTTAACCAATAGAGTGCAGGAGTTGCCGGTTTAGTGGCGAAAACGTATGCAATACTCCTGGGAGGAAAATTAGAATGACGTATCTTCGAAGACTGCTGCCGGTCGTGTTGATCAGCATGTTTGTGGTTTGCGGCGGATGCTTTGCTCAGAATTATTCGGCGGATATGGTAACCGTGGGCGCAATGTCACCGCCAAGCAAGATTTTTGTAAAGGGAAACAAAATCCGCACTGAGATGACTATACGCAGTTACCCCGGGGGCAAACCAGGGCCGAATATGAAGATTACGACCATCGTTCGGGGAGATAAGAAAGTCACCTGGATGCTGAACTCGCAATCTAAGACTTACATGGAGACCCCGGCAAGCAATATGCCGGCTAACCAAACCCCTGAAGCTATCATTAAGACTTTTGGAAGCCGGGCGACGGCAAAGAAACTCGGCAATGAGACTATAAACGGTTACCAGTGCCAGAAGACCCAGTGCACTTTAAAGGGGACCAAGGGCCAAACAATCACTTTTTGGTATTCCCCAAAGCTCAAGTCTATTGTAAAGGCAATGAATGCGGGAGCGAGGCGTTCCGCCGGAATGGAGCTTAAGAACATTAAGGAAGGCAGCGTCTCGGATTCGGTCTTCGAAATACCCAAGGGTTATAAAAAGGTCAGCCCTAATGCAATGTCACCAATGGGCGGCCAAATGCCGCCGCATGGAAAAGGAATGGCGAGACCTTCCGCACCGGCAAGGCATTAGTTTTATTTAGCAACTCAGATAAGAGACCAGCGCCTCCGCGATAAATATCGCGGGGGCGTTTTTTATTGTTCAGCTATCATTCACCATTCGACTAAGGGAGGATCCTATGCCAACTTCTATTCTTGCCTACTTTACTCATAAGCTTGCTCCCAGGCGGTCGCCGCCTTTGAGAGAGACAGCTTCGGTTCGTGGGACGTTCTCCGCGCTGGGAGTGATTGCGCCTTATAATCCCGACGATCTCATCGGCAGGCGCGGGTATGCCGTTTACGATCAGATGCAGAAGGATGCTCAGGTGCAGGCGTGTTTGGCGATCAAGAAACTTGCCGTCCTTTCGAGGGGCTGGGAAGTGCATCCCGCGTCCGATGATCCGGTTGATGCCGAGGTTGCGGATTTTGTCCGATTCGCGCTGCTGCAGATGCGGGGCTCGATCCTGGATGTGCTGTATAACGTTCTCGATGCGCTCGCCAAGGGTTTCAGCGTGATGGAGATAAATTACTGCGTTCTCGATACGAAGCCGCATCGTGGAATGATCGGGCTTGCCTCTATAAAGTCTAAAGATCCCGCAACGTTCCAGTTCGATATGGATGAATATCTCAACGTGCGAGGGCTGAGAAGACCGGGTAATGAAATGCTGCCGGCGGATAAATTCGTGGTCTATTCGTATATGCCTCGTTATGAGTCGCCCTATGGGACATCCGATCTGCGCGCAGCCTACAAGCACTACTGGAGCAAAGATATCCTCATCCGCTTCCTGAACCTCTATCTGGAGAAGTATGGCTCGCCCACAGCCAGGGGCACATATAAGCGCGGCACCCCGAAAGCCGCGCAGGAAGAGCTGTTGAGGGTGCTCGATAAGATTCAGCAGGAGACAGCCATCGTGATCCCGGAGGATGTGCAGGTCGAGCTGCTGGAGGCGCAGCGCGGGGGCGAGGCGGGGTATCTGCAGGCGATCGAGTTTCACGATAAGCAGATATCGAAGGCGATCCTCTGTCAGACTCTGATGACCGATGAGGGACAGCGCGTGGGGAGCTTTGCGCTTGCGAAGGTGCATCTGGATGTGCTGAAGATGTGCCTGCGAAAGCTGAAACGTGACCTCGAAGAATCGGTAATGCAGGAGCAGGTGATCAGGCGGCTGGTGGATTACAACTTCAATGTCTCGGCTTATCCGACATTCAATCTTGGTCCGCTGGAGGATCAGGATGTGGTGGAGCTTGCGGGAGTGATCGAGAAGCTCGTTTCCGGGCAGGTGATAAAGCCGGACGAGAGCTGGATTCGGGAATACCTTGGATTGCCGGGGGGAATCGTGGCATGAACACTCTCGTGACTGCTACGCAGCACCTCTCGCAGCCCTGCGGGCCACTGCCGGTCAAGGGCTGTCGTGTTCGCCACGAAGGGAACGAAAATGACAAAAAACGCCATTTTCAAGGGAGAAACAACTATGACCACACAGACAATAGAGCGAGAAGCTAAACTTTTTGAAGCGGGGAGCTACCCCGACCGCGGGATTGAGGTTACCGAAGAAGACCTTGACCAGATCATTGCCAACACATCCGAAGCGCCGGTGCGCATCGAGCACACTTCTACGCCTTTTGATGGTGCGATTGGGGTGCTGAAGTCGGTCTATCGCAAGGGCAGGGAGCTCTTTGGGAAGCTATGCTTTAACTCGGCGGCATGGGAGCTGATTAAGTCGGCGGATGCTAAACGGTTGTCGGTCGCTATTCGCAGAGATAAGAGCGGGATCGCGGAGGTTTCGCTCGTGCGGGAGCCCCGGATCGCCGATGCGGCTGTTTTCAGCGCGGATGATACGATTGCTCTCGGTGATGGGCAGCTTATCCTCGACTGCGGAGCGGAGTTCTCAGCTTCAAGCGCTGACTCCGAAGCCGAAAAGCTGCGGTGCGAACTTGCCGAGAAAGAAGCTCAGAGCGTGATCGATGATCTCAAGCGAATGGGAAAGCTTGTGCCCGCATCTGAGGCATTCGCGAAGGCGATCCTGCGAAGTGGTGATGAGAGTATCGTCACCTTCGGCGATCATCCTACTCCAATCAGCCAGGTTTTTAAGTGGTTCCTTGAGTCTCAGCCCAGGGTGATCGAGTTCTCGGAGCTTGTGCCCGCGCGGAGCGATGAAGAGGAGCCGGAAATCTTCGCGAAGCTTGGGGTGACGAGCAGGCAGGTGGAGAAATATCGGGGGCGTTAAGAAGTGTGGAATGCGGAATAGTTTTCACCATCCGCGGTTCCAAAGTCTCTGAGTTATAACATAGCTCAACGGCATTAGCAGCGGGCTGATCACCGCGATCATCGTAAAGTGATGGCTCCAGCCGAACAGGGTGCGCTGGACGAACATTATTGAAAATAACAGGAGCGCGAGCGCTGTAAGGAATAGCTTGAGGATCTGACGAGCGCTCGGAGTAAGAATCGACGTTCCAAGACCAAGTAGAACACCGGCAATAGCGTAAGCGATGGCTTCGACGGTGCTGTGCGACGCATGTCTTGCTACCAACCTGACAACAAACGCCGCGGCAAAAACCACCACCGCGATGGTCACAACGCACCCGGCTAATCGCCGGACGCCGGACATTTCTATTTGGTGCGGAATGCGGTTTGGGTCCATGAGTCTCAATTCTCAGGCGTTGATCTCCAGGATTGTATACTTTACCCCCATCACTTATAACTGCAATAGTTAAAGCGATGTGCCGGGCAGGGAGTATAACCCCATTACGATTATGCAGGGTATACGCAGATTCGCCGTTCTGTTAGGCTCAGGGAAGCCAATTACGAAGTCGGATAGACAGAATCCGCCGATTATTATCGTCCCAGCCAGATGCATGATCTTCGCATCACACGGGTTCCAGATCGGGATTGCTCCCTTGGGCCAGCCGCATTTTATGAAAGGAGCATACCATGACAGCAACAACAACCACAAGAGAGGCTAAGAGAAAGGATGGAGAGATCATCAGTTATCCGATGGCTGCCGTCAAGATTCCGAAGGGAGCGCTGGTGAATATCAATGCCGCGGGCTATGCCACCAATGCCTCCGATACCGCAGGTGAGACCTTCGCCGGAGTCGCTTACGAGACCGTCGATAATTCCGCCGGAAGCGCGGGGGATTTCGAGATCCGCGTCGAAACCACCGGCACGTTCGTCTTCGTCGATGGCGGCAGCAACGGCGCTCAGACCGATGTCGGAGTCGCATTCAAGATTTCCGATAACCAGACCGTTACCGATGCTGCGACTTCCAATAACATCACCGCCGGCATCGCGGTCGAGAGTATCTCGGCGACGAGTGTGCGTATTAGGATCGATCGGTACGCTAGTTAGCCTATGGTCTGTGGGTAGAGCCGTTTCGGGAAAAGAGTTTCCCGAAACAACGTAACAAATGAGTCTGGGTTTGGGGTTTCAACGGGCTGATGTGTTGCGCAGGGAAATGTCTCCCGTACGCGGAAGATAGGCGCGGGGGTGTATGATGCTTAGTGAACTTAAGTTCGTTGAAATAACCGACATAAACGACGATCTTCTGCTGCCATGGCTGAGGCTTTGGGAGACTGCGTTCCCGCCTGTCGAGCGTATACTAGTCTCCGATCTTCTTAAGGTTCTCAAGGATAAAGCCAGGGGATTATCAGTATACGATCACCTGATCGCGGCGCTCGATGAATCCGGCAAGTTCGTGGGGCTTATCCAGTATGAGATATGGCCGGAAATCTCTCTTGCGCTGTTCTGGTACCTGGCGGTAGACCCTGATATACGCGGCCGTGGTCTTGGCGCGAAGTGTTATGCCGAGGTAAAACGCAGGGCGAAAGAAGCCGGCGCGAAGGCGCTTCTTTTCGAAGTCGAATTGCCGGAAGAATCGGATGATCCTGAGCTTGCCCGCAGGCGGATCGAGTTCTATCGAAGACAGGGCGCGCTGCTTCTATCGGGAATACGGTATCTCCAGTTCATAGGCACGCATCAGCCCGTGGTCCCGATGCACATAATGCTCCACCCATTCGAGCCCATGACCCCGCGGCAGGCTTTCGGCCTCGCGCGCAAGGTGTTCGGTGATTATGTGACACAAACGGGGGAGTTGGAGCTTAAGTAGCTGTCAGTTACTATCTGATAGAATACAGACTTTTAGAAAGCCCGGTATGGTTAGCCATACCGGGCTTTCTCACTTCTAACCATCTAACCAAAAGAAAGGAGTTTTCAAATGCCTCTGACCAGATCAGATGTACCCAACCTTCTCGAGGACGGTCTTAAGACAGTATTTTTCGAGGCTCTCGATGCGACAGTTGGCGATTATGAGCGTATTGCGACCATAATCGGCTCCGAAAGTGATGAGGAGAACTACCCCTGGCTTGGAGCGGTGCCAGGGATGAGGGAGTTTAAGGATGAGAGAATGCCGCTCGGTATTCTCGAGCACAACTATACTATCCGCAACAAGACCTGGGAGTCGAGCATCGCTGTCGAGCGTGCTGCTATCGAAGATGATAAGTATGGTCAGATCAGGATTCGCGTGATGTCGCTCGCTCGCGAGGCCAAGCGGCATGTCGATGAGCTCGTCTTCAGCCTGCTGAAGAGTGGCTTTATTGCTAAGTGTTATGATGGCCACAGCTTCTTCGACACCGATCACTCTGAGGGTGATTCCGGTGCCCAGTCCAATAAGGGAACCTCCGCTCTCGATGCCGCTGCGCTCCAGGCTGCGATTACGGCGATGATGAAGTTCAAGGATGACCGTGGTAAGGTGCTCGGGGTGACCCCTGACCTGCTCGTGGTCCCGCCTGATCTTCAGTGGACTGCGATGGAACTGCTGGAATCGACCTACTGGCCCGGCGAGGGCAAAGTTACTGCGAACACCGCTTCCAACGTGCTGAAGGGTAAGCTCGACCTCGTTGTCTCCCCTTACCTCACCGACACCAACGACTGGTTCGTGCTTTCGACCAAAGGCGTAGTGAAGCCGATCATCCTGCAGTCGAGGACTCCGGTGGAGTTCGCCGCGCTCGAGGCCGATTCTGAGAGCGGGTTTATGCGCGACCAGTACATCTACGGCGTCCGCGCACGCTACAATGCCGGTTATGGTCTCTGGCAGATGGCCTATGGCAGCCAGGTCAGCTAAATGCCGAATATGGGGTGCGGAATCGTGGTGAACACTCTCGTGACTGCTATGCAACACCTCTCGCAGCCCTGCGGGCCGATGCTGGTCAAGGACTGTCGTGTTCGCCACGAAGGAAACAAAAATGGCAAAAAACGCCATTTTTGAAGGAGGTAAATCGTGACAAATCTCAAGAATGAACTGCCTGTGCAGGTCCATGTCGGCTCGGGCGGATGTGGCCGGGTGCGCAGTGGTGGTACGGTGGTCTCGTTGAACGGGGTAAGCTCCGGCAGCTTTCAGGTCACCGGTGCGACAGGTTTCAGGGGTCTATTCAACAACAGGACTGTGTCGGGATTGATGCTCCTGATTGGTTACGCGAGTCCTATAAGCGCGCAGAATGCTGTTATGTCGGTGAGTGATCTTCAGCAGATAGCGGATGATGTGCCTGAGGGTACCACCGTTTATTTCGCGACATTCAGTGCGGATGGCATGATCCCAACCGCGGGCGGGATGCTCGATACCCTGAACCTTTCGTTCTACAGCTAGGAGGCGAATATGGCTATCTCCATCAGTGCCTCCGATATCAAACGCAAAGCGGGGATCGACTCCGCCGACACGACCTACGATTCCTCGATCAACTCTCTCATCTCCGAAATGCAAAGCTCGATTGAATACTCCATCGCGGATGCGTACCTGAATGATACGGCTAATGTTAAACTTCAGGCTACGCTGAAGCTCGGAATCCTCGAGATCATCACGGGTGAGTTTATCGAGCAGATGAAGAGGGAGACCGGGAGCACGGAGCAGTTCTCGGCCGGAGGAATCACGATCGGTCCGTCGGCAGTTACCGGCGTGGACCTTATTCAGCAGGGAGCGACACGGCTCTCTCCTTACCTGAAAAGTGTGCTTCCGATGATATCCGAGAGCGGCAGTGCAAGCTCGAGCCTCGACCGTGACACGATATTTTCGACCGGCGAGGAGGTGTGGTAGATGCGCTTCGCTGAACGCGTCGCAAGGAAAATCGCGTGTTTTGGCGAGCAGTTTACCGTGAATGGTCATACCTGCCGTGGGGTGTTCAAGGTGCTGGACAGCGGGACTATGAACTCGTATCTGGACAGCACCGAAGCGATGGCTGTTATTCATCCCGGTTTGCTGCTCATCACCGACCCTGATGCACCCATCAACCCGAACGACACACTCACTCGTGACGGCCGCACCTATACCGTCTTCAAAACTTCGCAGCACCGCATAGGCAATATATCGGCTGTGAAGCTGGTTATTCTGGGGTAGGCGTTACAGCTAATAAGGAAAGGAGCATACAATGATTCAGCTCGATACCGTATCCACCCAGGATTGGGTGTCTCTTACCGTGGGAGCGCTGGGCGCTCTTACTGCTTATCTCAGCCAAAGGGACAGGCTGCCCGCATGGGCGAGGAAGTGGCTTAAGCGTATAGGACCGGATAAGATCACCGATGCAATCGAGCGCGCCGGTGCAATCGCGGAGCTCACTCCCGAACAGCGCCGCCAGCAGGCGGTCATCTACCTGCAGAAGGTATGCATTAAAGATTTCGGATTCCCTGTTCCTTCCAGCATCGCGAATCTGCTTGTAGAACAGGTCTATCAGCAGTGGAAGAAGGCGCGGCAATGAAAGTCGCGCTCGATGCGGGCCACGGCGCAAGCCGTGGCCACCCCTTTACGGGGGCACATGCGAATGGACTCATTGAAGACTATCTTGCGCTGGATTTCGTCGATCGAATAGGTCATCACCTTCGGCTTAGAGAGCTCGAAACCCTCCTTACCCGGCAGGATAAAGATCTGATTCCCCTGGGTAATCGTGGAAAACTTGCCACGGCGGCTCGGTGTGACATGTTTCTCTCCATCCACTGCAATGCCGGCCCTTCGAGTGCGAACGGAGTGGAGGCATTTGTGGTAGAAGGTGATGAGAGAAGCCGGGAGATCGCCCGGCGGTTCAATAAACTCGTCGAGGAGCATGGGATGCATGATCGCGGTGTGAAATGGGACTCGCAAAGCCAATACAGCCGGCTGCGAGTTCTCAGGGATACTTATCGACACATGCCCGCGATACTGCTCGAAATGGGGTTCCTTACCAGTAAGCACGATGCCGGATTGCTGGCTGACCGGTACTTTCGTGAAAATATCGCGCAGATAGTTGCAGAAGGGATTACGGAAGTTTTGAATAAGAGGTAGTGGAACAAGACGCTGGGCTGAGTCGTAAACTATCTGATGGTAAGTACTTCGGAAAATAAATCGTTTAGCGGGCGCAGGCGGGTCATGAGTTTTCGCACGCTGTGCCTGTGGATGTTGGGATCGCTTCTGGTGGCGTCAGGGATAGTCGTCAGGGTGGTCCCGATGGATGGTCACGTCCGCCTGCTGCTCGTTCTTACATTCTGTGTGGCGCTGCTAACCGGAATTGTCTACTTTTTTAAACTCCTTGCGCGCCAGCCCGCAGCCATCTTCCCTGCATTCTTTTTCCTGACGCTGTTCGTTGTGTGGTCGGTGCTTGGTAGCAAGCCGCCGGATGATTTTATGCTGCGCAGTGTTTATTTAAGGCAGCTCAGGTCGTTTGTAGGTGTAAAGTTTCAATGGGGCGGGGAATCCTACGAAGGTATTGATTGTTCCGGCCTCGCACGCGTTGCGCTCTGGCAGGCTATGCTAAAAGAGGGTGTTAAAGAGGTGAACCCGCGGCTGCTGGGGAGTACGCTTTGGAAGTTTTGGTGGCGTGATGTCGGGGCAAAGGATATTGGCGAGGGCAAGTATCACTACACCCGGGTTATCGGCTATGCTCCCAAGCTGGCTGGTTATGATACTTCGAAGCTCAAAACCGGTGATATGGCCGTTGCGAGCGCTTCGCATATTATGGTCTACGATGGACGCGGAAAATGGATCGAGGCGAATCCTCAGGATGGGAAAGTGGTGATAAACAAGGCTGCTCCGAGTTCGAAGCGGGAGTGGTTCAACACGCCGGTCACCCTGGTGCGCTGGTGGATATTAAGCAACTGATCGCCGGGACGAATATTCCGGCTTTCCCGATTCCCGCGAGATCACCCTCGCCGACAAACCCCTCTTCGATTCGATTTTCTCCGTAAAACCGCCTGAACTCTCCGCTTACATTTTCACAAATATCTTCGCCTGGCGCATGGGCTATCATTCTTCAATCTCGTGCCTGGGCGATCATATACTCATCCTGCATCATCAGAATGGCCGTAAATACGACGCATAGCGCAACTTCATCAATCGTGCGAAGAGCCAGGATAACTGCTATTGACTTTCAGGTAATGTAGTGACAACCTGGCAGAAGGCTTCGTGCTCGATTCGACCCGCCAGTACGTCATATCATTATGCGAAAGTCAATAACATTGAGGTTATCCCTTCCCCGCTCTCTGCGACTCTGTTACCTGTTACCTGTTACCTATTCCCTGTTCCCTTCTCGTGTTTTCGCGATTAAAATTCCCTTCCCGCTCCGCATAACTTGAATTGTAAGCTATTACGGTCCCTGGGTATAGTATACTCCGTGGAGCTCGGTGATTTCACGCTTACTCGAGGCGGGTTGGTGTATAAGGTGGTGCGGCGTATCTGGCCTGCAAGGTCTTATCAGCAGCGCATCGGCAGGTTGGCGATTGCGTTGACTGCCATTGCGTGGGTTCCACTGCTGGGCTTTACTGCTGCATCGGGAACAGCTCTGAGTGGGAAAGTAAAAGTGCCATTTCTATTCGATTTTGCTTCCTATGCGCGGTTCCTGATCGCCGTACCGGTATTTATCATTGCGGAGGTAATAGTAGACCGGCTGATCTTCGGAGCACTGAAAGGACTCATCAGCGCGGATATAATCAGCGACAGCGACGCTCCCCGGTTTGATGATGCCATTCGCGGAGTCGCCAGGCTCAGGGACTCGGTGCTCGCGGAGGCAATTCTCATAATTTTCGCCTATGCGGGGAGCTACTATGGTATCACCAATCCCCTGTTCAAAACCACTTCGATATGGATCGAGAGCACATCGGGCAGGTTGAGCGGGCTCACCCTCGCTGGCTGGTGGTATTTCCTGGTGAGCATTCCCATCTTCCAATTCCTGCTTTACAGGTGGTTGTGGCGGTATGCGATATGGTGGTGGTTCCTGCTGCATCTTTCGAAGCTCGATCTGCAGTTGATTCCCACTCATCCGGATAGAGTCGGTGGGCTTAATCCCATAAACCTGGCCCAGGTAGCATTCGGGCTGATAATTCTTCCCGCAAGCGCGGTCCTCTCCGCTATCTTCGCAGCCAAGATTATTTATGCAGGCGCGTCGGCCTTGCTGCTGGAGGCGACAGCAACTCTTTTCGTAATTATCATATTGATCGTCTTCCTCGGTCCATTAACAGCTTTCACCCCCTGCATAGCAAGTGCAAGAAGGCGAGGACTACTGGAATACGGAGCGCTGGCCGCGAGCTATACGCGCTCGTTCGATAGAAAGTGGATCAGAGGAGATAATCCTGAAGGCGAACCGTTATTGGGCACACAGGATATCCAGGCTCTCGCGGACCTGGGCACAAGCTATGGCGTTTTAAAAGAGATGCGCTTTACGTTGTATAACATACAGACCATCATTATATTCATCGCATTTGCCATTATTCCGATGATCCCGCTCCTGCTGATCCTGAGCTCACCCTCACAATTGCTGGGAGCTGTTGTAAAGCTTCTTGGCAGACTGATAGGGTGATTTGCAGTTGAGAGCTTAATGTGGAATGAGCATCAAAGGAACAAAATCTCTTTATCCAGAAGTATATCTCAATTTACTCATTCGAAAATGGCGTTTTTTGCCATTTTCGTTCCCTTCGTGGCGAACACGACAGTCCTTGACCGGCAGTGGCCCGCAGGGCTACGAGAGGTGCTGCGCAGCAGTCACGAGAGTGTTCATGGATTCCTTTATTAAGGAGCATCTATATGACGGAATTCGCTGGTTTTCTGGCACTGGTTGTAATACTCGGACTCGCCGCGCATCCCGCGGAATCGACTAAGCCGGCGGCCGATATTATCTACGTTTCACCCGACGGAAACGACCACTGGAGCGGCAGGTGGAGCGTGCCCAATATGACCGATACGGACGGTCCGTTGGCGACGCTCGACGGCGCTCGGTATGCGATCCGCAAGCTCAGAGATGATAAGGGTGAGCTGGAGCGACCGGTAGAGGTATGGCTGCGCAAGGGGACTTACTTCCTCGATACGCCATTCGTGCTCACAGCCAGAGATTCGGGACCGATTGCATTCAAGGCATTTGAAACGGCGACGGGAGTCGAAGATGTGACGATCAGCGGGGGCAGGCGGATAACGGGGTTTAGAAAGGTTGAAGTGAATGGCCATAAAATGATCGCAGCCCCGGTCCCCGATGTTAAAGAGGGCAAGTGGAACTTTACACAGCTCTTCGTAAACGACAGGCGCGCCGAGCGAACCCGGCTCCCGAGAGACGGGTATTACCAGATCGCATCCTCACCTGAATCAAATGACTGGCAGCACGGGCAGGACCATTTTAATTTTAAGGAGGGGGAGATCGATCCCGGCTGGAAAAACCCCGGCGATGTGGACATAGTCGTATTGACGCTCTGGATCGAATCGAGGATGCATATAAAGTCGGTGGATGAAGCCGCGCATGTGGTGCGGCTCGATAAGCCGACAAGGTTCTGGATCGGGAGCGAGTTCGACCACGGCAAAGGCGCCCGGTATTATGTCGAGAACGTATTCGAGGCGCTGGATACCCCGGGTCAGTGGTACCTCGATCGCAAGGAGGGGATGGTTTATTACTATCCCCGCATTGGTGAGGATTGGCAGCATGAAACTTTTATAGCTCCGGCTCTCGAGCAGATCGTGAGGATCGAGGGAGATACCCGGAATAGAGTGGAAGAGATCAAATTCCTCAACCTGCATTTTGCCCACACCGAACATGCCTTGCCGCCGGATCGCTCGGGCTCAGCCCAGGCCGCGGTGCAGGTTCCGGCAGCTATCGAGCTGCGGAACACCAGGGACTGCAAAATCGAGCGCTGCGAAATTGCGCACATCGGCAATTACGGGGTCGAGGTATCCGGGCAGAGCTCGGGAGACTCGATCCAACGGTGCTCGATCCACGATATGGGAGCGGGCGGAGTGAAGATCGACGGCGGAACCGAGCGCACCTCGGTCCTGGATAACGAGATATTCGATGGCGGAAAGATATTCACGAGCGCGGTTGGAGTGTTGATCGGAGACAGCCCGCATAATCGCATCGAGCATAATTCAATCCACGATCTGTATTACACCGGCGTGTCGGTCGGTTGGGTTTGGGGCTATGGGAAAAGCGAGGCTGTCGATAATAAGGTGGAGTTCAACCACATTTATAACATCGGCAAAGGTGTCCTCAGCGACATGGGCGGGATTTATACGCTCGGTATCTCCCCCGGAACGGTTATTCGAAATAATCTCATTCATGATTGCCAATCGTTCGATTACGGCGGATGGGGGATTTATACGGATGAAGGCAGCTCTAACATCCTAATAGAGAACAACATCGTCTATCGCACCAAAACCGGCGGTTTTCACCAGCACTACGGCAAGGAGAATATACTCCGCAACAACATTTTCGCATTCGCCAAGGTGCAGCAGCTCCAGCGCACAAGGACCGAGCCGCATACGTCATTCACGTTCGAACGCAATATAGTCTATTATGACGAAGGCGCAATGATCGGCGGTAACTGGACCGAGGACCGCTACAATATGGATTACAACCTCTACTTCGACGCAAGCCTCAAACCGGTTACTTTCGAGGGCGCGAGCCTGGATGAGTGGAAAAAGCGCGGGCACGATCAGCACACGATTATTGATGACCCAAGGTTCGTCGATCCCAGGAGCGGCAATTTCACTCTCCCATCCAACTCTCCCGCGTTGAAGCTAGGTTTCAAACAGATCGATACATCAACGGTCGGGCCAAGAGAAAAAGCGGGAGTGGAGTAGCAGCATTTAGATTTATTGCGTAGTGATTAGTGATTAATGAGTATTAGCCGTGTGTGAAGGTCTGTACCGTATGCTTCGGTGAGAAAAGCCTCCCGAAGCATAGCCTACTGCCGTCATCAATTAAGGCACAATACTCTCTGATGACTTTCGCATAATGATGTGACATACCTACTCAGTACCATCGGCTATCTCTATGGCACCTATCCCGGTACAGACCTGCACCCACAGCCCAATACTCACTATTCATTACTCCCTACTCAATTAATAAATTCCCGCATTTCATACAGTGCACCCTCATGCTCAGTACGGCATAACCTTAATGTAAGCAACTACCGATAAAGGCAAACCCGCCGAAAGACGGAGACGCAAAGCCATCGGGACTAACCCGGGAATGCGGTGGAAGGTCGAGAAATATCGATCGCAGTCGCCGCCCCGGTATGTCAGCCGAGCCACCGAAGTAGGAGTTGCCCGTGATCAGGGACTGCCGGCGATAGAAGTCGTCCGGCTGTCTGACCCAGAAATTCGGGTCGAGGAACGCACGGCGGTTTCTGATCACAGGTAATTCGCCTTGGTGGCTCGGTTTTTTTGCATTACCCTGGAGGAGGCGAGTAAGATGCTAATCCCGGAAGCCAGGAATTACCTAGGTCGAAATTGCTCCGTAACCTACCGCGATCGGCGCGGCGAGACACACACGAAGACAATGCGAGTGCATGACGTAACTTTCATCCCGATGTATGGCAGCTGCCTTGTCGGTGATATAGACGATATCTGGCTGGACAAAATAACCAGCATCAGTGCGGTTGACTAGGAGGTGATCGCGACTCGGTCATAGTGTAGCATTAGAGCGGCATCCACGTGCATACAACTGAATATCGCTTCTGGCCCGGCCTGACATACGGGATGAACCACTACAGGCCGGGCCAAACCTTGTACGGGAAGGACTCATACCGGCACAAGAGAATAGACATGGTATGAAACCAATGAATACTCGCGGAATGGTTCTCTTCATATTCGCTCTGGTGCAGTTAGCTGCCTGCGGATACACTGCCGGAGCAGCGCGGGTTGAGGATCCGCTTTCGGGGAATCCTCCCTATCGACGGTTATTTCTGGATTCGACGGTAGCCGAGGAGTCCAGTAACCTTTCGCGCATATTCCATCCGGCTGAGAAATATGCAGGCAATCCCGTTATAAGAAAAGAGCACCCCTGGGAAGGCTGGGGACCTTATGTCTATGGCACCGTTCTATGGGACAGCGGTAAATTGAGGATGTGGTATTCCGGCATTGGCAAAGACAGTGCAGATGTCTCCTATGCTGAATCAACTGACGGAATCCATTGGACCAAACCGAATCTCGGCGTGATAAATTATCAGGGTTCGACCCGCAACAACATTATCGGCTTCGGGCGAGTTTGCCATATACCCAGCGTGATCCACGTTCCGGATCCCGTATCGCCGGAGAAGCAGTGGGCGATGTATGGTTATGCTTACAAAGACGGAGCAGCGGTCGCGTATTCAAGCGATGGTCTGAGATGGGACTGGAACCGGAAGCCGGAGCAGACAAACCTGTTCAGCACATCCGATGTGACGAACTTCTTTTATGACCCCTACACGAACCTCTACACGGCTACCTATAAAACAATGAACCGGCGCCACAGGGCTGTCGGTGTTGCGGTATCAGCGGATGGATTAAAATGGCGCAAACCTGTGGAAGGCGCGGTGCTCGGGGCGGATGATCTGGACCCAGATGCTACGCAGGTCTATGGGATGCCCGTGTTTCCATACCAGGGAATGTATATCGGGCTGCCGTGGATATACCATGCCAGGTGGATAAAATACGGCAGGTATACAAAACCCGAGGTAATGTATGAAGCCCAGGAGGGAAGCCCGCGCACAGTCGATGTGCAGATGGCCTGGAGCCACGATCTACTCGGTTGGACGCGTACTCCCGAGCGCAAGCCATTTATCGCGCTCGGAGATGAGGGGGCTTATGATTCAAAGATGATTTATACAGCCCGGGCGCCGGTTCTTGTGGGCGATAAGCTCTTTTTCTACTACTCGGGATACGATACGATCCACGATGACGATGCGCATGCGAAAGGTGCGATCGGGCTTGCAATGCTGCGGCTGGATGGTTTCTGCTCGATGCACGCGGGAAAGAGCGAGGGTTGGCTGATCAGCCGCAGAGAAGTTTTTAATACCCCGAAAGTTATAATCAATGCCAGGTGCGGCGCGGGCGGATACATCACTGCTGAGCTTGTAGACAGGAATAACAATGTGATACCGGGTTTCTCCAGAAAGGACTGCATGCCGTTCACCGGCGATTCAATCCGTTATGAGCTCACTTGGAAGACAGCGAAGTTCCCGAAGAACCTGATCGACAAAGACAAGAAGATCAGGTTTTTCATAAGGAACGCCGATCTATACTCCTATCTGCCCGTGGATATTAATCAGCAGATCGATGACAGCAAGCCTGATTATTGAGGTCGTGCGCCTATACATGGATAATCTCCAGCTATAATTGAAAGCTGCAGCCCTCATTATATTGAAGTATAATTACCCTTCGGAGGAATATGCCATGACGCCACGCGAAAACCTGCTTGCCTGCTTAAGCCACCGGACTCCGCAGTGGGTGCCCAGAGGGGGATCGCTCACTCCCGCGCAATCCGAGCGCCTTAAAGAGAAATCAGGCGGTTATGATATGAGATCGTATTTTAAGATGGACCCGCTCGGGCACATCGGTATCGGACCGACAAAGCTCTCGACCGATTTTTCCTCGTATCATTCCTACTACCCGAATCCTATGCCCGCGGATAAAACAAGGATCGATGAATGGGGGATCGGGTGGGTGAGGGGATCGGTGCTGCACTTCGAGGATATGGTCCATCCGCTCTACTCAGTCACATCGGTAGATGAGCTGAAGGCGTATCCATATCCTGATCTCGATGCCGAATACAGGCGCGCGGGGATGAAAGAACGCGCGGAGGAGCACAGGAAAGCGGGGCTGCCGGTAGTCGGTTATGTTACCGGCGTGGGAGGCACGATTTTCGAGAGCGCGTGGTATATGCGAGGACTGGAGAACTTGCTTGCGGATATGCTGATGAACGAAGATATCGCGGCATATCACCTGGACAAAATAACCGAGCTGGCTGTCTCTAACGCGGCTTATATGGCCCAATGCGGTGTCGATGTGCTCTTTACCGGAGACGATATCGCCACCCAGCGTGGACTAATGATGAGCCCGGCAACATGGCGGAAGTGGCTCAAACCGAGGCTTGCGAAGGTGATCGGAGCTGCGAGAGAGGTGAAACCCGACCTGCACGTGTGGTATCATTCCGACGGCGACTGCCGCGAATTGATCCCGGACCTTATCGAGATCGGAGTCACGATCCTTAACCCGATCCAGCCCGAGTGCATGGACCCGGTGTGGGTAAAGAAAGAATATGGGAAAGACCTTACCCTCTGGGGTACGATCGGCACCCAGACCACGCTTCCATTTGGAACGGTGAGCGAAGTGCGTGAAACCGTGAAGAGGATGATCGACGAAGTGGGCGGCGATGGCGGCTTTTTTATAGCTCCCACACACGTGATCGAGCCAGATGTGCCATGGGAAAACATCGAAGCTCTGTATGACGCGTGCCGCGAGTTCGGGGGAACGCCGTCTTATTGATATTACTTTATTTTAAGCTGCCTTATCCCGCCCGTGAGTCCGCTTATTGCGCCGGATGAGCTTCATCTGATCGCACTCCAGAGCAAGGCACAGCTCCTGCGGCTGCCAGCCCTTTGTGAGCAGCGCGCACTTCGCGGCATTCGTGTAGGGGCAGTAGAAGGAATCGAGCGGCTCCTCGCCGAGTATCGGATCGGATGCGAAATCATTAAGCCAGTCGGAATTCATCTCATAAACCTCCAATTCTGTATGCTACGAAGAATTGTCGGCAGGGAGTGAAGGAAATATTAGGGGATAAGCCCGCGGCTGCAGGCTCCGGCTTTAGCAATTTGAAAGGCGGCGAGCCTGGGTGCTGCGTTTGACTCATCAAGCCGTATTTCAGCACCTCAATATACTTCGCACCGAGCATTTTAACGATGTTACGCATTGTAGCTTCAGCGGCGAAACCTTCGAGGCGCCATATAAAGGTCGGGGCAGCGCTGGAGATACACTAACAAACTCTCAACGGGTGTTTGTTCCCCACACGTATTGACCTATTCGGTAATATTCAGCTACAATTCCTTAAGATTGCTCGCTCCGCTCGAGCTTACTTAAGAGGACTCAACCATGATTATCGACATACACACACATGCATTTCCCGACGAGCTGGCAGAGCGCGCAATGGCGGTGCTCACCGGCAACAGTAATGTAACACCATATACAGACGGCACCTGTGCTGAATTGCGCTCTTCAACCCAGCGCGCGGGAATCGACCTCGCAGCCGTGATGCCTATCGCGACTAAACCCAGCCAGGCAGGAAGCATTAATCGCTGGGCGGCGGAAATAAACCGGCACAATGGAAATCTCATCTGCTTCGGCTCTCTGCATCCGATGCAGGATGACTGGCGCGAGGAAATAAGCAGGCTGGTTGCGGAAGGGATCCCCGGAATAAAACTGCACCCGGATTACCAGCAGTTCTTTGTCGATGATCCTGAGCTCTTCCCGATCTATAACGCCCTGGCTGATGCAGGCCTTATCCTGCTGTTTCATGCGGGTGTGGATATCGGGCTGCCGCCGCCGGTCCACTGCACTCCGGCGCGGCTCGCTCGCGTGCTCGACGCAGCACCCGATCTGACGATTATCGCGGCACACATGGGCGGATATTCGTGCTGGGATGATGTGGAGCGCTATCTCGTTGGCCGGGAACTCTATTTCGATACTTCCTATTCCATGGCTGATCTTGGAGCTGAACGCATGACCGATCTGATACACGCGCACGGCGCCGGCAGGATTCTCTTCGGAACCGATTCCCCCTGGACGGATCAATCAGCCGAGGTAGCGAATATACGCGCGCTGCCACTGACCGACGATGAAAAAGCAGCCATACTCGGAGGAACCGCTTTACGCTTACTACTGAGTTTCAGGTAATGTAGTGACAACCTGGCAGAAGGCTTCGTGCTCGATCCGACCCGCCAGTACGTCACATCATTATGCGAAAGTCAATAATGCCGCGCGTGTACCGGGCTCATCTATAACGCAGTCGGGTGATTCCAACATCAGGCTCGTGTGGCTGCTTCTTTATGAGCTTCCGGGAACCTCCTAGGTCCTCACGATCAACTACGACCGCACAGCCCTACGATGACGATGGGCCAGGGACTAACACTCCTCCAACTCAGCATTCTGGATTATGGGTTTACCATCTGGAATCCTTACCTGACTCGATAACGAGTTTATTTGAGCAGCTTCACAATATGCCGTTCGGCACATCGGGCACACCGCTTATATCCGATGAAGCGTTATATGAGCAGTTCAGGCGAGAACTGCTGTACGCCAATGCGGCTTAGTATAATCTCGACATTACTACTGCAATGTCATATCTGGCTGATATTGAATACTCTATGCCTGCTGGTTGACCACCCTAAGGAGGTAGAGACCGATGAACAAAAGAATCGCAATTGTTGTTTTATCTTTCAGCTTGCTTATCTCAAGGGTGTGGATTATCCGCCGGAACTATCATTCACCCGGAGATAGCGGTATATCGGTCCTGCTCCGTGGATTCGTGTCCGAATCCTGTTGAAGAGCAAGGTTATGCAGCTGGACCTGCTGGTGCGGTTCAGGCTCCGGGCACTCTCGATATCGATCCCGGTGGGTCCGGCTGGTCTAATTTCGTATCGGCGATGCAAGTATCGCAGCCGTATACGGTTCGAGATGCTAAACTTATTAAACAAGCGCCTGTACAGGGTGATGATCAGGCGCAATTAGCTCAAAGCGATGTCGTGCAGACCGGTGACGGTATCCGCCTGCACTGGTCGTTGATGTACGACGCGGCGGGCACGACTTACACTCTTACTATCAATTACAGCACGCCTGCCGGCATTCAATTACCCGGTGAGGTTGCTGCCTCCGAATACCGTCGCAATATGTGGAAGTGGAGAATGGCTGCGGGAGTTGGAGCGATCGAAAAGGCGCAGGAGCTGTATCATTCGCTGCCGTTCGGGCGGTCGGGAGCGCCTCTTATATCGGATGAGTCGCTGCATCTTGCTCTGAAGAAAAAGATCTCTGAGGCGAATGCCGCTTACACAGCGGGCGACTTCGCCATGTTCGGCAGCGTAATTGCCGCACATAATAGCCTTGTATTGAGTTCCCGGTTAACGGCTGTGCCGGTATCAGTGGCTCCAACCGGATCAGACTTGGGGGTAGCTGATACGATAGAAAATCCCACCGCGAGCGTTCTGCGGATGGATTCGATATACTCAGCCCCGCGTTCGATCGGCTCGGTGGGATCGGCAATCGTCGATGCGCCCGATACGGCGGCGATCGTCTTTACTGACCCGAAGATTGTCATCATGATTGGTAATGCTGCGGGGCATAATGAGCGCTCGAGGACCTCAGAGAGTTCTGATTATGATAGCTTGCGAGATAGTCTCTTCATCACCGGCATCGACAATTGGAGCTCTGGGAATGCCCAACAGAAACGTCGGTGGTATGGGCAGTGGTTCTCTGCCGGGATTCGCTGGAACGTCTGGACTCTGGAACGGCGGGCTGCTAATTCGGACGACGGGTAAAGTCACGAGCACCGGGGAGGGCTATTTCTACATCGATGATGGCAGCGGTAGCCGGGACGGAACGCAATACACCGGCCTACGGGTGATCTTGCCGGATGGAGCGAATCCGCCGGAGATAAGCGCTTATGTGGTGGTAACCGGGATAAGCAGTTGGTTCGAGAACGAGGGCTATGGGTTGCCTGCGGTGTTGATTGGAAGCGTTAATGACATGGTTATCTTCAAGCAGGATCGATAAGCAAATCATAGCAAGCCTAGAAAGGCCGGAACCCATCGCTCCGGCCTTTCTATTAACTTCCTTATCTTTTGATGTTGTAAAATGCCTTGATCCCGGGATACTTCGCGGTATCCTCGAGCTCTTCCTCAATCCGCAGGAGCTGATTGTACTTTGCAACTCTCTCACTGCGGGCGGGAGCGCCGGTCTTAATCTGACCCGCGTTGGTGGCGACTACGAGGTCGGCGATGAATGTATCCTCGGTCTCGCCGGAGCGGTGGCTGACGATCGCGGTCCATCCGGCTCTCTTCGCCATCTCGATAGCTTCCAGGGTCTCGGTAAGCGAACCGATCTGGTTTACCTTGATGAGGATCGCGTTCGCCGCGCCCATCTCGATGCCCTTCTTCAAACGCTCGGTGTTGGTGACGAAAAGGTCGTCGCCAATGAGCTGGACCTTCTTGCCAATCTTCTGGGTCAGCTTCACCCAGCCGTCCCAGTCATCTTCACTCATTCCGTCTTCAATCGAGATGACCGGGTACTTCTCGCACAAACCGGCGAGGTAATCAACCATTTCATCGGTGGTGCGGCTCACGCCCTCGCCCTCGAAGTGGTACTTCCCGTCCTTATACATCTCGGTCGAAGCGCAGTCGAGAGCGATCATGAACTGCTCACCGGGAGTATAACCGGCATTCTTGATCGCCTCGAGGATAACTTCAATGGTCTCCTCGGAAGTTTTAAGGTTCGGAGCGAACCCGCCCTCGTCGCCGATCGCGGTCGAGAGCCCCTTGCCCTTAAGCACTTTGGCAAGGTTGTGATAAACTTCCGCGCACATCCTCAGAGCCTCAGCCCAGCACGACGCGCCCACCGGCATAACCATGAACTCCTGGATATCGACGGTGTTATCGGCGTGCTTGCCGCCGTTGAGAATGTTCATCATCGGAACAGGGAGATCCCTGGCATTGGTCCCGCCGATGTAGCGATAGAGCGGCAAGCCAAGGTATTCGGCCGCGGCCTTCGCGCAGGCAAGGCTGACACCCAAGATCGCATTCGCGCCCAGCTTCTCCTTACTTGCGGTGCCGTCGAGATCGAGCATCGTAAGGTCGATCCATGCCTGTTCGGTTACGGGGCGATTGATGAGCTCGGGAGCTATCAGCTCGTTGACGTTTCTAACAGCCTGCATAACACCCTTGCCGAGGTAACGGCTCTTATCGCCATCTCTCATCTCCAGCGCTTCATGTGCGCCGGTCGATGCGCCGGAGGGAACCGCCGCTCGTCCGATGGTTCCGTCCTCTACCGTAACTTCCACTTCCACTGTGGGATTACCGCGGGAGTCGAGTATCTCTCTTGCTCTGATTTCGTCGATATACATATTTCACCTCTGATTTGCAGATTGGTAAACAACCCGGCTGAGGTCTGGCTAGCCAGCCAAAAACCCTCCAATTATAGCATGGTGAATAGGCAAGGGGGAACAGGCGATTTTTTTAAGGCGCGTTCCTTATGTGGAGGGATCTGGGGAGGGAGGAATTATGAATTTATGAATTTTTAATCTTGAATAGGCATGGGTGCGGGAGTCTGATCAGCATTGATAGTCTCTTTAGACGCGAAAGCCCGAAAGATAGAAATGATAGGGAATAGGGAACAGGTACAGACTACCACCGTACTTGTATTCAAAATTGAGAATTAACTCCCTTCCGGCTTATGTTTCGATGTTTGACCGTGTTTCATCGTGGTTTATATGGGTATAAGGTCATCAGTAATGAGGCTGGAGGGAGAAAATGAGATCTATCTATGCTCTACCATTTGCATTGCTGATTGTTATGATTGTAGCTGCCCAGGCTGCTCCACGAGTGAAAGACGAGAGGGTAGATAAAGGTCGTTATATCGTAAATAATGTCGCCATGTGCACGGATTGCCACACTCCGATGCTCTCAGATGGAAAGCCTGATCCCAATCGCCCGCTTGCAGGCGCTAAAATCGGGTTCAAACCGACAGGTAAAGTGCCCGCTTGGGCTTCGGTCTCTCCAGATCTGACCCCTGGAGGTCAGTTGAAAGGCTGGACAACCGATCAGTGGGTGCATTTCCTGATGACTGGCGTAAACCCGAGGGGAAACCATGCCGACCCACCCATGCCGCAATACAGGATGAACAAAGCCGACGCGGAAGCTGTAACAGCCTATATAAAATCCCTCCCACCGATAAAGCCTACTGTGGCGTGGCGTTAGAACTGAGGGCTACTTCATCCAGTGCTGCATGAAAATTAGAACGTAATAATATGCCGCGGGACCGGTGAACAGGAGGCTGTCGAAGCGATCGAGAATACCACCGTGACCTGGGACTATGGTGCCGAAATCCTTGACTCCAAGTTCGCGTTTGATCGCTGATTCAGAAAGATCACCGAGCTGAGATAGAATACCGAAAATCCCACCGAGCGCGATTGCATGGTACCAGGGTAAATGGATCACTGTGCCCATGATTACCGTCACCAGCACCGAGCCCAGAAACCCGCCCGCGGCTCCTTCCCATGTTTTATTAGGACTGAGCTTAGGAGCCAGCTTGGTCTTTCCGAAGAACTTACCGAGGAAATAAGCGCCCGTATCGCACGCCCACGTTCCCAGAAACACGAGCATCACCAGACATGCACCGAGCTCGGGCCTGTAGCTGCCGACAGGTACCCTGGGGCCTTCCGGTGTAGGACCCTCAAGCCATACCCCTCTGAGCACCACGAGGTGAGAGATCATCCACCCCACATAAATCGCGCCGAGGACCGTAACGCCTACATTTACAATAGGAGCGCGCTCGCGCCGGATCATCTCGACGCAGAATGAGGCTATTAAAAGCAGGGTGAGAGCGGTTGGGAGAATAGCGCCGACTGTGGTCCGATCTTTATATTGAAAGGTGGTAGCTGAGGCGACAAAAAGCGCGACCGCAAGCACACCGGCCCATTCCACCGGTCTTGCGCCGTTCTTCCTCACCCCCTTATAAAATTCCATCGCGCCGAGGATCGAAATTATCCCCATTGCTACGGCGAACGGCAGGCCGCCCGGCCAGAAGATCAGCACGACCGCGAGTGGAATCCCCACCAGCGCGGTCAAGATCCGCATTAACATCGTCCTCTCAACTCCCTGCCACACTCAGTCGACCGACGTCCCAATGCACCGGCATTATACCATCCCAGCACGCCTGGTGCAAACGCAGCATTTCGAGGCAGTTGCGATAGAGCCGAATTGACCCTGATAAATCGGCCGGGTATACTATATGTGGCAGCCTTAGCAAGTGGGCATCCACATATAGTGGCGCCATTTGCAGTTTTTCGTCTAACGCAATGGCCTCGAAACACCAAGTTCTGGAATGGGTTGAACAAACAATTGCCGACCTACCTGGAAGCGGAACAGGTCAAGGATGGCTATTTTATCGTGGTCATATTCAATGAGGCTGACGAGAAGCGGACAAAAGATATTGGCGAGCTTGCATCGAAGCTGAACAAGGACATGGACTGCAACATCACTCCGGTTGTTGTGGATGCACGGCCAAAGATATTGGCTTCCAAGCTGTGATAAGATTCGACGAGGAGGATGCGCATTGGTTGAAGTAAAACAATCAGCACGCGGGATTGATTATATTGAACCTGCGGTTCTCACAAAGAAGACAACATTCTGCAGGGCATGTCTCTGGCGTATTCTGAACCGATCTTACAGCAGCCTCACGATAATGACCTATGATCATGTCCTAGATCGTGCCCGGAAGATCCTCGCCGTGCAGCCATCGGAATGCAACAGGTTGGGTGATTCAGAATGATAACGAGTGTTTGCGAAAGATAAACAACATGAGTGATATTAAACTGTTCAGATTGGACGGCAGCAAGGTAACCCGACTCGCCAGCACCTCTGTGGCTCTGGAAAAATCCCTTCAGACGCTTATTGAGCAGCACTTGGAGGAGTTTCTTGGTGTACGCTTCCTTGCGTCGGAGTATACGACAGGCCCTATCCACGGGGGCCGAATAGATTCGCTTGGCATTGATGAGAATGGCTGCCCAGTCATTATTGAGTACAAACGTGCCGTGAACGAGAATGTAGTCACGCAGGGCTTGTTCTACCTCGACTGGCTGATGGACCACAGAGCCGACTTCAAGTTGTTAACCATGGAGAAGCTTGGTAAAGACGTTGCTGATGCTATAGCGTGGGCTACTCCGCGACTGCTCTGTATTGCTGGAGACTTCACGAAGTACGATGAGCACGCCGTCAAGCAGATGGGGCGAAACATAGAGCTTATACGTTACCGGCACTACGGTGAGCTTCTTCTGTTCGAGTTGGTCAACAGCACGGGGAAAGAGGTCATCGCTATCCCAGACAGCGAAGTTCCACCGGTGAAGAAATCCTGGGACAAGACGGTGACTGAGCAACTTGAGCAAGCCGACCAAGAGATAAAGGACCTCTACCAAAGCATACAAGATTACCTACTTGCCCTTGGCGATGATGTCCAGGTCAACACGCTCAAACTGTATGTGGCGTTCAAACGCATCAAGAACTTTGCCTGCGTCCAGGTTCAGCAGAAAGTGGTCACGGTCTATCTGAAACTCGACCCAGCATCGGTCAAACTGGAGAAAGGCTTCACCCGTGATATGAGCAAGACCGGACACTGGGGAACGGGAGACTTAGAAGTTGTTGTCAGATCAGACGATGACTTCGTAAAGGCTCAACCTCTGTTTGCAAAAGCCTATGAGATGAGCTAACCAAGCAAATGAATACGCTTACCAATAACATCAACCCTCGCTAAAGAAATCCTCAAGGAAAAATAACTGGCCCTGTCTAATATAACTCATGAACTCCTCCTGACTTAGTGTTTACTTGATAACAACCACTTCTACAGTCGGCTCAGGAGTTCATGC